>Ga0210049_1000596_pt1 | contig 31014 bp, 30 predicted proteins | sample CryGeyCG2014_300_2_FD_183964 | JGI IMG/M metagenome (GOLD analysis project Ga0210049, IMG submission 183964) | Groundwater microbial communities from aquifer - Crystal Geyser CG06_land_8/20/14_3.00 (SPAdes) (version 2) | ecosystem: Environmental > Aquatic > Deep subsurface > Groundwater | place... | reverse complement strand
CCCACCGCCGTACCGTCCGCGGGTGACACTCGAACACCTCCGCCACCTCCGACCTCGACCAACCCCGGGCTGTGAGCGCGACCATCCATCCCCGCGTCACCCGCCGGCCCATCGGCGAAAAAAGGAGTTGACGGATCTGAGAAACATTTGGTAGACTCGTTGCTGTAGTTTCCATTGCTGCGATCCTGGCTTCGGTATTGGGTGTGATTATCGAGTACTTTACCGCATTGAAGCCGGGACAGCAATTCTGGAGGGCTACTTAGGTGCCATCGGACTACGCTTATGTAGCACTGTTCGCCGCTATCGGCGTTGCATTCATTATTGCCACGTTGGTGTTCTCGTGGTTCATCCGCCCCAGCGACCCCTCGCCGGAAAAGCTCTCGACCTATGAGTGCGCCGAGGAACCGGTTGGCCCCGCGCACGTGCAGTTCCGCGTCGGCTACTACGTCTTTGCCCTGATTTTTGTCATCTTCGACGTGGAGACTGTGTTTATCTATCCGTGGGCGGTGCTCCTGCGCAGCTTCGCCCGAAACGGGATGGGGATGTTCGCCTTCGTCGAGATGGTTGTCTTCCTGGGAATTCTGCTGGTCGGTCTTGGCTATGCCTGGCGCAAGGGAGTGCTCCGCTGGGAATGAGTGCAGCCTCGACCGTGCCGTGTAAAAAGTGAATCGTAAAGTGTCTGAAGAAGAAAAGCTGGAAAACACGGAAACGAGCGACAAGCCACTGAAGCCTGCCGGCAAAGCAAGCCCAGGCAAAGCGCTCGCCGAAGTTACTCCGCCGGATCCCCGTCTACTTGCCCTTGCGGAGTTGTTGCAGTCCACATTCGGCGACGCAGCACTGGAAAGCGTCGTTGACCGTGGCATGGTAACACTCGTCATCTCACCCGGAACGTTGCTGGACACCTGTCAACAACTGAAGACTGATCCGGCGCTTTCCTTTGACTATCTCGCTTGCCTGACCAGCATCGACAGGCAAGATCACCTTGAGGTCGCCTACAACCTGCGGTCACTCACGCACAAACACGAGTTCTGCCTGAAAGTACGGCTGCCGCGAGACACGCCCGAAATTCCTACTGTCACCTCCATCTGGAAAGGCGCAAACTGGCACGAAAGAGAAGCCTATGACCTGATGGGGATTCACTTTCAGGGACACCCCGACCTGCGACGTATTCTATTGCCGGACGAGTGGGAAGGGCACCCATTGCGGAAATATTACGTGTATGAACCTGACGACGTTCCCAGCGAACAAGGCCCACCGGAGCACCTCCTGATCCAGCTCGAGGGGGTGGAGTAGCATGACACAAGCTGCACAACCATCGACTCATACGCCGCCTCAAGGACTGCGAACTGAGGAGTTGGTCGTCAATATGGGTCCGCAGCACCCCAGCACGCACGGAGTTCTCCGGGTCATCCTCAAACTTGACGGGGAATGGATCGTTGAGGCGCACCCGGACATCGGCTATCTCCACCGCTCGTTCGAGAAGATGGGCGAGCTGCGCACCTACACCAACGGCCTTCCGCTGACAGATCGCTGGGACTACCTGTGCGCCATGACCAACAACCTTGTTTACTCAATGGCCGTGGAGCAACTGCTTGAAGTCGAAGTCCCCGAACGCGCCCAGTACCTGCGCGTGATCGTGTGCGAGTTGAACCGCATCGCCAGCCACCTTGTTTTCATCGGTACCTATGGGCTCGACCTTGGAGCGCAGACTCCTTTTCTCTACTGTTTCCGCGATCGTGAAAGGATCCTCCACATATTCGAGGAGATCTGCGGGGCCCGGCTAACCTACAGCTACATCTACCCGGGGGGAGTCAGCGGTGACGCGCTCCCCGGATGGCTTGAGAAGGTTGATGCTTTCCTCGACTACCTGCCTCCCATGATGAGGGAAATTGACCAACTGCTGACCGGGAACGAGATATTCATTCTCCGAACACGCAACATCGGATTGATCTCCCCAGAGCAGGCCATCGACTGGTCGCTGAGCGGGCCCATGCTGCGGGCATCCAATGTAAACTTCGATCTCCGAAAGGAATCGCCGTATCAGGTTTACGACAGACTGGATTTCAGTGTTGCCGTGGCTGAACAGGGCGACTGCCTCGCTCGATACCATGTCCGCGTCGCCGAGATCGGGGAGAGCATCAAGATGGTGAAGCAATGTCTGGCGCAGATCCCGGACGGGCCGACGCGGGCCAAGCTTCCCAAGACCATCAAACCTCCAGCAGGGGAGGTCTACGCCCGCGTCGACACGCCGCGCGGCGAGTTGGGCGTTTACATGATCAGCGATGGCACCGACAAACCTTACCGACAGAAGATTCGCGGCCCAGCCTTTGTGAACCTCTCCATCCTTTCCGAGCTGCTGCCGGGGTGGAAGATCGCGGACGCTGTATCCATTCTTGGCAGCATCGATGTGGTGATGGGTGAGGTCGATCGTTGACCGCAGACGTTGAAGGGACTGTCATTAGACGTTGACTCTGACAGGAATCGCCGAATTCATTGCGTCGTTTTTCGGGCTGCCCGGCAGTAGCTCCGTGTGGATTGTCGCCGTGCTCGCTGCGGCCATTCTGCTGGGCTTCATGCTGCTGACGGTATTGATACTGATCTACGTGTTGCGGAAGTTGCTGGGAAAGATTCAGGCGCGGCTCGGCCCCACGCGCACGGGGCCGAAGGGGATCTTCCAGACCGCAGCCGACGCTCTGAAACTGCTGATCAAGGAAGACACCATTCCGGTCAAGGCGGACCGGCGGGTTTTCATCGTGGCCCCGATTCTCGTGTTTGTTCCGGCATACCTGGTCTATGTAGTGGTCCCGTTTGGGGAAGGCAACCACTTCATCGCGAAGGATCTCAATATCGGTCTCCTGTACATTGTCGCGGTAAGCTCCATCAACGTCATTGGCGTTGTCCTTGCCGGCTGGGCGTCGGAGAACAAGTACTCGCTGCTTGGGGGTATGCGCTCCGCCGCGCAATTGATTAGCTACGAGGTGCCCCAGGCGCTGGCTGTGCTGGGTCCCGTAATGCTGGCGGAATCGTTGAGTATGCAGGACATCGTCAAAGCCCAAGGCGAGGGACTTTTCAGTTGGTTCATTTTTCGGTCCCTGCCGCTTCTCGGGTTCATCGTCTTTCTCGTGGCGTCAATGGCGGAAATCAACCACGTGCCCTTTGACCTTCCAGAGGGAGAGTCCGAGCTGGTAGCCGGCTTCAACGTGGAGTACAGTGGCATGCGGTTTGCCTTCTTTATGCTGGCCGAATTCGCGGCGTCATTCACAATCTGTGCCATCGCAGCGACGCTGTTCCTGGGGGGCTGGCATAGCCCCATCCGTGGCTTTCTTGATAACGGATGGTGGACGGTCTTCTGGTTCTTCCTCAAGTCAAGCGCACTGGTGTGCCTGCTGATGTGGATACGCGCGACGTACCCACGCGTGCGCGTGGACCAGTTGATGGAATTCGGATGGAAGCTGATGATCCCGCTCGCGCTGTTCAACGTCCTCGTTGTTGGACTTTACGTCGCTCTGGGGAAAGGTGGGTAGGATGGACTGGCACACATGCAGTTTCTATGTATTGAGCGTGATGATTCTCGGCTCTGCCCTGATGGTCGTCAGCCTCCGCAATATCGTCCACTGCGCCCTGTTCCTGGCCTTCACGTTTATGGGAGTAGCCGGGGTCTTCGCCCTGCTGCACGCGGAATTCCTTGCAGCCGTCCAGGTGTTGATATATGTCGGAGCCATCACGGTCCTTATCCTTTTTGCCGTCATGCTCACTCAGAAAACTATTGGCATATCCCTGAAACAGACAAACAGGCTTGCACCGCTTGCCGTTCTCAGCGCAGTGACCTTCTTGTGCATGATCGCCGTCATTGCCTTGAACACCACCTTCCCGACAAGTGGTCAGCACACGGTGGCCGTCAGTACGCAGACGATCGGCAGCGCAATACTGGGGAATGGGTCGTACGTAGTTCCTTTCGAGGTGGCTTCCATCCTGCTGCTGGCAGCGATGGTGGGCGCCATCGTGATCGCTCGCGGACAGGACAACTAACGGAGCTCGCTCAATGATAGCCGTGCATCACTACATCTTTCTTTCTGCAGCGTTGTTTGCCGTCGGCATTTACGGCGTCATTGCCCGACGGAACGCGGTCGGGGTTCTTATGAGTATCGAATTGATGCTGAACGCGGTCAATATCAACCTGCTCGCATTTGCCAGATATGTCACTCCGACCACACTCACCGGACAAGTCTTTGCCGTTTTCGTCATCACCGTCGCAGCCGCAGAGGTAGCGGTTGGGCTGGCGTTGGTCATCAATGTCTATCGCAATATGGACCATATCAATGTTGATGATATCAACCTCATGAAATGGTGAGTTCATGACGTCGTATGTCCAAAAAATAGCCTGGCTGATACCGCTGCTGCCGTTTGCCGCGTTCTGGATTATCCTGTTCTTTGGGTACCGTCTGCGCAAGGCATCGGCGCTCGTCGCCATCGCCGGAATAGCAGGCGCGTTTGGCTTGTCCCTGCCCTGTTTTATTGCAATGGCGCGGGGACATGATCCTGTCAACGTCTCGTTCCCCTGGGTACAGATCGGACGGCTAACCGTTGATCTCGGATACCAGATCGATCCGCTGACCGCTGTGATGCTGATGGTGGTCACGCTCATCGGCAGCCTTATCTTCATCTACTCTGTCGGGTACATGACAGACGATCCGCTCTTTCACCGTTTTTTCGCGTACATGTCCCTTTTTGCGTGTGCAATGCTGACCCTCGTAATGTCCAACAACTTCCTTATGCTGTACGTTGGCTGGGAGGGAGTCGGACTTTGCTCGTACCTGCTGATTGGTTTCTGGTTTGAGAAGCCCTCCGCGATGCGCGCCGCCAAGAAAGCGTTCCTCGTGACGCGGACCGGCGACTGTGGACTTGCCCTGGGAATCTTCCTACTTTTCTATCTTACGGGAAGTGTTGCCTTCGATCCCATTTTCGACGCCGCTCACCATTCACATATTCACGAAACACTCTTCATCGCTGCCGCGATACTCATCTTCTTCGGTGCCGTGGGCAAGTCGGCGCAATTCCCGTTGCACGTTTGGCTACCGGACGCAATGGAAGGGCCCACCCCTGTCAGCGCGTTGATCCATGCGGCGACCATGGTCGCTGCCGGAGTTTACCTGGTTGCCCGGAGCTACCCTCTGTTCCAACTCGGAGGGGAGCACGCCATCGCCCTGAGTGTCGTGGCATGGATCGGGGGGATCACGGCTTTCATGGCCGCAACGATCGCCGTCGCGCAGAACGACATCAAGCGCGTGCTCGCCTACTCCACCATCAGTCAACTCGGCTATATGATGCTCGGACTCGGCGTCGGAGGTTACACGGCAGGCGTCTTCCACCTCATGACACACGCCTTCTTCAAGGCGCTGCTCTTTCTTGGTTCCGGTAGCGTCATCCTCGGATTCCACCACGAGCAGGACATGATGAAGATGGGTGGACTGAAAAAGGCAATGCCTTACACGTTCTGGACTTACTTTATTGGCTACCTTGCTCTCGCCGGCATCCCTCCCCTTGCCGGATTCTGGAGCAAGGATGAAATATTGCACCACGCCCTTGAGCATAACTTCCCGGTGTTTCTCCTCGGCGCGGCTGCAGCGTTTCTCACGAGCTTCTATATGACGCGTCAGATGTACCTCGTCTTTGGGGGGGAACAACGCGACAAGCACATACACGCCCATGAGAGTCCGTTTGTCATGACGGTCCCCCTGATGATTCTGGCCTTTTTCTCCGCAATAATCGGGATCGTCTGTGTCCATGGGCAGGGCTTCCACCATCTTGTGCACTTCGGACAAGAGCCTCCCGCACCCTTCAGCCTTTCCGTGGCAGGCATATCCACTGCTATCGCGCTTCTCGGCATTGGCCTCGGGTGGAAGCTGTACGGTCAGAAGCCGCTGAGCGCGGCAGACGAAGACCCACTGCTGAAGATAGGCAGGCTGTACACTTTCCTCCAGAACAAATGGTACTTCGATGAACTCTACGATACCGTCGTGATTCGCCCACTCCTCCGCTCTGCGAGGATTCTCTACTGGGTTGACCAGAAACTGGTGGACGGCACCGTGAACCTTGTCGGCATCATCACGATCATTCTGGCAAGAGTCCACCAGTTGTTCGACACCTATATCGTCGATGGCTGCGTGAACCTTGTGGGAACTGTCACCAGACAGATGGGCTTTGCCCTGCGCTATCTGCAAACGGGTTCAGTACAGAGCTACCTCTGTGTTCTCTACACCGGCGTCATCCTTTTTGTCGTCTGGCAACTATACACTGGGCAGCATTTTTCCTGTCCCTTTCTGAAGTAGGTTATCCATGAATTATGAACCAACACGTTGGGAGGCTTAGCCAGTAATGCAGCAAGTTCTTAGGAATGAGTGGCTGCTCACGGCCATCGTCTTTCTGCCTCTTCTTGGAGCGATTGTAACGCTGGCCCTACCGAAAGGACGCCCCGCTGTCGTCAAGATGTGGGCGACAGTCATTGCCTTCGTTACACTTGTCCTCTGCGTCTATATGTACGCAGCCTTTGCGAAGGGCAGTGCCGAGATGCAGTTCGCCACAAGTCGTCCCTGGATCCCGTCCATTGGGGTCAGCTATCACCTCGGGGTGGATGGGCTGAGTATGCCGTTGGTGGCGCTCACCGGACTTCTAACATTCGTCTCCATTCTCTACTCATGGATCATCAATGAGAGGCCCAAAGAGTATTTTGCCTTCTTCCTGTTGTTGGAGACAGGCATGATGGGAACGTTCTGCGCGCTCGATTTCGTCCTCTTCTACGTCTTCTGGGAGATCAGCCTCGTACCCATGTATTTTCTCATCGGTATCTGGGGTGGACCGCGCCGGGAGTACGCTGCGATCAAGTTCTTTCTATACACGCTGGTAGGCAGCGTCGCCATGCTGCTGGCCATCCTGGCGCTCTACTTCTCCTACACGGGTCCGAATGGAAAACACACTTTTGACGTGATAACCCTCATCACTGCGAAACCCTTGGCCGGGCGGGCGGCGATGCTGGCTTTCTGGGCATTCTATCTTTCGTTCGCCATCAAAATGCCCGCTTTCCCGTTCCACACGTGGCTTCCGGATGCTCATGTTGAGGCGCCCACGGCAGGGAGTATCATTCTGGCCGGAGTCCTGCTCAAAATGGGAACTTACGGATTGGTGCGCTTTAATCTTCCGCTCTTTCCACAGCAGTCCCAGGAATGCGCCTGGATTCTCGCTGCGGTTGGGGTCATCGCCATCATCTACGGATCGCTGGTCGCCATGGCCCAGAGCGATCTGAAGAAACTCGTAGCGTATTCCAGCGTTGGGCACATGGGATTTGTCATGATCGGTATCGCGGCTGCGGCCGCGCCGCTGGTGGATGTCCCTGGAGTTTCGCGGGAGCTCCTTCTCAACGCAAAGGTCACCGCTCTCAACGGTGCCACTCTTCAGATGGTCAATCATGGACTGATCACAGGCGCCCTCTTCCTTCTGGTGGGCGTTCTGTACGAGAGGGCCCACCATCGCAACATCGACGGTTTTGGTGGACTCATGGTAAAGGTTCCCGTCTATGCCGCAATACTGATTTATGTTTCCCTGGCGTCACTTGGACTTCCCGGCTTGTGCGGATTTGTTGGTGAGTTCCTTGCCCTGCTTGGAACTTTTGCCATCTTTAAACTCGCTGCCGGACTTTCAGTGATCGGCATTGTCGTCACTGCCGCCTACTTCCTGTGGATGCTGCAACGGGTTCTATTAGGGCCGCTCAACGAACGCTACAAGGACCTGATGGAGATTAACGCCCTCGAGAAGTGGGCGGTTGCGCCACTGTTGATTCTCATTTTTATCTTGGGCGTCTACCCCGCGCCGGTACTCGACCCGGTGAATGCGGCGATGGACCATCTCGTTCGTAACTTGATGCTGTTTTGATTCCAGTTATTCTTGCGCGGAGGCAATTTTTTGTCCGGTGATTTCGGATCTGTTATTGGGCCGGTAGCTCCAGAGATCATTCTCTGCGTTCTGGGGCTGCTTCTTCTTGTCGCGGGCATGTTCCTCCCCGCGCACCGGAAGGCAACCATCATATTCTGGACCTGCCTCGTTGGTCTCGGAACGGCATTGTGCTCCTGCGTCATGGTGCTCGCAGCGATCGCACTCAGCCCTGAGCCGCTGCAGATGCCCAATTGGTTGGGGGCCACGTTGCGGGTCGACGAGTTTGCGTTGGTGCTCAAAATACTCATTAATCTGGCAACGATCCTGACCATCCTGATTTCTCCGGAGTACATCCAACATCGCCTCACCGCAGGCAGAAGTGAGTACTTCCCTCTTGTCGTGTTTGCGGCGCTCGGCATGACCTTGTTGGTCAGCGCCACCGACCTAATTACCATCTACGTCGCGATGGAACTGACCAGCCTCGTGTCCTACGTGCTGGTCGGATACATGAAACGCGACCCCAAATCCACCGAAGCCGGGATGAAATATTTTCTCGTTGGCGCCGCTTCCTCCGCCATCATGCTCTACGGCATGTCGCTGACGTACGGGATGACGGGCGCCACCGACCTCGCGTCCATTCGTCGCGCCATCGCTGAACTCGGATCGCCGGAGCCGATGGTCCTCGTCGGACTCATTCTGATGGTCGCCGGATTTGGGTTCAAACTCGCCGCTGCACCGTTCCACATGTGGGCGCCGGAGGCTTACGAAGGTGGTCCGACGCCCATCGTCGCTCTGATTTCCGTCGGGCCAAAGATGGCTGGTATCGCGGTTCTGCTCCACGTACTCGAGATTGGTTTCCCGGAAATTCGTGACCACTGGTCTGCGCTGATCGCTGCGATTGCCGCCATCAGCATGGTGTTGGGCAATCTGACAGCCATTCCACAGAAGAACATCAAGAGGATGCTTGCCTACTCCAGCATCGGGCAGATCGGTTACATACTAATCGGGGTGGCGTCACTCCCGCAATCGATGAACGATTGGAGAACCTCGGGGATCATCGTGTATCTCCTTGTCTACGCCTTCATGAACATCGGCGCCTTCGCAGTGGTGACCGCAGTATCCAACGCAGGGCTTTCCGACGACATCGAGGACTATCGTGGTCTCGCCCAAAGCTCCCCACTGTTGGCGGTCGCTCTATTAGTCTTCCTGGCTTCCTTGGCCGGGTTGCCTCCCACGGCAGGACTTTGGGGGAAAGCCCTTATCTTCGGGGCGGCGATCTACTCCGGGTTTACATGGCTGGCCGTGGTGGGCGTTGCGTGCAGCGTGGTCTCCGTGTTCTATTATTTCAACGTCGTTCGCGTTATGTTCTTCCTTAAGGCGACGACACCTCACACCTTCCGGAATACACATCTGCTCACAGCCGGAATTATTATTGCCATTACGGGGACGCTGTTCATTGGAGTATACCCCGAACCATTCATCGCGATGGCACGCGTGGGACAAGATATTGTGGCTGCTCGGTAAGACCCGTTACCCGGTGTATGGGAAGAGTCATTCCGCAGCTCAGAACTATCTGCAGAGAAAGGACGGATCGAAAAAGTGGAGAGGACACTTGTGCTCATCAAACCCAGTGGTGTCCAACGAGGGCTTGTCGGACACATACTGAGCCGGTTTGAGTCCCGCGGCCTGAAGATCGTTGGGCTGAAAATGATGCAGATTGATGAAGCCCTTGCCCGTGAACACTACCGTGACCACGTCGACAAGCACTTCTTTGACATGTTGCTGCAGCGCATCACGAAGTCGCACGTTGTCGCCATCGTCTTCGAGGGCAGCAACGTCATTCAGAACGTACGGACGATGATGGGGGCGACCAACCCCTCGCAGGCTGGTCCCGGTACTATCCGCGGAGACCTCGCCAACAGTGCGTCGCTCAACCTGGTCCATGGATCCGACAGCCCTGAAAGTGCGGCCCGGGAGATCGCACTGTTCTTTGCTGACACGGAGCTGCACAACTACGAGCGAGCACTCGACGAGTGGCTTGTACTGGAAGAATGATGGTGGAATATACCGATCTCAGGGCACATTCCGAGGACCGGCATATTTATTGACGCTACCAGAGGGACGCGTCATACCGTAGGCGAGCAGACCGATTTCAGCGACCGCATTACTTTGTCAGGTGGAACTTGGACTTAAACGGCATTATCGAATGTATCGAGCCTGAGATGCGTCAGGTAGAAGACAGCATCCTCCAGCAACTTGGGGCGCCCGTCCCGATCATCACTGATGTGTTTTCCCACACCATCAGCGCCGGAGGCAAGCGGCTTCGACCCGCGCTCTGCGTGCTTAGCGCCAGCGCCATCGGTTCGGTCAACGACGACGTGGTGACCCTGGGAGCACAGATTGAGTTGATCCACACCGTCACTTTGGTTCACGACGATATCGTGGACAACGCGCGCACCCGGCGCGGTAAACCCACAGCGAACGCAAAATGGGGAAACGAGACTTCCGTTCTCGTCGGCGATTACATGTTCGCCAGGGTCTTCGAGTCTCTCACAAAAGACGGGGCATCGCCATGGACACACCTGCTTGCGCGCACCACCAGTCGCATGTCTGAAGGGGAACTACAGCAGGTCCACTTCCGAGGGCACCCGAACCTGTCCGAGGAGCAATATCTTCAACTGATCCAGTTGAAGACCGCGGAGTTGACCAGCGCTGCGTGCCAAGTAGGCGCGATGGCAGCCGGCGCGTCTGCGCGGCAGCTGAGCGCCCTCGGCAGCTACGGTCTGAATTTCGGGATGGCTTTCCAGATCACAGACGACCTTCTGGACGTTACGTCAGCCGTCGAGATCATTGGGAAGCCCGCTGGAAATGACTTGAAGGAAGGGAAGGTCACGCTGCCTTTCATTCACGCCCTGGCGGTCGCGGACGATGACAGTCGCAATCGTGTTTGCGGCATGTTCACACGATCCGAACTCTCTGCCAGCAACGCAGCGGAGATCATCGCTTTCATCATGGCTCATGGGGGCATCGACTACAGCCGCCAGGTTGCGCTGAACTACGCCAACGCCGCCAAAGAGTCTTTGGCTGACATGGACGACTCTCCCGCCCTCGATAGTCTGAAGAAACTTGCGGAGGCAGTCGTGGATCGCCAGATGTGACCAGGAACAAGGGAAACCCCGCGCGCAAGCGACAACCTCGGTGCCCTGTGGTTACCCCGCTTCCTGTACGACAGACCACAGTCAACAACCGGTTCTGCCAGCCAACTCGATACTGTCGCAAGGAGCAGCGGATCGGTTTACTGCACAAGGGGGGGGCCAACGATGGACGCAGCAGCCCTACAACCGCCGTCGGAGCACTCGGACGAAGGAATCTCGCTGGCGTGGCTCAAACCTTTGCCGCCGCGACGCAAGCCGTCTATCCTGCCCGTTACCGAAACCTCCATACTCATTGGACGCGCCACGGATTGCGACCTGCAACTCCCCAACGACGAGCGCGTCTCCCGTCACCACGCGGAAGTGTATGGTGACGGCCCCACCTGGCGCGTGCGCGACCTCGATTCCACCAACGGCACAATCCTCAATGGCGAGAGCATCGTCGAGGCAACCCTCCAGTCGGGCGACCGACTGCGTGTCGGGTCCACCGAGATTGAGTTCCACCATGAGAGACCGGAACCCCACCCCCTTCTCCGGTGGACACGCGCCGCGGCACGACCACCGGGTGGCGAGCCCATCGCGCTGCAAAGCCCCTCCATGTCGATTGGTCGCTCCCCGGAAAACCATCTCGTGTTCCGGGACAACGACAGTGTCTCCGCTCACCATGCCACGGTCTCATTTTCGTCGGGCGTCTGGTATGTCTCTGACAACGACAGCCGCAACGGCACTCGCGTGAATGGCGACCGCATCCAACGCCAGCAGTTGTCGCATGGTGATGAAGTTTGCTTTGGCAATCTGCGCTTCCAGTTTCTCCTCACGCTGGAACCCCCACGGGACGCCCCCTCTGACGACAGGAAGCCTGACGACGAACTCCCGCCGCCGGCAACCTGTAGTTTTCTTTCCGTTTCAGAACCACGAACGATCGGGAGCCGAGGGTTGCCTCGCAAGCCGCCCACTTTTCTTGGCCCCCGTGGTTCCCTTCGTTACCGCGCTGTGTTGGGGACTGTCGCCTTCATCGTGGGCTTCGCAGCGGGAACCGGATGGTATCTCTACGTCCTCCGACCTCCGCTTTCACTCGGGATCCTCACGCACGCGAGAGGATTGGCGGGAGCCGGCGCGCTGACCGGCATAGCCACGCTAATTCTGACATTGCTCCCACAGATCGTCTGGCGCAGGGCGCGCCAATCTTACTACCAGCTTGCTGTATTGGGTCTGAAGTCCCGTATTCGCCGACGTTTCCGCCGGGCCGACGCGGCAATCGCCGATGCGCTGGACGAGCATCCGGACGACGTAGCTGTCACGGCAGACCGGATCGGGCTTCTCCTGCTTCGAGGGGACGCCACCCAGGCGCGGGAGCTCACGGATGTGCTGGGACGCGAGAAAACCACGCGTAACGCAGCGCTCGCAAACAACTGCGGCGTGTTGTTCGCCCAAACACATTTCTCTCCTGAAGCATCCATGTACTTCAGCTCTGCCACGGAGGCGGACAGGTTGAGCCCCGCCTACCACTATAACCTGGGACGCGCTTTGCTCTCCATGCAGCGTCCCGACGCGGCGGAGAAATCCCTGCGCACAGCGCTGGAACTCGACCAGACTCACTTCCCTGCGCGAGTCGCGCTCGGAAGGCGACACATCACTGTGGGCGACGTGGCGTCTGCTTGCGCGGAATGGGAGTCGGCTTTGCGCCTTTCACCCAACGCGGCAGGCGTGCTGAACAACCTCGGAGTGGCCCACCACCTCGCCGGGCGGTTAGAGCACTCCGTGCGCGCCTTTCGCCGAGCGTTGCGAATTGATCCAGGAAACGCTTTCGCACGGGCCAACCTGGGGATGAAGTATATCTTTCGTGGTGAGGACTCTCTCGCCATTCAGGAACTGAAAAAGTCGGCGCGCCTGAGAGACGACTTTGTCCCTATTCACATCAATCTCGCCACAGCCCTCTTTGTGTACGGCGAACCCGCCGATGCAGAGAAACATCTCAGGAGCGCAGTCTCCGACAGGTCACTGCCTGCCGATGCCCTCTACAACCTGGGCACGATGGCATGGTTGGAGGGGAACTACGAATCCGCCATCGATTACATGACCCGATCCGTCGAGAAGAACCCTCACGATGTCGCGGCAAGAGTTAATCTTGGCTGTGCCCTCTTTGAGGGAGACCTCATCCAACGAGCCAGCATCCGCTTTGAGAACGCGGTTAGCATGGACCCCAGAAACGCCGCTGCGCAGACCGACTACGGCCTGGCACTGCTCCACCAGGGGCGGACGGAGGCGGCCATCCCCTACATTGAGCGCGCGCTCACGCTGAACGAAACGCATCCCGTGATCCGGTTCAACCTGGCCTACGCGCGGCACATCCTCGGTCGGGCCGAGGACGCGGTTGCCCTCTACGAAGCTCTTGTCGGAGATGGACACGATTTCCCGGAGGTTTACGCCAATATAGGACTTTGCCGCTTCTACCTCGGGGGCAACCTCGACTTGTCTGTACGCGCCTTCGATGCAGCGGTCAAACAGCAACCCGATCTACACACCCTCCCCTATACTTTGGGAAGAGTACACTGCGACAGGGAGGATTTCGCGCGCGCTCAACGGTATCTGGAACTCTCCCGCCGGGACGAGCCTGCCAACCCGGACGTGCATCGCGACCTCGGACTCGTCTACTACCTCACAGAACAATATGACAAGTCTGTCCGAGAGTTCATCCGTGCGGTGCAATTGTCTCCGCACGATGCCGCTGACCAGAACAACCTGGCCCTTGCATACGCAAAGAAGGGCAAACACAAGGAAGCTATCTACCATTTTCAGCGTGCCCTCAGTTTCGAGCCTGACGATGCTGTTGCCATGAGCAACATGGGGCTTTCCTACTACCTCTCTGGCAACCCAGAAGTGGCCATCCAGAAGTGGCATGAAGTTTCAGTGCTCAGCCCCGGTTATGGCGCAGAGCGCGGAGAAGTTCGCCACGCTGATTTTGACGACGCTCGCCTGGGTTTCACCCCCTTCGACTGGAAGTCCCGAGCATTCCCGCTTCCACCGGTGGGGATGGGGCTTAAATACCAGATGCTCCTCTCCGAGGACGATGACTGGGAACTATCCCTCTCGCAACCAGAGCTCCGTCAAATCCAGACCCTCTTGCGCAGGGTGCGCCATTTCGAGGACGCTCTCCGGGAATTGACGATCTGATTCGGCGCTGCGCAGAAATGATAGCCGAAGAGGTCGCCAGCCACCCGCAAAGTGTCCCCCGCAACGCCAGACAGGAGTTCACGACCATTGCACCCCTCCGCCTGCCCTGTGTCGATGGTGCGTCCCACGACTTGAATCACGGGAGCATTCGTGCGAGAATCATTGCACTACCGTGGGAGTTGACGAAGCGAATGCAGGACGCGGCGGGCGTCAATCAGGGGACAATGACTCTGGGCAGGTACGTCCTCAAACGCGTCATTGGACGCGGAGGGATGGGGATTGTCTACGCAGGCGAAGATCCCAGCATCGGTCGCCCGGTGGCGGTCAAGACGCTGCGCGTCGACGACTCCCTCTCCGACGTCGCCCAACAGACCATTCGTGACCTTTTTCGGCGTGAGGCCCGCGCCGCGGGGAACCTCTCGCATCCCAACATCGTCACGATCTACAGTGTCGAGTCTACCGATAAGACCGACTTCATTGTTATGGAGTTCGTCGATGGTCCGTCACTCAAACAGGCGCTGCAACAAGGAGGGGCGCTGGGAGTGGATCGGGCCATTCGACTAACACGGCAGTTGTGCTCTGCCCTCTCCCATGCCCACGGAAAAGGCGTCGTACACGGAGACCTGAAACCAGCAAACATCTTCCTCGCCGGTCCGGATACCTGCAAGTTGGGCGACTTCGGGATCGCGCGCATCTCGTTCGAAGCGAACGCTGCGTTCGAAGCGAACGTTGAGCCGGGTCAAGTGCAATTTGGGTCGCTGGGGTACATGTCTCCGGAACAGATGAGCCGCCAGCCAATGGATGCAAGGTCCGACGTGTTCTCCCTTGCGGTTACCTTTGCTGAAGCCCTGTCGGGGATCCCGATGTTCAAGGACCTCGATCGGGAGCAGATTCGCTCCCTGCTCGAACGCAAGACCTACCAGACTCCCCGAGGTCTCCCCCCTGAATTTGAGCAGTTGTGGGTGAAGGCGCTGGATGTCGAACCGCAGGCGCGTCACCAGAGCGCGGCGGAGTTCGCCTCCGCGCTCGAGATTGCTGAGTCTGCCCTGACAGCAGAAAGTGAGGGGCTGCGGAAACGGGACTCTGCGGAACAGAAGAAAGTTCGGATCCTCAGCAAAGCGCGCTGTGCGTATCATCCCACGGCAATGCCGATGGACCTCTGTGTGGCGTGCGGGAGACCCATTTGCGTAGCGTGTGTGCGTCCCTCCCCCGAAGGGACCCTGTGTTACAGGTGCGCTCCTGTCAATCGCAGCAACAGCCCTCAGGCGAGGCTCTCCTGCCTGCTGGCAAACAACGCGCTCTACTACGCGGTTGCCGGAGGACTTGTGGCGCTGATTGTCCTGGTCTGGTTGTTGACGCGGTAAGGGTGCCGCAAGTCTGAGTCGGCGCTATGAAGTGAGGTCCGGGTACTCCTCCTGCAACCACGTCCGCACCGCCTGCACTCCTTCGTCACTCCACCCGATATAGGGTGCGCGCGTCCTCTGATGGCCGACAAGGAAGCCTGATGCAACGGCCAGTCCTTTGTCCACAACCGGGTCGATACCCCCCAAGCCAAACTGCTCCATTAGGGGAGCGAGGTCGTTCGTGAAGGACACAACTCGCTCCTGCATCTCCAAGGCCTTCTGCCACTCCTTCTGTTCCGCCAGTGAAAACATATTGAGCATGAAACCTGGATTCATGCAGACGATCGAGCTGCATGAGCCGCGCGCGCCGAGCTGCATGCCCGTAACGAGGAGATTCTCGGACACAAAGTACGCGAGTTGAGGCGTCTTGTGGATCGACGACTGAAGGTCGCCAAAATGAGACCCGGCGAAAGTGAACTTTACGCCGATCAGGTTGGGCACGAGTTCCAGGATGATCGAGTACATTTCGCCCGTGAGAAACCGCTTTGCCCGGGGGATATTGTAGTGCGTCAACGGGGTATCTGGGAACGCAGTGGAGACATCCTCAAAAAAATGGAGGACTTCACGATCCGTCAACTCCATCCAGTACGGCAGAGCAAACTGCAGTCCGTCCACGCCCTTCGATACGGCATACTCCATCTGTCGCAGGATGTCGCGTGTGTCGTCAGAGCAACACCCTATCTGAACAGGAGTTCCCGTCGGACAGACAACCTGAGTGACGATATCCACCACCTGCCGGAATTCCGACATGTCGAGCGCATAGAACTCCCCCGTGCTACCCGTTGTATAGATGCCATGGACGCGAGCGTCTACAAGGCGGCGCAGGTTTTCCCGCAAGGACTGCTCATCAAGTGAATAGTCCTCGTTCCACGGCAACGTCACTCCTGCCCAGATGCCGCGCAGTGTGTCTGATGTGAGTCGCATTCCAACACTCCACCGTCCTTTCCCGATCTACATTTGGGTGAGGCGAACTATTCTTTACGCACTCATTGACACCCGGGTCCACCTTCGGTTGGACCTGCCATCTGTGCAGAAAACCTACGCCCGTGACGGCAGCCGGGGTGCAGTTGCCCTTCCCCATGCAGTATCGCGTCGCGCGCCCGTGTCATCCATGCGACCCGAAGGACGCTTCAAACCTCTCCTGCAGACGCGCTTCGACCGCAGCGCGGACCTCAGCAAAGCGTCTCAGAAGATCCCTGGCATCGTTTGTCAGAGCGGCTCCACCGCCGCCCGGCCCGCCGACAGTTCGGTCGAGCAGGGAAATACCCAACGCACGCTCCATCTCGTCAATCTTCTCCCAGGCGCGACGATATGGAATCTCCATCCGCTCCGCTCCCTTCGAGATCGATCCCTCCTGGGCGATTGCGGCAAGCAGATCGACGCGCCAGGAACTGAGTCCCACCTTGCCTTGCTCCTCAAACCATATATTGATGTGTGCCTCCATACTCAGGTGCTCACATGGCGGTATGCCGTTCAAGTCAAACGCGGGCAACACCCCACGCCAGCGGCGATCCAGTCCACCGCAGCCGGAATGTTCTGATCTCAAAGGGCCGAAACTCGATGTTCGCAGGACTCACAACTTTGCCATTGCGCTCAAACAGGTCTGTGTCAATGATCTCCGAGATTGGGGATGATGCGCGTAACGCAATTCTCGCCTCCACTCCCGCCGTCTCATAAAGCCTGACGATGGCTCCGTCTTCGTCTTCGGCTCCCTTTATCGCTGAACAGACCACTGTAGCGCCGCCCTCGACGGCAATGAGGCTCTGCCTCGCAGGCAGCGTGCCGTCATGTCCATTCTCCCATACAGCAACCAGCGCATTGTTCAATTCCACGCCCAGACGTTGAGCGTGTGCGTCAACCCAGGAACCGGAGTGAGGCAACAGAGAGAAGTTGTAAACGTGGCGGCCATTGTCGTGAGAACCTACCGGGGGTGCGAAGCCCGAAGTCTTCCGAGTGCCGCTGCGCAGGAGACTGATGTGAATGCGCGTTCCAACGATCGAGTGCCCTGGTGTGCCGGTGTTGGCTACTGTCATTCCACCGCGGGCATCCGAGTAGTCGACCCAACGCAGCGCGGGCCAGTCGCCCTTGGCGCGATTGAGAACGGACGGGCCAACCGGACCGACGGTCGGCTCGTATTCAGCCGGAACCTCATAGTAAGGTCGCCGCTGCACAGCGCCGTAGGGAATTTCGTAGGTTGCGACTGCCGTTGGGGGATCAACCTCACAGGGGACAGACAGGAATATTTTCGTGTCGTGACCGCGCCAGCCAAGTGTCACACGCACGTCAATGCGGTCTAACTGCTCGTAGAAGAAGATGTCCTTCTGCCACCGCAGTTGCTCAAACCCGGCCCAGAACTTGCCGACTTCCGGTGATCCACTGATCCTCCCCTGGTAGGCAATGTGAGTGAAGACCGGACCTCGTTTCACCGACCTCAGCTCGACATCACCGAGACACTCAGAGAAGACGCTCCCCAAAAATTCCTCAGTCCAGAGATCACCAGCATCCTCACGGAACAGAATCTCGGGAATCCAGCCCCCCTCCGGAAAGGTGGAATGGGCCGCGCCCGGCATGGAAATGTGCAGCGCCCTCTCCCCTACTTCCACTTCATATAGGGAAGTCCGGAAGGTGGAACCAACGGCCGCCTCACCAATCAACGATGCTGGTCTCCAGCTATTGCCGGAAGACACCAGGTAGGTTGCGTATCCCATCGCAGGAACATCAGCCACAAAGCATACTTTGCCCTCGCGCCTTTGAGTTGGTACCCCCATTCCCGCGCCATCACGGATCTCCAAGTCTTCTGCGCTATCCAGCGCAACGACATCCCTGCGCGGCCATCCCTCGGTGTTGAAAACCACAATGCTTCTGCCCCTCGTTTTCATTCTTGCGGCCATTCGGGTAGCAGCAGCGTGGCTCAACGCAGTTGCCGCAGCGACAGCGTGATGGATGCGCCCAATGAGCAAATCGGAAACTTCATCGATGTGACATCCGCAAACGGCGTCATGGAACTGCACTAACGCGATGTCACGCCACAATTGAGTGAGCGCCTCGCGCGGGTACGGCGCGCCCACGATGCCAGCGAGGGATGACAGCTTTTCGGCGTCAATCAGAGCTTCCTCAGCTTGTCGATTTCCCTGCTTGATGCGAATACGCGTCGTGTAGCAACCGGTGAACTCGGGATTGAGTTCCCCGCAGTGGACCGGGTATTCCTCGGTGCCTGAGCGGGTCTCAAAATGCTTGAAGATAGTCGACGGGTTGCAGAAGACAATCTTCTTCTCGTTCTGCTGATTCGCGTTGTGCGTCAGGGCGATGATGTCCTCCCGCAGGGCGCCTTCTTCCGTGCAATAGAAGGCAAATACGTCACCGGCAGGAGCGCCGAGAGCATCCACCGAGAGGGGCATCCGCTGCGCAACCTTGTACGTCACCGGCACATTGCAGACATACTCTTGAGTTTGCACGGTGGCTCTTCCGGCAGCGGCGAGGACACGACTCCCATCGATCCCCGCCCACCAGAACACTCCTCGAGCGGCAGCCTCCGGGCTGAGTCCGGGAGTGCGTCCCGGCAAGACGCGCGAAATGCCACTCTTCGCGAGAATCTGTGGCAGTTGTCCGCTCATGCCAAAGGCATCCATGTACCAGGCAATATCCACCTTTCGACCGAAACGATCTGCCACCCATCTGGAGCCATACAGGAGATTGCGAAGCAGCGACTCTCCACCAGAAAGGTTGGTGTCGGGGATCGAGTAACAACCACCCACTATCTCGATCCTGCCCTGGCGCACGTATTCCGAGAATGCACCCTCGAGGTCGGGATGGTCCGACAGGAAAGTCTCGATAATCGGCACCTGGTCAAAGCAGAACATAAACTCCGAGTGATCACGCAACAGCTCAAGCACGTTCAGTATCTGCTCTTCCCGAACTCGGATGTACTCCTCGAAGGTCCTGCGCCAAACGAGGTCTGAGTGGTGGTGGTGGACAAGGAATACCTGATTGGCTGACATGATTATCGTATCTCCATCAGAGAAGTTACCTCGCCCGACCGCCCCAACGAACGGGCGTCTGTCGGGCATACACGGGACTCATTCACATTGCGTTAGCTCGGCCATCATTTTTCGAACGCGGTGCGCATGCCGCGGGAGCAGTCGGGCTTTCAAGTGGACGCGAGCATCCTCGTAGTGTCGTTCGAGGACGTTGCCATGCTCCGCGATGTACGCGGCCACCTTCCCTTCGGAGGCGGGAAGGACGACATCCATCTCCACCCGGTTCTGTTCCGCACGGGACTCGATCTGGTTTCGCAGGGCTTCGAGACCCACTCCCGTCCGCGCAGACACAAGAACGGAAAACTCAAACTGCTCGAGGTGCATCGGCTTCGCGCCCTCCTCGAGCAGGTCGCACTTGTTGAGCACATAGAGCGTGGGCTTGTCTGTGCATTTCAGATTCAGCAATACACCATCCACGGATTGCACCTGACTGCGACGTTCGGGATGTGACACATCAACAACATGGAGAATCAGATCTGCCTCTCGCACCTCCTCCAGCGTGGCGTGGAACGATGCGACAAGGTGATGAGGGATGTTCTGAATGAACCCCACGGTGTCGGACAGCAATGCGGATTGACCGCTCGGAAGGTCCAGCCGCCTCGTGGTGGCATCGAGAGTGGCGAACAGACGATTCTCCGCCAGCAGCGCTTCTCCTGTCAGGGCATTCATGAGCGCCGTCTTGCCGACATTTGTGTAGCCCACCAGCGCAACGGTAAAGAACTCCTTCCTCCCCGACGTTTCCAGTGACTTCCGCGTCTGAATGTGCTCGAGGCTCCGCTCCAGGTCTCGAATGCGTGTGCGCGCTCTCCGCCGATCCACCTCAATCTGGGTCTCCCCCGGACCGCGCAAACCGATGCCACCCTCGATGCGCGAGAGGTGTGTCCACATCCGCCGAAGGCGGGGAAGCTGATACTGAAGTTGCGCCAACTCCACCTGCAACCGCGCCTGCTTCGTGCGGGCCCGCCGAGCAAAAATGTCCAGAATGAGTTCCGTTCGATCAATGACGCGAACCCCCAATTCCCGCTCGAGGTTCCGCACTTGGGCGGGCGACAAATCGTGATCAAAGACCACGAGGTCCGCCTTCAGCTCGCTGCATTTCTCAGCGATATCGGCGGCCTTTCCCTTGCCAATGAAAAGCGCAGGATGCACCCTTTCCCGCCGCTGCGTGAGGCGATCGACAACACAGGCGCCCGCAGTGTCTGCGAGAGAGCCAAGCTCGTCGAGTGACGACTCGATATCGGTCGTCGCGTCTGGCAACTCAACGCCAACCAGTATGGCGCGTTCCGGACCGCTGAAAGGCGCGTGACTTCCGCTGTTCATGCTGAGATTGTTGCTCGTTGTTGCTCTCCTCCGTCCGCAATCTGCGGCAGCCATTCGGCGAGCGGGCCGCCGTCAATCTAACACTTCCGGATTCACCACTGTGCGAGGTCGTGTTCCCCGTAGCAAATCAATGATATTCGACGCAGCCAGCACGCCCATCGCTGTGCGCGTCTCAACCGTCGCGCTGGCGATGTGTGGCAGCAGAACTGCGTTCTGACATTTCGTCAAACCAGAGGCCGTTCTTGGCTCATCCTCAAAAACGTCCAAACCGGCGCCAGCTATCCTACCCTCCCGCAACGCTTTCACCAAGGCCTGTTCGTCAACGACGGGTCCCCGACTCGTATTGATCAGATAGGCCGTGCATTTCATGTGATTAAGCTCTCGTTCCCCAATCAGATGGGTTGACTCCGGCGAAAGGTACGGGTGCAGCGACACAAAGTCGGCTTGTTTGAGGAGGGTCTTCCGGTCAACGTACTCCGCGCCGACGGATTTTTCCAGGCGCTCGTCTGCTCGCCGTGGGCCATTGTACAATATTCGCATGTCGAACCCGCGAGCACGGCGCGCAACCGCGTATCCGATTCGCCCGAACCCGATAATCCCCAGCGTCTTCCCGTGTACGTCGTGTCCGAGATACATCAGAGGTCCCCAGCCCTTGAATTTGCCCTCGCGCAAAAACGTGTCGGACTCGACCACACGTCGGGAGCACGCCATGATGAGCGCCCATGCCAGGTCCGCCGCTGTCTCAGTAAGAACTCCGGGCGTGTTGGTGACCGGAATGCCCCGCAGGGTTGCTGCCTCAACATCAATGTTGTTATAGCCGACGGCGTAGTTAGCGATCATTCGAAGATTCGGACCCCAATCCATTGCCTCCGCGTCAATCCTGTCAGTCAGGAGGCACAGCAGGCAATCGCACCACTCGATGCCTTCACGCAGTTCCCGACGCGTGGCAGGCCGGTCGCGTGGGTTGACGCGAACCTCGGAGATTTCCGTCGCCTTCGCAAGCAATTGCATCGCACCTTCCGGCAGAAGACGCGACACATACACCTTTGCCTCTCGAGTGTGTTGGCTCACGAACAGCCTCCCTGCCATCCTTCACTCAAAGATGAATCATCAACATTCGAGCGATTCTCTCCCCTGCCTGCGCCAGCAACACGCGGTGATTATGGACAGCAAATGCCAGACTCATTGGACGATCAACGATCGACCACACCGCATCCACACCAACGCCATAGACACTTTCCGCGCCGTCGCCAATCATTCCCGTCACCGCAATCACGGGGATTCCCTGTAGTTTGGCAGCCTTTGCGACACCACTGATCGTCTTCCCGTGAGCGGTCTGAGCATCGATGGCGCCCTCGCCCGTAATCACGAGGTGAGCGCCTCGCAGAGACTCTTGCAGCCCCACCGCCTCCATCACAATGTCCACGCCTGGACGCAGGTCTGCATCGAGAAACACCACCAACCCGGCGCCGAGACCTCCCGCCGCTCCAGCGCCGGGAAGCCCTGTCACGTCCTTGCCGATGCCCCGACGCAGAACGTCGGCATAGTTCGCCAACGCGCCGTCCAACTGCCTCGCCATCTCCGGCGTGGCTCCTTTCTGAGGGCCGTAGACTGCGGACGCGCCGTTCGGCCCGCAGAGGGGGTTGTCGACATCACAGGCTACCAGCACGTCGAAGTCAGTCAAGCGAGCGTCGAATCCAGAGACATCGATATGGGCAAGCCGTTGTAACGCCAAACCACCCGGGGGCAGTTCGTTCCCATCGTCGTCCGTCAAAGAAACCCCGAGCGCCTGTGCCATCCCCGCGCCGCCGTCGTTGGTGGCAGACCCACCAATCCCAATGACAAGTTTCCTGCAACCGCCATTCACCGCGGCGAGGACAAGCTCCCCTGTGCCTCGCGTGGAAGTCAACCTCGGATCACGCCGTTCTTCCGGCACAAGGGTCAACCCCGACGCGGCGGCCATCTCGATGACGGCAGTCTCACCGTCACCAAGGACTCCGTAGCGTGCCTGAACAGGGTCGCCCAGTGGGCCGGAAACATCAGCAGGGCAGAAGCGCCCTCCGGTGGCATCCACGAGCGATTGCACCGTCCCCTCTCCACCGTCCGCCATCGGGACACAAAGTATTTCCGCGTCCACAAACACGCGCCGCAGTCCCGTTTGCAGCGCCTCGCACACCTGAGCGGCAGTGGCCGAACCTTTGAACGAGTCTGGCGCGAGAACTATCTTCAATCCGTTGTTGCCAATCGCCGCGATGCGACTCCTGCGGCGCCCCGGTGGAGCGCTGCAGCCTTCCATTTCCGACCGATTCACGCATAATGGCAAACTCGAAGCCCCCATCCCTCGAAAGCGTTCGGCAGTATAGCACCGCCATTTTAACAGTGTCAAACCGGGGAGCGCCCGTATGGGGGCAAGTCAGATTTGTGATAATACTTGTCCGCTCAACTCCGGTAACGATTCGATGGGACTTGATTCACGCAAGACGGGGAGCGGACTCCGGACTGCAGCTCAATCCGACCATCCTGAATGACTACGCTACGCGCCACAAATCCGACCTGCACTATACGAATGGCTCCGCGTTGCTCTTACTTCCTCAATCGGTTACAATAACTGCAGCACGGACGGGACACGGGAGCAAACGAGAAACCATTTCGCAGCAGGCGACGAGGCGAGAACATAAGGTTCTTTCGTTTTGAAATCGTGTTGAGAACCCAATGAGCGAAGAATCGCATGACCATCGGTTATCTGTTATCAGCCATCTGCCCCCGAGGGATCGGGGTTTCCGCTTCGCTCCAACATCAGCTACCAGCCAGCAGCCATTCGTGGAGGAGGGTGCGTTCATCATGCAGTACCGTCAACTGGGGAAGTGGGGAATCAAGCTCAGCAAGATCGGGCTGGGCAGCTATCTTACCTATGGATTCAAGGTGGAGGATAGTATCGCCAAGGGATGCATTGCCGCGGCCATCGATGGCGGCGTCAACTTCATCGATACCGCCAACGCCTATAACTACGGCGGGGCTGAGGAAGCACTGGGACGTCTACTCAAGGATTATCGTCGCGATAGCCTGGTGGTTGCCACAAAGGTCTGGGCACCGATGGATGACGGGCCGAACGATCAAGGGCTTTCCCGCAAGCACATCTACGAGCAGTGCGAGGCCAGTCTGCGGCGACTTCAGATGGACTACATCGACCTGTACCAATTCCATCGCTTCGACCCCAACACACCGCTTGAGGAAACACTGACTGCCATCGAGGACCTTTGCCGCCAGGGAAAAGTACTCTACTGGGGTGTCAGCGAATGGACAGCCGCACAAATTGCTGAGGCGAACGGTCTGTGCAGGCAGCTCGGAGTAAGGTCGATGTCCTCCAACCAGCCGCGCTACAACTGTTTCTGGCGACAGCCGGAGGCAGAGGTATTCCCCTATTGCAGCGAACATGGCATCGGCCAGGTTGTTTTTTCGCCGCTTGCGCACGGCGTCCTGACCGGCAAGTACAGACCCGGAGCAGCACCGAAGAAGGGCACTCGCGCCGCCGACCCCGACCAGAACTCGGTGATGATGAGCCTTTATTGGACCGATGAAAAGCTGCGGCAGGGCAGGAAGTTCGTCACCCTCGCCAACGACATGGGCGTTACCGCCGCGCAACTGGCGTTGGCCTGGTGCTTGCGCCAGCCCATCGTCACCAGCACCATTACCAGCGGGACGAAGCCGGAGCAGATTACGGAGAACCTCAAGGCCGCTGAAGTTGAGATCCCTGATGATATCCTCATGAAGATCGACCAGTTGTTCCCAGCGTAGAGAAGCACTCCCGCGATACCCTCCCGTGTCAGAGACTCAGAAGAACTCCTGTATAGACGGTGACTGACGATGGCATTGAAGTTGACTGCCCACTACTATCAGCAATTCGACGCCGACCATTCCCTCGATGTCCCGGGGGAAGGTTACGGCGGATGGAAGCAGGCTGTGATTGACATTGCTGAGGAGCATACCGCCGTGGTGGTCATGCACGCCTGGGATGCCGACACTCGGGATGAGTTCCCCGGATGGTACCGGTGCGTCGAATATCTCCCCCGCGCCAACGAAATCTGCGAGAACGTCTTCCCTCCTTTATTGAATGCCGTTCGGGAGTCTGGCTTCCGCATCTTCCATGTTGTTGGGGGAGGGAACTACTACAAGGAATGCCCAGGATACCTGAAGACCGTCGAGCTTGCGGGAGCGTCGCCAGAGCTCCCCACCGGAGTTGACGTTGACGACACGCTTGCACAACTGCGCGAGTTCCGATCTGACAACGTCTTCGTGGGTACACACAATCAGGAGGACGTCAGCCGCGGATTCGCGTGTCTCGACTTTCCGCCCGAGGCGCGTCCACTCGACGCGGAACCCATCGCCGAGAATGCCCACCAACTTCTCGCCCTTTGCAGACATCACGGCGTGAATCACCTTGTCTATGCAGGTTTCGCCATCAACTGGTGTCTGCTCATGTCGTCGGGTGGAATGGTGGACATGACGCGCCACGGAGTGCTGTGCTCGGCCCTGCGGCAGGCTGTGACGGCGGTGGAGAACAAGGAGAGCGCCCGAGGCGAACAGCACAAGGAAGAAGCGCTGTGGCGCGTCGCCGTCGGCTTTGGCTTTATCTTCGATGTTCACGACTTCATGACCGCCCTCCTCCCCTGACCATAGGCTATTCGCCATCCTCCAACGAGGTATTGATTCATGTCATACACGACCGAGTGCTGGAACGCCATCGCCCCCATCTATTCGCAAATTCTCGCGCACCCTTTCGTGACAGGATTGACCCAAGGTGACCTCGCGGAGGACGCCTTCCGCTTCTACGCGATCCAGGATGCCCTCTACCTGCAGGAGTATGCGCGCGGGCTTGCACTGCTCGCGGCGAGGTCGCCTCAAGACGATTGGGTTGTCATGTTCAGTGACCACGCGAAGACAGCCATCGTTGTCGAGCGCGAGCTGCACGCCAGCTTCTTCCGCCAGTGGAACCTGACGGATGAAGCCGTCTATGCAACTCCCATGGCGCCTACCAACTTGCTGTACACATCCTATCTACTGCGGGTCGCCTACGAGCGCCCATTCCACGAAGCGCTGGGGGCCTTCCTCCCCTGCTACTGGATATATCTCGAGGTGGGCAAGGCGTTGCAGAAGCAGGGCTCGCCCAGGGACATCTACCAGCAGTGGGCCGACACCTACGCCAGCCAGGAGTTCGAGGCCGTGGTGCGCCAGGTCCTCTCGGTGGCGGATGATGTCGCGGAAACGCTCACCGACGCGCAGCGCTCCCGGATGCGCGACCGTTTCGTCATGACCTCCCGATTCGAGTATATGTTTTGGGACATGGGGTACCGAAAGGAAACATGGCCGCTGCAGGCTGAATAGTGGAGACGATCGGGGAACGATGAGCTCCTATTCTGAAATTCCAGCATAAGCAGGGACACCCCGTGTTTCAACACGGGGTTCCTGACACAACTAACTACAGAGGCGCAAGCGCCCCCGCGCTGGGTTCTTACACCCCGTGTTTCAACACGGGGTTCCTGACACAACTAACTACAGAGGCGCAAGCGCCACCGCGCTGCGTTTTTACACCCCGTGTTTCAACACGGGGTTCCTGACACAACTAACTACAGAGGCGCACGCGCCACCGCGCTGGCTTCTTACACCCCGTGTTTCAACACGGGGTTCCTGACACAACTAACTACAGAGGCGCAAGCGCCACCGCGCTGGGTTTTTACACCCCGTGTTTCAACACGGGGTTCCTGACACAACTAACTACAGAGGCGCACGCGCCACTGGGGCTTCTTCTCCCACGGCACGGCGTTGTAGCCACTTGTGTCAGGAACCCTAATTTAAAAATTAGGGTGTGCCGAGGGAGCTTTCCCGGCGTCCCTGTAGCTATCTGTGTGAGCTACCGGATGCTGAAGCAATCCGGTGTCCTTTGCCAAGGCAGTATCGGAAACGGCGTTGTAGCCACTTGTGTCAGGAACCCTGGTTTGAAAACCAGGGTGTGCCAAGGCAGTATCGGAAACAACGCAATCCTTCTTATGCTGAAATTTCAGATCCTATTGACAGCCCTGTTACTCTCTTGCATACTTGACCCATGAAGACCAAACGGTGAAACTGGCGATGCCCGCGGGTGATTGGGAGTGAAGATGTCTGAAGAGGACTTTGAGAGATTCCTGGAGGATTGGCGAGAGTATGAAATCACTCTGACACAGATTCTTCCACGCTCAATCTATGTCGAAGATCCGGAGATCGGAGAAGAGATAAGCCATCTGCTCTCCGCGCGCTCCAACCTCGAGGAGGATCTCGACAGATTCACAGACGACCTGCGGTTGCTCCAGTTCCGGGCGCGACTGGTCGGGCTGGACGCGGAGCTATTGAGGCGTAGCGAAGATATCCGCTGCAACCTGTCTCAGCGCGAGTACCAGGCCCAGGGACTCCAGCGAGGCGGGTCACACTGGTGGTGGCACCTCGAGGAGACTGGGAACCCCTGCGACACACCCGACAAGGAAGCAATGCTTGTCTGAAGACCGCCCGCAGAATCAATCGCGCGATTGGATAATCAGGCGAATGAAATGGAGAGACCTGCGATGATTGAGGAGACCATCTCCAATATCGAAAACCGTGTGCGGAACGCTCCCGGCATGTCGGATGACAACCGGGCCGCGCTGCTGAGTTTAGTCGCCGCGCTGAAAACCGAAGTGTCCTCCCTTTCCGAAACGCACGGCGAGCAGGCCCACAGCATCGCCGCCTTCACCGACCTGTCCACCCATGAGGCGACGCGCACCCAGAAAGACCCGGCATTGCTGAACCATGCTCTCGGCGGATTGGGTCACTCGGTGCGGGAGTTTAAGGTCTCTCATCCCGACCTTGTGAAGAGTGTCGACAACATCTGCCGCGTGCTCGCCGGCATCGGGGTGTAGCGCGACTCGTCATTCACCCTTCACTCATCCCTCTTCACGTATCCACTCCCTCGCATCAACCTTTCTCTGTCACGATTTTTGCCGAAACAGGGGTTCTGCTCAATGTCTGAGTTCAAGCTGACCAATGAACAGATAGACCAATTCAAGGCCGACGGCTACCTGATGCTGCCGCGCCTTTTCGATGACGAGGAGATGGACCTCCTCCGCAAGATCGGGCGCGCCGATACTCGTCTCGCCAGCGAAGCTCGCGATCGGCTGGACGCCGCGGGTGGGAAAAGCAGGCTTGCGCTCCGCAACGACCTGGGGGACGACATTTACAGTGCGTTCGTCCGCAGCCATCGGATAGCCAGTTTGATGGAACAGTTGCTTGAGGGCGAAGTTTACCACTACCACCACAAAATGATGATGAAGGAACCACACGCGGGCGGCGCCTGGGAGTGGCATCAGGATTACGGCTACTGGTACAGCGGCGCGTGTCTACTGCCCGACATGGGCAGTTGCATGATTGCTGTGGACCGGGCGACGAGAGAGAACGGGTGTTTGCAGGTTGTCAGGGGTTCCCACCGAATGGGTCGCATCGATCACGGCAATACCGGCGACCAGACCGGCGCCGACCTCGAACGCGTGGAAGCGGCGCTGCAACGCATGGAGCTTGTCTACTGTGAGATGGAGCCGGGAACCGCGCTCTTCTTCCACTCCAATCTCCTCCATCGCTCCGACCAAAACCGCAGCCCCAACCCTCGCTGGGTGCTCATCTGTTGCTACAACACCGCACGGAATAATCCCTATAGGGAGATACCCGGCGGTCACCCGCGTTATTCGCCGCTGGAGAAGTGGCCCGACCAGCGCATCAAAGAGATCGGGGGGAAGCAGTGGGAAGAACTGCGCTCGTCGGTGGAGTAGCCGATCGGGTTCACTCATCATGTAGACCATGCGAGGGCAAAGCAAGCAACTCATGAAACCCCAACACTTCAAAGTCGTCTCCTGCAACGTGATGTGGAGGGAGTTGTGCTACTACGCCGCTCTTTCTCCGAATGCCTTCAGTCTTCAGTTCCTTCCGTGGGGGTTGCACTGTGAGCCGGACAACCTGCGCCGGGAAGTGCAGCAGGCGGTCGATGCCACCGACGGCTCGTTCGATGCCACTCTGCTCGGATACGGTCTGTGCAGCAAAGGCGTCGAAGGCATTGTCGCCCGCGACACGCGTCTGGTCATCGTGAAGGGGCATGACTGCATCACCCACTTCCTCGGATCGAAGGACAGGTATCGCGACTACTTCGACCGCAACCCGGGGACCTACTGGTACTCGCCGGGGTGGATCGAGAACCATCTTTCGCCGGGGGAGGAGAGGTACGAGGTCACCTACCGGAACTACGTGGAGAAGTTTGGCGAGGACAACGCCCAGTACCTCATGGAGATGGAGCAGGACTGGTTCCGCAAGTACACGACCGCGGCGTATGTGGACCTGCGGATTGGCAACTCCTCAGAGTATGAAGCCTTCACCCAACACTGCGCCGACTGGCTCAAGTGGAAGTTCGACCGCCTCGAAGGCGACGCCCGACTCATTCACCAACTCGTCAACGGCGATTGGAACCATGACGAGTTTCTCATCGTGGAACCCGGCCACAAGATCGAAGCCACCAACGACCACGACATCATGCGCGCCGTGCCAAGCGAACGATGACGTAGGGCGAGAAATCCTTTTCCGCCCTTGCAGGGCGTCTGTCGCTCCCCTCATTTAGTGAAGGATGGTTCCTTCACCAAATCAATGGACGGAACTCGAGTCACGTGTTAACCTTCCTGCCAACAGTGCAGATTACGGCCTATCCATTCGAGTCCAACTATGCTCTACGCAACAAAAGAAGAGAATATCGGTGCCGCAAACCCGTTCGCTCATGTGGTGATGGAGCCATCTCAGTATTCAGCTAACCGATGGGTCTACCGTAACCCAGAAAAGGGAATTTGGCTCTGTTGTGCCAACTGCATGGAAATGAGGCTCCTCAGCAGAATTTGTGGGTGAGCTCTGGTTCAGGTAGAGCGGCAAGCGCATGATACAAGGCGATTTCAGCGGCGTGATAGGTCCGAAACCCGAAGGATTTTCTGGAGGTCAGTTTTGCTTTGGTGGCGAACTCTGAGTTCGAGTTGAAGCCCTCTACCACGCCGCTGGAAAGCTGTCCTTTGGCCCGGAACCAGTTGAGCAAGAGCGTCCTGTGACCACGCAACATCCGAGCGACCTTCTTCAACGGTTCGATCTTCGAGCGCAGGGTCTGCGCGGACTCTTTGAGTCCGAGTACACCACTTGTCCAGGAATCGGCCCGCCCAGTAGGGCGAGGTATAGCTCCAGAAAAATTGGAACTCTTCTTTCAGCGCGGACTCACAGAGTCCGAAGATAGGCTCGAACCGAGCGCAGGTTGTAATGCAGCAAATCGGCCAACTTGGTCTCTTGCTTTCCAGTCAGATTCTCCGGGCGCTTGAGCAGCAGCCAGCGCGTCTTGGTCAGCACCGGATCGTAGCCCTTCGCCTTCAGCTCCTTGACCTCCTTGGCGCGCACCTCGTCAATCGCCTTGCTGAAATGCGCCATGATGTGGAAGCGGTCGAGGATATGCACGGCCCGGCCCGCCCAGCGCACCTTCGCATACACAGCGGACTCGCAGAGTCCGAAACGACTTGAACTTCTGGACCCGGTTCAGGATAGTCTTGAGTTGCATCCCGGACTTCTTCCTCTGAGTGATGTTTGGCTAACACCTACATCTTCTCAGAGTTGGAGCCGGGATGCATCTATTGAACCGATCTCACGACTTCAACCGGTAGCCATCAATGCCACCGATCCCTCGATTTTCTACCCATAAATTCTGCTGAGGAGCCACCTTTCTTTCTCATTGGAAAATCCTTTCTCTCCAGATTATATTACTGCGGGGAGGCCAGGAGCCTCTCCGCAGTAACTCAACAAAACATCATGGCTCAGAAATTAATCCCCGGCCACGATTGTGAACTCACCGGCCTTCGCAGAGCTTCGCCATTTGACATGGCTGTCTGCGAACAGGCAATTGGCTCCATCGCTGTGTCGTCTTGCTGCAGC
>Ga0210049_1000594_pt1 | contig 31069 bp, 27 predicted proteins | sample CryGeyCG2014_300_2_FD_183964 | JGI IMG/M metagenome (GOLD analysis project Ga0210049, IMG submission 183964) | Groundwater microbial communities from aquifer - Crystal Geyser CG06_land_8/20/14_3.00 (SPAdes) (version 2) | ecosystem: Environmental > Aquatic > Deep subsurface > Groundwater | place... | reverse complement strand
CCATGAGCGTTTACCGTGAAAATACACCCCCCACCCCGACCCTCCCCCGCGCGGGGGGAGGGAAATGATAGACCTCGTAGAGTGTAGAGCCCGAGGAGAATTTTCATTAGCGGGGGCGACAAAATATTTCTGTCATGAGCGTTTGATTATCACAACCATGACCGAAGCCGGCAAGCATGCAGAAGTTACAAGGGATAAGTAAAAGCCCCCTGACGGGTTTTGCTGGACAGCCTGTCAGGGGGGTTAATGTGTTTTTCCAGACTCAGACCGATCAAGCTATCCAGAAGGCCGGGGAAACTCATTCCGGCTGCCCTTGCAGCCAGAGGAAACAGGCTGTTTTCAGTCATGCCCGGTATGGTATTTGTTTCAAGCACATAAATGCAATCCCCCTTTACAATCATATCCGTACGGCTCCATACGGAGCAGCCCAGGGCACGATGAGCCCTTGCACCGCATGAAGATGCATTCCCGGCGAGGGGTTCATCGAGTTCGGCCGGACATCGCTCAATGGTAGCCCCCGGTGTGTATTTTGCCTTATAGTCAAAAAAATTCCCATTTTGCGGAATTATCTCTATAAGTGGAAGGGTTTCCTGGACATCGTTACCCATCACACAACAGGTTATCTCACGCCCCTCTATAAATTCCTCTATTATAATATCCCGCTCGCATTCAAACGCCCCGGCTATACCTCTGGATAACGCGTCCTTATCCGTGCATATCGAAATGCCTATGCTTGAACCTTCCGAGGCAGGCTTTACAACTACGGGAAGACCCAGCTCCGCAGAGATACCTTCGTAATTCCACTCCACTCCCCTTGCCAGCCGAACGGCACGAGGAACAAGGAGACCGGCCGCACGATATATATCCTTGGATATACCTTTATGCAGAGCCACGGCACTTGCGAGTACATCCGAACCGACGTAAGGTACCCTCAATATGTTAAGTAATCCCTGGATCGAACCGTCTTCGCCAAGTCTTCCGTGTAGGAGATTAAAAACAATGTCTATGCCTACAGATTCCCGAATCAAGCTCGATATATCTGAGGCAGGGTCAAAAAATTTCATATTATACTTTTTTTTATTTAAAGCGTTAAAAACAGCAAATCCGCTTTTTATGGAAATATCTCTTTCTCTTGACCAACCACCTGCCAAAACTAATACATTCATCTTTTTCAATTGAGTTCTTCCATCCTTCCATCAATGAAAACTTCATGGCGGCCTATATTACTACCGGCCGGCCTTCACCTGCAATTATTTCGTAAGCCCCCCTGAGGCCCAATTGTGACGGGATCGGAAAATTTTAGCTATTCATAAACAAAAAACTTACAAATTGCCCGAAAAGGAGAGAATGGACGACTTCGACCTTGCTGACTGGGGACACTCATAAAATTCGTCAGCCGCTAACTGTTCAAAAGGGCGCCCGAACTGCCGATGAAGATTTGATCATGATTACATAAAGTTAGCCCTTTGTCTCTAAAATCCAAGCAGTTCCTTATTGTTACAAACCAAATCAAACCCCATCCGCCGTAAGTTATTCTCACGGGAAACGGCCTTTGACACACAGTGATTCTTTACTGTAAAAGTGCCTCCTATCTTTTTGGCTATCCGCCAAGGCATGGTTGATGAGTCCTTGGCTACCCTTTCAAAATAACCGTTCTATAGCGTATGCTTCTAGGAGAGCCAAATGAATATCCTTTGGGAAGATATAAAGACACGGCTCAGAGATGAGCTGCCAAAGAGCACTTACTCCCTATGGATAGATCCCCTTACCGTGCATAAGAGTGACGATGCGCATCTGGTCCTGAGCTGTCCAAACCAGTTCACAAGGGCCTGGGTGGCGGAAAATTACGTCAATTTGATCAAAGAGAGACTAAAGGGGGCCGGGCTGGAATCTTTCGACATCACCCTTGAGGTGCAGACTCGCAAAAAGGCACCCGACCAGCCGGCGGAGCCCGTCTTCAAACCGGTGCAGTTACCTCTTCCCAACTTCAGCCCGAGTAACGGAGGCAGGCTTCTCCTTCACCGGGATTTCACCTTTGACCAGTTTGTAGTCGGCCGCAGCAACGAATTTGCATATTCCGCTTCGATGGCCTTCGCCATGGAATCTCAGAGTTCCTGCCGGACCATATTCATGCTTTCCGATACCGGACTCGGTAAAACTCACTTATCCCATGCAGCCGGACATCTCATATTAAACAGCAGGCCGGAGACGAGGCTTTTCTATATCACTGCAGAGGATTTCACAAATGAGATGATCTCCTCTCTGAAGAGCAGCCGCATTGAGCAGTTCAAGGAAAAATACAGACGAGCTTGTGACGTGCTGCTCCTGGAAGAGGTTCACTTCCTCAGCGGCAAGGACAAGATTCAGGCCGAGCTGGCTTACACCTTGGACGCCTTGGCCAACGACAACAAAAAGATCATGTTTACCAGCCCCCTGCCGCCCGGCGATATCCCCGGTCTGTCAAAAGAGCTTTCCTCAAGACTGACAGGGGGGCTTTTGGCACAAATTGAAAGACCCGATAAGGCTACAAGGATTGACATACTTCTCAGAAAGGCTGAGAAACTCAAGTTGTCTCTCTCCGAGGAGATAGTCGATCTGCTGGCCACTCGTATCGAGGGAGACGTCAGAAAGCTTGAAAGCGCTCTTAAGTGCCTGAAGGCCCGTGCAGATCTTCTAGGAGACTGCGTTGATCTTGATCTTGCAAAGGATGTCCTCGGTTGTCTAATCCCTAGAGCTGTCGCCACCTCCCCTGACGACATCAGGGAAATAGTTTGCACCTACTTCAAGCTGGAGCCGGACCAACTCCGTTCCAGGTCGAGAAAGAAAATCCACTCCCTTCCAAGAAACATTTACGTCTATCTATGCCGCAGGCACACGGATGAGTCAGTGGAGTCCATTGCCAGGACCATTGACAGGAGCCACTCAGCAGTTATATACGCAACGGAGCTGATCGCACACAGGATGAAGAGCGACCGGAAGCTGAAACAGCAGATTGAATTTCTGGCTGAAAGAATCAGGGCTACTGAAAAATGATCCGGGAGCGCATCATCCCCTGGAAGAACCTCTGTCTGTCAGCAGTCCTGGCCTGCGCAGGCGCTGTCGCCGCCTATCTTTTATTCTTGAGCGCCGCCAGTTTCTGGATTGGTCTGAAAAGTCACGGAGCACCCGGTCGGATCATGCCCATAGCGGCAGGTGGGATTATCTTCCTGGCAACCCTTCTTCTCTTTATCAGGACCGCACGTATAGTTGTTTCAAGGATGAAGCCTAAAGGACCTTCGCCTTTGTAGTAGTTCTATTGGAGATCGGAGCCGGGTTCCCCCCTGCAACCTGAGAAGTATGACCGCAGAAATATCTCCTCCTTAGGGGAAAGGTTGAACCTGCTTGATGCGTCATCTATCAAATTCACCATCTGATCAATGTCTTCTCCGCTACGCATCTCTGAAATCCATTTGACTGCCTGCCTTATCGCTTCGCCCTGCGGCATGATGGTCCCCATCTATAGCTCCTTTCAAACATACCTAGTGTCCATCCGGAAATGGCCATTTTCACCGATTTCGGCGTTGGGCTTAAATTTTAATCCTCGAAATACGTCTATGTATTCCTTTGGTTAAAATTATCGCCCGCCTTGAACTCGACGAAACTATCTCATTTCCGGAGGGACACTACCTCTATTATCTCAAACTGCCATCGTGGATTACTAACATAATCTTTACCTATTTCTGATGTCATGCTAACTTAATCCTGTTTACTATTCTTATCATAATAACAAACAAATGGAGATTCAATTCTATCATGCCCAGGGAAACTATCCTAGTTGTTGACGATGAAGAAGACATCCTAGAGCTTGTTGATCACACCCTGTCACGGGGTGGACTCAAGGTGATTCGTGCAAAGGAAGGCGAAGAGGCGCTCGATTTTGTACGGAAAGAAAAACCTTCGGCAGTGCTTCTCGATTTGATGCTTCCCGGAATGGACGGACTTACGGTGGCAAGATTGATTAAGGGGGATCAAATGACCAGGAACATCCCCATAATAATGCTCACTGCACGGGGAGAAGAGCCTGATATCGTAATAGGGCTTGAGATCGGCGCGGATGATTACGTTACAAAGCCGTTCAGTCCCCGCGTTCTTCTGGCAAGGGTAAAGGCCGTCCTGCGCAGACGCTCCAGTGAAGAACCGGAGACACTGAAACCCATATCAGTTCACAACATCGTGATAGACCCCGGCAGGCATCAAGTCACTGTTGATGACAAGATCATGCAGCTCACATTCACCGAATTTGCCATCTTGCAATTTCTGGCCAAGCGGCCAGGTTGGGTCTTCACACGTTCTCAGATAGTGGATGCGGTTAAGGGGGATGATTATTTTGTAACCGACCGTGCAGTTGACGTTCAGATTGTAGGCCTAAGAAAGAAACTCGGAGAGGCGGGGTCGCTTATAGAGACGGTTAGGGGTGTGGGCTACAGGCTCAGGGAGTGAGAAATGCCATTTAGAAAAAGGCTGATATGGCAGATCTATTTTTCCTATTTAATTGTAATCATAGGATCATTTAGTATCATTACCTGGCAGGCCGTTAAAACCATCAGGCAGTCCTTTCTCAATCAACTCATGAATGAACTCAAGAGCAAGGCATACTTATCGGAGATGGTTTTAAAACCATTTATTGACCCGCTTAACGAAACTGAATTGTTAAACGCCTGCAGGGAGTTTGGAATAAGAAGCGGGGCTAGAATAACGGTTGTGCTCCCGCGTGGAAGGGTTGTTGCCGATTCCTTGAGTGACCCCGGGATCATGGATAATCACTCAGACCGAGTGGAAATCGCAGCGGCAATCAGAGGGGAGATCGGAGCCGCAGAGAGACCAAGCCCTACCATGCAAGAGAAGATGCTCTATCTTGCCGTGCCGGTACGAAAAAACCAGGAGACCATAGCCGTTGTAAGAGCTGCCTCCCCGATGACTGCGGCAGATGATGCCTTAAGGCAATTAATATTCAAGTTCACGACATTGGCTTTCCTTACCGCGCTGGGCGCAGCTATTTTGAGCTATTTTGTCTCTCTCAGGATAACCAGACCCGTAGAGGATATTGCCCAATGGGTACGTCTTCTTGCCAGAGGGGACTTAGGTATCCGTCTGAGGACTTTCTATCCCAATGAAATGGGAGCGCTTGCAGTTGCCGTTAACGACATGGCCGGGCAGTTGAAAAGCAGGATAGACACCATTCTGATGCAGCGCAACGAGATGGCGGCGGTTCTCTCAAGCATAACTGAGGGAATCGTCGCAGTGGATAGAGAAGAGAAAATTATAAGGATGAACAATGCCGCAGCCGCGATACTCGGATGCAGTGTTGCAGCTACTCTCGGACGAAGCATCCAGGAAACCGTAAGAAGCACCCCTATACATAAACTGGTCAAAGAGGCCCTGGAAAAACACAAACTGGTCGAAATGCAGATCACCCTTCCGGGTGAGCATGACCGCCACCTCAACGTCAGGGCAACCATGCTAAAGGATCGGACCGGCTCCGAGCGTGGAGTAGTCCTTGCCTTAACCGACATAACGGCCCTTAAGCGTCTTGAGCGGGTCAGAAAAGATTTCGTGGCAAACGTTTCCCACGAGATAAAAACTCCGATAACCGCGATCAAGGGATTTGTCGAGACCCTCCAAGAAGGCGGCATTGATGCCCCGTCACAAACCGCAAAATTTCTCTCCATCATAGAAAGACAGGTAACGAGGCTTGAGGCCATAATCGAGGATCTCCTTATCCTGTCACGTCTCGAACAGGAATCTGACCAGGGAAGCTTACGCCTCCAAAAATCCTCCCTTAAAGAGGTAATATCCTCAGCCCTCCAGGCCTGTGAGGCAATGTCCATGGAAAAAGATATAACTCTCAAGGCCGCCTTTCAGGAAGAGTTGTTCCTTAGCATGGATGCTTCTCTGTTCGAACAAGCCCTTGTCAATCTCCTGGATAATGCCATCAAATACAGCGACAGAGGAAAGAATATCCGAATAGATGCCGGTCGCATTGAAAATGAAGCAGTAATAAGTGTTATTGATGAGGGATGTGGCATACCCAGAGAACACCTCCCCCGTATATTCGAGAGATTCTACCGGGTTGATAAGGCAAGAAGCAGAGAAAGCGGAGGCACCGGGCTCGGCCTGGCGATTGTCAAACACATTGTCCAGGCCCATTCCGGCAGAATCTCAGTTGAAAGCGTCCCAGGGAAAGGCAGCACCTTCAGGATACATTTGCCTGTTTCGGAATAGGTGAATTAAACATAATGCCGAACCACTAACAGGCCGTTGAATAACGCCAACCTGCCTCTTTTTGCTCATCATCCTTTGTCACTGCGGCCAAGCCTATGTACAACTCATTCCTCACTCTGTCAGGAGGCCCCACACCATCCTACCTGGAAATCATTGCTCTCATCATATCGGTTGCATTCTGGGCATGATCGGCTATTGAGCCTATAATTTCTACAAGCCTTATAAGATAATAGACCTGGATTGCGTCTGTTACGCGGTTAAATATCTTTCGTTTAAGCTCCCGCTCCAGATGATCCGCCTCGTGTTCCAGTTGCCTTACGTCACGGATCATTGATTTAATAGCTTCTCTTTCTTCTTCCGACCCCCTGCGGAAGAACCCCGAAGCCATTTCAACAAGATTTTTTAGCTTTTCCATTGCGGGAAGCGTAGTGGAGACAAAAAACTTCAGGTCTTCGTTTATCTCCGAATCAAATGCTTGATGCCTGTTGGAGAGCCAGTATAGGGCCTCCTCCACTCGATCCAGCACGGAATCCTGCTCCCGCAAGTACATAAAGAACTGGAATTTATCCACAGGCATCAAGACACCCCGAGGCATGTGGCCACGGATGTTGCGCTTTATGGCATCAGCCTCGGATTCAACTCTGGCCACCTGATCCGTGATCGTTTCAAAAAGTTCATACTTGCGCTCTAAATAAAGATCCACTGCCTCTTTGAACATCCTTGAGGCATCAACGATCTTTTCCGCATGTTTGATGAGGTTCTCAAAGGGTGATTTATAAAATAGGTTCATGAAACTTGTACGCATAGCCTTATCTCCGTTAAGTTAGACCAATGCCCAGACAAGAAGCCTATAGATAATCATTGAAAGAAGTATCGTAAAAGGAAGCGTAACCAACCAGGAATACATAATATTCTTTATAACCCTGAGGTCAAGGACTCCCATTCCTCTCATGATTCCTACTCCAATTACGGAGCCCACCAGGACATGGGTGGTCGAGATAGGAAGTCCCAGCCTGGAACACAAGAGAACCGTAGTCGCAGCGCCGAACTCGGCACAGAAACCCCTTATCGGAGTTATTTCCGTTATCTTTCTGCCGATTGTTTCCATAACCCTTGAACCGAATATAAGAAGACCGAGGCCAACCAGTGACCCTCCAAGTGCAAGCATCCAGATAGGCACCTCTACCTGCATCACGACACTCTTGGTCTGAGCGATACTAAAGATAGCTGCAAGAGGACCTACGGCGTTTGCGACATCGTTCGCCCCATGGGCAAATGCCACGTAACAGGCGGTCATTATCTGGAGATAGGCGAAAACGCACTCAACCTTTTCACTGTCATCGCCTTTTATCCATCTGCAGTCAGGCCCTCCAAGCCTTGAAAGCAGCGCTGCCCCGACAAAGCCCGCAACGAGGGATACAGGTAAGGCAATCAACAGGGACCCAAAAAAGTCGAAGTTGAGATTGAGGTTTTTTAAGCCCTTATATATAACCGATAGCACAATCACAAAGACAACCATTCCGAGAAGATATGGAGCCATCCCCTTGGCGGAGCCGTAAGGATTCTTCGATCTCAACACCTTATTATCTAAGAAGTAGAATATGGCGCCGGAGATTATTGCGCCTGCAATGGGAGAGACCACCCAGCTCAGGGCGACGGTAAAGACCATCTTCCAGGAAACATTAAGGAATCCTACTGCAAGGATGCCGAATCCCACCACGGCGCCCACTATGGAATGAGTCGTTGAAACAGGCAGTCCAAGCAACGTCGCCGTATGAACCCAAATACCCGCAGCGAGAAGGGCCGAAAACATGCCTATAAGCAACAGTTCCGGTGAGTTGGAAAGAAGTGCCGGATCTATCAGGCCCTTCCTGATGGTATTGGTGACATGCCCTCCTGCGAGCGAAGCTCCCAGAAGTTCGAGAAAGAAAGACACAATCACAGCCTGCTTGACCGTCAAGGCCCCGGAGCCTACAGATGTCCCCATCGCATTTGCAAGATCATTGGCGCCTATGTTGGCAGCCATATAACAGGCTAGCAGTGTCGCAACACCGAATATTAAAATATCCGCGCTAATTCCAAAAAGTTCGCTCATCTTTTAGCAATAGCCGAAATCTAGTCTCTCCCTAACGCTACGCTCACAAGGCATGGCTACAACTGTTTCATAAAATCTGTATTCAACATGGAAAGGGGGTGTCAGGTACCTGTGTAATAATACCCTAATATGAGCCTAACAAGATATTAACAAACGGCGAGTAATTCTTAAACCACTTTTGTTCCTTACGCAAGGAGGTAATTCAGATGAAAAGAAATCTTGTTTCCACAATAGCTATCTATATTGGATTGTCCTTTTTTTTGGCCACATCAGCCTTGGCAGGCAACATTGTCATAAAGGGATCTACGACGGTTCTCCCCATAGCCCAGAAGGTCGCTGAGTCCTATATGCAGGAAAACCCTGATGTCAAAATCACCATAGAGGGTGGCGGTTCAGGTAACGGCATCAAGGCGATTATTGACGGGACTACGGATATCGGCGACAGCTCCCGTTTCATAAAAGACAAGGAAGTAAAAATGGCTGTTGAAAAAGGAGCTTATCCTGTTCCATTTGCGGTTGCATACGACTGCATTGTACCAGTGGTGCATCCCACCAACAGCGTCGTCAACCTGACTCTCCAGCAACTTAAGGAAATGTACGAAGGTAAGATAAAGAACTGGAAAGAGGTTGGCGGACCCGACAGGCCGGTAGTTGTCATCTCCAGAGATACATCTTCGGGAACATATGAAGTCTGGGAAGAAAAGGTACTCCAAGGTGCAAGGGTCTATCCCGGCGCTCTTCTCCAAGCATCAAACGGTGCCGTATCACAGGCTGTGGCAAAGAATCCCAATGCTGTGGGCTATATCGGGCTAGGCTACCTCAGCAATGACGTAAAGGCCGTCTCGGTCAACAAGGTAAAAGGCTCCTCTATGAGCACCCTTGACGGAAGCTACCCCATAAGCAGACCCCTTTACATGTTTACACGCGGCTGGCCCAAGGGAGATCCCCTAAAGTTCATAAATTATGTCATTAATCCTCAAAAGGGCCAGAAGCTGATAGCAGAGGTAGGGTTTGTTTCACTTTACTAACGGTCATGCCCTTTTGGGGCACAACGAAATATGAAAATCACCCCCACCCATCCCTCCCCCGTCGAGGGGGAGGGATAAAGGCAAGGGGCATTTTCATGTAAAACCTATATACCCGGCCTGCCGTGCATGATTCCTTTGATTTCCGGCGGAATAACACATAAGAGAAAGGTAACTTGGTGTCAGGGTCAACAGAAAGTCTCATAGCCGCCATTTCCAGCGGAGAAACTCGCCCCAGAAAAGAGAAGATAATCCGGTTTATCTTCCTCATGATAGCCACCGGGTCTATTGTTACCCTGGCGCTCATAGTCCTTTTCCTGGTCGCGGAGGGAATCCCTATATTCAAGGAGACAAGCCCCTATCAGTTCATATTCGGCAAACTTTGGTATCCAACATCAGATCCGCCTGATTTCGGCATATTTGCTCTGATCATTGCATCGCTTCTCGTAACAGCCGTATCATCGCTTATCTCTATACCACTTGGAGTATTGACGGCTCTCTACCTGGCCGAAATAGCAAGACCAAAGATGCGAGAGATTATCAAACCCGCCGTGGAGATGTTTGCCTCCCTGCCCTCCGTGGTTATAGGCTTTTTCGGAATGGTGATAGTAGCCCCTCTTCTTCAGGATGCCTTCAATCTGGCGACAGGCTTGAACCTCTTTAACGCCTCCCTCATGCTTGCCTTCATGTCCGTCCCGACCATAACGAGCATCTCCGAAGACGCCATCTTCGCAGTGCCCAGGGATTTGAAGGAGGCCTCCTTTGCCCTTGGCGCCACGCATCTTGAGACCATAGTAAGGGTGATTATTCCGGCATCCATATCGGGCATTGCCACGGCAGTCATACTGGGAATGTCCAGGGCCATGGGGGAGACCATGGTAGTGCTTATGGTAGCGGGTGGAGCCGCGATGATCCCTTCTTCTCTCTTTGATCCCGTAAGGCCGATGCCTGCCAGCATAGCAGCAGAGATGGCCGAGGCCCCCTTTCGCGGAGACCACTATCACGCCCTTTTTGCCACTGGCATCGTACTTTTTCTCATTACCCTCATATTCAACATCATCGCTGAGAGAATATCTCACAGGTATAGACAGGTTGGAGAGGCAACACTTTGAAGGCATCTGAGTTTTCTTCAATAAGCGATTCCCGGAAGAGAAGAAAGGCAATGGAGTTTATTGTTTTTTTATTCTTCAGGATATCCGCTCTTATATGCTCTTTCGGCCTTGTCATAATTGTAGGATTCATCGCGGTCAAGGGATTGAGTTCCATAACCTGGACCTTTCTGACACAACCTCCCGTTAAAATGATGACTGAAGGAGGCATACTTCCCTGCATAATGGGAACAATCTATCTGAGTCTTGGCGCGATTCTGATAGCGGTACCAATAGGGGTTGCTTCAGCGGTTTACCTGACGGAGTATGCGGCCCCAGGCCGCCTCTTGAGGGCCATAAGGCTCGGCATAAACAACCTCGCAGGCATCCCTTCCGTGATCTTCGGATTGTTCGGGCTTGCATTTTTTGTAATCTATCTTGGAATGGGGGTGAGCATCCTGGCAGGGGCCTGCACCTTATCCGCGCTTACCCTCCCGGTCGTCATCTCTTCAACGGAAGAGGCCCTGCGGGCGGTTCCCCAGACATACAGAGAGGCATCTCTCGGTCTGGGAGCAACAAAATGGCAGACCATCTACCGGGTGGTATTGCCCTCAGCACTTCCAGGAATCCTGACAGGCACAATCCTGGGTCTCGGGAGAGCGGCCGGTGAGACTGCGCCTATAATGTTCACGGCGGCAGTTTTTTTTACACCGTCTCTTCCCTCATCCATCTTCGACGAGGTAATGGCTCTGCCATACCATATCTATGTCCTTGCAACCGCCGGAACGGAGATAGAAAAGACAAGGCCCCTTCAGTTTGGAACCGCACTTGTGCTCATAATGCTGGTCTTGGGCCTCAATCTCGTGGCAATAATATACCGATCCAAGCTGAGAAGACGAAAATGACTCAAATGGTTTCACAAGAAATAATAATGTCAGTTAAGAACCTAAACTTCTATTATGGTCAATTCCCGGCGTTACACTCCGTTTCAATTGACTTTTTGAAGAACCGGGTGACAGCCCTTATCGGCCCCTCCGGGTGCGGCAAAAGCACCCTTTTAAGATGCCTAAATCGCATGAATGATCTGATACCCGGAACCAGGGTTGAAGGTCAGGTTCTGTTCGGAGAAACTAATATCTATGCGCCGGGAATTGATGTCGTCAATCTTAGAAGACACATAGGCATGGTCTTCCAGAAACCCAACCCATTTCCCAAGACCGTCTTTGAGAATGTCGCCTATGGGCTTAGGATAAACGGCATAAGGGACAGACGGATAATTGAGGAAAAAGTCGAGCTTAGCCTCAAGTCATCAGCTCTCTGGGATGAGGTAAAGGACAGACTGCATCAATCCGCTTTGGGCCTGTCTGGGGGACAGCAGCAGCGCCTTTGCATTGCAAGGGCGTTGGCGGTTGAGCCCCTGGTTCTCCTTATGGATGAACCGGCATCAGCCCTTGACCCGATCGCTACACAGAAGATCGAAGATCTTATCCAGTTGCTTAAAGACACCTATTCGATCGTTATCGTTACCCACAACATGCAGCAGGCTGCCAGAGTATCTGATTTTACAAGCTTTTTCTATATAGGAAACCTGATTGAAATGGATCAGACAGACATCATTTTCACTCGCCCTAAACTGAAACAGACCTCCGACTACATTACAGGAAGGTTCGGATAAACATCTTCACTACATGAAAGGGAAAGCAGATGACCCGTCATCTTCAAGTAGAGCTTGAAAAACTGAAAAAGGCAATCCTGCATCTCGGAGCCATGGTGGAAGAGGCCGTTCGTCTCGCCATCAAGGCCATGAAGGAAAAAGACAGTGACACAGCTTCCAGTGTCATTAGGAACGACGATATCATCAACCGCACCGAAGTGGAGATAGAGGAAGACTGCCTTAAAATCCTTGCTCTTCACCAGCCGGTTGCGGTTGACCTGCGTTTCATAGCCGCTGTAATAAAAATAAATAATGATCTTGAGCGCATAGGTGATGAGGCGGTCAATATCGCCGAACGTGTTCAGATAATTACACGAAGGCCGCCCGTGCCGGTGGATATTGATTATTCGGTGATGGCTGAAAAGACGGAGGCCATGCTCAGGATGTCCCTTGACGCCCTTGTTGCTCTGGATGTGGACTCAGCTTACAAGATATGTCTTATGGACGATGAGGTAGATGAGCTGAATCGGCAATTCTATGACATTATAAAGGGCACCATCACGAATTATCCGGCCAGAGCAGGCTCCCTGATCAACCTTCTCCTCATAGGCAGGCACCTGGAGAGGATAGCCGATCACGCAACCAACATAGCCGAGGAGGTTATCTACATGATTGAAGGAGAGATTCCCCGCCACAAAACCTTCAGGCTCTGATACGGCATCAGCCGAAACTGCAAGGCGGAAATAATCACTCTCTTATTCAACACTCTTGACTGTAATGGCCCCTCTCGGTCTTGAGTTCCCTTGTCATGAGATCTCTGACCGCGGCTTTGGGGTCCTTTCCTTCATATAAGATCCTGTAAACCTCATCAATGATAGGCAGGTCAACCCCAAACTTGAGTCCCAGACGGTAGGCTGCCAGGGTAGTCCTTACCCCTTCGGCCACCATGGAAGTATGCGATGTAATCTCATCCAACCGCTCACCCCTTCCTATGCGCATGCCTACTGTCCTGTTTCTGCTTAGATCCCCAGTACATGTAAGCACCAAATCGCCTATGCCGGCCAGGCCCGCAAACGTAAAAGGCTGGGCCCCCATTGCGACTCCCAGCCTGGTAATCTCGGCAAGCCCCCGCGTGATCAGAGCCGCTCTCGCATTATGGCCGAATCCAAGGCCGTCAACAGCTCCCGCCCCTATGGCAATTACGTTTTTCAGGGCACCACCCAGTTCCACCCCTGTAATATCATCGCTCAAATATACCCTGAAAAACTCCGTCGAGAAGACCTGCTGAATCGCCTCGCCCATCTGCCTGTCGCAGATGGCAAGAGTCACTGCAGTGGGATGCCTAAGCCCGACTTCCCCGGCAAAACTCGGTCCCGCTATACAGGCAAAATATCCTTTGTAAGTCCCGCCCAGCACCTCATCTTTGACCTTCGACATGATCATCAGGGTATCGTTTTCAATGCCCTTGGTAGCAGACAAGAGACACTTTACTCCGGCAAAAAAAGGCTTAAGCCTCTCAAGCACTCCTCTGTATACGTGAGAAGGAACTGCCATGACAGCTACATCGGCCCCCTCCATAGCATCCTCTAAGGATTGGAACGGCTCAAGCCCCGCCGACAATCTTATGCCTGGGAGAAATTCTTTGTTTTCCCTAGTATCCCTTATCTGTTCGAACACCTCCCTTTCGCGCACCCAGAGTCTTACCGGAGTTCCCTTTGCTGCAAGAAGATTGGCGAGGGCCGTGCCCCAGCCTCCGGCTCCTATAACACTTACCTTAGATATCTCAAGATTCATAAAGCGCTCGACTCCTCCACTACCTTGGCCACCGCCACCACCTTCTCTCCTTCAGATAGATTGATAAGGCGCACACCCTGGGTGTTTCTCCCTATTACCGATATGTCCTCTATTCTTACCCTTATAATCTTCCCCTGTTCAGTCATGATCATGAGCTGGTCCTGATCGGTCACCTGATAGGCATAGACGACCTTGCCGTTTCTTTCGCTGGTTTTTATGGTCCTTACGCCCTTCCCTCCCCTTGTCTGTCTCCTGTATTCCCCGGTGGCGGTTCTCTTTCCATAGCCGTTTTCAGTCACCGTCAATATTGCTCCTTCGCTCAGTGCCTCCATGGAAACCACCTCATCGCCCTCGTAGAGGCGTATTCCCCTTATGCCCATTGCACCTCTGCCTGTCGGTCTTACATCCTCCTCCGGGAACCTTATTGACATGCCGTTTTTGGTGGTTAGGAATATGTTCTGTGAGCCGTTTGTCACCCTGGTTCCAACCAGTTCGTCTTCCTCCCTGATCGTGATGGCTGCCAGGCCTGCCGATCTGGGCCTGCTGTATGACACAAGCGGCGTCTTCTTCACTACCCCATTCTTCGTCGCCATTATCAGATAGCTGCCTTCCTCAAAACTTCTGACAGACAATATTGTGGCAACCTTTTCATCCGTCTGAAGGTCCAAAAGATTCACGATGGCCTTCCCCCTGGATGTTCTGCTTCCCTCCGGAATCTCATGAACCTTCTTGCAGTAAAGCCGGCCGCGGCTCGTAAAGAAGAGAAAATAATCATGTGATGACGCCACAAAGAGATGTTCTATAAAGTCGTCTTCCTTTGTCTTTGCGCCCGTCATCCCCTTTCCTCCACGCCTTTGGGCCCTGTAAAGACTAGCCGGATTCCTCTTTATGTATCCCTCATGGCTTACCGTCACCACCATATCCTCTTCGGCGATGAGGTCTTCAAGTACTACCTCCCCCTCCTCGGGGATGATTTCCGTGCGCCTTGGATCTCCGTAGGCGTTCTTCACCTCAAGGATTTCTTCCTTTATTATCTCAAGCACCATTTTCGGACTTTCAAGAATAGCCTTGAATCGGGCTATATCTTTAATAAGATCCCGGTATTCCGAGTCTATCTTTTCCCGCTCAAGCCCGGTGAGGCGCTGAAGCCTCATATCCAGAATCGCCTGAGCCTGTATCTCAGAAAAATCGAATGAGGATATCAGGTTTGACCTTGCCTCTTTGGGATCTGAGGAGCCCCTGATAAGTTCTATTACCTCGTCCAGGAAATCCAGGGCTTTCTTGAGTCCCTCGAGTATGTGTGCCCTTTCCTCGGCCTTCTTGAGATCAAATATGGTCCTCCTGACAATAATCTCCCTTCGGTGCGATATGAAATGCTCTAGAATCTCCTTCAGGTTGAGTACCTGCGGCCTTCCATTGACGATAGCCAGAAGTATTATGCCGAAGGACGTCTCCATCTGGGTGAACTTGTAAAGCCTGTTTAATATGACCGGGGCCTTACCGTCTCTCTTGACATCTATTACGATTCTCATGCCGTCCCGGTCCGACTCATCCCTCACCTCGCTTATTTCTTCAATGGTTTTCTCCCTGACAAGTTCACCTATTTTTTCAAGCAGTTTGGTTTTGTTGAGCTGATAAGGTATCTCTGAGATAATTATCCTCTCCCGCTGCTGTGAGGCGGGCTCCACAAAGGCCCTGGCCCTTAGTCGGATTATTCCTCTTCCCGTCTCATAGGCTTCCCTGATCCCCCTTGTGCCGACGATGAAACCCGCTGTTGGGAAATCCGGCCCTTTAATGATACCCATGAGTTCACTAATAGGGCAGTCGGGGTGGTCAATCAAATAAGATATTGCATCGCATACCTCTGAGAGGTTGTGCGGAGGTATATTGGTTGCCATTCCCACCGCTATTCCCGCTGATCCGTTGATCAAAAGGTTAGGGATGGTAGTTGGGAGCACTACCGGCTCCTGAAGGGAGCCGTCATAGTTGGCAACGAAATTGACTGTTTCCTTCTCCAGGTCTGAGAGAAAATACTGGGCCAGTTGGGTCATCCTTACTTCGGTGTACCTCATGGCCGCAGGCGGATCGCCGTCAATGGAGCCGAAATTACCCTGCCCGTCAACGAGGGGATACCGCATGGAGAAGTCCTGGGCCATTCTCACGATCGTGTCATAGACGGCCACATCTCCGTGGGGGTGATATTTTCCTATGACGTCTCCCACAATCCTTGCTGATTTTTTGTAAGGCCGGTTGTGGTAGTTCTTCAGATCGTGCATACCAAAAAGCACGCGTCTGTGAACCGGCTTAAGTCCGTCCCTGATATCCGGCAGTGCTCGGCCGACGATTACGCTCATGGCGTAATCCAGGTAGGACTTCTTCATTTCATCTTCGATATTGACACTTATTAATCTTGACTCAACACTCATAAAAGCACCCCAGCCCTAAATATCCAGTTCGGTCACATTCAGGGCGTTATTCTGTATAAACTCCCTGCGAGGCTCTACCTTGTCCCCCATCAACAATGTAAATGTTCCATCCGCCTCCATCTCATCCGCCACCTTGACCTGGACGAAGTGCCTCTTGTCAGGGTCCATGGTCGTCTCCCATAGCTGCTCTGGATTCATTTCACCAAGGCCTTTATACCTCTGCACAACCAGCCCTTTCTTTGCCCTCTCCAGAAGGGCATTGACCAGCTCCTGCGGATCATCATATGATATCTTGCCTTCACCATCCAAAATGTAGGGTCCCCGGCCATTGACATCGGAACAGCGATTATAGGAATCAACAAGTTCCTTTATCTCATGTGACATTATAAAATCCACGCTGATTGAAAAACCTCTCCCCCCACCAAGGCGGTCGCTGATAAAGAGTTCGGTGTACCTTCCCAGATCGTCGGTACGGGCTTTCTCGAGTGAAAAGCCTCTATCTTCCATATCATTAATAAACTGCGCCATCACTGAAGGTTCATGAAAATCCCCTTTTATAACGGCGCGTTTTGATGCTATCAGATCCGCCACCCTTCTGCTGTAGCCCATTCGCATCACGGCTTCCACCTTTTCATAATAAGTGATCAGCCTCTGCATGGTATCCCCCAGCATTTCGCCTTCAATAGCCTCCCCGTTTCCCAGCACTACCTTTTCTCTCTCCTTCACCCTCGAAATTAGGACCTTGCTGAGCGCCTCCTCATCCTTGAGATAATGTTCCTTTTTCCCCTCTGCCACCCTGTAAAGCGGCGGCTGGGCTATAAAAAGATATCCACCCTCTATGAGAGGCATCATCTGGCGGAAGAAAAACGTGAGGAGCAGGGTTCTTATGTGCGAGCCGTCCACATCGGCATCCGTCATTATCACTACCCTGTGGTATCTAAGAGCCCGCAGGTCAAAATCCTCCTCTATTCCGGTACCGAGTGCTACTATCATGACCCTTATTTCTTCACTGGAGAGCATCTTGTCTATTCGTGCCTTCTCGACATTCAATATCTTACCCTTGAGCGGTAAAATAGCCTGAAATTTCCTATCCCTGGCCTGCTTGGCAGAGCCTCCTGCCGAATCGCCCTCCACAAGAAATATCTCACTCTTTGCCGGATCTCTCTCCTGGCAGTCTGCAAGTTTTCCCGGAAGAGACTGGTCTGAGAGAACTCCCTTTCTCCTTGCCAGATCTCTTGCCTTCCTTGCCGCCTCCCTCGCCCTTGCGGCCTCAACTACCTTGGAGAGAATATTTTTTATCACACCGGGGTTTTCCTCAAAGAAACTCCCCAATCCCTCATTGACCAGATTCTCAACCAGTCCTTTGACTTCGCTGTTTCCGAGTTTACCCTTAGTCTGACCCTCAAACTGAGGATTAGGCAGCTTAACGCTCAGTACCGCCGTCAAGCCCTCCCGTACGTCATCACCTGTGAGCTTCTCCTTGAAGTTCTTACCCATGGGAGAACTCTGCAGATATTGATTAATGCTCCTTGTAAGTGCGGCTTTAAATCCTATGAGATGGGACCCACCCTCCCTTGTATTAATATTGTTTGCGAACGTAAAAATATTTTCTTTATAAGAAGTGTTATATTGGAATGCTATTTCAATTGAGACTTGGTTTCTCACTCCACTTATATAGATAGGTTTTTCGTGAAGCACTTCCTTGTTCTTAGCCAGCCACTCTACAAAGGATACGATTCCACCCTCATATTCATATACCTTTTCCTTTCCAGTGCTCTCCTCCGATATCGTGATCTTTACTCCGTTAGTGAGGAAAGCCAGTTCTCTCATCCTCCCCCTGAGAACATCAAAATCAAGATCAGTCGTTTCAAAGATCAGAGGATCAGGCCTGAACCTCACCATCGTTCCTGTCCTTGGAGTTTCACCCTTGATCTCCAACGGGCCTCTTATCACTCCCCTTTCATAACTCTGGTAATAGACCCGCCCGTGCCTGTAAACTTCGACCTCCAGAAATTCTGAAAGGGCATTTACTACCGATACCCCTACTCCGTGAAGACCGCCTGATATGCTGTATGTCTTGTTATCGAACTTCCCGCCTGAGTAAAGCTTGGTCATTACGACTTCAAGTGCTGAAACACCTTCTGTTTCGTGCATCTCAACGGGAATTCCTCGACCGTTATCAAGCACCATGACGCTCTTGTCCATCATGAGACGTATCTCTATCTCGCTGCAGTAACCTGCAAGAGCTTCATCTATGCTGTTATCTACAACTTCATATACAAGGTGGTGAAGTCCCTCTGTTCCTGTATTGCCGATATACATGGAGGGCCTTTTTCTTACATGAGAAAGCCCCTCTAGTACCTTAATATCAGAAGCCTCATAGCTATTTGAATCTTCTCTTTTAATATCCATATTACAGCCTCATTGGCATAATTAATCCCGTGAAACCTTTATCGGCCTCTCCTGTAATGATGCACGGCTTCGTATTGTCCACAAAGCCCAGTGTAACCGTCTCACTTATCATTGGCTGGAGGGCCTCAATGAAATAGCGAGGATTGAATCCCACTTCAAGCCTCTTTCCTGTGTAGTTGACCTTAAGATTCTCCTTTGCTTCACCCAGATCAGGGTTGGTTGAATACACCTCCATTGTCTCCCCGTCCAGTGTTATTCTCACAGTCCTGTAACGGTCGTCGCATAGGATCACCGTCCTCTTCATGGCCTCAAGCAAGGCCGATCTTGGCATTTCTATCTTCGATGTCTCAGTGACGGCCGGCATTACCGCCCGGTAGTCTGGAAACCTGCCGTCAAGTAGTCTGATTACAAGAGTTGCGTCTTTTGTCTTTGCCTGAAACAGCTTCTCCTGAACCCCCAATTGAATAAACTCCCACTCAGCGGCCAGTTTACCTATTTCCGCCATACCCTTCCTGGGGATCATAATACCTTCTTTTATATCCAAATCTTCTATGTCTGCTATAAATGTCTCCATTAGAGATAACCGATGCCCGTCAGTAGCTACCATGCTTAATAGCGGGAGGCCGGCCTGGGAATTTTTACTCGGATGCAAAAAGACTCCTGAGAGCTTGTAGCCTGCCTCTTCAGTGGATACGGCATATATCGTCTTGGATATCATTTCGCTTAGAAGTTGCCCGCTGACGTTAATATTCTTAATCTCTGAGGGCTCAACAATCTGCGGATAGTCCTCGGGTGAATGAAATGCCAGATCGAATCTTGCCATTCCATCAGAGATAATTACACGCCTGTTTTCAATCTCTTTTAAATTGATTTCATCCTTCTTTGTTTCCTTAAGTATTTCGAAGAATTTCCGACCGGGAAGAGTGATACTTCCCTCTTCGTTAACCCTCGCAGAGATTGTTTCTCGGAATCCTAACTCGAGGTCGGTGGCCGAAATGCTCGCTTTTTCGCCCGACGCATTAAGAAGGACTGTAGATAAAATAGGCATATTGCTCTTTCTCTCAATTATTCCCTGAACCCTTGCCATAGTTTTGAGCATTTCTTCTCTTGTCACGGAAATATCCATGATCACCTCCTTCAGATTTACGTAGTTATTTTGTTTATTGTACAATCTATAAAATATAAAAATAATAAGTACATTTATAAAAAAGTTAACAACTGATATATCATCTATAATTTACTAGAAAATCTGTAACTGCATTAATAGACTGTATGGTGTGTTGCCGGTTCACTTTCCTTTATAAGTTGTGCCGGCGAAACTCATTTCCTGGATCACAGAAATGTCTCTCCTTACTTCAGGGTCATATTCACCGATCGATTCTATTCTTTTTACTGCATAAATAATGGTAGATATGTTCCTATCTGAGAATATATTGGCGATCTCGCTGTAAGCAGCCTTGCATAGCTTTCTGCTGAGGAAAATCGCAAGGTGCCTTGGATATGACACGGCTCTGCTTCTGTTGTGAGATGTTATTTTGTCAATAGGAATATCGAAATAACTGCTTGTATTATATATAACATCCATTATTGATATCAATCCCTGGGTCCTATTGGTCTCTTTAATAACGTCGTTAACCGCTTCGGGGTCAGGGCCTTTCCCCTTTAGTGAGCAGCGGGCCTCCAGGCGTATTAAACTACGAAGACAGGCTATTATATCAGTAGAAGCATAAGCAAGCTCTCTAAGGATAGAGCCGCCGGCTGCATATCCGCCGGATGATCTACTCTTCAGTATCCTGTACCTGTCCTCCGCATCCGGGGCCTTTATCTCGCATAACAATCCCCATTCAAGGCGGGATCTGAGGGGTGGCGTCAGTCCCGGTATTTCATTGGGCAACATCTTTGCGGCAAATATCAACCTAGCTCCCGCATTGCAGAGTTTATCAAAGATGCCTGTAAATCTTTCCTGCGCAGATTTACTAAGGCACAACAACTCGATATCATCTAGTAAGAAAGTTGAGATACCCTCATAGTCAACACCTAATTTATAAACGGACAACCACCTTTGGTTTCTTGCCGACAAGTAAAGAGGCGGCTTTAGGAATTGACCTGCCAAGATGGCATTGCCTATGGCATTAAGGAGGTGTGTCTTTCCGGCAGGTTGTTTACAAAATAAATATAGTGGATTATACATATATCCATTGGCCGTTGAAACCTGCCTTGAAGCAGCTAGGGCTTCCTTATTTCCGGACGTTCCAATGAAAGATGAAAATGTCATGCCCGGATTCAAATTGGAGGCCGCTTTATGTCCCCGGTTGGTAGTCAGCCTGTTGTTCTTTAAACTGGAGTGGTCCAGGGATTCCGGGTAAATGATGATATCGGTTATTGATCCCGCAGCCTTTTTTAGAGATATTTTTAATTTTTCAAGGTAGTTATCAGTTGACCACTCGGCGACAAATCTATCCGGAGCCGCTATGAAGGCGGTGTTTTCAGATATGTCTCTAAGTGAAAGCACGCCCAGCCATAAGGAGTATTCCTTTTTACTTACTCCTGAACGGATATCTGCAAGAGCGGTTTCCCAGATGCTTTGGAGCCCCTTCATTTATGTGTAGATGAGTTGTTAAGCATTTTTTAATATTAAAGATATTAGAAAAATTTCTGCGTAATTGCAAAGGGAAATCTTAGGAGGAAAAAAATGCCTTATTCTATCGCCTTGGCCGGTAAGGGTGGTACTGGAAAGACAACAACCGCCGGATTGTTGGTCAAGTACTTAGTTGAAAGAGGAAGGGTGCCTGTTCTGGCCGTAGATGCGGACGCTAATTCAAATCTGAATGAAGTTCTTGGTCTTGAGGTAAGCGAGACCCTCGGCAACGCCAGGGAAGAAATGAAAAAGGGTGTTGCCATGGGAATGACCAAGAATGTTTTCATGGAGATGAAACTTCAGGAGGCCGTCGTAGAAGGGACAGGATTCGATCTGGTCGTGATGGGGAGACCGGAGGGTTCAGGATGTTACTGTGCCGCAAATACCCTGTTGACCCAATACCTGGACAGACTGATTGGTAACTACAACTTCATAGTGATTGACAATGAAGCAGGCATGGAGCATCTCAGTCGCCTTACAACAAACAATGTTGATGTTCTTCTTGTGGTCTCTGATCCTACAAGAAGAGGAATACAGGCGGCAGCAAGGATAATTGATCTGGCCTCAGAGCTACGTCTTTCAATAGGTAGAAAATGTCTTGTCGTCAACCAGGTCAGGGACGGCAGCAATGAATCGGTAAAGAAAGCGATAGCGGATTTTAAACTTGAACTGGCAGGTATGATCCCGGAAGACCCGATGGTTAGGAATTTCGATCTTGAGGGAAGGCCTACTGTCGGTTTGGATGCCGGAAGCGACGCCGTAGCTGCTGCGTACAGGGTTTTTGATAAGATTATTCCATCCGAGGCGTGATTCTCTATAAGGACCGAACTATTTTTATGGGGAGCGGTTTTCTAACAATATATTGTTATTATTTAATCAAAAACACAATATATTGTTGGCACCTAACGATATAAAATCACGTCAAAAATCGCTTGACAATATCCGGGTGTTCATTTAGTTTACGGCAGGTTAAGCGGATAGAAAAGGAAATTTTGTGCGTCTAATTGTAACAATTTTCACAATTGACGGGAAAAAAATTCGGTAGTGTCCATCCGGAAATGAGATAGTTTCGTCGAGTTCAAGGCGGGCGATAATTTTAACCACAGGAATACATTGACGTATTTCGAGGATTAAAATCTGAGCCCAACGCCGAAATCGGTGAAAATAGCCATTTCCGGATGGGCACTAGGTATTGATGCGGCATCCTATTTAAAGGCATGCCGGAATAGAGACAAAAAGAAAAACTAACTAATCCAAGAAGGAGGGAGAGACATTGGCCTTTCAAATTCCCACTCAGCCCTATTCAGGAAAGATAGGGACTACCACGATTGGCGCAGGTAAAAAAGCCGTGACGTTGGGGGGGGAGGAAACCTATCCTTTCCATCTGTTCGAGGGGAAGTGCCCGAATCCACCGAAGATCGCAATGGAGATATGGGACTTCGACCCTTCGAAGGAATGGCCGGCAGCGGCAGTTGAACCGTTCAAGGATGTTATGGCTTCTCCTGAGGCATGGGCAAAGAAGTGCGTAGAGAAATACGGCGCGGACATCCTTGTTCTTCAGTTGAAGAGTACAGATCCGAACGGTCTCGACAGATCGGCGGAGGAAGCGGCTGAGGTCGTAAAAAAGGTCGCTGATGCAGTAAAGGTTCCGGTAGTTATATGGGGAACCGCCAACACGCAGAAGGACGAAGAGGTATTAAAGAAGATAAGCGAAGTATGCCAGGGAAAGAACTTGAGCCTCGGCCCTGTTGAGGAAGGAAATCACAAGGGCGTTGGGGCAAGCGCCCTTGGATACGGGCATTGTATCGTGGCCTCCTCACCTATTGATGTCAATCTTGCCAAACAGCTCAATATCTTGCTGGGCAATCTCGGGGTCAAGAGCGACAAGATAGTAATTGATCCCACTACTGGAGGACTAGGCTACGGCCTGGAGTATTCCTATTCGGTCATGGAACGAATCAGAATGGCTGGCTTGACACAGGAAGACGACAAGCTTCAGATGCCTCTTATATCCAACATAGGAAATGAAATATGGAAGTGCAAAGAAGCAGGACTACCTCAGGATGAGGTCCCTGTGCTTGGCGATACCGAGAAAAGGGCCATCATGATGGAGTCAGTGGCTGCAGCCTGTTACCTTATGGCCGGCTCCAATGTTGTCATCCTGAGGCATCCTGAAACTGTTCGCCTTGTCAGGAGCTTCATAGAGTTGATGGTTAACGGCGGGATGGCTATGGATATAGCCGCCATAGATAAGTCGCTTCCTTCAAAAGAGATAGACTTCGCATCCCTTGCACCAAAGCCGAACCTTGATTTCGGTGGCAAGGAGGCTGCACCTGTAAAAGCGGCGCCTGCCAAGGCAAAGGAGGCCCCGGCCCCCAAGGTTGAAAAGAAAGCAGAGGTAGCCAAGCCGGCCCAGCCCGCAAAAGAGAAAGCCGAAGTTGAAACCACTAAAGAAGACGAAGTTGCGAGAATGAAGGCTGAGGCTGAAGCCAAGGCAAAGGCGGATGAAGAGGCCAAGGTGAAGGCCGAGGCCAAGGCAAAAGCCGATGCAGAGGCAAAAGCCAAGTCGGAAGCGGAAGCCAAGACTAAGGCACAGGAAGAAGCTAAGGCCAAGGAAGAGCAGAAAAGACTTGCGGAAGCGGAAGCCAAGGCCAGGGAGAGAGAAGAGCTTGAGGCCCTTAAACGTAAGAGGGCGCAGGAAAAGGCCCGCGCAGCCAAGACAGAGGATGCAGGGGCAGCAACCGGAAAGGTTCTGGAACTCGGCGTGGTGGATAGGCTGGAATTGGCCATCGCTCGTTTTAGAAAACATGCATAGTAATATAAACCTCTTAAGAAGGGAGGATTTGAATTTATGTCCAAATTAGTTGCATTTGCCGCCATCCAGGGCGCGTATAACATAGTATCAAAGGCCGAAGGAAAGTATAAAAGAGCACTGGAGACCTATGGAGGAAGCCAGAAGATCGAGTTTCCAAATACAGCCTATTTTTTGCCTATTATTTATTCTCTTACCGGCATAAAGGTAACTGACCTTGATTCCGCCAAAAAACCTCTTGAATTTGCAAGAAAACTTCTTCCACACCATGTGAAAAAAGACTGCCACATTCCTTACCTGGGGCCTCTTCTGGATGCAGGCATGGCCTCTCTTTTTGCAGAGGAGATAGTTGAGGCCATCCGTTACGTCGAGGACCCCGACTTCTATCAACCTTCGGTTGAAGACCCGGATGTGGATAACGGAAAGATCTGGCTCGGCGCCGCCGATGACACAATTATGCGTAAAAGAGGCGTTGAGTTTGTGGATGGAACTGCGCCCGGCTTCGCCGCCATCGTGGGCGCGGCACCTGATTCCGCAACCGCCAAGAAACTTGCCGAAGAATATCAGTTGAAGACCATATATGTATTCATGGCGGCCAACCAGAACGGAACCACCTTCGCAGAGCAGCTTATTCAGGAGAAGGTGCAGATAGGCTGGAACACCCGTCTTGTGTCTTTCGGGCCCGATATTTCAGCGGCTGTCTTTGCCCTTGGCTTTGCAAACAGGGCAGGCGTGGCCTTTGGAGGTATTCAGCCTGGTGATTACAAGAAGATGCTCGCCTACCAGAAGAACAGGATATTTGCCTTTGTAAACGCCTTAGGAGAAGTTAACGCCGAATGGGCTGCAAATGCCGCCGGTTGTATAAACTGGGGCTTCCCAACCCTTGCGGATACGGATATCCCGGAGGTCCTTCCTACCGGGGTGTGCACATACGAGCATGTTGTAGCAAATGTGCCGCACGACGAACTCAGCCAGAAATCCATAGAGGTAAGAGGCCTCAAGGTAAGCGTAACAAAGATTGATATTCCTCTTGCCTACGGTCCTGCCTTTGAAGGCGAGCGAGTAAGGAAAGACGACCTCTACCTTGAAATGGGCGGAGGAAAGACTCAGTGCACGGAGCTTTGCAAGATGGCTGATATGAACGAGATAGAAGACGGCAAGGTCACCGTCATCGGCCCGGATCTCAAGGATGTGAAGAAGGGATCGAGACTGCCTCTTGGCATCTATATTCAGGTGGCAGGACGCAAGATGCAGCCGGATTTTGAGCCTATTCTCGAGCGTCAGATTCACCACCTCATCAACTATGCCCAGGGCATCATGCACATAGGACAGAGGGACATTTCCTGGGTAAGGGTCGGCATGCAGGCGGTGGAGAAGGGGTTTACCCTGAAGGATTTGGGTATTATCCTGCATGCAAAGTTCCATCAAGACTTTGCAAATATTTTGGATAAGGTACAGGTTACTCTCTATACCAACAAAGAAGATGTTGATAAGCTCACTAAACGTGCCAGGGCCGAATACAGGACCCGTGATGAGCGCGTCGAGAAGATGACTGACGAGACCATGGACACCTATTATTCCTGCACCCTCTGCCAGTCTTTCGCCCCCAGCCATGTGTGCGTCATAAGCCCGGAGAGGACCGGTCTTTGCGGTGCGTATAACTGGATGGACTGCAAGGCCTCCTTTGAAATCAACCCCACAGGACCAAACCAGCCTGTCCAGAAGGGAGAATGCATTGATCCCAAGCTCGGACAGTGGAAGGGTTGTAATGATTTCGTCTTCAAGGCTTCAAGGCAGACCATTGATCACTACAACTTCTACAGCGTAGTCTATGACCCCATGACTACATGCGGTTGCTGCGAATGTATTTGCGCGGTTATCCCCGGCTGTAACGGCGTCATGACGGTAAACAGGGACTACCTTGGCGAGACGCCCTCGGGAATGAAGTTCACGACCCTGGCAGGAGTCATGGGCGGCGGACAGTCATCTCCTGGATTTGTCGGTCACTCCAAGTTCAATATCACGCAGGGGAAATTCATCGTCGGCGACGGCGGACTCCTAAGGATGGTATGGATGCCCAAATCCCTCAAAGAGGAGTTGAGAGACAGGCTCATCAAGAGAGGTAAGGAACTGGGCGTACCCGATCTTATAGACCGGATAGCCGATGAGACAGTTGGAATTACTGAAGAGGAAATTCTTCCTTTCCTGAAGGAAAAAGATCATCCGGCGCTGAAGATGGATCCGATTGTTGAATAATATTGTTGAATGGGTCTGAATAATAATTGGCTATTCGACTTCTGATTAATACGAGGAGTGAAAAATGGGTTTAACCGGAATTCAAATATTTAAGTTGTTACCAAAAACAAACTGTGGAGAATGCGGCGTTCCTACCTGCCTTGCCTTTGCCATGAATCTGGCCTCAGGCAAGGCGGAGCTGGATGCTTGCCCATACGTGTCCGCAGAAGCTAAGGAAAAACTCTCTGAAGCATCCGCTCCGCCGATAAGACCGGTAAGCATAGGGGCGGGAGGCAGGGCATTTAAGACCGGCGGTGAGACGGTCATGTTCAGGCATGAGAAGACCTTCTACAATCCAACCGCTCTGGGCGTCCTCGTTACCTCTGATACGGGAGAGGCAGAGCTGGAAAAGAAGCTGGCTGGGTGGAACGCCTTCCAGTATGAAAGGGTCGGACTCAACCTTCGGCCTGAACTTGTGGCCTTGAAGGATGTAAACGGGGATGCCGGTGCATTTGCCGGCATGGCAAAAAAGATTGCCCTTGAGAGTGAATTCGGACTGGTACTTATGTCCGACAACCCGGATGTGCTCAAGGCGGGTGCTGCGGCAAGCGCTGTCAAGAGGCCGCTTCTTTATGCGGCAACCTCAGCCAATGTTGATGCGATGGGAGCCCTGGCAAAGGAAATGGGGCTTCCCCTTGCGGTCAAGGCCGACAGTATAGATGGATTGATGGCGCTTACGACAAAACTTACGGGCATGGGATTGAAAGACCTTGTCCTCGACCCTGGCTCGCGTGAACCCAAAAAGGTATTTGAGAACAATGTGGCCGTTCGAAGGGCCGCGCTCAAGGCGGGCAACAGGGCTTTGGGTTTCCCGGTCATTACCTTTGCCTGTGAAATGGCAGCAAACCTTGACATGGAAACCGTCCTGGGGGCCATGTTGATAGCAAAGTATGCCGGGATAGTGATTTTTTCCGATTTCAGAGGCGAAAATCTCTTCCCGCTTCTGCTTGAGCGGCTCAATATATTCACTGACCCGCAGAGGCCCATGACGGTAACCCAGGGGATTTATGAGATAGGAGCCCCCAACGAGAACTCTCCTGTGCTGATAACCACCAATTTCTCGCTGACTTATTTTATTGTCAGCGGCGAGATTGAGGGAAGCAGAATTCCAAGTTGGCTTCTTATCATGGACACGGAAGGCCTCTCGGTTATGACCGCTTGGGCTGCCGGGAAGTTCTCAGGTGACGCGGTTGCATCCTTCATCAAGAAGAGCGGAATCGCGGACAAGGTCAACCACAAAAAGATCATCATTCCCGGATATGCGGCATCTATCAGTGGAGATATGGAAGAGGAACTCCCGGGATGGGAAATCATCATCGGTCCCAGGGATGCTTCCCTTATTCCTAAGTTTTTAAAAGAGACGGTAAAATAGATACAACACTAAATATATACAGGGAGTTGCATCATGTTATTGATCGGTGAGAATCTAAACGTCATCAATACGGTTATCGGCAAGGCCTTTAAGGCTAAGGACCCACGGCCCATCGCTGAGGAGGCCATTCGCCAGAAGGAAAAGGGGATGGACTGGATTGACATCAACCTGGGGCCCGCAAGAAAGGGCGGCCCCGAACTGATGGAATTCGTTGTAAAGACCGTCCAGGAGACCATAGGGGATTCCATCCCGCTATGCCTCGACACCTCTAACATTGAGGCCATGGAGGCCGGCCTTGCTGCGCACAAGGGAAAGGCCATCATAAATTCCATCATGTGCAGGCCTGAGAGGTATGAAAAGATGATACCTCTTGCGGTAAAGTACAAGGCCAATATGATCGCTCTGATGTGGGGGCCTGAAGGACTTCCCAGAGATGAAAACGAGCGGGCCGCCCTTGCGGTGGAACTTATATACGCCGCAAATGAGGCCGGGGTTCCCAATGAAGATATATTTGTTGACGGTATAGTTACGCCGGTCAATATTCAGCAGCCCCAGGCGATAAGCCTTCTTGCATTTCAGGAGATGATTGCCGAGATCGCCCCGGGAGCAAAATCAACCTGCGGCCTTTCCAATATATCAAATGGGGTTCCAGACGATTTGAGGCCAATTATAAACAGGACCTATATGGTGATGCTGGAGCGCGAGGGTATGTATTCCGCTATAGCGGATGCCTACGATGATACGCTTCACGCCATTGCCAGGGGAAAGAGGCCCGATATCGTGGAGGTAATCCACAAGGTTATGGATGAGGCCGACATAGATATGGGATCTCTTTCCAAGGAACTGCAGGGTTACGTGAAGACCGCCAGGGTTATCCTCGGGCAAACTCTGTTTTCTGACTCATGGCTTGAGATTTAAGGCCATTTGATAGTAGACTGGTTTTAATCCTACCCGGCCTCCCCATTCAGGCGGAGGCCGGTGGTTTTTTTTCTATTTATGTTGGGGGTTAATAAAAATGAAGAATGGAAGAATAGCAGTGCCTTCTCTCGCTCCAGGGGGCCTGGAAGGAGAAAGGGCAGGGCACTTTGGTCATTGTGACGTTTTCACTATAATTGATGTTGAAGACTCCAAAATAGCGGGGGTCTCCACTCTGGCCAATGCCGCTCACGTGCAGGGAGGCTGCATGGTGCCTGTTAATCTCCTGGCACAAAACAAGGTTTCGGCCCTAGTGGTTGGAGGAATAGGCATGAGGCCCCTTATGGGGTTCAAACAGGTCGGAATTGAAGTGTATCATGACGCCGAGAGGATCAAGATAAGGCCGGTGGTGGAAGATCTTATATCAGGCCGCCTTCCGGCTATTTCCGATGACCAGGTCTGCGGCGGCGGACAGCATTAAGGCATTGCAGAGGTTTTTTAAATGGAACATGATTCGGCGGCAAATGATGTGCATAAAATGCTTTCAGAATCCGGTTACTCCGAGAAGGCAATAAAATATTTCCAGGACAAGGAAAATATCGGTATTCTGGATAAGGCAAACCAAATCACGGATCTGACCGGACCGTGCGGCGATACAATGAAGATTTCTCTCAGTATAGATGGGGAGACAATAAACGATGCGCGTATCCAGGTGCTTGGTTGCCCGGGAGCTGTTGCATCGGGCTGCGCACTTGTTAACATTGCCAGGGGAAAAACCATTGAGGAGGCGGCCCATATAGACCTTGACGCCCTTTATGAGGAGCTGGAAAAATTACCTGAAAAAAAGATCCACTGTGCCAGACTTGCGATAAGGACCTTGCAAAAGGCCCTCGAGGAATATCAGGGAAAAAACGGCAGGGCTGTTAAAGCGGAGGGCAATTAGAGGCGGTGAAGATAGCGGTAAGTTCATCGGGAGTTGATCTGGATTCGGAAGTAGATCCCCGTTTTGGCAGAGCGCATTACATTCTGTTGGTTGACCCGGGTGATCTATCTTTTGAGGTGATGGATAACAGCGAAAACCTCAATGCTCTAAAGGGCGCAGGTATCCAGACTGCAGCGGCTATCTGCAATAAAGGCGCCGCTGTGCTGCTTACCGGGCACTGCGGGCCAAATGCCTTCAAGGTGCTTAAGGCCGCAGGAGTCAAGGTTGCAAACAACGCTCATGGAACGGTCAGGGATGCGGTAGAATCCTACCTTTCAGGAACTCTCGTCATAACTGATGAACCGGATGTTGAAGGCCAGTGGTAGGAGGCAAAATTGCCAATTTATGAGTTTGAGTGCAAGGATTGCGGTCGTCAAATGGAGATATTGCTTTTGCCCTCCGAGACGAATCTAGCCTCGTGCCCGGAATGCGGCGGACGGAATTTGAAGAGGCTTCTTTCCGTTCCGGCTCCTGCGGCGCAGACACAAGGGATGCCATCGAAGCAGTCAGAGAGATGCTGCGGCAGCTCGGGGCCTCCTACCGCGTGCGCAGGTCCAGGCAGTTGCTGCGGTAAGGCATAGGCCGGATGCATGCCCTGGAGAGACACAACTGGAGCTGCCGACATACCTGCTTAGTTTTGTATTATACCCCTACGGCATTTTGCGGTTAATTGGTATCTTCTCAATAGATCGGGGCGACTGTTTTCGCTGCGATGTTTTTGCATTTCAGCTTTATCTGGAATGACAACTAGTTGGATTGGGCTGTCTTTCCGGCAAAAGCTGTCCCGGACCCCGATCCGGGAGCCGGAATCCAGTGGTTTTGCCCAATTATTGAGCTGATACGTTAATTGCTTAACAAAGAAAGATCGTCTATCCACAGTACATCGGATTTCAGGCACTCACCTGTTTCGCCACAGGAGTCCCCGTGACCAGATTTATGGCCAGGTGGTTGAAGATCTACGAAGATGAGATAGCGGTCTTTTTCTGGACCACCCTTCTTTATTTCCTCATAAGAATCGCAGCTATCCTTCTTAATAACTTTGCAGAAACCGCATTCTTGAAGCGCTACGGTGTTGAGTACCTTCCCGTAGTTTACATGATTAACGCAGTGTCCACTTTCTTTGTCATGGGCTTCATAACGGGCCTGATGGCTAAGATACCCGGAAGCAAGCTCCTAAGCGGCATGCTACTTTTCACGGGAGTGTCGGTAGCCTCCTTTCGTTTTATTATCACCCTGGATTTCGATATCATCTATCCTGTTCTCTGGATTCTCAAGGCCCAGTATGAGGTTCTTCTCGGGC
>Ga0210049_1000593_pt1 | contig 31071 bp, 34 predicted proteins | sample CryGeyCG2014_300_2_FD_183964 | JGI IMG/M metagenome (GOLD analysis project Ga0210049, IMG submission 183964) | Groundwater microbial communities from aquifer - Crystal Geyser CG06_land_8/20/14_3.00 (SPAdes) (version 2) | ecosystem: Environmental > Aquatic > Deep subsurface > Groundwater | place... | reverse complement strand
GAACTCTGATGAAGGCCGTAAAAGGCAAAGAAAAATATGTTCTTGCCACAAAACTTTTGGTAGATAAAGAGGGAAATAAGGTAGGTAAAACCACCGGCAATGCTTTATTTTTAGATTCTTCACCCAAAGATTTTTTTGCAGGCATTATGTCGTTCCCTGACGAAGTAATTCATTTAGGTTTTGAGCTTCTCACTGAAACACCGTTGAACGGTGAAAAAGAAAAGATTAAGAAAAATCCGATGGCCGAGAAAAAAAGACTGGCCCGGGAAGTGGTGAAACTTCTTTGGGGAGAAGCCAGCGCCCGCGGTTCTCAAAAATCATTTGAGCAAACTTTTCAGGAAAGAAGGCCGGAATTTAAAATTAAGGTTGCCGCCGGAGAGAGTTTAGCCAAAACCATCGCCCCTTTTACTAATTTACAAAGCATCTCGGATGCTAAAAGATTTATCGCCCAAAATGCAGTGGATATTAACGGCATAACCGCCTCCGATCCGAATTTAACGGTTAACTCGGGTGATGAAATAAAAGTCGGCACAAGAACATTTCTCAAAGCAAAATGAGGCTAACTAAAAAACAAAGAAAAATTTTTACAATAATAATCGCCATCGCTACCTTAGGGCTTCTTTTGACATCAGTTCTTCCTTTTATAGGTGGGTTTAGATAAACATGGATTTAGATTCCTCTGTCGGAGAAATTCCTCTAGTAGGACCGGTTTATCAAAAGCGCTTAGAAAAATTAAAAATTAGGTCAATTAGAGATTTGCTCTATCATATTCCGATCAGATACAACGACTTTAGTCAAATGGCAAAGATTTCCCACTGCAGGGTGGGGGAGACCCTCACTCTCCGGGGAAGTTTAAATTCCTTAAAAAACCAATACACCAAATCGGGAAAAAAAATCCAGATCGCAGAGGTTGAAGATTCAACCGGCAAAATCACCATCGTTTGGTTTAACCAGCCTTTCTTAACCCGAACGCTTTATCCCGGCACCGACCTTTCCCTTTCGGGCAAAATCGATTGGTTCGGCACCAAAAAAGCCATGGTTTCCCCTGAATATGAAATCACCAGACTCGGCGCAGAGACGGTCCATACCGGCAAAATTGTCCCTGTCTACCCGGAAACCTATGGTGTTTCCTCAAAATGGCTAAGAACCAAAATCAAACTGGCCTACCTGACTTGTGGGGAAGAGATCAAGGAGTACCTGCCCGAAACTTACGGGTTTATTACCCTGCCGGAAGCCATCATGTCCATCCACTTCCCAAACACCCTCAAAGATGCAGAAGTTGCCCGCCGCCGCCTGGCTTTTGACGAACTGTATTTTTTGCAGAGCCAAAGTTTGAAAAGGAAACACGCCTGGCAAAAGAACTGGGCCGCATATCAATTAACAATTAACAAATTGGCAATTGACAAATTTAAAAATTCATTGCCGTTTACTCTCACCAAATCCCAAGACTTGGCCGTGAACGAGATACTCGTCGACCTAAAAAGGTCTTTCCCCATGAACAGACTTCTCGAGGGTGACGTGGGCAGCGGAAAAACCGTGGTAGCGGCCACCGCCGCCTTCGCTGCTTTTGTGAATGGCTACCAAACAGTGATTATGGCTCCGACTCAAATTCTGGCCCAGCAGCACTTCAATACATTGAAGCAGTTATTCAGTAAGGTCAGTAATTCAGTAAAAATAAAATTAGTTACTTCAGCTACTTCAATCGAACAAAGTAAAAGTTTTGACATCTTCGTTGGAACCCACGCTCTTATTCACCAAAAATTAAATTTAGACAAGGTAGCGTTGGTGGTTATCGACGAGCAACATAAATTTGGAGTAGAACAAAGAGAACACCTAATTAAAAAATCGGGCCAGGGCCGGATTGCCCCTCATATTTTAACCATGACCGCCACCCCAATTCCCCGCACAGTGGCTTTAACCTTTTATGGAGATCTGGATTTATCAACCCTAACCGAAATCCCGGCCGGTAGACAAAGAATTACAACCTGGGTTGTCCCGCCTGAAAAAAGAGAAGGAGCTTACGGTTGGATTGATTCACAGATCACTGATCACGACTCACAGGTATTTGTGGTTTGTCCCTTAATCGAAGAGAGCAAAAAAGAAACCATGAAGGATGTTAAGGCGGTTACGGCGGAATATAAGAAATTAACCAGATTATTCGGTAAGCTAAAAGTCGGGCTTTTACACGGAAGACTAAAGGCAGAGGAAAAAACCAAAGTCATTAAGCGTTTCAGAAATCGGGATATCAGCCTTTTAGTTACCACCCCGGTGGTTGAAGTCGGTATTGATATCCCCAATGCCACGATTATGGTTGTTGAAGCCGCGGAAAGATTCGGTCTGGCCCAACTGCACCAATTAAGGGGCCGCGTTGGACGCGGTTTATCTAAATCGTACTGTCTGCTTTTTACCGAAAGTCCGAGCGAAAAAGCCTTAAAACGACTAAACGCCATGCGGCAAAATCTTTCCGGCTTTGAGCTGGCTGAACTTGATTTGACTTTAAGAGGGCCGGGGGAAATCTTCGGCCTAAGACAGCATGGCATTCCGGATCTAAAAATCGCCTCCTGGAGAGACATCGACCTTATCAAAAAAGCCAAAGAAGTGGTAAAATTAAGATATGACACCGTTACCTAAGAAAAAACATACCAGATCAAGAAGCGGAAAGAGAAGAAATGCGGCCACCAACAAGCTTAAGTTAGCAAATTTAACCAGGTGCTCAAATTGCAAAAAATTACGCATGTCGCATATCGCTTGTCCTTCCTGTGGGCACTACAAATGAAAACTGCCAAAGATCCCCGGCACCAAAAAAGACGAAAGGTTGCCAAGCTTCTTTTCGCCCAAACTTTTACCAAGCAAGCCTGCACCGATAAGCTGGCGCAAAAAATCTTAAAAAACCAAAAAGCAATTGATAAAAAAATCTCTCGATCCGCCCCGGCCTGGCCGGTTGATAAATTAAACCGAATCGATTTGGCTATTCTAAGATTGGCTGTTTTTGAACTAAAGCAAAAGGAAACTCCTCCCAAAGTTGTTATTGATGAAGCAATTGAGCTGGCCAAAGAATTCGGCTCTGAAGCTTCCCCCTCTTTTATCAACGGGGTTTTAGGCACAATTTACGGCAAAAATGGATAATATCAAAAAATTACAGGCCATATTTAAAAACCAAGAGCTTTTAAAACAAGCCTTAACCCACAGATCCTGGGTAAATGAACATCCGAAAATGCGAGAATCCAACGAACGGCTGGAATTTTTGGGAGATGCTATTTTGGAATTTGTGATTACCGAATATATTTACCGGTCTTTTCCCCAAAACAAGGAGGGTTACCTAACCGCTTTAAGGAGCAATCTGGTTAATACCCAAAATCTGGCCGATCTGGCTGTCAAACTGGAAGTGGGGAAACAAATCTTTCTTTCCAGGGGGGAGAAAGATGGGGGAGGGAGGGAAAATCCCTCACTTTTGGCCGACACTGTTGAAGCCATTATCGGCGCTCTTTTCTTGGACCAGGGTCTGCCTTGTGTTGAAAGCTTCATCCGGCAAAATCTGGCCACGGAAATTCCCGAAAAAGTCTCAAAACCCTTAAAAGACCCCAAAAGCCGGCTGCAGGAATACGCCCAGGCAAAAGGATTAGCCGCTCCCAAGTATAAAGTCATTGAAGAATCCGGTCCGGACCATGACCGTCAGTTCACGGTTGAGGTTCAAGTCCGGGAAAAAACAATGGGCCAGGGGAGGGGAAAAAGCAAAAGCCTGGCCGAACAGGATGCAGCCAAAGAAGCTTTGGACAAAATCGGTTAAATCGGCTAAAATACAAGGTGAAAATGGTAAAAATAAGACTCTCAAGGGGGGGTGTCAGACGCGACCCTTTTTATAGGATTGTCGTAATTGACGAACGGAAACAAATCCGGGGCAAAGTTTTAGCCATTGCCGGCTCCTGGTTTCCGAGAAAAAAAACCATCAAAATCAACAAAACTGTTTTGGAAAAGTGGCTTAAAATGGGGGCTAAACTTAGCCCCGCAGTGGCTAAACTGGTTAAAGAAAAAAATGAAAGAGCTTCTTGAATATATCATCGCCGGAATTTTAGGCAAAAAAGATTTTAAAGTCAGTCAGGAGGTCGAAGGAAACTTCATCCGTCTTTTACTTAAAGTTCCCCCAGAAGACATGGGCTTGGTTATCGGCAAAGGCGGGACGACGATTAAAGCAATCAGAAATCTCATCCGTGTCCGCGCCACTTTGGAAAAAAAGGGTGCCTCCGTTATTCTCCAAACGGATTAGGATTTTCAACCGGACCGCTGGGGGCAAGGGTAACAAGGGCCGGTAAAGTCAGGTCAGCCAAAGTTTCCAGAAGATTCTCTTCAGCCTTGGTCAAACCGGCTACCGGCTCGGTTAAGGCGGGCAGCCTGGTCGGAAAAGACGCCCAATAGCTTTTAACCTCCAGGGAAGAGGTAGTATCCATTCCTGTCAAATTCAATTCCACCTTGTCAATGCGGGAAATCGGGGCAATCTTTTTGATGCCGGAGACCAAATCCAAAACCGAAGCCACCGGACCAATCATGTCCATACTAACCCCCACTGCCGCCGCCCTTGATTTGGCCTCTCCGCTGAGACCAACTTTGATGCCTGTCAGAACTACTCCATTTGCAACGGCTAATTTTTTAATTTGAGAAATAACCAAAAGAGCCGGGTTCCTGCCGGGCAGGGCAGCGGTAACTAAACCTGCTTGAGAAGCCACTTGAGGCGCAATACTGGTTAACAAATCCCTCTTAGCCGTTAAGATTTCTTTGTTTTTCCGCAATAAAGCCAGATCTGCCCGGCGCCGGCCAACCTGACCCAAACCCACTTTAAAGCCTATCGCAAAAATTAAAACCAAGGCTGCCAGCAACCCGACCTGGCCCAAAAGCACTCTGACACCCAGCGGTAAAAAATCTTTTTTCATTTGGTTGAAACCCCCAATTCAAACGTATATCCGGTAGCCGGATTATACGCAAACATCGCCAGATTAACGGTTTTATAGTCGGGATTAACCAAAACCTCTTCCAAGAAATCTCCCAAAGGCCTTGAGGTAAATGTGGCTCCCCAAATCCTGATTTCACCGGGAGAGGCGGAAATTTTGGTAAGGCTAACCCCTGAATCGCCACTGGTCAAAATCCGTTCAAAGTCACCAAACCCGGCCTCCAAAGTCTGCGCGCCGGTCAGGCTTTTAATACTGGCCAACCGGTCTTTGACCAAAAAAAGCTTTTGTTCGGTTTCCTCAAGCGCCTTAATCGATCTTTGCAAAACCTCGCCTTCGGCACTGACTTTTTTAATCTGGGTATTTAAAAAAACCACGTAAGCAATAGTGAGAACCGAAAATACGCAAAAAATCGCCAACGCTGCCGCGGTTAATCTTTTTAACAAAGCCGCCAGCCTTAAAACCGAAGCTTTTGGTCCCAAATCAGACGGCAGAAGATTGATATTTGCCATTTTTGCTTTCAATCACCCCTTAAAGCCAAGCCAACCGCCACCGAATACAAAGGAGCGTAGTTTTGTAAATTTTTCGCCGCATCGGGGCTGACTTTGACTTTGATGAAAGGATTACCTACCACCACTTCCAGTCCCAGTAAATCAGAGAGTTTGGAAATAGCCTCCGGCATGGTTGAGGTGCCACCGGAAACAATCAGCGCCGTGGGCGGTTCCCCTTTTTCCTCGCTTTGGTAAAAATGAATTGCTTTTTTAATCTCATCAATCACCAAATTAAAAACCGGGTCCAGGGTAGCTTTGACTTTTCCTTCCAGCTCTTTGGACAAACCGTAAGTTTTCTTGTACTCTTCGGCCTGCTGGTGGGCGATACCTAAACCCTGGGAAAGAGCCCGGGTAAAGGCCTCTCCCGCAATCGGAATCGAACGGGAGAAAGCCACCATGCCGTTTTTAACAATAACCATACTGGTGGAAGCGGCTCCGAAATCCACGAGCATGGCTACGCCTTGGGAAGGAGCCAGAGCCCTGGCTAAGGCTAAAGCCTCGGTTTCAATCCCTACCACGGTAAAGCCGGCCGCCTGAATAACCTTAATATACTTTTCCACCAAAGCTTTGGGGGAAGCCACCAGCAAAACCGCCACTCCTGGTTTAATCCCACCTTCCATCCGTTCAACCACCTGATGCTCAATAATGGCCTCATTCAGCGGAATCGGAATATACTGTTCTGCCTCCCACTTAACCGCGGCGGCGATTTCCCGGTCGGTCAAGGGAGGAAACCTAATCGTCCGGGTAAAAACCAAAGATTCGGGCAAGGCCAGACTGATTTCCCTAGAGGAAATTTTAGCTTCTTTGGCCAGTTTACGGATTGCCTCGGCCAAGCCGGCCATTTCCTTGTCATCTTTGATTTGGGAGAGGGGATTACCAGTATAGCCGATCACCCCCGAAGAGGAGAGTTTAAAACCCGCTCCTTCTTTTTCCAACTCGACGATTTTTATGGTTTTGGAACCAAGATCTAATCCGATGCTCATTGGCTAACTCCTTCCGGACTAAAGATAACCGAATCAAAAACATCAGGCAGTTGGGCATATCCCTGAATTACTTCCACCCGGCGGTTGGCCTCACCTGAAGTCCCCTGCGAATTGATCTTGACCCCTTGGGACGGCAACAGAGAATTGCCGGCAAAATCCACATTTACCCCAAAGGGTTGGATTAAACCATCATTGTATAAAAACCGGATCGCCGCGTATTGTAAGCCGTCTTGGTTATTATAGACACTAGCCGGAATACCCAGTCCGCCTCCTGACAAATCCAAGGTTTTCCCAAAAGCAAAAGTCTCCCCGGTGGAAAATGAACAGGTACCGGCATCCGGAGCTGAAAAAGAATTGGACCCCCGGCGTGAGGAATTAGAATCCAAGGTCGCCCGGGCAATTTTAACAGCCGGATTTTTGTAAAAAAAACTTACTTCAATTGCCGGAGTAGTGGCAGAGGAACCCGAAGTTCCTGCTTTGCCCCAACAAACCTTAAAAGTTCTGCCGGTAAAACAATGCCCGTCCGCGCAGGTCGGATTACCGTTCCCGTCATGGGAAACAAACCAGATAACCCCCACCTCACCCGCACTCAAAGAAGCCGGATACAACACCTCCTTGCTGCCGGAGGCAAAACCGGAAACACTGGTGATAAATTTAGCATCGCCAAGAGGCGTCTCAGGAATATTTCCCCCGGCAATTAGAGCCTGCTCCACTCCGGCTTCAGCCGCCGAAAAGGCCCGCAACGAATCCTCGCTGGTGGTTGTCACCGAAATATCCGTCACCGATCGAGAAATTACCGAAAGAACAATGGTTAAAACCACGGCCATAGAAAGAAGGACTAATAAAAGTGCTTGTCCGGAGTTTGTCTTAGGCAGATATTTCATGCAACTTTCAGTTTAACAATTAATATGTCCTCAAGTCAATCTTGGTAGTTAGGGTAACGGAGCCGGAGGTAAGATCAACCTGAACCTGAGGCGGAGTGGAATATGTTCCTGTTTGGCAAACTAGCGAGCAGACAGAAATCGCCGCATCGGTAGTGGTTAATCTGGCCGAACCGGAAGCCAAATAACCGTCAGCGCCGCCGACACCCACACAGGAAAAGGAAGTGGCTGCTCCATCCCGATCAAGATAGTTCAAAACGTGAGGGTCCGGATTGGAACAGGGTTCAACCTTCTCGGCATTCCTCAACTGTCTTTCTATAATGGCTAAGGCGTAATCAAGACTTTCCCGAACTTTAATGGTTGACTCACCTTTTTTTGTGCCTTTCATGGAAAGGGCAATGGCGCTGGTGACAATCATTCCCAAAAGAGCAAAGATTGTCATGGTCATCAAAATCTCAATTAAACTCATGCCTTTATTCATCTTTGTCTCCAATCTGTAAAATAGGTAACCGACCGGACCTCATGATCACCCTGACTGTCTTTCCAGTAAACTTTTACCGTAGCGGTAATCGGGTCGGTTCCTGTCAGGCTAACGTCCCTCAAAAGTATAGTGCTGGGGATAAAATCTGAATCCGGGCTGCAGGCAGAAGGCTTTGACCAATCTAAATTCGTCAAACACCAGGGAAAAACCTGAACATGGCCTTGCAGCAAGGTAAAATCCGTATCCCTTTCCCTTCTTAACCATTCGGTTGCTTCCTGGGCATACCGGTTGGCCAAAGTTTTATTTTTGGAATAAGAAGAATTCCTTAAAGCCATGGCGGCCAAAGACACGATTCCGACCAAGATGGCGGCCATCATACCTATCGCCACCACCACTTCAAAAAGCGATTGCCCCTTTGTAAATTTCCTCAACGTATTTCTCCTCCCGATGTAACGGTCACCGTTGTCGTCTGGCCTGTTTCAATCTGGGTTAAAGTTACCGCCGCTTGGCTCCCGGCCGGAATATTCGTTCCGTGGCCCAATACCTTAAAAGAGATCGGACTAACGGTTGCCGAGGCGCTAATCCCAGTCGGGAAACTGACGCTTTTAACCGTAATTTCGCCGAAACAGCTGGCCAGAACCTGATACCCGTACGTGGAAATTTTAAGGCTGTAGGCGGATAGGCCGGTACAACCGTTCGGCATTTCACCGGAAAGCGCTTTCTCCTGAGCCAGTCTTAGATCTCCTTTAACGCCTGTGGCCACGCTCGCCAGATGTTGCCGGCGGGAATAATCCCGAAAGTTGACAAACCCAAAACCAAACAGCAACCCGATAATCGTCAGGGTTATCAGTAGCTCAATTAAAGTATAACCTCTCATGGGTTGGTTACCGTGTAGTTACAAGTCCCTGCTAGGCTTTCCAAAGAGGCGCAAAGGGTGTAGGTCACGGTTGAAGTCCGGGTATAGGTATAAACCCTAGCCGGATCAAGCGGGTCTTTGGGAACTAAAGAAATATAAATATTGGTGGTGGCGCAGGAAGATGGAGGGGTCGCAGTCCCCTTCAAGGGAGTATCCTTAACGACCTCGGAAGCCAAAGGATAGACATTACAATCCGATTTATATAATTCAAAACCGCTTCTCATCATTTCCAAATCCGCTTTTCTTCTGGCGTCCCTTGAAGATTCTCTGGCTCCCTGCATACCAAAAAGGGAAAGGGCCACCAAAATCCCAATTATCGAAATAACTACCAGCAACTCAATTAGTGTAAATCCTTTTTTCATATTGGACAATTAGACGAACTTGGCGCAGAACTTGATAAACCAATCTTGCCGGTTGAACAAACTACCCAATACCCTGAAACGTTTTCGAGCGAACCCCAAAGAACATATTTGGTCGCATTATTATTGGGACTACCGGTTCCATCAGAAATATATTTATAAATTGTGGTTGGTGCTTTCGGGTCTGTCGGACAGGTTCCTGATATTCCAAGCGTGGCACAAAGAGAGCTTGCGTCTGCGGCTGTAGTTCTGGACGGAAAAAGGCCACTTCCTTTATTGGCAAAATTCTCCAAAGAATTCAGATACTGTCTAATATCCGATTTTCTTTGAGTATCTCTTGCCTGTTTTTGAGCCGGACCGAATGAAACCAAAGCGATAGAGGCAAGTATCCCGATAACAGAAATTACTACTAAAAGTTCGATTAATGTAAAAGCTTTCCTCATGGCTTTACCGTATATTTGCATTCACTGGTTGGACAAAAACTAGCATCAGTTACACATTTATCATCACTTTTATTTTCTAAACAAGCATCAAGCGTATAGGTATCGCTGTCTGTTTGTACGTATCTGTAATCTTGGGTTGGAGAAAGAGGATCCTTGGGGAAAGTGCTCATATAAGTAGTCATTCCAACCGTCCAGGGATTTCCGCCGGTAGGAAAAGCAGAAGTTATCGGGTAGCTCCCCGCATCATTATAATAAAGCCTTAGAGCAGTCTGAATATTTCTCAAGTCACTTTTTCTTTGCGCGTCCCGGCTCCTTTCCCGGGCGGAATTAAGGTTGGCGATAACCAAGGTTGACAAAATTCCAATTAGGGCAATCACCACCAAAAGTTCAATTAAAGTAAAGGCCTTTCTCATGGTAATACCTCCGTTGCCGTCGCATTGGGACTTGTTATGGCAAAATTACAGGTCTGACTTCCGCAGGAAACGGTAATACCGGCAATAATATTTTTGTCCCGGGTGTTTTCCAAACGGGCAAACAGCTGATATTTATTTCCCGTTGCCGAAACTCTGTAAACATATTGACCGCTGCCCGGATCGGCCGGCACTTTCTTAAAATAGCTGGTTTTACCGTCCGTAAATTCAGACCCTGCCACCAAAGCCGAGGCCAAGGGATATCTTTTATAATCCTGATAATAAAGCTCAACGGCGTTGCTCATTTGCTTCAGGTCGGACTTTCTTTGGGCATCGCGGCCGCGCATCTGGGCCGTTCTAAAACTGGTAAGACCCACGGTTGCCAATATCCCCAAAATAGCAATAACAACCAAAAGTTCAATAAGTGTAAAAGCCTTCTTCATCTTATCTCATTTTCATACTCTTCGATCGATTTATCAAGAGGCGTCCGGCCGTAGGCCTTGCCAAAATTGCAAATCTTTACCCCGCAAGGCAAATTTCTGGCAACGATCTTAGGGTCATACTCAGCTTCACTTTTTCCCTCAAGGGCGCCGTAGATTTGATAGCGGTTACCATTGGCCAAATAATAATACGCAAATCCGGCTCTGGCCGAAGGGTCGGTCGGAATGACCTTTAAATAGGGGGGGTAGTTATCATCGGCAAGATCGCGAAGCGGGTCTTTACCCCAGTTGCACGGAGAAAAAACAACAATGTTCTTGGGCAACTGTTCAATCACTTTAACCGGAGCGCAGGCGGCAATTTTAGCGTCTATCGAAAGGGGGAAAGTGCCAAAATCGGCCTGATATTTATTTAAGGCCTCGTAAAGAGAACCGATATCGGCTTTCCTCTGAGTATCCCTGGCCCGGCGCAAACTGACAATGAAGTTCGGGGTTGAGATAAGAATAAGAAAAACAAAAATAATTAAAACGGCTTTTATTTCTGATTTGGAAAAATTATTCATTTTTATAGGCATTCGTTGCGCGGATTTGCAGGGGTGCCGCAATTGCCCGGAACGTTACAGATAGGATTATCAAAGGCAGGTAGGCAGCTGGGGCCGGTTCCTTGAGCATTCGTTGGAACTTGGACACACACGCCGCTTTTGCAGCCGTAATAATTACCCTGTGGCGGAAGCGACGGGGTAGGAACGGGAATACCGACCGGAATAGGAGCATTGGGGCTTGCCTGATAGAAATTATAACTACTACCCGGCCCGATACCCGGCCTTAAATCCTTGTCCCGTTCGTATTCCAAAATCGCAAAGAGCCGGTACCACGATGCGCAAACCGGCCCCGATGGCTCATATTTATAAGAATCTCCGGTTAGAGGATCGCAGGGAATTATATTCAGATATGGTCTTAGCTTTATGGCCTCAACTTCTGGTGTACAAAGCACGCTTGCCGGGTAGCAATCGTGGTCCTTTTCGTATTCTTCAACCGCTTCCTGGATCTTATGAATATCCGCCTTGCGCCTGGCGTCCCTGGCTTTAGCCATCTGCTGTCTGACCGCAAATAGAGCCATAAATGCAAGAATAGTTACTACTGCCACCACGATTAACAGCTCAATAAGAGTAAACCCCCTCTTTTTTTTCATAATCTTAAAAATATCGTTAAAAACAAAGCCGCCACCAAAAACGGTCCAAAAGCAATTTTGCTTTTTAATTTGGCTTTCTTGGTTAAAATCAGTATGCTCCCCACCGCCGCTCCGGTCAAGAAAGAGATAAACAGCCAATTGACAACGCCACTGATCCCGGTAACCATTCCCCCCAATATTGCCAGTTTAACATCTCCCAAACCCATACCCCTTCCTTTGGTAACTAAATGAAGAATCAAAAGAAATGCTGCCGCCGAAAATCCCGAAAAGAGGTTACCAAATGAAAAACTAAATAAAAGCGCGATAACCATACCGGCAAAAATAAGTTCGTCCGGAATAATCTGGTGTTTGACATCGATCACAAATATCGCTACCAAAACGGGAATAAGAAGGGCAAAAAAAATAAAATAACTTAAAACTAATAACTTAAAACTAATAACAAACAAAAACGCGCTAGCCAATTCAACTAACGGATACTGAATAGAAATTTTAGCTTGGCACCGGTGACAGCGACCTCTAAGCAAAAGAAATGAGAGTAGGGGAATGTTGTCAAACCAGGCAATCCGCTTTTTGCACCGCGGGCAAAAACTTCTGCCTAAAATCGATTTTCCCTGTGGCAGTCTACAGATTAAGACATTGGCAAATGAGCCAAAACATAGACCAATCAAAAAAACGACAAACAAAACAAACATACAAACATCTTAACAGAAAAATGAAGTTAGATTAAGGAAGACAGGACATATCTACCACTTTTCCACCAACGGTCACACCGCAAACAGTCGCATTACCCAAATCGGTTGGAATCGTACCGTTTGTCCCCTCACACCTCCCTGTAGCTTCTTTCATAAAGGCACTTGATTTCGGGTTAAAACAGACATAGGTGCTATCCCCCGGAGTACCGCGGTTATAGATATAAAGGTTATTATATCCGGTAGAGGTAATTCTGGTCACAAATGAGTCCTTCAACTCTGCCGAGCCTCCGGATGAAAGCTCAGTTAACATCGCTACACCATCAGTACCAAAAGTCTGTGTCTTAGTAGTAATTTCTGTAAGCGGGGTAAGAGACGCATTGGTACTACTCCCGCTTGATTGCCATGGGTAATAACCCGCACTAGCATAATATCGATCAACGCCACCTAATAACTGCTCCGCATCAGACCGGCTTCCGGTGTCCCGGCTGCGATTAATCTGTTCAATGGGGTTAATGGCAGACAGAACCGCAACGGCCAAAATTCCAAGGACGGCAATAACAATCAGAAGTTCTATCAGAGTGAAACCTTTTTTCATGCTTATAATTAACAATAAACTACTAAAACTGGCTTGTCAAGTTGTAAATGGGAAGGATCACGGCAATGACTAAAAAACCCACCCCTACGCCCAAAAGAACCATCACCAAGGGCTCGATCGCCGAGGTTAAAGCCTTGACTTTTTGGTCGGACTCAACTTCAAAAATATGACTGACTTTAGCCAAAACATCCTCCATTTTTCCGGTTTCCTCACCAACCGCCACCATCTGACTTAAAATGTAAGGAAAAGCCTCCGGGTGTTTGGAAAATGCAAAAGTTAGGGGAAACCCTTTTTCCACCTGAACCGCCACATCTTTTAAGGCATCCGAGATAATCACGTTACCCACCACATCGGCGGTGATATTTAAACTTTCCAAAATCGACACCCCGGAACCGACCATTAAAGAAAGTGTCCGGGAAAGCTCGGTTAACACCACCTGTCTTTGCAGGGGTCCGACAATCGGCAGTTTAAAAATCAGCTCATCCAATTTTCTTTTGCCCGCCTTCGTTTTCCGGTAGGAAACCAAAAAATAGGCGGTTCCGAAAACAATTAATAAAAAGATAAACCAGAACTTAGTCAAAAAGGAAGAAATCCCGATTAGAATCTTTGTCGGTACAGGTAGAGAGGCATTAAACTCGCTGTAAAGTGAGGTCAGCCTCGGGATCACAAAAATCATCATTACTAATCCCACCACCAGCATACCGACAACAACCACCGCCGGATAAATTAAAGCACCTTTGACCTTTCCGGAAAATTCCTGTTGTTTTTCCAGGTTATCGGCCAGCCGGGAAAGAACTTTGTCCATCACCCCTCCTGCTTCCCCGGATTTGACCAGGGCGATATAGGTTGGAGAAAACACGCCTGGGTGTTTGGCAAAAGCCGCCGAAAGAGAAGCCCCGCCTTCGACATCGGCCAGTACTTTGGCAGCGATCTTTTGCAGCAGGCCTTTGGTTTGAGAACGCAAAATTAAAAGTGAATCGGTGATGGGAAGCCCCGCATTGATCATGGTCGCCAACTGCCGGGTAAAGGCGGCGATATCGCCAAGAGAGACTTTCTTTTTTGCGCCGGTTATTAATTCCAGAGTCAATCCCCGGCTGGGCCGAAGCAAGAAAACCACCAACCCTTTTTTCCTGATCAGTTTGGCGGCCTCTGCCTCGGAGGTGGCCTCAACTTCACCGGTAATGACTTTCCCTAAATTATCTTTAGCCCGAAAGTTATATCTTTTCATTAAAGGTTCTTAATCAGGCGGGAAAGAAGCTCTGGTCTTAAAGACCAATCCTGAGCCACATCCAGAGTAATTTTGCCGGATTTAACCAGATCGCTTAATGACCGCTCCAAGGTTACCATTCCCGCCTCTTGCGAGGTTTCCAACACGCTGTCTATCATCTGGGTCTTGCCCTCCCGGATTGAGGTCTTGATCGCGTTGGTCGCCAGCATAACTTCATAGGCCACCGCCCGACCACCAGAGATGGCCGGAACTAACCTTTGGGAAAATACTGCCTCCAAGACGCTTGACAGCTGAAGTTTAATTTGATCCTGCTGTTCTTCCGGGAAAGCGTCGACGATCCGATCAATTGTCTGGGCTGCCGAGTTGGTATGCAGGGTGGCAAAAACCAAATGCCCGGTTTCGGCCACGGTTAAGGCCGCAGCCATAGTTTCATAATCCCGCATTTCCCCGACCAAAACCACGTCCGGGTCTTCTCTTAAGACGCTTCTTAAGGCCACTTCCCAGGAGTGGGTATCGGAATGCATCTCCCGCTGAGAGACAATGGCCTTTTGGGGCCTAAAAATAAATTCAATCGGGTCTTCGATGGTGACAATATGACACTGCCGGTTTAAATTAACCTCGTTTAAAATCGCCGCCAAGGTCGTTGATTTACCGTGCCCGGTCGGACCAACAACTAGAATCAGCCCCTGCTTTAAGGTTGTAAAAGAGTGCAGAATCAAAGGAAGGCCCAGTTCGTCAATCGCCGGTATCGCCAGCGGAATTTTCCTGAAGGCAACGGCATAAGAACCTTTTTGGGTGTAAACATTAACCCTGAACCGGGCTAAATCGGAAAAAGGCAGGGAAAAATCGATTTCTTTATCCACCGTCAGTTTTGAGAGCCGGTCGGAGGAAAGAACTTCTGCCACCAGTTTGGAAATCTCCTCAGGAGTCAAAACTCCGAAGTTGGAAAGAGGAGACAAAACTCCTTCTATCCTCAAGGTGGGCGGAGTTCCCGCGATCAAATGCAGGTCAGAAGCTTTAGCATCGACCACCTGCTGCAACAAATCCTTAGTTGTCATTTTTTATTCCTGGGCTACCCTTAAGACTTCTTCCATTGTGGTTGTTCCTTCCAAAATTTTCAAGTACCCGTCTTGCTTCAGGGTAATCATCCCTTCCTCACGGGAGACTTTCTCGATATCCGCGGAGGAGGCTCTTTCCAAAATTAATCTGCCGATTTTCTCGGAAATCGGCAAGACTTCAAAAATTCCTACCCTGCCGAAATAGCCGGAATTACCGCATTCAGCATCCCCCTCGCCTTTAAAAAACTTCACCTCTTTCCCGCTCGGCCAAAGAGCACCCAGGTTTTTCTTGATCTCCTCAATCGCTTTAGGGTCGGGGTTAAAAGAGACGCGGCACTTTTCGTGAATCTTGCGAACAACTCTCTGGGCTACCACCGCAGTCATTGAGGAAGCCAAAAGATAGGGCTCGGCGCCCATATCCAAAAGCCGAGGCAGAGCACCGGCCGCATCATTGGTGTGCAAGGTCGAAAAAACCAAATGCCCGGTTAAAGATGCCTGAATGGCCAGATCGGCAGTTTCCTGATCCCGAATTTCTCCCACCAAAATAATGTTGGGGTCCTGGCGCAAAAAGGAACGTAGGCCGGAAGCAAAGGTTAAGCCCGCTGCCGGATTAACCTGAACCTGGTTCACTCCGGCGATTTTATACTCAATCGGGTCTTCCAGGGTAACAATATTAACCCTTGGAGTATTGATTTTGGAAATAATCGAATAAAGAGTCGTTGTTTTGCCGCTGCCGGTCGGGCCGCAAATTAAGATTATCCCGTGCGGTCTTAAAATCGCATCTTCCAGATTTTTCAAACCCCGGCCTCTTAAACCCAATTCATAAAGCGTGGGGACTCCACCTGTTTTTTTCAAAAGACGCATCACAATTTTCTCCCCCCAGGAAGTGGGCAGGGCAGATACCCTTAAATCCACTTCTTCTCCTGCGGCTTTGAAATTGAACCTGCCGTCTTGAGGAATTCTTTTTTCGTCAATCTTCATCCCGCTTAAAATCTTGATCCTGGAAACCAAAGAATCATGAATTTCTTTAGGTATGGTCAGCTTCTCCTGCAAAATCCCGTCAATCCGATACCGCACTCGGGTTGAGAATTCCTGGGGTTCAATATGAACATCCGAAGCCCTGGCCCGCATAGCGAAATCCAAGATATGGCTGACAATTTCGGCAATTTTTTCCTCTTTGATAAAACCGAATTTGGTGGCAGCCGCAAAGCTCTTAAGCTCTTCTTTTCCCCCGGAAACATCAGCGACTGCTTCGGCGACCTCTTTGGAAAGAGACTGGGAATATTTGGTGGAAATAAATTCTTTGATTTTGGTTCCCATTGCCACCACCGGCTTAACGTGGAAGCCGCTCTTTTTTTCCACAAAATCAATAGCAGTTAAATCCAAAGGATTGGCCATGGCCAGGAAAAGTCTTTTCGTAACTTTATCCAAGCTCACCGGAAAAACATTGAATCTCTCGGCAACTTCCTGGGAAACTACCGCTAAAGCTTCCGGGGAGGCAGGCGCTGTCGCCAAATCTATAAAAGGTACATTGTAAAAAACCGCTTTAGCCTGAGCCAGCGCCTCTTCTGAAACCAAGTCTTTACTTTTGATAATTTCTTCTTCGGGAACTCCGGTCTGAACCTGAGCCAATTTCACCTGTTTAGCCTTGGCCTGGTCCAACGCTCCCTGAGTAACGAGAATATCAACTAAACTCTTGACATTATCTGTGGCAGCTTGGGCAGTCATTTCTTTTTTATTATGCTATGTTAAACTCCATTTTGCAATGCATGCATACCTACTTGTCGGACAAGATAGCTCAAAACTTAAAACTCAAAGCTTAAAACTGGCCAATAAGCTTAAGGCAAAAATACTTGAGTTTCCCTTGGCTAAAATTGAAGATGCCCGGTACTTAAAATCCTTCGTTGCCCTGAAAGTCAGTTCCCCCACCGCCATCTATATAGATAGTATTGAAAATGCCACCGAAGAGGCCCAAAACGCTTTTTTGAAAAACTTAGAAGAACCGCAGCCAAATTTATACTATATTCTGACAACCCAAAGCCCGGCCGCGGTTTTGCCGACAGTTGTTTCAAGATGCGAAGTGGCTAAAATCGCCAACAGTCCACAGACTACAGAGTACGGCAAAAATATCAAACCGACGCTTCCCGACATCGACAAAATCAAGGATAGGGGAGAGGCAAAGGAATTTGTTCAAAATTTGATTAATAATTGGCACTTCAATCTAATAAACAACTCCAGAAAACAAAAACAGACGGCCGAAAATTTAGAATTGGCCCTTTCTGCTCTGAATAATCTCAAAGCCAACGGCAACGTCTCTTTGCAATTGACCGACATGGTAATTAACCTCGTTTGACCCTGTCGCCGGAAGCTGATTTAAGGTATAATTGGTAACGAAAATGTCCGATCAAAACGCTTACACCGCCAAACAAATTACGGTTTTGGAAGGCTTAGAGCCTGTCCGCAAACGCCCCGGGATGTATATCGGCTCGACCGATTCCCGTGGCTTACACGAATGCCTAAGAGAGATTGTGGATAACTCCGTTGACGAATCCTTTGCCGGTGTGGCTAACACAGTTTGGGTTTATCTGGCCAAAGACGGTTCTGCCTCGGTCCGGGACAACGGCCGGGGAATCCCCGTCGAAAAGCACAAAAGCGGTGTTTCGGCGCTGGAGCTAACAATGACTAAACTTCATGCCGGAGCCAAGTTCGGCGGAGAAGCCTACAAAGTTTCGGGGGGGCTACATGGAGTAGGAGCTTCAGTCGTTAATGCCCTTTCCTCTTTGTTCAGGGTAATTGTTTTAAGGGGGGGTAAGGCTTATTACCAGGAGTATAAAGAAGGCAAACCTGTTAAAAAGGTGGCGACCACTAATCAAGAGCAGCTGGATAGATGGCTCCCCGACGGATGGAATGTCAAGATTAGTGGTTACACCGGGACGATCACCACTTTTTATCCGGATAAAAAAGTTTTCGGCGAGACTGTTTTTGAAAATTCCAAAACCAAGGCTCTCCTCAAAGACCGGGCCTATCTGATTGCAGGCCTAAACTTTCATTTCCAAGACGAAAGAGATGGGGACGAGGCCAATTTCTATTTTGAAGGCGGTATTAAATCACTGGTCGCCCACTCCAACCGTGGTAAAGAGGCCATTTCCGACGTTATTTATTTTGCCAGAGAGGAAGGGGGAATTTCCTGCGAAGTTGCTATCCAATATACCGACACCTTTGCCGAAAACGTTAAGGGCTTTGTCAACGGGATTAACACCATCGACGGAGGCACACATGTCACCGGGTTCCGGATTGCTTTGACCCGGGCAATTTCTGACTACGCCAAAAAAATATCCACCGGCGGCAACAACGGGGCCAAAGAGCAAAATGACCTAACCGGCGAAGATATGAAAGAGGGCCTTTCGGCCGTTGTCTATATCAAAATGCCTTCGGACAGACTGCAATTCGAATCCCAAACCAAGGCCAAACTGAATAACCCCGAGGTCCAAGGATTTGCTTCCCAAACCGTCAAAGAGGGCCTGGATACCTATTTTGAAGAGCATCCGTCAGATGCCAGAAAAATTATTGAAAAAGTCGCCCTCGCTGCCCGCGCCCGTTTAGCCGCCCGGGCCGCCAAAGATGCGGTTTTGCGCAAAGGGGCCCTGGACGGAGCCAGTCTGCCCGGTCTTTTGGCAGATTGTCAGAGCAATGACCCCTCAATTTCCGAACTTTACATCGTGGAAGGTCCATCAGCCGGCGGAAGCGCCAAAATGGGCAGAGACCGAAAATACCAGGCCATCCTGCCTTTAGGCGGAAAAATCCTAAATACCGAACGGGCCCAACTGGATCGGTTTATTAAATTTGAAGAAATCAAAAATCTAATTATCGCCTTGGGCGCCGGCATCGGCGACACCTTCAATCCCGATAGGGTCCGCTACCATCGGATTATTATCATGTGTGACGCGGATGTTGACGGCGAGCACATCACCACCCTACTTTTGACTTTCTTTTTCCGGCACATGGCCGAAGTAATCAATAAAGGCTATCTTTACATTGCTCTGCCGCCTTTGTATAAAATCACGGCCGGCAAGGAAACTTTTTACGCCTACGATGATGCCGAAAAAGACAGTCTCCTTGCCCAAAAAACCAAGGAAGCAAAATACTCTATACAAAGATATAAAGGCTTGGGGGAAATGAACCCGCAACAATTATGGGAAACCACGATGGATCCCACAACCAGAACCCTAAAGCGGGTCACTGTTGTCGACGCGGAAGCCGCGGATAAAATGTTTACCATGCTCATGGGAGAAGAAGTCCCACCAAGAAAGAAATTTATCCAAACCAATGCCAAGATGGCCACCCTCGACATCTAAATGTACCACCCGGCGGGTGGTACATTTAGTCAATAACCAAATTCTCAATTTGTTTAAGTTCACGCTGATAATCGGCTCTATCTGAAATAAATTTCTTATAACTTTCGCTTGTCTTGAAATAAGACGATATCATTTCTCTGTCACAAACATAATCCTCGCTTCCGCCAATATATTCCGTTAAAGAAGACCACTCATATTTATAAAGATCGCTTAGATTCTCCACAACTTTTGAAGAATAAGGGTTAAGGTGAATATAACGGGAAAGATGTAACAATTGCTCTTCGTTTTCAACCAACACATTTTTGAAATCATCCAAAAAAAGCGGGCCGACCCTTTTATTTCTAGTATTAAAATAACGTGTATAACTATTAAGAAACTGGCTTAAAAATCTAGAAATTCCACCGTTTGTTTCTTGACGCAACAAAAAATGAAAATGATTCGGCATAAAGCAGTAGCACATAATCGAAACCAATTTTTCTCCCCATGATGACTCTTGCAATTCCTGTCTTTTGGCATCACCAATTCTTAAAAATACAGACAGTTTTAATGGGGGAGAGACAAAACGATAATATTTCATTATCTGATAAGCTCTGGAATATTCTCTAATGCCGGAAAAAGTAATTCTTCCATCGATTCCACGATTAAAAACATGATAAATTTCACCCGTTACAAGAGGAACCTTCCTGAAAGACGTCATGATTTATTGTACCACTTGTACCACCCGGCGGGTGGTATAGACAGGTGGTACAGATTTCCCTATTGAAAATATAAAAAGGCTGTTCTAAAATTCACGCATGGACATTCAACTGATTACCCTTTTTGTCGCCCCCTTAATCGCCATTTTTGCCCTCGCGTATGGCATTTTTCTTACCAAAAGTGTTTTAAAGTCTTCCGAAGGCTCGGAAAAACTCCAAAAAATCGGCAAGGCCGTCAGGGAAGGGGCAATGAGCTACCTTAAAAAGCAATTCTCTGTTGTCTTCCCGATTATGGCCCTTTTGACAATTATCATCTGGCTAACATTGGGGCAGGGAATTGCCGTTACTTTCTTAATGGGGGCAATCTTCTCCGCCCTGATCGGTTATTTCGGAATGTGGATTGCGGTTCGGGCTAATGTCAGGACAGCCAATAACGCCATCAGAAGTCTAAACCTAGCTTTAAAAACTGCTTTTGGAGCCGGAACCGTTAATGGCATGCTGGTGGTGGGCTTGGGTCTTTTGGGAGTTTCCATTATCTATATGTGGAGCTATTTTACATTCATTCATCTTGGAGCTGACGCTGTTACCAAAAACGCCACTTCGGTTTTGGTTGGCTACGGTTTCGGGGCCGCACTTCTGGCTTTATTTATGAGAGTCGGCGGCGGCATCTTTACCAAAGCTGCTGATGTCGGGGCAGATCTGGTCGGCAAGGTGGAAAAAGGAATTCCTGAAGATGACCCGCGGAACCCGGCCACCATTGCCGATAATGTCGGTGATAATGTCGGGGACTGCGCCGGTATGGCGGCTGATGTTTTTGAATCATATGCTTTAACCATCGTCGCGGCCATGATTCTCGGAGGAGGGCTTTTTGGCTTAAAAGGCGTGGTTTTTCCGCTTCTGGCCCGCTCGGGTGCCATCTTAACTTCAATTCTGGGAACCTTTTTCGTCAAAGCCAGATCCGAAAATGAGAATCCCTTAAAACCCTTAATCAGGGGGTTTGTAGTTTCAGCTGTGGCCGCAATTATCATTTTTATGGGCCTGGCTGTATTCCTCCTTAAGGAGCCTCGGGCAGGATATGCCGCAGTCACCGGAATTATGTCCATGCTTGCTCTTCTATTTATTACCAAACACTACACCGGCCCTGGCGAAAAACCGGTCGTGGCCATTGCCAAATCCTCCCAAACCGGCGCCGGCACCAATTTAATCTCCGGAATGTCTATCGGCATGGAATCAACTTTTTTCTCGGTTCTGGTTATCGCCGCGACCATCTTTGCCGGGTATGCCTTCTTGGGTTTTTACGGAATTGCCTTAGCCGGAATGGGTATGTTAGCCACCACCGGAATTATTATGTCGCTTGACACCTTCGGTCCAATCTCCGATAACGCCCAAGGCATGGTGAAGATGGCTAATTTGGGAGGCAAGGCCCCTAAGGTCACCAGAGACTTAGACGCTGTCGGCAACACCACCAAAGCCCTAACTAAAGGTTTTGCCGTCGGTTCTGCGGCTGTGGCTGCCTTGTCCCTCTTTGCCACTTATTTTGAAGCCACGGGGCTTTCGGCAATTGATATTGCCCTGCCCAAAGTTTTCATCGGGCTTTTGTTAGGCGGAGCTTTACCGTTTCTGTTTTCTTCCCGCTTAGTCGGCTCAGTCGGTCGGGCCGCTTTCCAGGTAGTTGAAGAGGTCAGACGGCAATTTAAAACCATTAAGGGCATTATGGAGGGTCGGACTCTCCCGGACTATTCCACGGCGGTAGCCATTGTCACGGCCGCGGCCCAAAAAGAACTGATTATTCCGGCGGCCATGGTTGTAACCATGCCAATTTTAGTCGGTTTTTTGGGAGCTGAAGCTCTGGGCGGATTTTTGGGTGGGGTAGTGGTTTCGGGGTTAACGCTGGCTTTTTATATGTGCAATACAGGAGGAGCCTGGGACAATGCCAAAAAATTCATTGAAGACGGAAACTTTGGCGGTAAAGGCTCGGATACTCACAAGGCCGCGGTGGTGGGGGATACGGTCGGCGATCCTTTAAAAGACACCTCGGGTCCGGCTTTAAATCCGATGATGAAGATTGTTCAAATTGTCGCCCTTCTCATCGCCCCCCTGGTTATTCAATTTATTGGAAAATAGCCCCATTTCTACTTGTTTTGAACCTGATAAAAGCATAAAATATAAAGGTGGAAATCGGTAAAATTAAACAGGTTGAAATAACTTCCGAACTTTCAAAATCTTACCTCGATTATGCCATGAGCGTGATTGTGGCCCGGGCCCTGCCGGACGTCCGCGACGGCTTAAAACCGGTCCATAGAAGAATTCTTTACGCCATGCATTTAATGGGACTGCATTTTGTTGGCTCGGGAACAACCAAGAGCGCTAAGGTCGTCGGCGAGGTTTTAGGCAAATACCATCCTCACGGCGACATGGCTGTTTATGATGCCATGGTGAGGCTAGCCCAGGATTTCTCCATGCGCTATCCGCTGATTCACGGTCAGGGCAATTTTGGCTCGGTTGACGGAGATCCCCCGGCAGCCATGCGTTATACGGAGGTAAAATTGGCCAAAATTTCGGACTTTATTCTAACCGACATCGAAAAAGAAACGGTTGATTTTATAGATAACTTCGACGCTACCTTAAAAGAACCGGTTTACCTGCCCGCCCTCTTACCCAATTTACTGCTAATGGGATCAGAAGGCATCGCGGTCGGGATGGCCACCAAAATCCCGCCCCATAACTTAAAAGAGGTAGTGGAGGCCGTTGTAGCTACCATTGCCAAAGGCAGGGTCGTCCAAGAGGGCAACCAACAACAAAAGCAAACCGACTTTGTCATCAACAAGATAAATCTTGTTGCTTCTGGCGAAGTCAAAAAAATCGATGAGCCGGAAATAAATTCCTCCAAAGTTTCTTTTGAAAGCGACATTACCATTGATGAGCTAACCAATATCATTCCCGGACCGGATTTCCCGACAGGGGCGGCAATTTACGATGCTTCCTCAATCAAAGAGGTCTATGCTACCGGCCGGGGCAGAATTGTAGTCCGGGGAGTGGCTGAAATTACAGACCTGCCTGCGCAGGCAGGAGGCAAAAAAGGTCGTCAACAAATCACTATTTCCGAAATTCCTTATCAAGTCAATAAAGCCGAATTGGTAGCCAAAATCGCCGATTTGGTTAAAGAAAAAAAGATAGTCGGCATTTCGGACTTAAGAGACGAGTCCGACAAAGATGGCTTAAGCGTGGTGATAGAGCTTAAACGCGACGCCAAACCCAAATCCGTTCTTAATAATATCTTCAAACACACCCGCCTGCAATCAACCTTTCCGGCTAATTTTGTGGCTTTGGTTGACGGAACCCCGCATACCCTTAACCTTAAGCAGATTATTGTTGAATATATCAAGCACCGGCAAAAAGTCATCACCCGCCGGACAATTTTTGAATTAACCGAAGCCAAGAGACGAGCTCATATTTTGGAGGGCTTAAAAATTGCTCTTGACAATCTGGACGCGGTCATCAAAACTATCCGAGCCTCAAAAACCCAGGAAGACGCCAAAGAAAACTTAATCAAAAAATTCAGCCTTTCAGATATTCAAACCACCGCCATTTTGGATATGCAGCTGCGGCGTTTGGCCGCTTTGGAGCGGGAAAAAATCGAGAAGGAGTACGAAGAGATTAAAAAACTGATTGACTGGTTGGTCGCGATATTAAAAGACCCCAAGAAAGTTTTGGATATTATTCACACTGAGCTTGCCGAAATGAAAGAAAAATTCGGGGATGTACGCAAAACCAAAATTTACAAAAGCAGAATCGGTGAATTTTCCGAAGAAGATTTGGTGGCCAAAGAAGAAACCTTAGTCACCGTCACCAGGACCGGTTACATCAAACGTCTGTCGGCCACTGCCTATCGGGCCCAGAGAAGGGGAGGCAAAGGAGTCATCGGCATGACGACCAAAGAAGAGGATGAAATTGCCCATCTGGTTTCGGCTACCACCCACGACACAATTTTATTCTTCACTAATAAAGGCAAGGTCTTCGGCACCAAGGCCTGGGAAATTCCGGAAAGTACCCGTCAGGCCAAAGGTCAGGCTCTGGTTAATTTCCTGAATTTAGATCAGGGTGAAGAAATCTGCTCAATCTTACCCTTGGAAAACCAATCCGGCGCCAAACATTTAATTATGGCGACTTCATGCGGGGTAATCAAAAAAACCCGGCTCTCCGAATTTGAAAACTTGAGGGCTTCGGGCTTAATTGCCATCAGATTAAGAGAAAAAGATTCTCTCGTTTCGGTTCATCCCACCCAAGGTGAGGATCATATCATGCTTTTGACTAGGGAGGGTAAATCAATCAGATTCCCGGAGGTCAATGTCAGACCCATGGGCCGGGCTACCTCCGGGGTCACCGGAATAAAACTGGAAAAAGGTGATATTGTCATCGGCATGGAAGTTTTCCCGGGTAAAGAAAAAATTCCCACCGATAAACGCCGCAAGTTCTTCCGTGACATTTTAACTGTTTCCGAAAAAGGCCTGGGTAAAAGAACGCGGATTAATTTATTTCCGGTCCAAAAAAGATCCGGTAAGGGAGTCAAATGTGCCGTAATTGGTCCTAAAACCGGAAACTTGGCTTGCGCCGAAATGATTACGGAAAAATACGATCAGGTAGTCATCACCTCAAGAACGGGTCAGGTAATTAAACTGCCTTTAAAAAACATTCCCCAGTTAGGCCGGGCCACCCAGGGAGTAATTTTGATGAGATTCGCCAACAAAGGTGACTGCGTTGCCGCCGCCGCGGTTTTGGAAAAAGAGATCGACTAATAGTCAAAAAGAAATTTTTGAAATTCGGCAAAATACGGATAATGATGATCCGATTGGGGCATTTTGATAATTTTAATTTCGGGATTTACCAGGCTTAAAAACTTTTTAACCTCCGCATAACCGGCAAACGGATCCCGAATGTTTTGGAAACAGACAATATTTCCAGCCGGAAAATTCTTTAAAGCCTCCTTAAAAAGTGCCAGTCTTTCTGCCGAAACCGTGGGGATACCACAAAGAATAATTTTATTAATCTTGTCGGGAATTTCGGAAAGTATAAGCATACAAATCATTGTTCCTACTGATTTGGCAATAATATTGACTTTGTCTCTGCCTATTTCTTTTAAAATTCCGGCAATTTCGTGTTTGGGGTGCAAAGTTCCTCCCAATTGCCAATGCCGCCACTGATGAACCAAGACTGATTGTTTGAAACTTAAACTTTTCTTAACTTCCAAAGCCCATTCCTGGTTATGAACAGAGTATCCGGGTAGAATAATCGTTTTCATTAGAGACCTATGGACAATTTAAAGCTTTGCGCCAGCCGGCCTCTTGAGCTTCTTTCTCAGAACAAAACCAGCGTTCGCCTCTCTTTTCATCTATTTGGGTTTTGGCATAAGAACCGCAACCGGGAAGGTGATAAATTTTTTCTCCGGAAGTACTGATGTTGCCCTTAATATCACAATCATTTATTGGTGTCTCTTGAATTTCAGTAGTTGGCGAAGGAATAGGACAGGCTTCCCAAAGTCCTCGTTTTGCTTCTCTGGCTTCTTTTTCCGCCTCCAGAAATTCCTCTTGGTATTTTATATCCGGAGGGTAAGCGTAAGAGCTGGCAAAGCCTTGTTTCACTAATTCAAGATTGACAAATATATCATCTACCCAAACATAGCGCAAAAGCCGAGAGTACCTGTCTCTATCGGTGATATCTTTTTCCAAACGAACCGTTTTCCCCTCGACTAACTCTTTATTCTTTTTTGAGGCTTCGATGCCAAAACACTGAACTGGTTTTCGGGGATCAACCGTCTCCGGAGTATCAATCCCCAGATAGCGGACTTTTTCTCCACCCTCAATCTCAATTGTGTCACCATCAACAACCCGGGTAACCTTAAACGATTCAGAGACAGCGGAAAGAACCGGAGTTTCTGTTGGCGGCGGAGAAGACATGGGCATCGGAGTAACCGTCGGAGCGTCTTTGCTCACCCGACCCAAAATAAAACCGCTCAAAAGAAGTAGGAAGATGACAATTCCCAAAACAAAATTCTTTTTCCAAATTTTCACTAATTAATTATATCATCCTAAAAAGAAAAGCAATTGATATAATACTTATTAATGATACTTTATTTAGTCAGACACGGAGAATCGTTAGCAAATAAAAATCTTTTTCACCACAAGCCGGAAACGCCTCTTTCAAAAAAAGGGGTAGAGCAGGCAAAAATCGTTACCGAAAGATTAAAAAATATTAAAGTAGATTTTGTTTATTCAAGTCCCCTAAAAAGGGCAAAGCAAACAGCGGAAATTATTTCAAAAAGAAAGAACTTATCTGTTGAATTTTGGGAAGATTTAAGAGAAATTAGAGTTCCAAGCAAGGTTTGGGGGAAACCGCTTGACGATAAAGAGATAGCAATAATTGATGAGCAGTCCTTACAGAGTTTCCTTATGGGTAAACGCTATTCAGATGAGGAAACCTTTGCAGAGTTGAGCGCCAGAGGTCAAAGTGTCCTTAACCACCTACTTAAAGAACACAAAGACCAGAAAGTCCTCTGCGTGTCTCACGGCACCATGACAAAAATGATAGTGGCCAGGATTCTCTTTGGAAATAAATTAACTCCAAAAATTTTTGTCGTTTTACGAAAACATTTATGGGCCAACAATACGGGAATTACAATTTGTGAGTATACGGAGAAATACGGTTGGACTTTAAATACTTGGAACGACACAAGTCATCTCTAAAAAGTCAACCCGCCGGGTTGACTTTTACGGCAGAACAAAGGAGGTGTTTTTACCTGGAATAATCCTAAAAAGATTGCCGCTTCCTTAAAAGAATCGGCCAAAAACTCCATCCGCCGCAAAGCCACGTCCTTTCAATCTGCCATGAGCATGCTTAATTTTTACGTCAACCGCGCCGGCAAAAACCTCAAACCGGAAAGAAAGAAAATTTTAGAACAGGCAAAAATTGAGTTAAGAAAATTGTATAACAAATAATCCTGTATAATACAGATATGACTCCCGAACCGGATAACGTATCAAGACTTATTAAACGATCAGTTAAAGGTCCTCTTAGATTTGACGAAAATCCTCAAGAAGTAGAACCAGACCAGACTGTACAGGTAGCAATTGTTGTTGGCAGGAAAGTAAAAGTAGAAACTCCGGAGGGTCAAGTGAAAGTACAAGGCCGAGCAAGATTGATTAGAACCCCAAAAGGCCTCATTTCCATTCCGGGCGGAGAAGGAGCTTCCATAAGTGTTGATGATTTAGGCAAACTTCTGAATAAAGAAAGCACCCTTCGAGTGCAAAGTGCCTTGCATAAAGACAGAGAAAGAAAAAAAGGAAAGCGTCAGTGTAAATGACATCCTCCGCGGACTTAAGTCCACGGTTTCCTCGTCCAAAGGAGGATGACATATCAGCGTTCAATTCATCTCCGCAGTAAACTGCGGAGTGTTCTTGAATGCTGTTATAAAAGAAGGATCCCACCGACCAAAGCCGAACTCGCGGAAAGGGCGACAAAATACAAGGATAGGAAACTAATTACTTTCCCCCTTTTCCATGAAAGGCTCGGTGAACGTCTCTTAATTGTTTGTTAGTGACGTGGGTATAAATTTGAGTTGTGGATATATTTTTATGCCCCAACATCTCCTGCACGCTTCTTATATCCGCTCCCGCCATGAGTAAATCTGTAGCAAAACTGTGCCTCAGAACATGAGGCGTAGCGTCAACCGGAAGCTTAATTTTCCTGACATATTTTTTAATCATTCTTTGAATCGATCTGGCTGTTAATCTCATCTTTTCATCAGGTGTTGTCGGATCAATTTTACTTTTATGTCTGATAAATAATGGATTGAAATGATCGTCCCTTTCGTCAAGATATTTTTTCAGCCAATCTGCGGAACGGGTAGAAAGAAAAACAACCCGGGCGCGGCCGCCTTTTCCGATAACACCAAATTCACGCCTGTTGATATCTATCTTGTCCCTATTCAAAGCAACTAACTCTGAAACACGAAGACCTGTTGAAAAAAACATTTCTAATATTGCTTTGTCGCGTTTTCCTTGTATTGTCGATAGGGAAGGGGCATTCAGCAATCTGTCCATCTGTTCTCCCGTAAGAAATTTAACCTGTCTGTCCGTAACTTTGGGAAGATCTATTTTGTCCGGGGCCATTACAGAATAATCATTCTTAATAAGCCATTTAAGAAAGCTTCTTAGGGCAATGGCATGATAGCCTTGAGTATTTCTGCCCAATCCCAAATTAGCTAAATACACCCTATATCCTCTTACTATATCCTGATTTATATCTTTTAAATTCTGTCTTATATTCTGGCTTTCAAGCCAATTATTAAACCTGCTTAGATAATGTCTGTAGTTTCTGATGGTTAGGGGAGAGGAGCCTCTCTCTACCTGAAGATATTCCAAAAACTCTTCGGCTTTCTTTCCGATCTCTGTACTATTTGATATAGGAGCAGGCATATTAAAGATACTAGATACTTAGATATTAAGATACTTAGAGAAGTATGTCAAGATTGTGCGACATAAAGGATGGTTGGGTCTTGAACAAGACTGGCTTGAACGTCTTTCAAATCCGGCATTTTACTTAGATTCGGATTAGACACCCTTCTTAACCTCGGACTGATATAATAATCAGGATACAGCTTGTTCGAAAGTAAAAACGCTGAAGCTCTGGTTAAGCTTAAAACATCCAAAATATGCAAGTAGTCATCGTCAATGTGGTGGGTTATCCCTTTCGTAGTAACTGTGTAGGCTTTAAAAACCGGGCCGGGCACATGACTATTATCTTTACTTCTTAAAACAATCTGTTCAGGATCAATCCAGGGGAACCATTTGGCAAATGTTGCGTACGTTACCTCTTGCAAGGCAGGTTTTCTTGACGAATAAACAAAGAACGGAACATCTATCTCGGTTAATTCTTTGGTAAACGTCCTGGCACCGGGCATCGGCCGGGCGTCCTTGACCATTTCCGGCTCTGTCCAGATATAAAGTTCGTAATCATAGGCTTTTTGTTTTTCCCAACCGAATTTTCTGACCAAAAAATCCTGAACCGCATACCACTCGTTAATTTCCACCGGCAATATTTTTCTTTTTAAATCAAATTCTTTATTTAATTTTTCGGCAACAAGTTTTGGAGTGTTTATCAAAACTCCGTCTATGTCAAAACCCAAAACACATTTTTGATCTTTTAAAACTTCTTTAAAAGTTTTTCTTGGTAATAAATGTTCGTTTTCCATAAGAAAAGGAGATTTTAACACAAAATTATCCCATGAGGCTAAAGGCAACCTCACCAAATCGATTTTAAGGGCTTTATATTATTAAAGACATATATCTAATCGTCCCGAAAGATTGAGGGAAATGGGGGAGAGGCTTCGGGGTATATTTGGAAAAGAATATTTAGAGGCCTCGTCTAAACGGAGGAATAAATATAAATTAGCGTATAGGTAAACAGCGTATAGCGGATAGTTATAAAACAAAAACAGCAAAAATACTCCACCCAACCGTCTGAATTAGAGTACGTCGTAAAAGTATTATTGTGCGACGACGCATAATTCACTTCTCTTGCTTTCATATATTCCACATAAACCCGTTAGTATAGCCAAGGAGGACTATACAGACCCTAAAAAAAATACCGGCCTCCCCCTTAAGAGAGAATTAACTTATTCTACCTTAATGTTTAGGGGCAGATACACTTATCCACAACCGGTGACTGTATCATTCTATATCATCCCTCGACTTCGCTCGGGATTGAAACCCTTCGGGTTTTTTTCAGTAATTTAGCAATCGTGAAAAGACTCCGTGAAAAGAGGGTACAAATTATAGGGTAATTGATGCCGAACCACTTCCCTACCTCAAGACCAGTGGGTGGCAAAAAACATGCCGGCAAAAACTAATATTCCGACGGTTAAATATTCCTTCAGCGTTTGGCTAAATAATCTCTGCTCCAGCTGGGCCTGCCCCAAACCTAACAAAACATAAACTGCCACGGTTAAAAATAAAGACCCGACTACCAAGGTTACCGGCCAGAAGGCCAAAGCTAAAGCGATTTCCCCTACCATAACGCTGGAGACCCCCGCAAAGACAAAAGGATCTGGCTTAAATTCCTTTTCCAAAGAAACACTCCAAAAACCCTGTAAAAAGAGCGGGAATGCCAGAAAGCCGATGGCGAGCGCCGTCCCCCAAAACGGAATTTTAAGAGAAATGATTGCGTTGAAAATAAGGAACGAAGTGACTAATGTGAGTACAAATCCGACTCCCCTAGCCGCGCGCAAAAGAGCAATGGTTCTGATCGCCCCAACCGTAAAAACATTCATGGTCGAGTTAAGTGCATAAATCCCGAATGCATAAAAAAACACAATCGGGAGACGGGCGTAAATGCTAGCCGGCAGAAGAAACCAAAAAGTGCCGACTCCGGCGGTAAAAAGGACCGGCAAAATCAAAGTCATTAAAGTCATATTCCAACCCAATCCCTCCCATAAAGACCAGATAAAAAGCGGTATGGTTATTAAAGAAAGACCAATAATCCCGACTATCCGAAAGCGGCTTTCCAGAAATTGAATCCCGAAAAAACCCAAGGAGAGCAAAAGCGAAGTTGCCAGAAATTTTCTACGTTTCGTCATCTAAGTTTGTAAAAATGTTTTGGACATCATCATGATCATTTAGGGCATCGATCAATCCCAAAACTTTCTTACTCAAAGAAGGGTCGGTCACCGGCTGGAGATTTTTGGGTTTTAAGTAAAGCTCGGCCGAAAGAACCGTAAACCCGGCACTTTCAAGTTTAGTCTTTACTTGGGCCACCTTGGCCGGTTGAGTATAAACTTCTATCCCATCATCCGTATCCTCCA
>Ga0210049_1000592_pt1 | contig 31114 bp, 24 predicted proteins | sample CryGeyCG2014_300_2_FD_183964 | JGI IMG/M metagenome (GOLD analysis project Ga0210049, IMG submission 183964) | Groundwater microbial communities from aquifer - Crystal Geyser CG06_land_8/20/14_3.00 (SPAdes) (version 2) | ecosystem: Environmental > Aquatic > Deep subsurface > Groundwater | place... | reverse complement strand
AATTTTGTTTTCATTGCGGACGAAAGCGAAGCAATCCAGACCTTTTAGATTGCTTCGTCACTGCTGTTCCTCGCAATGACAATGTTAAGGAAAAAAATGATTTCATATGAAGACGCGCCGGACATAAGGGCGAAGATAGAAAGCATAATTGCGGCAGCAGGGCTGGCGCACATAAAACAGGAGTCGCTGACCTGCATGCGGTCGCGGGGGACAAATTCGCGCCGCGTCATAGCCAGGTGCCACGCCCTGCCAAGGATAATGCAGAAAGCGCTTGGTGCCGTGCCGCACTACGTTATAGAGATCGTAAGCGAAAGGTTCGACAAGCTTTCCGAGGAAGAAAGGACAAAGACCCTTATCCACGAGCTCATGCACATACCGAAGGCTTTCGGCGGCGGGTTCGTGCACCACAACATGGTCAACGCGAGGGAAGTTGAGAAAGTTTGGAAAAAGATTGCCAAGGGATTATTATGAGGGGAATAGGTCTGGCGCTTGGGGGCGGGGGAGTGAAGGGTTTCGCGCATATCGGCGTGCTGCGCGTGCTGAAGCGTGAAAAAATACCGATCGGCGCAATATGCGGGACAAGCATGGGCGCGATCATCGGCGGGCTCTACTCTCTCAATGAAGACCTGGAAAAAGTCGAGAGCATGGTGTTTGGATTGCTTGAGCGTGAGGGTTTTGACCAGCTGGCAAAGCCGGATAAGAAGCACCTTCCTTTTGATATAAAGGGCTACAGGGACATAAACAAGATGGAAAAGAAGATGAAAGAATCCCTGCCGGATAAAGAAATGAAAGACACAAAGGTGCCGTTCGTCGCGGTCGCAACGGACCTGAGCAACGGGGCAAGGGTTGTGATAAAGGAAGGTTCTATGAGGGATGCCCTGTCTGCAAGCTCAAGCGTGCCCGGCGTGCTTGACCCGGTAAAATACCGGGAAAAATACCTGGTGGACGGCATTCTGTCCGACAACGTGCCTGTGCGGGAAGTGAAAAAAATGGGCGCGAAGAAGATCCTCGCGGTGCACGTTACGCCCAGCATCAGTTTTAAGGAATCGCCAAAAGGCAGGATCGACGTTCTCCTTAAGAGTTTCCTTTTAATGCTGAACAGGATGTCCCTGGGGTCCGGAGACGAAGCAGACCTGCTTCTTGAGCCGGACCTTGAAGTGATCCCTTACGCGGATTTCCGCTACGCGCGGCTCTGCGCTGACCTGGGCGAAAAAACGGCGGGCGAGAACATTGAAAAGATAAAGAAGATGGTGAGCTTGCTGGACCTTTTATTCAGATAAATAAGGAAAAACAATGACAGAAAGAGAAAGACTTCTTGCGGTTTTCAGGGATGAGAAGCCGGATATGACCCCGTGGTACGCCGACCTTTCCTACTGGTATACCGGCAGGAAGGCAATGGGCAGTCTTGACCGAAAATACGAAGGCGAGGAGGGTTATGTCGGCCTGCACAGGGATGCGGGAGCAGGCATATACCTGTTTGCGCCACAGGTCTGGAAGGAGGAAGCCGGGGAGGGCATAAAGGTCGAGCAGGAAAGGAACGGCAACGAAATATTCACGGGTATTTCCACTCCTGCCGGAAAGATCAGGTCTGTTGAAAGATACCTGCCGGGATCATACACGACCGCGTACGTGGAACACTATATCAAGGAGCCCGGGGACCTGAAGGTGATGCGCTATTATTTTAAAAACCGCAGGATAAGCCCTTCGTTTGACGACTTTAACAGGATCGACAGGCTCTGGGGAGAGTGGGGGATGCCGGTTCTTCTCTCGCCGGTATGCACATCACCCCTGCAGACCCTGATAACGCGCTGGGCAGGGATCCAGACAACCGTTTTCCTGCTTGCGGACGCGAGGGAAGAGGTGGAGCGGACGATATCCGAGATCGAGGAGAGCGACAGCGCGATCTTTGAGATAATCGCAGGGTCGCCTGCCCGGATAGTTGAATTTCCGGAAAATCTTTCCGGTGAAGTTACCGGCGCGAAGCTGATCGAGAAATACGAAATGCCCTACTGGAAAAAAAGGATAAAGCAGCTGCGGGACACAGGCAAGCTCCTGGCGATCCACAATGACGGCACATTAAAGCAGTCCCTGCCCCTTCTTATTGACACGGGGTTTGACGCTGTTGAGTCCATAACCCCCGCGCCTGTGGGGGATATGACCAATGAAGAGATAAGGGAGATGGCAGGCGACAGGCTGATCGTCTGGGGAGGGCTGCCCGCCGCGCTTTTCTCGCCGGTTTACTCCGAGGATTTCTTCGCGGAATACCTTAATAAAGCCCTGGATATTTTCCCGCCTGGCTCAAAATTCATCCTCAGCGCGGCTGATGAGGTCCCGCCGGACTCGGAGTTTGAGCGTATATGCCTTGTGCGCAAAATACTGAACGCGCGCAGGAGATAATCAATGAAGGTGGTTGCACGATGAAAATCGTAAAGATAATGTTTGCGGCAATAATTCTGATGTGCGCGATATCCTCCGCCCGCGCGGAGACAGTAACCCTGGACGCAAAAGCCGTTTACTGCAACCTGATGGAAAGCTCGCCGGGCAGGATAAAGAACGCGCAGCTGTACGCGTGCTGCGGAAGCCCTGAAGACATCAGGAAAGACCTTTCCGGCAGCATCGTGCGCGGGGAGAAGCGGCCGCCTGCGATATTCTCGGAGAACGACGCGGTCACGCTTGTTGTGTTCAGGGGCCTTTTTTGGAACGGAGGGCGCAGCGTCCGCATAGAAAAGGTGGAAAGGGCCGGTAATACATTTTACGTTCACGCGGCCTATATCAACACGGCGCGGGGCTTATTCGTCATTCAGGCGCGCACATATCCTGCCGCGCTTGTGGACATAGGCAGGCTGCTGAAGGGCAAGTACGAGGCAAAGCTCATGGTAACAAGGGTGACCCGTGACTGGAAAGGCGGGTATGTGGACATTGTGCAGGAGAAGGAAAAAGACAAAGAACGCGCAAGCATTTCCTTTGAAATAAAATAGGTCAAATGTCAAAAGTCAAAGGTCAAATGTCAAAAGTGAAAACGAGTTTAGCCGGTTTGATCTGTTAAGCCAGTTTTGAACCTTAATCTCAATCTAAATTTTCATCTGTTATTGCGATGCACGATGCACGACGGACGATGCACAAGAGAAAGGAGAAAAGATGATACAGGCGGCAAAGGATCTAAGGACCGAGTACGCGGTGGAACCGGTTGGGATAGACAGTGCGCAGCCGAGGTTTTCGTGGTGCCTTGAGCATGCGGAGCGGGGTCAGAAGCAGACAGCGTACCAGGTGGTCGTATCAGACGGCAAAAAGGACGCGTGGGACACCGGGAAGGTGGTGTCAAGCGAAAATTTTGGGATAGTTTACGGGGGGAAGCCGCTTGAAAGCAATAAAACTTATTGTTGGAAGGTGAAATGGTGGGACAAGGACGGCGCAGAGAGCCTTTTCACCGGGTCTTGCTTTGACACCGGGTTACTGCAAGCGTCGGACTGGAAAGCGAAATGGATATGGGGCAAGAACCTTCTGCGCGGAACCTTCAAGATCGAGAAGGAAGTAAAAAGAGCGCGCGTTTTTGTCTGCGGCCTGGGTTTCCATGAACTCTATATCAACGGGAAGAAAGCCGGGGACAGGAAACTTGAGCCGGGGTGGACTGATTATAAAAAAATAGTTCTGTATTCTACGTTTGAAATTGAAGATCTGCTCAGAAAAGGCGAGAACGCGGTCGGCATAATGCTTGGGAACGGAAGGCACGTGCCGGATTATAAATATAGCAAGCCCAAGGCGATAATGCAGATCGAGATAGAGTTTACCGAAGGCGTGAGGCAGACCGTTATTACCGATGAGGCGTGGAAGACATGCCAGGGGCCGATTGTTTCCGACGGTATTTATCTGGGGGAAACATATGACGCTCGTGAGGAAAAAAACGGCTGGGACATGCCGGGTTATGACGACGGTTCCTGGGAAAGGGCTGAGACCGCTGAACCTTCGGGCGGCAAACTTGTTTCTTCAGCCGGACTTTCGCCCGTCAGGATTGTGAAAACAATGCAGCCGAAGAAAATGACTGAACCGAAACCCGGGGTCTTCATTTTTGATTTCGGGCAGAACTTCTCCGGATGGCTGAGGCTGCGCAGGTTGAAAGGCGCGAAAGGGACAGCCGTCACGATAAGGCATTCTGAGCTCGTCCGCGATGACGGAAACCTGAATGCGATCCCCATGGGAGGGGCTAAGGCGGCAGACGTTTATATAATGAAAGGTGAAGGTATTGAAACATATGAGCCGCGGTTCACGTACCACGGTTTCAGGTTCGCCGAGATCACGGGTTTCCCTGGAATGCCGTCTCTTGACGACATCGAGGCAAAGGTCGTGCACTCAGACGTGGAACAGACAGGCAGCTTTTCCTGCTCTGACGACCTCATCAATGCTATTCACAAGATCATCCTGTGGGGACAGGTCTCAAACCTTATGAGCGTTCCCACTGACTGCCCGCAGAGGGCCGAAAGGATGGGCTGGATGGGAGATGCGCAGCTCTCAGCAGAGGAGGCGGTGCACAACTTCGATATGTCCGTGTTCTACCCCAAATACATCAGGGATATGAGGCACGCCCAGAAGGAATCAGGGGATGTGCCTGACGTGGTGCCGCCGTACTGGGACCCAGATCCGTCTGACCCGGCGTGGGGGACCGCGTATATTACGATATCCTGGCACCTTTACCTTTATTACGGGGATAGAAGGATACTTGAGGAAAATTATGAGGGATTTAAAAAATGGATCTCGTACCTGGGTTCTGTTTCAAAAGATCTCATAGTGATGAAAAATACCTACGGGGACTGGTGCCCGCCCATGCAGGTAAAATCCTATTACACTCCCGGAGAGTTAACTTCAACCTGGTATTTTTACGAGAACTGCCTGCTTATAAGCCGCATAGCCAAACTCCTGGGAAACCCGCGGGACGAAAAGGACTACGCGGCGCTTGCCCAGAAAGTAAAGGAGGCGTTCAATAAAACCTTCCTGAAAGAAACCTTTTACTGCGACCCGTACAGCCAGACAGCTAACCTCCTGCCGCTTTTCCTGGATATGGCGCCGCCTGAAAAACAGCAGAAGGTTGTTGAAACGCTTGTGAACACCGTGGTGGTGAATAACAGCTATCATCTTAACACAGGCATTATCGGAACCCGGTTCCTGTTCGAAACGCTTACGAAGTTTAACAGGCCGGACATTGCTTTAAGGATAATAAAACAGGAGTCGTTCCCGGGATGGGGCTATATGATAAGGGAAGGCGCCACAACCGTATGGGAAAGGTGGGAGTACCTGGATGACGGTGGAATGAACTCGCACAACCACATAATGCTGGGAAGCGTGGACGCCTGGTTCTACAGGAAGCTTGCCGGCATACAGGTTGACCCCGATAATCCCGGTTTTGAGAAAATGACCATAAGCCCGTATTTCGCGCCTGATTTGAAATTCGCCGGCGCTTCAATGCGCACCGTCCGCGGGTTTGTTTCATCCGGATGGGAGAGGAAAAACGGGAACACTGTCCTGAAGATCAGTATCCCTGTAGGCAGCACGGCTTCAGTGGTCCTGCCCGCGAAAGAAAGCTCTGCGGTCACGGAAAGCGGCAAGGCGGTCTGGAAGGACGGGAAATTCGTGTCCGGGAGCGCCGGCGTAAAGAACGCTGAAGTTGAGCAGGACAACATTGTGATAGAGGTCAGCTCTGGGAACTATTTGTTTGAGATTAATAAATAATCCCCCTTAAATCCCCCTTTAGAAAAGGGGGAGAGAGGGGGATTTGAAGGAGATAAAATGACCAAAAAGTTCTTTTTGCTGGACGCGAACGTGATAGTGGATTATTACCTGGGCAGGCACGAGGTCCAGCGGGTTTTCAATGACCTGCTGCGCAGAAGGCAGGAGGGCAGGTGCCTGATCTTCATACCGGATTTCTGCATAAGCGAGATCTTTTCCACCTTTGCCAAGAAATGCTATTACGAGAAGGACGCGCGGGACAGGATCTCCGAGCAGCAGTTCAGGAAGGCGAAGTGGGATTTCATAGACGATACTTCCAGGGACCTTGAATACAAAAGGGCCCAGCCGTACACGCACGTGGAACTGAGCCAGAACCACCTGATAAACGCCCACCTCGTTTACCAGCCTGCGTGGGATTTTGTGAAGAAAGAGCATGTCAGGAAAAAGCTTGTCCGCAAGGACGGCACCTATAAATTCCCCAGCACCTTCGACCTGCTCGTAATAGCGCAGGGCGTGGAAATGGCAAAGCTGTATTCGGACGAGGATTTTGTGATCCTGACCTCGGATGAGGTGATGCTTGAGATATGCAGGCACCTGCGCAACCTGAGGCACGCCGACAAGGTGTCGTATATAAAAAGGAATGAATCAAGGCTTGAAGCCTACCACAACCTGCCGTCCTTTAAATATCCCCGCGCGATAAACGCCAGGAATTACGGGGAAATAAAGGCGTTCCTGAGATGAATAACCAGCCCGCCCGTCCCGAAAGGCGGGCGAGGTCTCGCCCCGATATTGATCGGGGCGGATGACAAGTGACCAGCAAAAAAGGGCGCCGTTTTCCGGCGCCCTTCGTCTTTATCGCTGCCATCTTTTTTTGATCGCTGTAATCGGATACATTAAAACAAATAATACCTCGCACCCACTTCTCATGTCATACCAGGCACAAGAGCAGGAAAACTTAGCGGACCGAATGATAAAAGACATATCGTGGTTCCATAACCAATTCCGCCGTAAATTCCCAGATTTCCCAGCCTGCCTTCTACTCCTGCTTTTGCTTCGATTTCCATTATGGTAAATCCGGTTGGGATTCCATAGAATGAATAAGTGCTGTTTGGAATGAAGAAATAGGTGAATTCACCGCCTATATACGGCTTAACAAGCGGCAAAGGAAATTTACCGACAGCACCTACAGAAAGCGGATATACCGTCAGTCCGCTACCTAAATCCGCATATCCAATTGCAACGTTGATCGGACCCAGAACCACTTCTCCCTGGATCGCACCGAGACTCGTAACCGGAATTGAGGAAAAATTGGTAAACACGCCTAAACCTGCATACCTTACCCCTGCGCCTATGTCAAAAGCGCAGGCTGATCCCGCCGCAAGTGCTAATACCGCCAGAACAACCAGCAGTTTCTTCATGTTCCCTCCATTGTCATTGCGAGTGAAACGAAGCAATCTCTAACCGAGATTACTTCGCACTTCGTGCTCGTAATGACAAAATTATTACATATATATATTATATTCATTTTTTAAAAAAAGTCAAATATGCCATAATAGGAAAAAAGTCCTTATAAACTTGAAAAATTTCAAAATTATGTTATTATATTGATGTTATTACATTAGATATAACATCAATATTGAATATATAGGATGGAGTCTCATATATGAAACCGAACATAGTGCTTATCCTCGCGGACGATATGGGGTACGGCGATTTCGGGGTTTTCAACAAGGGGCTGTCCCGCACCCCGATCCTTGACTGGCTGGTAAAGGAAGGGGTGTGCCTGACACAGCATTATTCCGGGTCCCCTGTATGCGCTCCCGCGAGGGCATCCCTTATGACCGGCAGGTACCCGCACAGGACAGGCGCCATAGATACACTTGAAGGCAGGGGCCTTGACAGGCTTTCGCTCAAAGAAAGAACTATTGCGGATGCCTTAAAGTCCGAGGGATACGCCACAGGCCTTGTCGGCAAGTGGCACCTGGGCGCGCTTGACCCAAGGTATCACCCCAACTCCCGCGGATTTGACGAGTTTGCGGGATTCAGGGGCGGGTGGCAGGATTATTACCAGTGGCGGCTTGACCGGAACGGGTCTTTTCAGAAGGCTGACGGAAGGTATCTTACGGATGTTTTCACCGAGGAAGCGGTTTCGTTCATAAGGCGGCACAGCAAAGAGCCGTTTTTCCTGCACGTTACCTACAACGCCCCGCATTTTCCCTTCCAGGTCCCGGAAGAGGAACATGAATATTTCGTTAATAAGGGCAAATTTACAAAAGGCGTCAGCCTGATCTACGCGATGATAGCCAGGATGGACAGGGGGATAGCGCAAATAATCGAAGAACTCAGCAAACAGGGCATTGAGGAAAATACCATTGTTGTTTTCACCAGCGACAACGGGCCCCAGTTCGGCGGCGAAGGCGATATGTGCACGACCCGTTTCAACTGCGGTTTCAACGGGTCAAAAGGCATTGTGTATGAAGGCGGGATACGGGTGCCGGCGATCGCGCGCTGGCCCGCGGGCCTGGAAAAAGGAATGCAGGTCAACGAAATGGTGCATTTTACAGACTGGTTCCCCACGCTTCTTGCCGCGGCAGGGGCGAAGGTTCCCCCGGACCTTAAGATCGACGGCTGGAATGTCCTGCCGGTGTTAAAAGGCAAAAAAGGCAGGGTGAACACTAAGCGGTTCTGGCAGTGGAACAGGTACACGCCTGTAATAACTTCAAACGCCGCGATGAGGGACGGGCCCTGGAAACTCGTGCGCCCTGTGCTGCATGAGTCCTTTTTTGTCACCCGTGAAGACGGGCAGATGGACATGGCGCTGAAATACGAACCCGAAAAATTTATTGACATATGCCGTGACCCAGAGCCTATGCGCAGGATACCGCCGGCTTTACCGGCCCAGCTCTATAACATAGACATAGACCCCCTTGAAAGGAATGACAGGGCTCCATCAGAACCTGAAAGGGTTGAAAGGATGCTCAATCAACTGGAAGACTGGTTCTACGAAGTTGAGCAGGACAGGAAAAGCATAAAAGACAGTTAAGAAGTTTAGAAGTCTTGGGGTCGAGGAGTCTGGGGGTCTAGGGGTCAAGGCTTTGACTCCAAGACTCCAGGTTCCGACGCAAAGTCGGGACGACTCTTAGACTCTAAGGCTCGCTATTTTTCAACGCGAGCCGACTCATTAATTCATAAAGGAGAAAGACATGCGCGGACAAAAGAACGTTCCGGTGGAGTTTTACCTGAAATCCGAGAAAAGCCACCCGGATATTTTCAATAACATAGAGGTGGACGTTATTTTCACAGGCCCTGAAAGGGACGAGTGGAAGGTGCCTGCGTTCTGGGCAGGGGGAGACTTGTTCGGGGTAAGGTTTTCAGCGCCTGAGCCGGGCAGATACACATGGGTCAGTCTGTGCTCGGACACGAAAGAAACAGGGCTTCACAGCAGGACAGGGGAGGCTGAGGTTGTTCCTTACGAGGGCGCCAACCCGCTTTTTAAGCACGGCCGCGTGCGCTGCGCGCGCACGAAGCGCACGTTTGAGCATTCGGATGGGACCCCGTTCTTCTGGCTGGCGGACACCTGGTGGATGGGCCTGTGCAAAAGGCTGGGGTGGCCGGAGGATATCAGGATGCTTGCCGCTGACAGGATTTCAAAGAACTTTTCCGTCATTCAGGTCGTGGCAGGCCTTTACCCGGACATGCCCGCGTTTGACCAGCGCGGCGCCAACGAAGCGGGTTTCCCCTGGGAGAAAGATTACGCGCGCATTAACCCGGCGTATTTTGACATGGCTGACCTGCGCCTTGAATGGCTTGTGCGGGCAGGGCTTGTACCCTGTATCGTGGGGTGCTGGGCGTATTTCCTTCCCTGGATGGGCATTGAAAAAATGAAGAAACACTGGCGCAACATCGTTGCCAGGTATGGAGCGTATCCGGTCGTGTGGTGCCTTGCCGGTGAAGGCGCGATGCCGTATTATTTGTCCAAGGACAAGGAAAAGGATATCGAGGTCCAGAAAAAAGGATGGACAGAGCTCGCGAGATACGTTCGTTCAATTGACCCGTTCCATAACCTTATAACAATACATCCCACGAATAACGCGAGGGACCAGGTTGAAGACCCGTCTGTGCTGGATTTTGAAATGATGCAGACAGGGCATTCTGACAGGCAGAGTCTGGGCAACACGGTTACAAGCGTGACTGACGCTTACAAGCGGGAACCGGTGATGCCGGTGCTTGTCGGTGAGGTTTGCTATGAAGGCATAGGCGAGGCATGCAGGCAGGAAGTGCAGAGGCTTATGTTCTGGGCGAGCGTGCTGAACGGTTCATGCGGGCACACGTACGGGGCGAACGGGGTCTGGCAGGTTAACACGAAAGGAAAACCGTACGGCCCTTCGCCGCACGGGATGTCCTATGGAAATGTCGCCTGGGAGGACGCATATCAGCTGCCGGGATCAGGCCAACTCGGGCTGGCGAAAAAATTCCTTGAGCGTTTCGAGTGGTGGAGGTTTGAGCCCCACCCGGAATGGGTAAAACCGGCCTGGACGAAGGAAAACCCGTGCGCGCCGTACGCTGCCGGAATACCCGGAGAGGCGCGGGTCGTTTATTCCCCGCTGCCGTGGGGAGTTCCGGAGGTCAGGGGCTTAGAGATCGGGGTGAGGTACAAGTCCGCTCTTTTCAATCCTGTAAACGGAGAGATCACCGACATCGGCCCAGTGAACGCGGATGAGAACGGCGACTGGGTCCCGCCCCTGGGCAACGATCCCTGGCGCGTTATGCCGGTTTTCCAGGACTGGGTCATTTTCCTTGAAAGAATAAGATAGAAGTCTATCAGTGTCATTGCGACCCGCCAATGTTTATGGCGGGGAAGCAATCCCAATATGAAAAACCAATATTATATTTATATAATGACCAACAAAGGAAACACCGTTCTTTATACGGGAGTAACCAATGATTTGAAACGGAGAGTTTGTGAACATAAAGAAAAACTTGCCGAAGGGTTTACAAAGAAATATAATGCCGTAAAACTTGTATACCATGAAGTTTTTAATGATATACGTGATGCAATCACGAGAGAAAAACAGATAAAAGGTGGTTCGAGAAGAAAGAAAATTGATATGATAAATAGCTTTAACAAAAAATGGAAAGACCTGTACAATGAGATTTGATATGTGAGCGCGGCAAGATTTTGTTACGGGGTTGCTTCGCCCCGATTTTATATCGGGGCTCGCAATGACAGGGGGGTTGCTTCGTCGCAAGTTCCTCGCAATGACAAGGAGAAGAAGTAATGATTTACGGAGTGCAGCTCGGAGCGGTGACGGTCGGAAGGGACCTTCGGCAGGGCATGGCAGACTGTGAATACTGGAGGAAGGAAGCGGGCCTGGAAGCGGTGGAGATAGATTTTTCCCATCCCGCGCTTTTTTCCGACGGGTTAAAGGCAAGGGTGCTCATATCTGAAGTTGACGGAGCCCTGGAAAAGGAGATCATCGCATTCGGCAGGAATTACAGGATAAAAGGGGGACACCTGCTGTGGACTTCAATGGGAATAAGGCTTGTTTCCGCGGATGAGCGCGTGCGCGCGGCTTCTTTTAAGACCATTGAAGACAGCCTTAAGAAAGCATCTGAGCTCAGGCTGGATTACGCGACCCTGCACGCCGAAGGATGCACCGAAGATTTTAAGGGCATACTTGCAAGGCTGTCAAAAACAGCAGAAGGATGCAAGGTAGCGCTGGTTGTTGAAAATATGGGCGGGGACGAAGAATGGCTTGCGAAGACAGTAAGGGAAATAAACAGCCCGCGTCTGAGTATGACCCTGGACGTCGGCCATTTCTATAATTTCCACATATCCAAAAGTAATAAAACCGCGGGCGAGCTGACCCCGCTGCTTGCCGGTTTCATAAAGACCTGTAAAGGCGTTCTTGGCAACGTGCACATGCACGATCACTCAGGCCAGACAAAAACCCATCCCGTGGACCACCTGCCCATCGGAAAAGGCGTCCTGGATTTCAGGCCGCTGATCAGCGCTCTGGGAGCCATCGGTTATAGCAATTCAGTAAATCTTGAATACGGTTCGGCGGACAGGCGCGATATCGTCGAGAGCGTGAAGATCCTCCGCTCCGCTGAAAAATAGCTCAAAGCTCAAAACTAAAATTTCCACGCTTTTGATTCATAATTCATAATTCATAACTCATAATTCATAATTGAAGTTAAACCAGATACTTGTTACAGGAGAAAAGATGCGGATCGTTTATTTCGACCTGGACTGCTTAAGGCCTGACCATTTAAGCCAGTACGGGTACCTCAGGAACACTTCGCCCAGCCTGGACAGGATCACCGGGGACGCGGTTATTTTCAACCGCTGCTATACCAGCAATTCTCCCTGCGCCCCGTCCAGGGCGGCTCTTTTTTCCGGAAGGTTCGGAATAAACAACGGGGTTATCGGCCACCACGGCTATGGCGAGAAGTTCAATTATCCGGGGGACAGCTTCTGGCACGATCCTTCAAAGCCGATGCTTATGCGCTGGCTGCGCCTGCGCGGCGTTAAGACCGTGAGCTTCTCAAGTTTCGCGGATAGGCACACTGCCTGGTGGTTCTGTTCCGGGTGGAGCGAGCTGCACACGTTCACGAACAAGCAGGGCCAGGAAACAGCGGACGAGGTGAACAGGGCGGTCCTTCCATGGTTGAAGGTCCACGCGAAAGACGACAATTACTTCCTGCACGTCCACTACCGGGATATCCACTCGCATTACCGGCTGGATGAGAAGCAGTACCGGAAATTCGCTGATAAGCCTGCTCCTGACTGGCCTGATGAAAAAGCGATCAAAGATAATACGGGCATTTACGGCCCGCGCACAGCCCTTGACCTGTATACCGGGTACCCGGACGAAGACAGGGCGCCTGTTAAGGGAATGCCTGATAAAATTACAAACAGGGAAGAATTCAAAATGCTCATAGACGGTTATGACGCGGCGATAAATTTTGTTGACAGGCATATCGGCGAACTCCTGGATGTTTTTGAAAGCCAGGGAGTTCTCGAAGACACTGTTTTTATAGTAAGCAGCGACCACGGGGACTGCTTCGGGGAGATGGGCCAGTACATGGACCACTGGGTAGGCGCGGAACCGATACACAATATTCCGCTTATGATCCGCATTCCGGGCGTGACGAAGAAAAGCAAGTGCGCGGAATATGTTTACAACCTTGACCTGGCGCCGACACTGTGCGACCTTTACGATTTTCCGGTCCCCGGGAAATGGGACGGCAGATCCTTTATTGACGCCATAAAGGGAAAACCGTTTGCCGGAAGGGAAACGCTTGTGTGGGACCACGGGCACGGAAGCCTTATGCGCTGCGCCCGCACGAAAAAATGGCTTTTCACGAAAATACTGCACCCGGGTTTCTACCCGTTTGAAGAACCGTATATGCTCCACGATATGGAAAACGACGTTCATCAGACACAGAATGTCGCAGATAAAAATCCACAGATCGTAAAAGAAATGCAGGAAATAATTGCGGACTGGCATGAAGAGCAGATGAATAAACACGGACCGCACGATGACAACCTGCAGCAGATGGTCCCTGTCGGGTTTTTAAAATGGTATTCGCTGCGCAGGATGATTGACAGGCTGAAAAAGACCGGCAGGGCTGACCAGGTTGAAGGGCTTGTCAAAAGGCTTCAGAAATATCATAAGGACCTGTAAATTGTAATTGCGAGCGTGGTGTGTCATTGCGAGAAGTGAAACGACGAAGCAATCTCGTTTTTGTAGCGGGGTTGCTTCGCCGTTACGCTCTCCCCTGTAATTCCGATTAAACCGGAATTTAATACAGGGGCCTTCGAGTCAGAGCTGGGTTGATGACTCTACGGTCGCAATGACAAGGAGATGATGAAATGGCTGAAATAGGCGCAGGAATAACCTGGATGAGAGATGTTGTTTACGGCACGGGCAGTAACCGGGAGCTCAGGATGCACGTGTTGATGCCGAAAAATCTCACTGGCAAGCCGCTGCCGGCGGTTATCTGGATCCACGGAGGCGGGTGGGAGGCAGGGAATAAGGAAGACGGGTTATACAGGAGCGCGCTTCTTTGCGATAAGGGCTATATCTGTGCGAGCATTGAGTACAGGTTCAGCCAGGAAGCGATTTTCCCCGCGCAGATAGAAGACTGCAAATGCGCCGTAAGGTTTCTACGCGCAAAAGCAAAGGAATACGGTATCAATCCTGACCGCATTGGGGTCTGGGGCGCTTCCGCGGGCGGTTATCTTGTTGCGCTTTTAGGAACGTCAGGCGGGATTAAGGAATTAGAGGGAAACGGCGGCAGTCAGCAGGCATCAAGCAGTGTGCAGGCGGTATGCGACTGGTGCGGGCCGACTGATTTTTTAAACTGGAAGGAGATACCCGAAGCGAACAAACCGGCCATCGAAGCGGTTATCACTAAGCTTTTCGGCGCAGCTGCAGAGCAGAAGAGGGAGCTTGCGGTTTTGGCCAATCCCATAACCCATATAAAGAAAAATGCGCCGCCGTTCCTGATAATACACGGGGACTTAGACGATCTGGTTCCCCTGAACCACAGCATAATGCTTGACGAAGCGCTGAAAAAAGCGGGCGGCAGGTCTGAGCTGATGGTAATGAAGGGATGCGGACACGGGTTTAACGAGGCTGAGATATTTCCGAAAATATTCGGCTTCTTTGACAGAAACCTGAAATAAAGTCTGGGAGTCGAGGGGTCTGGGGGTCTGGGAGTCTGGGAGTCGAGGAGTCTTGGGGTCTGGGAGTCTAGGGGTCAAGGCTTTTAACTCCAAGACTCCAGATCCCGACATAAAGTCGGGATGACTCCCAGACTCTAAGACTCAATATTTTTCAACGCGAGCCGACTCCTAAACAGGAGGTTGCAGTGAATATTATTGTGATCGTAACCGATAGCATGAGGGCGGATTATGTTGGTTACCTGGGCGGAAAGACGAAAACGCCGAACATAGACAAATTCGCGAAGGAAGGGACGGCTTTTGAAAAGGCGTTCTCCGAAAGCCTTCCGACCATGCCCACGCGCACAACCTGGTGGACAGGCAAGACCAATTTCCCGTTCAGGGGATGGCAGCAGTTCGACCACTGGGATTACCTGCTCGCGGAGGTTTTATACAGCCGCGGGTATACTTCCGCGCTGATCAGCGATACTTACCACATGCACAAGCCGGTTTATAACTGCGGCAGGGGATTCGACACGGTTGTGTGGGTGCGGGGCCAGGAATATGATCCCTGGATAGTTGACCCCAAATTAAAGGTGGATATAAGAAAATTATACCGTTTGCGAGGCGATGCGTCAGACGCGACGTGGAGGTCTCACGCCGAGCAGTACATACGCAACATTTCGGTCAGGAAAAAGGAAGAGGACTATCAGATACCAAAGGTAATGAAAGAAGCGATGCTTTGGCTTGATCGTATAACTCAAAAGCAGAAGGATAACCTGTTTTTATGGGTGGACTGCTTTGACCCGCACGAGCCCTGGGACCCGCCTGAGCCGTTCTGGAGCATGTATGACCCGGGTTATAAAGGTCTGAACATCATTGACCCGGTGCCCGGACCTGTGAAAGGATATATGACCGAAGAAGAAGTGAATCATACCAAAGCTTTATATGCGGGGGAAGTGAGCTTCGTGGACAAGTGGGTCGGGATCTTCCTGGACCACGCGCGCAAACTCGGTCTTTTTGAGAACAGCGTTATAATGCACACCACTGACCACGGTGAGCCATTCGGCGAGCACGGGATAATACGAAAGGCAGCTCCGTGGAATTATACCGAGTTGGTGCATATCCCCTGGGTTATATATCATCCGGAAATCGGGAAAGGTAAGAGGATAGGATCAATAGTCCAGACAACAGATCTGATGCCTACGGTCCTGGACGCGCTCAAGATCCCGGCAACGCTTGAACTTCCTTTCCTCGCTCCGGCAAAAACAGGCACGTTCCCGCAGGATGAGGTAATGGGGAAGAAAATAATCTCGATGGACGGAAAAAGCCTGCTTCCCCTTTTGAAAGGCGAAGTGCCTAAGATCAGGGATTTCGCGCTGATAGGTCACGCTTTCCAGTCCCACACAATAAGGGGAGATGATTGGAGCTATCACCTTTACATTGACAAAAGCAAGCCTTCTGAACTGTTTGACCTGAAACAGGACTGGTGGGAGCAGAAGAACGTGATTGATAACAACAAGGCGCTTGCGAATGACCTTGAAAAGACGATGGAGAACGCGATCGCCTCGCTTAGTAAATAAAGTATCAGAGTATCAAAGTATCAGAGTGTCAGAGCAATAACAAGGAATATTATTGTCCCGAAGGTCCCAAGGGGATCCCTTTGGGAGATCCCTTCGGGGTAACTCAGGGCTTCAGCCCTGATAGGATAAGCAAGGCTGAAGCCTTGCGTTACTCATGACTAATAAAGTCAGGGAAGAAGTCTAATGAAGAAAAATCTATCAGCGATTTTATTTATATTCCTTCTGGCAGGAGTCAGTGCTATGGCGCAAGGCGCGGCGGTATCAAAAATTGAACCCAGGGTGTGGATGTGCAAGGGGAATTTCGCGGAGCTTGCGGCTGTGGACCAGAGGACCTGGAGGTTCGTGCAGGCTTACTGCAAGGTGATCAAGGTCTATATAGACGAAATACCAAAGGTCAGGATCGAGGACCTGCGCAAATTCGCGGAGTTGTGCGCGGCAAACAGGATAGAGGTCGCGGTGGAATGCGCGGGGTTGTGCGATTGGCGCTCAAGCGCCGGCAAAAATACCGCCAAGCTCTCTTTTCAGGATGAATTTGCGAAAGTGAAGAGGTATATAAAGCCCGTTGAGGAAGGCGGAGCAGGCGGGAAAATAAAATACCTGGACATGGACCACCCGATAACAAGACTGATATACCAGACGGTTAACGGCAGGGAAACGAAGGCGGATTTTCACACGCTTGGATCCGCTTCTGACCAGCTTGTAGAAGTGATGAAGCTGTGGCGCGACAAGATACCGGATATAGAGTTCTGTTTCCTGACAAATTTCCCGAATTACGGGTGGGCGGATTATCCCGCGTACCATGCCTGGGATTTTACCGGAGAGGGAGAAAAGGGCTATTACGACGCGAAGGCTGAGCTGGAAACCGTTATTAAAAAGACAGCCGCGGCAGGCATCCCGCTGAAAGGGATCACGGTTGACAACCCCTACGACTACGCCACAGGCCAGCATTTCTCGAACCAGCCTTCCGTAACAACCGGGGTTGACTGGGTCCAGCGCCTGCGCGATTTGCAGGATTTCTGCAAACAGAACAAGCTTGAGTTCGGGCTTATTTTCAATTCCGAAAGGGCGGGCAGCGAAGGTTCAGGTTCGGATGAACTCTATTTCAAGGAAACGCTGGATTTTGTAGATCTCTACTGTTCAACCGGCAGTATTCCGGACTACTATATAATCCAGAGCTGGTATAAGCACCCGTCAGCATACGTTCCGGAGACAGAGCCGTACACAATGACCAACCTTGTGATGGAAGTTATACTAAAGCTGCGGCCGGACGTTAAGGTCTTCAAATGACAGTTATCCCGACAAAATAACTGTCGGGATCTGGAGTCTAGGGGTCTGGGAGTCTGGGAGTCGAGGAGTAACTGATGGGAAAAATAGAAAGATTTGAGGACATGCAGGCCTGGCAGAAGGCAAGAGAGCTGAACAAAGAAATAAATAAAATCATAAAGAAGCCATTGTTCTTTAAGGACTTCTTTTTACGTGACCAGATACGCAGGGCTTCGGGTTCTATAATGACCAATATTGCGGAAGGTTTCGGAAGGAGAACAGATAAAGAGATGTCTAATTTCCTTAACATGGCGCACGGTTCAGCCGCTGAGGTGCACTGCCATCTTTATGCCGCGCTGGATATGGAATATATAACCAGGGAAGAATTTAGAGATTTATATGAAAAGGTCGAGACGGTTTCAAGGATGATCCAGAGTTTTATGAACTATTTGAATAAGAACTAAAGGGTCTGGGAGTCTAAGGGTCTAGGAGTCTTGGGGTCTGGGAGTCTAAGGGTCTAGGAGTCTTGGGGTCTAGGAGTCTAGGGGTCAAGGCTTTTAACTCCTAGTGTGGTGTCTCTAACAGATCTTTACATTTGGGCTTTGCGAGGAGTGTTAACGACGAAGCAATCTCGACCTAAAAATCGAGATTGCCACGCTCCCTTTGGTCGCTCGCAATGACAACTCAAAGCAGAATCAAATGTCAAGGGATTTATGTGACACCACACTAGACTCCAGATCCCGACATAAAGTCGGGATGACTCCCAGACTCTAAGACTCAATATTTTTCAATGCGAGCCGACTCTTCGACTCCTAGACTCCAGGGCTTGCTGTTCTTCGACGCAAGCCGACTCCCAGACTCTAAGACTCAATATTTTTCAATGCGAGCCGACTCTTCGACTCCTAGACTCCAGATCCCGACATAAAGTCGGGATGACTCCCAGACTCTAAGACTCAATATTTTTCAATGCGAGCCGACTCTTAATTAAGGAAAAGAAAATGACAAAAAAATACCAGGTAGGCGCGTATTATTTCCCGAATTTCCACGTTGACCCGATGAACGAGAAGGACCACGGCAAAGGCTGGACCGAGTGGGAGCTGGTAAAGCGGGCAACTCCCAGGTTTAAAGGCCACGCCCAGCCGGTTGTTCCGCTGTGGGGTTATGCTGACGAGGCAGACCCCAAGGTGATGGAGACGAAGATCAGCGCGGCAGCGGACAACTGCGTTGATTTCTGGATCTTCGACTGGTACTGGTATGAAGAAAAAACCTTCCTGGGCAGGTGCCTGGAAAAAGGATATATGGGCGCGAAGAACAACGACCGCGTCAAGTTCTGCCTGATGTGGGCGAACCATGAGTGGTCAAATATCCACCCGGTGGGCTTTAGCGCAACTCCCGGAACTCTGCGCAGCGGCAGGGTGGATCCCAAGCAGTTCGACAGGGTCGCGGATTACATCATAGAAAAATATTTCAGGCACCCTTCCTATTTCTGCGTGGACGGCTGCCCGTATTTTTCCGTGTATGACATCGGGAACATGGCAAAAGGCCTGGGTTCGCTGAAAGCGATGCAGGAGGCTTTTGAAAGGTTCAGGAAAAAGACCAGGGCAGCGGGTTTTAAAGACCTGCATTTCAACCTTGTTGTGTGGGGAGCCGCGATGCTTCCGGGCGCGATTGTTCCCGCTGACCCTGCCGCGCTTGTCAGGGATCTGGGAGCGGACAGCGTGACTTCCTACGTCTGGGTGCACCACGTCGGCCTGGACAAAGCTCCGTATACGCCTTACGAAGAAATAAGGGACGGGTATTTCAAATACTGGGACAAAGCCCTGAAGATGTTCAAGGTCCCTTATTACCCCAACGTGACGATGGGATGGGACTCAAGCCCCCGCACAGAGCAGTCGGATATCTGGGAGCCGAAAGGCTACCCGTTCACGAACATTATTTCCAAGAACACGCCCGCCGCTTTCAAAAAAGCCCTTGCTCTCACAAGAGAAAAACTTGAAAAACTCAACGGGCCGCGTATCCTTAACATCAACGCCTGGAACGAATGGACCGAAGGAAGCTACCTTGAGCCGGACACAAAGAACGGCATGGGCTACCTAGTGTAGTGTCTCTAACAGATCTTTACATTTGGGCTGTCATTGCGAGGAGTGTTAACGACGAAGCAATCTCGACCTAAAAATCGAGATTGCCACGCTCCCTTTGGTCGCTCGCAATGACAACTCAAAGCAGAATCAAATGTCAAGGGATTTATGTGACACCACACTAGAAGCCATAAAAGAAATCTTTTCAAAATGAATTTCTTCTGCCTTTTCTCGGTGATTCCCTCGGCGGGCCGCTCGCATCTGACTGCCTGCTCACTCTAAAATTTTGACTGTTCCGGGTTTCAGTCAAAATTTTTAAAGCCCGCTACGGGAATACCCCTCGCGGCAGAAAAAATTTATTTTTCATACGGGTATGGAAGAATGAATAAAGAATTGCAAAAACACTTTGAGCATCACGACGGCAGGATAAGGGAGATGTTCGGCGGTAGGCATCCGAAAGAGCCGATATTCCTTACAGGCCTGCCGGCGCACGAAGAAGAGGATATGCTGTCCGATTTTAACAAGGTAAAGGAAAGGGCCCTTGCTGACATAGGAAACATACTTCCCGTTCTCAGCAAAAACACTTTTTACAGCCCGGTCGCGGAGATATGGCCTTTCGGCGTTCATTACCTGGACGTTATCTTCGGCTGTAAGGTGTTCCACAGATCCGGCACGATCTTCGCGAAGAAGCTGAGCTGCAGGCCCGGCAAGCTTAAAAGGCCTGATCTCGGCAGTTCGGATGTTTTCCTGCGGTCATATGAGCTTGCGAAGTTCCTTCTGGATTCAGTGCCTCCGGAAATAAAGATAAGCACGCCTGTTCTTTCAAGCCCTTTGAATATCGCCATGAACCTGTTCGGCGGAGAATTCCTGGTAACGCTTATGGAAAAAAGGGATGAAGCGGTGTCCGCCCTCGAAACGATTACCGGGATTATCATTGAGCTGCACAAGGCGTTCGGGATGCTTGGCCCCAGGGTCCGCCATTACGCCGCGTCCAGCAGGTACACGCCTGACGGGTTCGGCCATATATGCGGGTGTTCGACCCACCTGGTTTCAGGCAGGACCTACGCGGAAACAATAGTGGCGTTTGACGAGCAGGTGCTTTCTGTTTACCCTGAAGGCGGCACCATGCACCTGTGCGGCAAACATCTCCAGCACGCGGATGCCTTTAAAAAAATGAAGAAACTGCGCGGGATCCAGATAAATGACGCTGCGGCTGACGATTTTGAGGGATACCTTGCCGGTTTGCGGGAGGATCAGGTGATATACGTGGCACCCACCGCTTCCGTGACCGCGCAGAAGATCATTGAGAAAGGGAAAGGAAGGCGCGTCATAATACAGGGCGTCTGCCCCAAATAAAAAAACGCGAAAATTAAAAAAGTAAAAAGGAAAGTAAGCAAATGAAAAAAGGCATTTTTTTAAAAATTATTTTGGCAGTAATTTTAATAAGTGTTATAATAGTAATAATTACTAATGCAAGTTTAAATAAAAAATTTAAAGTCGGTACATATAAAGAAGAAATAGTAGAAAAATACGGCAAACCAGATATAATAATTTATCCTTACGACTTGGATTTAACACAAGTTAAATATAGCTATAAATTTCCATTAGGATATAAAATAAATATATATAGAGTAAAAAGCATCTGGGAAAAAGATAAATGGAAAGGAATAATCAAAATTCCCGCAAGATTTGATATGAATAAAGAAAAAGTAAAGGAAATATTTGTATACGATAAAAAAATATGGTTAGAAGCAGTTTGTTTTGATAATAACAATAGAGTTCTCTATAGTTTTTCGTGGGATTAAGATTCTGAATTGTTGGTTTCAGCGAATTCAGTAACTAAAATTCGTGCTAATTAGTGCAAATTCGTGGTTAAACAGGTTTAGGCGGTAAAAATGATAACGGCGAATTTTAAAAAGAAGGTTCAGCTTGAAGGAGTGCGGTCAGCGCTTGTATACGACGCGCGGCTTGACCCGTTCAAATACTCCCATCATCCGCAGATCACCTTCTGTAACGGAAAATTCTTCGCTATGTGGTCTAACTCTTTGAAAGACGAGGATAGCAGCAGCCAGCTTGTCAGGTGGGCGGAGTCTGATGACGGCTGTAAGTGGAAGATGAAGGGGATATTTGCGGAGGACCCTGACGGGCCTGAATTACCGTTGAGAAGGTTCGCCGCAGGGTGGCGGGTTGACGAGCAGGAGCTTACAGGCTACTTCTGCACTTTTTCCGGCGTTTCCTACAACAACGAGGTAAAAGGCCAGAAATGGTCTGATGATCTGAAGGCTGAGGCAAGAGTTGTCAGGAACGGAGTTCCTGAGGAAAAGATCGGATCCATCCACGCGGATTTCATAGCGAACGAAAGCCCCAGGCGCACCGGTCCGGGCAGGTGGATAATACCCGGCGAGGACAAGCGCGGGATCACACAGTTGCTCGTGAACGATACCTTGGACAGCGTTTCGGGATGGCGTAAGATAACATTGCCGCAGTCACAGGACAAGCATATTATGACAGAGCCCAGCTGGTTTGAAAATGATAAGGGCGTTATAACCATGTTTTTCCGGGACGACACCGGCTCCGGCTTCCTTTACGCCTGCGAAAGCGCGGACAACGGGGATACCTGGGGGTCTGTTGAAAGGACAGGTTTTCCGGATAACATCGCGAAATTTGCGTGCGGCAGGCTGGAAGACGGCAGGTTCTTTATAATAGGCAACTCGCATAACGAAAAGAAGTGGTTTCGTATCCCCCTGACCATAAGCGTTTCGGATGACGGCGCCAGATTTTACAGGCAGTACTTTATACGCGTAGAAGAAACAAACATGCGGTTCGAGGGCATGCACAAGGGGCCGGGTTACCAGTATCCGGGCGTGCTTGTAAAAGACAACAGGATCTTTATCGTTTATTCAATCAATAAAGAGGATGTGGGTATAAGCGTGTTCGATGCGGACCGGATGGAATGAAAAAATAATGGATCGGTCATTGCGAAGAGCGGAGTGATGAAGCAATCTTGTTTTTAGAAGCGGGGTTGCTTCGCTATTGCTCGCAATGACAATGTGAGGAGCAGATGAACATAATTCTGGTTATTTTTGATTCTCTGCGCAGGGACTGCGTCGGGGTATACGGCTCGCCTCCGTGGGGCAGGATCTATACCCCGAGTTTCGACGCTTTCGCGAAAGAATCCGTTATATTCACAAAGGCATTTCCTGAATCCCTGCCAACGCTCCCGGCAAGAAGGGCGATCTACACAGGGCAAAGGGTTTATCCTTTCCATAACGCGGATTTCAGGCTCAAGGGGGATTTTGTCGGGGCGCCGGGATGGGGGCCCATACCTGAGGACCAGCCAACGCTTGCTGAAATGCTTACCGCGGCCGGGTTCCGCTCAGGCCTTATTTCGGACGTTTACCACATGTTCAAGCCTTCGAAGAACTTCTTCAGGGGGTTCAGCCAGTGGACGTTCCTCAGGGGGCAGGAAACAGACCCCGCAAGGTCAGGCCCCAGGCTCACGCAAAAGGAAATAGACTACTGGCTTCCGAAGGAATTCCAGAACAAGTGGACGATCGAATTCGTCCAGCAGTGTATAATGAACATGCACGGAAGGACCAGGGAAGAGGATTATTTTGCGCCGCGCGTGCTTAACGAGTCGATGAAATGGCTTGACCAGAACCAGGACGCTGATAAGATCTTTCTGACAGTGGAATCTTTTGACCCGCACGAGCCCTGGCTTGTGCCGCAGCATTACAGGAAGATGTACCGCAAAGAAGAGGAGCAGGAGCACGTGATATCCAGGTACGGAGAGATGAAGGAAGCCGAGAAGAAATACCTGCCGCGCCTGCAGGCCAACGTCAGCGGCGAAGTCACTATGTGCGACAGGTGGTTCGGGTATTTTATGGAAAAATTGAAGAAACTGAACATGCTGGACAATACAATGGTCATACTGACCTCAGACCACGGCCATTCCATAGGAGACAGGAATTTTACGGGCAAGAGAGGATATCCTTCAGCGCCTGAGGTGTATGAGATACCTCTGCTCATACGTATGCCGGGGGCTGTAAATGCCGGGAAGAAAAGCGATATGTTCGTCCAGCACACGGATATCTCGGCCTGCATTCTGGATTCAGCCGGTGTGCAGCCTGCCGGAAAGATCGACGGCAGGCCTTTCCTGCAAGACGCGGTTGAAGGCGACAGGGGAAGGCGGGACCACGTTACGGTTGCTTGGGGCTCAACCCCGACTGTCATAACGGACAGGTGGTGGTTCAACTGCAAGGTCAACGGCAAAGGAATCCTGCTTTACGACCTGGCTACAAAGGACCCGTTCGCAAAAAGCGTGGCAGCAGAGAACGCGCAGGTATGCAAGGAACTTTTCGCGCTTGCGAAGGAAGACGCGGGCAACGGTTTCCCGGAATGGCTGGTAGGGCTTGCGGATAAAGAAGCGGATGCTCCCGGGTGCTCGGACCTTGTGGTGAGAGAATAAGAATTGTGAGATTGAGAGATGTAAGATTGTGAGATTGAACTGAAGTTGATTAATTTAAATAGTTTCCTTGCAATTGCGTTGACACGTTGATACGTGGACACGTTGACACGCCTTTAAACTCATGATAATACAAAGGGAGCGTTATGCATAAACGGATATTGATTACGGGACTGATCATTTTAGCCGCGGCGGGAAGCGCGGGAGCGCGGGCGGCGTCAGCCGCTGATATCGAGAACAGCGTAAGCCTGCTCATAAGCCGGATGACGCTGGAAGAAAAAGTTGATATGGTCTTTGGCAGGGGTTCTGAGACAAAACAGATAAAGCGCCTGGGCATACCGCCGATCAAGCCGACTGACGGGCCTGTGGGCATAAACTGGGACAGGTCAACCTGCTTCCCTTCCTCGATAGCTGTGGCTGCAGGGTGGGATACCGCGATCGTAGAGAAAATGGGTAAGGCGATGGGCCTGGAGGCAAGGGCGAAAAGAAGGAACGTGCACCTGGGCCCCTGCATAAACATAAACCGCGAACCGCACGGGGGAAGGGATTTTGAAAGCTACGGGGAGGACCCCTGGCTTGTTTCAAGGATGGCAGTGGCATATATCAGGGGGGTGCAGAGCCAGAACGTGATATCCTGCCCCAAGCATTACGCGTGCAACAACCAGGAATGGGAAAGAGGAAGCATAAACGCTGTAGTGGACGAAAGGACGCTTAACGAAATATATTTCCCGGCTTTCAAGGCGAGCATCCAGGAAGCCGGAGCCTGGTCGGTGATGGCTGCGTATAACAAGCTCAACGGTTATCACTGCACTGAGAACGGATACCTTCTGACAGACGTCCTGAAAAAGGAATGGGGATTCAGGGGCATAGCGCTTTCGGACTGGGGAGCCACGCACAGCACGGTCGAGGCAGCGAACGCCGGCCTGGACCTGGAAATGCCGACAGGGGAATTCTTCGGCGGAAACAAGCTTTTGAATGCCGTTAATGACGGCAGGGTTAGCGAGGAAATAATAAATGACAAGGTAGCCAGGATACTCAGGGCGCTGATAAGCACGGGCCAGCTTGACAAGCTTGAAAGGGTGAGCCTTAGGACCGTTAACTGCGATGAGCACAAGGCGCTCGCGCTTGAAATAGCCAGGCAGGGGATAGTGCTTTTGAAGAACGAGGGCAATATACTTCCTCTGGATAAAAACAAAATAAGGTCTATCGCGATCATAGGTCCGAATGCCGCGGTGGCGAGGTTTGCTGGAGGGGGAAGCTCGCACGTAAATCCTTATTACTCGATAAGCCCGCTGAAAGGGATACAGGACAAGGTTGGGGATAAGATCACGGTTTATTACGCTCAGGGAAGCGGTCTGACAGACGAGATAGCCATTGATTCGCAGTATCTTCTTACACCAGACACGGAAACCGCGCGCCACGGGCTTAAAGCGGAGTTTTTCGCGAACAAGCGCCTTGCCGGAAAACCCGTTTACACGAGGATCGACCCGACAATTGATTTTAACTGGGGAGGCGGAGGCCCGCGTTCCGGGTGGAAGGCTGACGATTTCTCGATAAGGTGGACCGGAAGGATTGTCGCCCCGGAAAACGGGGAATACAGGATAAGCACTGTCAGCGATGACGGAGTACGCCTTTTTCTGGACGGCGTGCTTCGGTTCTCCGACTGGAATGACCACGGAGCCCAGAGGAAGACCGCGACGGTTGAGCTTGAAAAAGGCAGGGCTTACGACATATGCCTGGAATATTACGAGAACCAGGGAGTGGCTTCGATGAGGCTGATATGGGACGGGCCCGGCCTTGACCCGGTCGCTGAGGCGGTTGATGCGGCGAAGAAAGCGGATGCTGTTCTGCTTTTCTGCGGTACCTCGGACGCGCTTGAGAGCGAGGGGTTTGACAGGAGCCTGCTTGAGCTTCCCGCGTGCCAGGAGGAACTGATAGACGCCGTGACTGCCGCCAATAAAAACACGGTCATGGTCCTGAACACCGGATCACCCGTGCTTATGGAAAAATGGATCGACAAGATACCCGCGCTTGTGGAGGCGTGGTTCCCCGGGGAGCAATGCGGAAACGCGATCGCTGACGTGCTTTTCGGAGACGTAAATCCTTCAGGCAAGCTTCCCGTGACTTTCCCCAAAAGGTGGGAGGACTGCCCGGCTTACGGGAATTATCCGGGGGAGAACGGCAAGGTTGAATATGCTGAAGGCATTTTCGTTGGATACAGGTATTTTGACGCCAAGGGCGTGGAGCCTCGGTTCCCGTTCGGCTTCGGGCTTTCCTATACAATCTTTCAATTTTCAAATCTTAAAATCGAGCCGAAGACCGTGGACGCAAAAGGAAAGGTGAGGGTCAGCCTTGACGTCCAGAACACGGGTAAGGTTGAGGGAGCTGAGGTCGTGCAGGTTTACGTAAGGGATTTGCAGTCAAGTGTTCCCAGGCCGCCCAAAGAGTTGAAACGTTTTAAAAGGATAAACCTTAAGCCGGGTGAAAGATCGAAGGTGGAATTCACGCTTGACCGGAACTGCCTTGCGTTTTACAGCCCGGAGAAAAAGGGGTGGGTGGCTGAGCCGGGTGAATTTGAGGTGCTTATCGGCAGTTCTTCCCGGGACATCCGCCTGCAGGGCAGTTTTTCCTTAAAATAGGATTGTTTATCCATAATCTTCCTCGGACATCCCCCCCTTTAACAAAGGGGGATTGAGGGGGATTTTGTAGCGTAGGGGCAAGCTTGCTTGCCCGCTCCGCCACGAATATTGGCGGACTGGGCGGGATGGGGGAAGATTGAGATGAGGGTGACCAATTTATCAGTTTAAATAACGTGTCAGAGTTGTGCGGCGAGTGGTTTATGGTCCTTGCAAAAAAGTAGATTATCATTAAAAATTTGATAATTTTATTCTGCTAAATGTGTTACAGTATTAGCATATTTGCAACACTTGTAGCAGGACTTTTAAATAACTCTATTTGGTATTGTGAGTGAGATAGGTAGTAAAAGGATGATAAAGTCATTATTTTTGACATAATTTGACAAAACCTGCTAAATGTGTTATAATATCAGCATATTTGCAACACTTGTAGCAGGAGGAGGGAAGATGGCCTGGGAATATCTTGGGTTAAATAAGGAACCGTTTTTATCGATAAACCCATTGTTAATGCAGGAAGAATTGGCCTATTTTGTAAACCGTGAGAAAGAACTCCAGCTTTTAAAAAGGTATTTCGATACCAACATTTCTCAGCACATTTTGATTTCAGGCAAAGCAGGCCTAGGCAAAACTTCTTTGGTTTGCTATCTAGGGATTCCCAGAGAGAATGAAGATTTTATACGAATTAATCTATCTGAATCTAAACAACAAGAAGGCCAGATCCTTGATTTGATAACTCATGATTTGCTAGAATTTGGTTGCAGATTGAAAATAAAAGGGGCAGAGAATCTTGGGGAAGATTTTTTATATTGCAAAAAAGAAACAGAAGAAATGGCAGGTGATATCAAGGCAGGAGTTATTATAGAAGGAAAAGTATCTTCCAAGAAAGGAACAGAAAAAACAAGAAGGCGTCTACCATTTGATACGGAACAGATACTGGGTAAAATATTAGTCGCCGTAAAAAATCACATAAAACACCCGCCTATTATCTTTATTGATGAAAGTGACCATCTGCCGGAATCCACTCAGGAGACTATTCTCTTACAAATAGAGTCACTTTTAGTATCTAACAAGTGCAAAGTTTTTTTTACAACACGAAAAGAAATTGAGAATATTTTTCTTGGAGATGTAAATTCTAAGTATAGATCAAGATTTACTGATATTATCCCATTGGGACCTATAAAGCCATCAGCAGGTAGCATGGCAAAATTGATTTTGGAGAAGAGATTTGAACCTTGTGCTGGTGAAAATTATCAATATCCATTTGCAGAAGAAACTAATATATTTCTTGAAGACGTTTCCAATGGAAGCATCCGGGAACTTTTAAGATATACATCTTTTATTCTTAGCGAAGCAAGCGCTAGCAAACTGCTAAAGCCAATTAACGTCGATTTCGCTTTTAAAGTTTTAAGTGAAAAACAACTTTTAGCATCCGGGATTGAATCTAAAGAATATCAAATAATGAAGATATTGGAATTAAAACCTTTGTCGCCATCAGATAAAATATTGCAGGAAAAAACACTCTTCAAGCGAGCAACCTTAAATATTTTGCTTACTGAATTAGATAAAAAGGGTTTTACGCAAAAAATATGCGAAGGTAAAAAAATTCTACACAAACTGACACCGAAAGGAAAATGGGTCCTTAAGAGTTATGAAATTACAAGGCTATAAAGGGATTATTTTAAACCTGAATAATGCGTGAAAACGCTGTTTTCAAAGGTGGTCTGTAAACTACTATAATCAAAATTCTAATCAGGGATAGATGGATGTACGGCGGAATCCAGTTCCGGTTTATTCATTGGGATAACGACCCTTCCAGTGATCTTGGATACACTCACAGGATATCAGTAACAGCGGAGTTTTAACTGAAAAAAATCTCCGCGTAGAATTAAAGAAAACCGCCAGGAAAGGCGGTTTTTACTTTTTCTTGCTTTTTTTATAAAATAATATATAATATACTATAACAAATTTATTCTATTTATTACGAATAATGATATTGTAAAATAAAATCCGTGGAAATCTGTGATAATCTGTGGTTAAAGGTTTCATATGAAGAAGCCGAACGTAATACTTGTAACAAGCCACGACACAGGCACTCACTTCGGGTGTTGCGGGGACAGGTCCGTAAAGACACCGAACATAGACAGGATCGCGTCGCAGGGCGCGCTTTTCACGGACAATTTCTGCACGACACCGCTGTGTTCCCCTTCAAGGGGCAGTATTATCACAGGCAGGTATCCTGTTTCAAACGGGCTTATGGGCCTGGTGAACAGGGGATGGGACATGCCTGACACCGAAAGATCCCTTCCCCATTACCTGGAAGACGCGGGTTACTCGACCTATCTTTTTGGTTTCCAGCACGAGCGCACAGACCCGGCGAAAAGCGGTTACGAAAATATCGCCCGCACGAACGGGGTTCTGTGCAGGGAAGTGATAGATGCCGCCGCGCAGTTCGTAAGTGAAAGAAAGGATAAAAAACCCTTTTTCGCCGCGATAGGTTTTTTTGAAACTCATTTGCCGTTTAACAACACCAGGTATAAAGGCGCAGACCCTGAAAAGGTGTGGGTCCCGCCTTATCTTGTTGACTGCCCGGAAATAAGGAGCGAGGTCGCGAAATTCCACGGCCTTGTGCGCGAAGTTGACGATAACGCCGGGAAACTCGCTGACGCCGTCAAAAAGGCCGGGTTGGAAGAGAACACTGTTTTTATATACACGGTTGACCACGGCATAGGTTTTCCCGGAGCTAAGTCCACTCTGTATGACCCGGGCATAAAGACCGCGTTCATGGTCAAATGGCCTGCGGTGATCCCGGAAGGCACGGTTATCAGCAGGCTTACCAGCAATATTGACCTTCTGCCCACCTTACTGGACCTGCTGGATATACCTGCTGACAGGAGCATACAGGGCAGGAGCCTTGTTCCTTTATTCAACTGTCATTGCGACCCCGATGCTGTATCGGGGGAAGCAATCTATGCCCAGAAAGACTGGCATGATTGCTATGACCCCAAACGCTGCGTAAGGAAGGAGCCTTGTTCCTTTATTCAACTGTCATTGCGACCCCGATGCTGTATCGGGGGAAGCAATCTATGCCCAGAAAGACTGGCATGATTGCTATGACCCCAAACGCTGCGTAAGGAAGCGCGAGTTCAAGTATATAAGGAATTTTGAAAAGGGTCCCATGCTTGTTTTGCCTGAAGATATATTGAACAGCCCTGCCGCGAAACACGTGCATGAAAGGTTCAAAGGGCAAAGGCCTGCCGAGGAACTCTACGACCTTAAAAAAGACCCGGACGAGTTCAACAACGTCGCGCAAGACCCTGGATACGCGCAGGCCAAAAAGCAGCTGCGCGCGAGCCTGGATTCCTGGATGCTAGAAAATAACGATTATTTGCGCGGCATGATAGTAACAAGTAACAAGTGACTAGTAACTAGTGGTCCGTGGTGTTAATTTATAACCAGCATGTCATTGCGAGCCCGAAGGGCGTGGCAATCCAGATACAAGATTGCTTCGTCACTTTCGTTCCTCGCAATGACAGATAAATCAAGAATTTATATCACGAGGAAACATGGAGAGCAAACCTTTCGAGACCGCAAAATGGATAGCGCCTGCCGGAAGCGAGAAGAAAAAGAATTTTCATTTCAGGGCGAGGAAGAAATTCACGCTGGATGATGCACCCACCGGAAAAGTTCTTTTGCGCATCGCGGCCGAGTCCTATTATATCCTTTACGTTAATTCCTTCGTGGCAGGGCAAGGGCCTGCCAGGGGGACAAGGACAGTTAATTTCTTTGACGCCTATGATATTACGGGCCTTCTGAGAAAGGGCGAGAATTTTATCGCTGTGCTTTCCTGCTGCTGGAACATCCCGACATTCACATCTGCTCCCGCTTTGCCGGCGGTCATTGTCCAGGCGGACGGCATAACTGAAAGCGATCATTCCTGGGAGGTGCTTGAAACACAGGAGTGGAAAGAAAATACACCGATATTTACGCTGCAGACAGGATTCGCGGATTTTAGGGATATGCGGCTTGAGCCTGAGGGATGGACAGAGGGAAAAGACGGTTTAAAATGGGAACAAGCCCAGGAAATTGCGAACGCGGGTTCGCTCGCAGGCAAAAAACTCCTGCCCAGGGACGTTCCCTCTTTAAGGGAGTCAATTTTTCTCTGCGCAGGCATACCGATCATTGCTTCGGTCCCGGCTTTTGAAAACCCCGAAGATACCGACGCGGCAAAAACAGTATCCGAGGAAAAACATACGGACATTTCCAGCGCGTATTCCCAGAAACTCAGCTGCTTTTGTCTTGGAGGAGAGCACTGCGTAAAAATAGATCCGCTTCCGGATAAGGGCGGGTTTGCGGTAATTTTTGATTTCAGGAAAGAGGTCATAGGCAGGTTTGTGCTTGACATAACCGCGCCGGAAGGTTCCATCGTTGATATCGCGTACGAGGAACAGCTCGTGGATTCCAGGCTGAAGGTAAAACTTGGGGATTACGGTTTCGCGGACAGGTACATACTGAGGGAAGGCAGGCAGCAGGTTGGCACGGTTCTGGTTGACAGGGGTTTCAGGATGGCGCAGATAGTGATAAGGAATTTCAGCTCACCGGTCCTGATACACTCGGTAAAAGCGGTTGACAGGCGATACCCGGTTTCTTTCAGGGCTGATTTTCATTCAAGCGACGCTCTGCTTAACCGCATATGGAGCGTG
>Ga0210049_1000590_pt1 | contig 31127 bp, 35 predicted proteins | sample CryGeyCG2014_300_2_FD_183964 | JGI IMG/M metagenome (GOLD analysis project Ga0210049, IMG submission 183964) | Groundwater microbial communities from aquifer - Crystal Geyser CG06_land_8/20/14_3.00 (SPAdes) (version 2) | ecosystem: Environmental > Aquatic > Deep subsurface > Groundwater | place... | reverse complement strand
AATTTTAGATATACTTCTGTAAAATGGATGTATGAAAATTGATGCCTCCCTTCGATAGGGCTTTTGTAATGAGCTCCGTATTTGGACTTAAATCAACGATCTCAGATCAATCAATACCCCCCCCCCCCCCCCCCCCCCCCCCCCCCCCCCCCCCGTGGCATCCCGTACCCGAAAGACAATGGCATCCAAATAAGACAGGAGTATTTGCGCCTCCCCAAGATTGCGCTGCCGCCGCTCCTGAAAGAGGATCTTGAGCCGGCCGACCAACCGACAAATCGCGCTTTTGGAGAGGGCTCTTCGGATACGTTGCTGACTGGCTCCCGGTAGATTTTGAACCGTAACAGTTAAACTTTGTAGCCGCTATCTCAAACTCAGGAAGAGGAGAGCGCAATGAATGAAGGAAACCGCCGACCAATTGCATCGCCTCTATGGGTATGCGAATGGGGCGGTTTTCTTGTTTGCGCCCTTTTGTTGTGGTTGGTGTCCGTGTTTTTGAGGTCAGTATAATTATGCGCGAGAAATCTTCAAGAGATTTTTTCAGCAAAGCGAGACCGATAATGCGGGAAAAGGATCATAGACAACCCCTTCTTGGCGAGAGACAGGATTTACTGACCCCACGAGAAAAAGAGGTTATAGCCTGGATTGCGCATGGAAAGAGCAACTGGGAGACCTCTATGATTCTAGGAATCGCTGAAAGAACTGTAAAGTTCCATATGAAGAATATCATACATAAATTGGATGCAATGAATCGATCACATGCTGTTGCAAAGGCCCTAACCGAGGGGATGTTTGATCTCAATGTTGCCGATATGGGAGAGAGAATAATATCATTCCGCAAAGACACACTTGTCTCTTCGGCTACGGAAATCGAGCTAAAGGATTCACAGCAGGAAGCGTTAGCCGCGGTTCAGGAAAAAATCGAACGTCTCTCTCATTCATGGCTCAACATGCGTGACCAACGGAATGCGGCCGGGATTCTTGGCGGTTCATATGGAGGGACTATGAGGGGGAATGCCATCCTTTTTGTTGACGATGAACTGGTAATCTTAACTGCCCTGAAGATCGTCTTCTCCAGAGAGGGCTTTCAGGTCCTCACGGCCACAAGCGGCGAAGAGGCCCTGAATATCCTGGAACATGAACACGTGGATGTGGTCGTCTCGGACGAACGCATGCCCGGTATTTCCGGTATTGAACTCCTGTCCGTGGTCAAGGATAAGTACCCCGAAAAGATTCGGGTCCTGCTCACCGCCTATGCAGAGATGAACACCATGTTGTCGGCCATCAACAAGGTGGAGGCCCACCGCATGATCATCAAACCGTATCGAAACGATGAGATTGTACAGACCGTGCGGGAACTCGTGGCCCGACAGGAAGGGCGGGTGGCCAATGAACGCACCCTGGAGGCCGCCGAGCGGGAAGCGGATTTTGCCTACCGGGTCGCCAGGATCATGTGCCACTCCCAATTCTCTCTGGAACAAAATTCCTGGATCATGAATCTGCTGCGAGATTATATCCGTGCCGACTCCCTTTCCCTGATGCTTCTCGATCCTCAACACGACGAACTCGTGGTACAGGCCGCAACCAACAAGAACATCATCGGCATGAAACGCCGCCTGGATGACAACGCCATCTCTTCCTGTGTGGCCCGTGAAGGGAGATCCATCCGATACAACCCGGATGATCCTCCGGAAAAACTCTCAGATTTCTGTTTTCACGATCAGAAGGTCTCCCGTTATCAGAACGAAGCGTTCCTCTCGGTGCCAGTCAAGGACGAAAACAGACTGGTCGGGGTGTTTAATGTCGCCGACCCCCAGGACGGCAGGATCTCTTGTTCCACAGAAACCACGGTCACGCGCCTGATCCGTTGGGTCGGAGCCATGGTCCAGCCCATCACAGTTAAATCGATAACCGGCTTGCCCTCGGTTCACCGGGGACAGTAGTGATTTTGGGAATAGAATAAAATGAGCATAGATCGAGAGAAAGATTTTTTGGATAGTATAGTTGATAGTGTAATTGCAGTAGATAAAGAGGGTGGAATTAGAGAGGTAAATCAGGCAACCCTTAAGCTTTTAGGTTATAAAAAGACAGAAGCGCTTATGATGCTTCCTTTTGAGAAGATCTGCAAGAATTTTTCCTTGAGAGGCTTACGGGACAAAATCCCTTTGGCAGAGCAGGAGCTAATGTATTTAAACAAAGATGGTAAAGAAATTCCGGTAAGTGTAAATATTTCGAGTAGAGTATCCTATCCAGAGGATATTATCTTTATGGCCAGGGATGTTAGTAAGATTAAAGATCTGATATTTGACCTAACTCAATCCCGGGAAGAACTCAGAACTTCTTATGCAGAATTAGAAGTGAATAAAGATGAGTTAGTCCGCTCTGAGAAACTTGCCTATACCGGCCGTATTGCCGCCAGCATTGCCCATGAGATAAGAAATCCCCTGGCCAATATTTCTATGTCAGTCCAACAACTCAAAAAAGGCCACAAGAAAGTACAAGAGCCTGGTTTTAAACATATTGAAATCATTGAGAGAAACATAGAAAGGATTAACTATTTAATTACTGAACTATTAAACTGCGCCCGCCCAACAAAACTTAATCTTCAGCCTTATGATATACATAAGGTCATCAAGGATGTCTTGGAGTCCAATAAAGCCAAGATTAGCTTGCAGAGGATAAAAGTAACTGAAGACTTTACTTCTAAACCCTCCACATTAAGAATTGATAAAGAACAGATAGAACGGGCCTTCTTGAATTTAATCATCAATGCCATTGAAGCGATGCCCCGCTGCGGTAACTTAACTATTACTACCGAACTAAATGGAAATTTTTTCCTGGCAAAGATTCATGATGCAGGCATAGGCATCCCTGAAAAGGATATTATCAAGATATTTGACCCTTTTTTCAGCACCAAGTCTGGTGGTGTGGGTTTAGGATTGACGATATGCTATGGAATTATTGTCAGCCACGGTGGCACTATAGAGGTTGAAAGTAAGTCAAGAAAAGGCTCTATCTTTATAGTTTCTTTACCCCGTTAAAGCATAAATTATGACAGAGATAAGATGGGATATTAGAAGGGGTGCGGATATATATCGGCAAATATTCGATAGCCGGCTAAGGCACTGGATTTCTACTGGTAAGATAAAGCCTGGCGAGGTAGTTGTCTGGCGCAGTGGTTTTTCTGGTTGGCGAAGACCTGAAGAACTTGGGGAACTTATACTCTATTTCAAGCGCTATGAGAGAGTCCAATTAAAAAAGATAAGAAGAAGGGAACCGATAAGAAAGGCTTTAACCCCGTTAGAGAAAGCCGCCGACGAGGAACGAAGTTCTCTAACGGGGTTACCTGAGAAAAACCAGATAAAGAATATTTTAATCATAGATGATGAGAAGGATTTGTGCCGGCTTTTAGGTGATACCTTAAGCTCTCGTGGCTATAATGTTGAGTTTGCCAATACCAAGAGGGAGGCAATGAGTCGTTTAAAAAGCCAGTCACCTGATCTGGTATTTTTAGATTTAAAGTTACCTGATGGTGATGGATTAAAGCTTTTATCTTGCATCAAAAAGATAAATCCCGGCACAACAGTAAATATAATCTCTGCCTATGGCACTGAAGAAGTTAGAGAAGAGGCAAGGAAATTGGGGGTTTTTGGTTTTATAGACAAGCCTTTTACTGAAGAGGATATATTAATGAGTATTATAGAGCCGGAGAGGGAACTTATTAAAGGTCTTAAAATTGTAACGACATGATCTTTATAAATCCCTCCCCCGATAAACCCATTCGAGGGCAGGCTCTCACCTCCCTTTGCCCCTTCGACTACGCTCAGGGTAGACGCCGGGAGGAATTTCCCCCTCTTTGGAAAAGAGGGGCGGGGGGAGATTTTACAATCCATGTCAATTCTATTACGAGACCCTTAAGAAGAAAGACCTAATGGGATAAAAGGAGGTCTAACGGGGTGGAAAGAATTCTTATTATAGATGATGATAAGGATCTACGCTTTAACCTTTCAAGTATATTAAAGGATGAAGGCTATGATGTACTTGCTGTAGAGGATGGAAGAGAAGCGCTTAAGGCAGTCCAAAATAATTCCCTTAATTTAGTCTTGTTGGATATTCGGCTTCCTGGTATGGATGGGATGAAGATTTTAGAGGAGATGCGGAAAAAAGATAAAGACCTCATCATTATTATGCTTACTGCCTATGGTGATGTGAAGGGAGCGGTAAGGGCAATGCAATTAGGGGCCTTTGACTATATTACCAAGCCATTTGAAAATGAAGAGTTAATCTTGATTATAAAAAAGGCATTGCAAACCTCGTATTTGAGCAAGGAGGTGGAGAATTTACGGAGAAGATTAGGCGATAAAAGGCCTATTGGAGAGATAATGGGGGAAAGCCTCCAGATAAAACAGGTCCTAAAACAGGTTGAGATTATTGCTCCTACAAATATGACCGTAGTCATTCAAGGCGGAAGCGGAACAGGTAAAGAGATAATTGCACAACTTATCCATCAAAAGAGCCTGCGTAAAGATAAGCCTTTGGTGGCCATAGATTGTGGCGCAATTCCAGAGACCTTGGTGGAGAGTGAACTCTTTGGCTATGAAAAAGGCGCTTTTACTGGTGCAGAAGCCAGAAAAGAAGGTAAATTTGAACAGGCAAATGAAGGGACCTTACTCTTAGATGAGATTGGTAATCTACCAGATACAGTCCAGATAAAACTTTTAAGGGTAATTCAGGAAAGAAGACTTCAGCACTTGGGTGGTAAGAGAGATATAAGTATAGATGTGCGTATAATTGTGGCTTCAAATGTTAATCTATCAGAACAGGTTCGCAAGGGAAGATTTAGAGGTGACTTATACCATCGGCTTAATGAGTTTCAAGTCGATCTGCCATTATTACGCGAAAGAAAAGAAGATACCCCTGTTTTAGCGAAATATTTTTTAGAAGAGGCAAATAGCGAGTTCAATAAGGAAGTAAGGGGTTTTTCGCCGGAAGTAATGAAGTTTTTCCTTAATTATGCATGGCCAGGCAATGTGAGGGAGTTAAAAAATGTAACCAGAAGAGCAGCATTGTTAGCAGAATCAGATACTATTAAATTCGGTAATTTGTCTCTTGACCAGACTATGCCGACTTCTGAGGCATTTAATCCGATGAAACCTCTGGATAAAGGGGTTTCTTTTGAGGAGATAACCAAAGAATTCGAGAAAGATTTGATTAAGAGAGCCTTGGATGCTACAGGCGGCAATAAAACAAAGGCAGCAGAACTTCTAAAAATAAAGAAGAAAACCTTCTATCGCAAGATAAAAAGTCTACACGGGGACGGGGAGGCTTCTGGGGAATAGCATTTTTCAATAACAAGAATCTTAGAACCATCTACAAGACCCACTTATGACCCTTTTCTGTCTCAGATTTGTCCCATCTCTGAAGCCATCAATACGAAATAGCCTTGGTATATTAATTGCCGAAGGCACATAATTCTTTGTAATTAATGGTGTTACGTACGAAGAAATTAAGTTTCTTATCTTACCGGTGGTTTGGCACACTTGTTGCAGTCTCATGGATTTGAGGTTAACCGCTCCTTTGATGAGTCCCGATTTTACATTGGGGCGAATTAAACCCGGCACCTTTGTCCAAAGTAATTTGGGGAGGAAAAAAGGGTGTGGGATCAAATTCGGACATACAACTTACATCGTTCTGACGACCCCGTAAGGTGTGTCCTCATTTGAAAAGCGGAATCTAATCCTTCGACAGGCTCAGGATTAGCCCTGAGCGAAGTCGAAGGGCTAAAAAGGAAAGGGGGTGAGAAAGATGGCAGTAGAAAAAGCGATCGGTTCCAGTAGTTTGGTCGAGGTTATTGACCGTATCCTGGACAAGGGCGTGGTAATTGATGCCTGGGTAAGAGTCTCTTTAGTAGGCATAGAGATTCTCGCGATTGAAGCCAGAGTAGTGGTGGCATCAGTCGAGACTTACCTGAAGTATGCTGAAGCGATTGGCTTAACCGCAACAGCAGCGTAGGGATAAGGCCAACCCCCGTTAGAAATGGAATTTCTAAACGGGGACAAGAGGGATTCTCTTGCCGGGTCATCCTTAGAACCACAGAGACGGAATTTCCGTGATTCCGTGGTTGCAAAAAGCATGTTCCGCCAAGCAATTCCTCCCTTTCAAAAAAAGGAGTAAACCCAAGTATGCCAGAAGTCTTAGATTTAAAGAATGCCGCGGAAAATGTCATTTCTTCTTATGAGACGAGAATCGAAAGTGTAGAGGCTATTTTTGATACTACACATCAGATCCTTGATGAATTCCAAGAGGCCTTTCTTGATAATAAAGAAGAGGGGCGAAAAATTAATACTCAGTTGCGTGACATCCTCGCTCATAGCGAACATTTAAGAAAAAAAGACTTTGATAATATGACGAAAGGTGCCTTATCAGCCCAGGAAGAACGAGAAGCGGAAGTAAAGAATTTATTGAAAGGTTATCTTAATCAACAAAGGGAAATGGCACGCACTGTAAGAGAGAATCTGGCTAAGTTTAAAAATACCCTTGCCAAAGGTGATGTACAAAGGGTCAAAGAATTCCAGGAGATGATTAAAGAGGTCCTTGCTAATCAGGATACCAGAAAAGAAGAGGTCACCTCTAAGCTAAAGGAGTTTCAAAAACAACAACAGGAACTGGCAAAAAGACTTAAAACACTTTTAGAAAAAGGAAGGGAACTCCGGATAAAGGACCTTAAAGAAATGCTTCAGGAATTTAGGACCCAGCACAAAGAACGCCTGGCCCACCAGATAGAGAGAAAAAAAGAGGTAAATAAAAAGCTTGGTACTTTTAAGCAGGAAAGGAAAGAAATTACCAAAGAATTGGCCTGAGGCAATTCACCCCGTTAGAAATAGCGTGGATGCCGATAAAAGGACGAAAATTTCTAACGGGGTTAATATAGATGTAGAAATAGACGGTCGCGGACAGGGAGAAGTAGAAAAATAACAAAAAGGAGGGGTTAAAATGGGAATAGCGGATAGCATGAAAGGTATTACAGAAAATATCACTGCTTCCTATGATGTGCGGGTAAAGGCGCTGAAAGATTTAGTAGTTGATACCCGTAAAACTATCAAAGGTTTTGCAGCTGATAGGAAACAGATGAGCAAAGAACAAGCAAAAAATTTGGCTGATTTTGTTAGTGGTTTAACAAAGAACGTAGGGGCTATGCTCAAAAGGTTTCAGACGAGCCACAAAGACATGAGCGAGGAGCAAGCTAAGAACTTAGCGGCTTTTGTTAAGTCCATAGCAAAGGATGTAGCCGCGCAGTTAAAAGGTTTCCATGCAAATCGAGAAAAGATGTCAGAGGAGTTGAAAGTGTCTCTTGCAAAAGCAGTAAAGGAAATCGAGAGCTATACTAAAAAGAGACTAAAGGAATTTAATGAAGCCCATGCGGATATGAGTGAAGCGCTTAAGAAGGACCTGGCTAAGTATGTTAGTGGCATAGTTAGCAGTGTTAAAAAACTATTAGGTGAGTATGGCTCGGATATGGCAAAGGCAAAAGCGGCGTGGCAGGGGATGGCCGCTTCCTTAGCCAAATCCAGAAAAGGCGGAGTGATGCCCATGATTGAGGCCGGAGAGAAAGTAACTACAGTTAAGAAGGCTGTTGAGAAGAAAGGTAAAAAGAAGGGCGGAAAGAAAAAAAGAAGCAAGAAGAACAAATAAACCCACCCCCCTGATAACGTGAATCGCAAAGGGTTAAGGAGGTGTGATATTGGAGGAGGGCTGAGTTTATGAGTGAAATAAAATGCGCGTTTTGTAAGGGTAAAGGCAAAGACCCCTTCAATCTACTGTCTAAATTGGCTGCCTGTCAGGTATGCGGCGGCACGGGTCATGTTAAGGTTGATGAGCCGATGATTGAATGCGCCTTTTGTAAAGGCACCGGCGCTCATCCCCATAGTCGGGTTACCTGCTCTGCCTGTAACGGAAAAGGCAGCGTTACATTCCGAGGGTCTAAAGAGGAATGCTCTAATTGTAAGGGCGCCGGTTATAAGGTAGACGCAAACCTTCCTTGCAGCGTTTGCGGAGGTATGGGGATTATCCATAAAGGAGAGTTGATATATGGACAATATATCGGGTGATATGAAGTCTCTTTGTGAAGATATCGCTGCGGCCCATGGAGATAGAAAGAGAAGCATAGAAAATTTAAAGGGACAAGCAGAGGACATAAGAGACAATGCCAGGAAGTTCGTAGGCTACTGCAGAAAAGTTCATAAGGAGATGGCCGAAGGCTTAACGAAAGGGCTTAAAGAAGACAGAAAAGAATTGATTAAGAATGTCTCCTCGTTAAGGGAAGATTTTAGAAAGAAGGAAAAAGAGATCCGCGCTGATTTGGCCGAGGCAAGCAGGATCTGGAATAAGATGAATAAAACTTTAGAATCCAAGAAAAGAGGTGAGATAAAATGATCGATGAGATGACCACAGTATTAGAGCCGAGTCCTCTACCAGACTTTGTGGAGACAAAGTATATAAAGGACATCACCAATAGGGCCCTTGCCTATATAAAGGCGGGTTTCCCGGTCCATTTTAGAGGGGTGTCCGGTTCCGGGAAGACTACGTTAGCTATGCACATGGCCAGTAAGATTAAAAGGCCGGTGGTTATGATTCACGGAGATGAAGAATTTACTACATCTGATTTAGTGGGCGGTGAATACGGCTATAGGATAAAGAAGGTCGTAGACCGATTTATCTCAAGGGTTTTAAAGACTGAAGAGGATATGGTAAAGCGTTGGGTTGACAATCGCCTGACCGTTGCCTGTAAATATGGATTTACCTTAATATATGATGAATTCACCCGCTCAAGGCCGGAGGCGAATAACATCCTTCTTTCAATTCTGCAGGAGAAGATGATGGATTTACCTGTGGGAAGAGGCGGAGAGGAACCGTATTTAAGGGTTGATCCGGAGTTCAACGCTATCTTTACCTCTAACCCCGAAGAATATGCCGGTGTCCACAGGAGTCAGGATGCTTTAAGGGACAGGATGATCACTATGGATCTGGATTACTTTGACTATGAGACAGAGGTGGCTATCACCCAGGCAAAGTCCAAGCTTTCAAAACAACATGCTGAGATAATCGTCAATATCGTAAGGGGCTTAAGAGAGTCAGGAAAGTGTGAGTTTGCTCCCACTGTTCGCGGCTGTATTATGATTGCCAAGACCCTTAAAGTCCAAGGCATTACCCCTATAAGAAACGCCAATGGGGCTTTTATGCAGATGTGCCAGGATATATTGGCTTCTGAGACAAGCAGGGTGGGCTCAAAGACTAATCAGGATAGGGTGAAAGGAATAGTTAAAGAACTTGTCAAGAAAGAAATTGGCACCGGGAAGACTATTAGTGTTAGCCCCGTTAGAAGCGAACACAATCGAGGTAGTAGAACAATCACTAAGTCTAACCAGCCGGCATTGGACGCTTCTAACGGGGTTAGCAAGGAGACAGAGAAAGAAGCCGTTATTGTTTAGGAGGTGGAAAGTGGCCCCTACGCTTCTAAAGCTTTTTTCGAAGATGGATGAGAAAAACAAAATTACAATACCTCGCGGTATTCGCAAGGAGCTTAATATTAAGCCGGGCGATAGGTTGGAATTAACACTTGGCGGAATAAATAGGGCAAGGAAATTGCTTGTCTCAAAACCAAAAGGGAGATAGGTCAGATGAAAGGGCTACAGCAAGTACTAAGCGTTAGAGATATAAAAAGCATACATTCTATAGGCGCCAGGTCTATACCTAAAGTGCAAAGGTCTGCCTACCTGGAATTGTATATGCATAGAAGAGAGAAGGATAGGCTTGAGAAAGAAATCTTTGTATTGGACAAAAGAAGAAACAATGCCCAAAGACTTTTAGACTCTATCAATAAGCGAATTGAAAAGTTGCAAACTGAGGCACACGAAGAACAGAAAGTTAAGACTTATAGAAATATCCCCACAAAACCCCTGAAAACGCTGCCTATAAAATATTAGCAGGCGGCAAGGTATCTTAAAGCATGTATTGGAAGACATTTGACTGGAAGAACCAAAAGGTAGGCCAAAAAGGCGAGGTCCTTAACAAGACGAGCTATAAATGCGGGTTTTGTAAAGGAGTTGTAGCGAAGAGGGACGAGAACCTCTCACTTTCAAGTGAGCAATAAAATACCTGAACCATAATAATGCGCGAAGCAAAAGGGAGTAGCTAAATGACAAAAGAAAAGAAAAAAGAAGACGAGGGTTTAGACATTGATTTTGGAATAGGCAAATTAAGTCTGGGAGGTTTATTTAAAGGCATTGAGAAATTAATTGACATGGCAGCAGAGTTGAAAGAGGCAGGCGGCGAAATCAAAAAAGAAGGCGAGATAGATTTAAGCCATCTTAAAGAGGGTATGAAAGGTGTATTTGGTTTTTCGGTAAAGACAGCTATGGGAGGAAAGACAGTAGTTGAGCCTTTTGGTAATGTTAAGAAAACCCCTCACGGGCCTAAAGTTGAAGAGGAAAGAGAGCCGATTACCGATGTTTTTGATGAGAAGGATGAGGTCCGGATTTACGCTGAGATGCCGGGGGTAAATGAAGAGGGTATAGCGGTCGATTTAAAAGAGGATATATTGGAAATAAAGGCTGTGAGCAAGGATAGAAAATACCGTAAGGAAATTTTACTCCCTGTTAAAGTTGAACCTAAAACTTTAGAGCGGAGTTATAAAAATGGTATCCTGGAAATAAAAATAAAGAAATGTGACCCATCCGACTAAAAGGAGTCGAAGGATGAAATGATAGATGGCATTAACCGGATTAAAAGAAGATGCGCTAAAACTAATTTTATTTGGCGGGAAGGGTGGTGTGGGAAAGACGATCTGTGCTTCAAGCGCAGGTCTTTATTTAGCCAGGGAAGGTTATAAAGTGTTGGTTATTTCTACTGATCCAGCGCATTCTCTTTCGGATAGTTTAGGCCTGAAAATCGGAGATGAGATAAAAGAAATAAAGGGAGTAAAAAATTTAAGCGCCTTGGAAGTAAATGCGCAAAAAGATCTTTCTCAATTCAAGGTAAAATATGAAGCACGGATAAAGAAGATCTTTGATACCTCTACCTATTTAGACCAGGAGGATATCGATTCTCTATTTGCTTTGCCTATCCCCGGCATAGATGAAGTGATGGGGTTTAGTGCCATTGTAGATTTAATTGAACAAGCCCAGTTTGATAAGTATATTGTAGATACTGCACCCACCGGTCATGCCCTTCGGCTTCTAACCTTGCCGGAGTTGTTGGATGAGTGGATTAAGGTTTTAGCCAAGATGCGCTGGAAATATAGGTATATGGTAGAGACCTTCTCTGGAAAATATAAGCCTGATGAAGGCGATGATTTTCTGGTGGAGATGAAGAAGACAGTAAAGAGAATAGAGAATCTTCTTAAGGACCAGAAAAGATGTGAGTTCATTGCGGTAACTATCCCTGAAGATATGGCAATTTTAGAAACAGAAAGGTTGATAAACAATCTAAATAAATACGGGATAAAGGTGAAGCAATTGGTAGTGAACAATGTTTTAGAGTCAAGGCATTGTGAATTCTGTCGGGAAAGAAGCAATGCCCAGGAAGAATATATAAAACAGATAAGAAAAAAATTCAGCAATTTAAAGACTACTATTCTACCCTTACAGCCTCGCGAGGTTAAGGGAATAGAGTCTTTAGATAGTTTTAAGGGGTTGTTATTTCAATGAAGATTAAAAAGGACAATAAGGATAGTCAGGCGCTTACATTAAAAGTTAAAGAGTCCTTACCCAAGGATGTAGGCAGGGCAATTGCAAGGGTTGACCCAGAGGATTTAAAGACTTTAGGTTTAGATGTAGGTGATATTATTGAGATTGAAGGTAAAAGAAAAACTCCTGCAAAAGCAATGCCCTGTTATACTGAGGAACGCGGTAAGGGCATAATTCAGATAGATGGAATCTTGCGGGAGAATGCACAAGTAGGTTTGGATGAAAAGGTAAAAATTTGCAGGACTAACTACAAACCTGCCGGCAAAATCACGCTTTCACCTTTAACTATTTCCAGTCTACTACAAAGAGATAAGGATACCCAATACATCGGCTCACTTATTGCTGGGCTTCCGGTTGTATCAGGAGATAGGATCAGGGCTACTTTTTTTGGCTCAAGGCACTGCGATTTTATGGTATTAGAGACGATTCCCAATGAGGGCGTGGTTTTGATTGGTCCTGATACTTTACTTAGGGTGGAGACGAAAGGTAAAACAGAAGAGGTCTCGGCAAAGATTTCCTACGAGGATATAGGCGGACTTTCCAATCAAATTCAAAGAATCCGAGAAATGATAGAATTGCCTTTAAGGTATCCTCAGGTATTTGAAAGATTAGGCATAGATGCGCCAAAAGGTGTTTTACTTTACGGTCCACCGGGTACAGGTAAGACTTTGATTGCCCGGGCCGTAGCTAATGAGACGGACGCCTATTTTACGCATATTTCAGGCCCAGAGGTGATGGGTAAATTTTACGGTGAAAGCGAAGCTCGTTTGAGAGGTGTCTTCGAAGGTGCACAAGCACATGCTCCTGCAATAATATTTATTGATGAGATAGATGCGATCGCCCCTAAGAGAGAAGAAATGGGAGGCGAGAAGCAGGTTGAGAGGCGTGTAGTGGCTCAGCTTTTATCTCTACTCGATGGGTTAGAGTCGAGAGGCCAGGTCATAGTTATAGGCGCGACAAATATACCAAACACAATAGATCCCGCGTTGAGAAGGCCCGGTAGATTCGATAGAGAAATTTCAATTCGCATACCTGATAAAAATGGAAGACTGGAAATCCTCGAGATACACACGCGAGGCATGCCTTTAGCAGAAGATGCTCACCCCGTTAGAAATGAAATTTCTAACGGGGTAAATTTAGAAAAATTAGCTGAGATTACCCATGGTTTTGTCGGAGCAGATTTAGAGGCCTTGGCAAGAGAAGCAGCAATGTCAGCTCTACGTAAGATTTTACCCAAGATAAATTTTGAGATGGCGGATATTCCGTATGAGACTTTAATGAAGTTAGAAGTAACGATGGATAATTTTTTAGAAGCCATGAAAGAGGTTGAGCCATCAGCCATAAGAGAGGTATTTGTTGAGGTACCTGATGTCAAATGGGAGGATGTAGGTGGTTTAGAGGGTATAAAAGAAGAATTAAAAGAAGCAATTGAATGGCCGCTTAAATATGTGGATATTTTTAAAAAAGCAAACACCAATCCTCCCAAGGGAATTCTACTCTATGGAGCTCCTGGCACAGGTAAAACCCTTTTAGCCAAAGCAGTAGCTAATGAAAGCGGTGTTAATTTTATTTCGGTAAAAGGTCCAGCCTTAATCTCCAAGTATGTCGGAGAAAGCGAAAGGGCAATCCGTGAAGTTTTCAAAATTGCAAAACAAGCCTCGCCCACAATTTTGTTTTTTGATGAGATAGAGTCTTTAGTTCCTGTTCGAGGCACAGGCGACTCCTCACATGTTACTGAGAGGACAATCAGCCAATTCTTAACTGAGATGGATGGGATAGAGGAGCTTAAAGGAGTAGTAGTCTTAGCTGCAACTAATAGATTAGACTTAATTGACCCTGCGCTCTTGCGTAGTGGACGATTTGACCTTTTGCTTGAATTACCTAAACCCGATGAGAAGACAAGGCTTAAGATTTTTGAAATCCATACAAAGGATAAACCTTTGGATAAGAATGTTGATTTAAAAGAACTTGCTGAAGAAACGGATGGCATGGTTGGCTGTGATATTGAATTTATCTGTCGAAAGGCATCTATGTTGGCAATAAGGGAGTTTATAAATCAGAGCACAGAAAATCCCCCCTTACCCCCCTTTAGTAAAGGGGGGATGGGGGGATTTGAGTTGAAAATTTCGAAGAGGCATTTTGAAGAAGTTCTTAAACTGGCAAAAAAACAAAACATAAAAAAGGAGATCTAAACCTGTTAAACCGTCGTTAAGGTGAGTTATGAAATATATTTATGGAATCATAGACTCTAAAACAGATAGTCCTTGCCTGCCCACCGAAGCCTCAGCGCAGGCGGGTGGGATTACAACCCGTGAAAAGGTCTATGCTGTCTCTTATCAAGATATTTCTGCGGTTGTAAGTGATTCACAATTTGTAGATTATACCACTCTCCGTAAGGATGAAATTGCCAGATACCTCCTCAGGCATCAGCAGGTAATAGAGAAGATTATGGACACCCATACCATTATTCCTATGAGACTGGGAACATTTGCTGATAATAACGAAGAAATTAAGGAGATACTAACTAAAGGCTATAGCACAATTAAAAACATTTTTGAAGGGATAAAAGAAAGTAGAGAGATTGATGTGGTAGCGACGTGGAGCGACCTCAACGTAGTTCTAAAAGAGATAGCGGAGGAAGGAGAAGAAATAAAAGAATTTAAACAATCGCTCTTAAATGAAAAAAAGGGGGTAACTATAGATGACCAGATGAAGGTAGGGATGATGGTTAAGAATCACTTAAACCAGAAAAGAGAAAAACATGCACTTGAAATACAAGCATCCTTAAATAAAGTTAGTGAAAGTATCAAGGTTCATGAACTTATGGATGACAGGATGGTCATTAATACAGCCTTTTTAATAAGTAAGGACAAGCAAAAAGATTTTGATAGAAAAGTAGAAGAGCTAAATACTAAATTTACAGAGAAACTAAATTTTAGATGCATCGGCCCACTTCCACCTTATAGTTTTTATACACTTGAAATAAAAAAGATGCAATTCGAAGAAATAGATTGGGCAAGGCGAAAACTTGATTTAAATGATATCTCTACTAAAGAAGAGATTAAGAATGCCCATCAAACAAAGGCCTTTTTGTTTCATCCCGACAAAAATCCCAATACTCCCGGCATAGAGAAAGAATTTGATAAGATAACAAAAGCCTATAAGATCTTATGTGAATATTGTGAGGGAGATAGTTGTTCTTTTAGCAAGGAAGAATTTAGAAAGAATGCAATATTAATCAAGATAAGAGAGTAAAAGGTAAGAGAGTAATATGGAAAGCGAAGGGAAATATATCTATTGTATTGTCGGCACAAAGCAAGAAAGGAACTTTGGGCCCATAGGCATAGGCGGAAGAGGCGACGATGTCTTAACTATCGGTTATAACGACCTGAGCATGGTTGTGAGCAGCCATCCTATAACTAAATTTGTCGTTAACCGGGATAATATGCTTGTCCATGAAAGGGTGATCGAAGAGGTGATGAAGGAATTTGACGGCGTGCTTCCGGTCAGGTTTGGGACTATCGCCTCAAACGCCGATGAGATAAGGAATCTTCTGGACAGAAGATATAGAGAGTTTAAGAGTGAGTTACTGGATGCGGACCACAAAGTAGAATTGGGCGTAAAAGGGTTATGGAAGAATATGGATGTAATCTTCAAAGAAGTTGTAGATGAGAATAAAGTAATTAAGAGAACAAAAGAGGATATTCAGAACGACAAGAATAAGAAAAATATTCAGGCCAAAATGGAAGTAGGCAAGATGGTGGAGAAAGCCCTGGAAAAGAAGAAAGAGAAAGAGGCGGAAAGAATCGTAGATGTATTGAGAAGAACAGCCTTTGATTATAAACTCAATAAGACCATAGGCGATGAGATGTTTATGAACGCCGCCTTTTTGGTAGATAAAGGCAGAGAAAAAGAATTTGATAATATTATGGATGATTTAAGCCGGAAGTATATGGATAGGACAAAATTTATGTATGTAGGTCCAATGCCTGTTTTTAATTTTGCTAATATTGTAATCTACCCGGAAGAGTGGGAGAAATAATGGTTCTTTCAGGAACAGAGAAAGATGTTTTAATAAATTAAAACGAAAGATTTCAAGGGAGTAAAATGGAGACGAGTGTGAAAGAAGGAAAATACATTTACTGCATAATTGAATCCAGCCAAGCTCAAACCTTTGGCCCATTGGGGATTGGTGGAAGGGCTGATGAAGTGTATACAATTTGCTTTAATGATATCGCCGCAGTGGTCAGCGATTCTCCAGTAATAAGTTATTCGGTTTCAAAGGAGAATATGCTTGTCCATGAAAGGACGATTGAGGAGATAATGAAGAAGTATACGGTTTTACCGGTCCGATTCGACACAATTGCCGAAGATAAAGATAAGGTAAAAAAGATATTAGAAAGAGAGCATGATAAATTTGTCAATTTATTAAAAGATATCGAAGGCAAAAAAGAGTTGGGACTTAAAGCTATATTTAAAGAAAAAATTATTTATAAAGATATCTTAGAAAGGTATGAAGATGTAAGGATATTAAAAGAAAAAATAGCTCTACTTTCACCCGAAAGCAGATATTACCAACGGATGGAAATAGGAAGAATGGTGGAAGCATCTTTACAAAATGAAAGAGAGATCTACAAAAAGAAAATGTTGGATTCCTTAATACCTTTGGCAGAGGACACCAAAATTAATATTACCTATGGTGAGTTAATGATTTTTAATGCTGCCTTTTTCGTCAAAGAAGACAAAGAACCGGAGTTTGACCAGAAGGTTGAGGAATTGAATACAAAATTCGGCGATAAAATAAAATTTAAGTATGCGGGAACACTGGCTCCATTTAATTTTGTAAATCTTGTAATTGAAATTGGGAAACATTAGAGATGTTTTTAATTGATGACATATTTCTTTCGCCATTAAAAGGCGTGGTTTGGTTAGGCAAGAAGATTGATGAGTTAATAGAAAAGGAGATTTCTGATGAGGGGAAAATAAAAGAGACCCTGATGAAACTGCAACTTGAGTTTGAGATGGATGAGATAAGTGAGGAGGAATACGAAAGACAGGAAAAAGAGCTTTTAGAACGATTGGATGCAATTAGAAAAGAAAAAGAGGAGGTGTAGATATGGCTATCATAGAGGATGCCAAAAAAGCGATTGCTGAATTTTTAAAAAAGACCCTCGATGTCAAAGATGTAAAGGTAATCAAGGCCACAAAAATTGGTGATGGTTGGGAGACCGAGGCAGAAGTATATGAGGAGAGCTCATTCATAAAATCTTTGGGCCTTCCTACGAGGGTACAAGATAGAAATATTTATGCGGTTAAACTTAACGACAGTTTAGAAGTTGAGTCCTACGGGCGGTGTGCTAAAGTTAGTTGAAATTTAAAGAGTCCTACGAGCGAAAAGGACAGCTCAGTCCAAGAGAGTAATCTTGTTTTAAGGCAGTTATGAATATAAAGGAAGTCAAAGAAGACCTTATCTATTTGTATTGTATTACTGATAAGGCGCCAAAACTAAAAGAAATAGAGAATTCAGCGGATAAACCTTATTTTATTTTTTACCAAGATTTATATGCGATTGTCAATAAGGTTAAGGAGTCCGAATTTGCTGAAGAGAATTTAAAGAGGAATTTAGCTGATCTTGAATGGATTAAAATAAAGGCAAGCATCCATGAAAAGGTAATTGAAGGGATAATGAAAAACAGCTGTGTAATTCCCTTTAAGTTTGCTGCCATATTTAATTCCGAGGATAATCTAAAAACTATGCTTAGCCGACATTTAGAAGAATTTAAAGATATATTAGAACAATTGGAAGATAAAGAAGAGTGGGGGGTTAAGATTTTTTGTGATTTAGAGAAGTTAAAAGAAGTTATTATACAGGAGGACGGAGAAATCCTAAATATAGATAAAGAAATCAATTCTTCTTCACCCGGTAAGGCCTATCTTCTAAAGAAGAAAAAGGAAGAGTTACTGAATATAGCCGTAAATAAAAAGCTCAATGAATATGGTCAGGTGAGCTTTGATAGATTAAAGGAGAGGTCTCAAGAAGCACGCATCAATAAACTATTGCCCAAAGAAGTAACTGAAAGAAAAGATGAGATGATTTTGAATTCCGTCTTCTTAGTAGAACAAGACAAAGTAGCAGTTTTTCTGAATACAATAGAGGAATTTAAAACAAGATGCGCTGACAAAGGGCTTTTCTTTGATTGCACCGGCCCCTGGCCGCCGTATAATTTCTGTTAATTCGCAGCGGTTCGCTATAACTTACGTCGCTTGCGCTCCGTAAGTTATCTGCTCATAAAAAAGATACATAATGGATAGACAAATTAAAACCCTACAGGATAAAAATAGTTATTTAGATCTTCAAAAGGAAAAGAGGATTACTCTCTTAGAAGTCCTGGATAGAGCTTTAGATAAAGGCGTAGTTATCTCAGGAGATATAGTTATTTCGGTGGCTGATGTGGACCTTATCTATTTAGGATTAAAGGTCTTACTTAGTTCAGTAGAAACGATGGAGCGTCTAAGAGGATCCCCTTTCTCTGGCGCAGCTGAGGAGCCAACTTAAGAGATGGTAATCTACACTTATGGCGTAATAGATTCTAAAGATACAATAGATGAGACTATTTTTGGATTAGAAGGAGCGGGTGTCTATAATGTTTCCTATCGCGATATAGGGGTGGCGGTAAGTGAACTTGGGGAAAAGATGCAAGAGATAACCGACACAAATGTTTTAAAACATGAAGAGGTCATTGAAACGCTAATGACGAAATTTACGGTTTTACCCATTAGATTCTCAACCATTTTTAATACCAAAGAGGAACTACTCTTAATAGTAGAGTTCTATTACCAAGATTTTAAAGATAACTTAGATAGGCTTCGTAATAAAGTAGAGTTCGGGATAAAGGTAATGTGGCCGGCGAAAATAATAAAACAGCGCATAGCCGAGGTCTATAATAAGAGAAAATTTACTGTATCGATAATGGCTGATTCGCCGGGAAAAACTTTTGTAAAAGAAAAATTTGAAAAACATATAATAGAAAAAGAGTTCGAAGAAGAGGCAGTTAGATGTATTGCGGTGGTTGATGATTATTTTAACAAAATCGCATCTGAGAGAAAAATTAAGAAACTACAAACGGAAAATTTACTTTTAAATGCTGCTTATTTGGTGGGAAAAGATAAACAAGATGACTTTAAGAAAGCATTTGAACAATTAAAAAGTACACCGAGCGACCTTAAGTTTTTATTTAGCGGACCTTGGCCTTGTTATAATTTTATCACCTTGACTAAAAAACCTTCCTCAGCCGATTATTTTAACGCTGAGCATATGTTAAATAGGTTACTTGCACAACAAGGCTTGCCAGAGAGGGTTCAGCATGACCATGAACCCCGTTATCTAACGGGGATGAATGGAGGTTTCTAACGGGGTGAATAGAATAATCGAGACAGATTCACAAGAGGCATTTGTTCAGGAGATGGAAAAAATTCAAGATACCTTACCTTCCAGAATAGATGCTAATCCTAAAAATGTTGAAAAAGGCTTGGCAAAGTTAGTGCTTACACTTGTTGAGTTGATCAGGAAACTATTAGAAAAACAGGCAATGAGAAGGATAGAAGGAGGTTCTCTTAGCGATGAGGAGGTAGAACGAATTGGTGAAACCCTTTTGAAATTAGAAAATAAGATGCAAGAACTAAAAGAGATTTTCGCTCTTAAAGATGAAGAGTTAAATCTCAAATTAGGTCCTTTAGGAGATCTGATGTAAGGAGTTAGGATAGCTGAAAAAGGGAGGTTGAACAATGGCTGAACAAATGACGCATGCAATTCAAGCTACCAATCTTGCGGATATCTTGGAGAGGGTTTTGGATAAGGGAATTGTGATTGCCGGAGATATAAAGATTCAGCTTGCTGATGTTGACCTTCTCAATATCAAGATAAGGCTTCTGGTTGCCTCTGTGGATAAAGCCATGGAGATGGGCATAAACTGGTGGCAACAGGACTCTTATTTATCTACAAAGGTAAAAGAATCTGAGACGGAAAAAGAGAATATAGCGCTTAAAAAAAGGATAGAGCGATTAGAAGCCAAGATAAAATAGAAGAAACCGGCATATGAGAACTCTTATCTATGTTCCTATTATCCATACCAGTGTTGACCTCGGGTCTTTAGCGAAAGATGTAACTAAAAGAGGCATTGCGGATTTAGGAGAAGATGTTTGGAAAGGGCACATTAGGACAGTTGAGAGTTTCTGGGATGTTATAATAGATCATTTTGCTTCTGTAGATGTGTCCGGAATGAAAATATATCAAGATGGAATGGTAGCCGAAGGAGAAATAGGAGAAAAAATAGTTGAGGAAAGTCTAAATTTAGGTAGCAGAAACTATCAATTAGTTTCAAAGCTTCTTAAAAGAGGGGCAATTTTAGTTAAGACAGAAGACTTTAATCTGGTCAAGATTGAGCGGGATAGGTTACTTAAAATCACGCAGGCTAAGACGGTAGCGGAGAAATTATTGGGTTTTACAAGATATAAGTTAACCAAGAATATGCTTTTAAACAAAAGAGATGAATATATTGCCCAAAGAATAGATGAGACCCTGCATGAGGACCAAACAGGAATACTTTTTATTGGCGCCTATCACAATATTAAGCGTAAACTCCCTGGTGATATTCAAATTAAGGAGATAAAAGACACACAAAAAGTAAAGGAATACCAGCAGTTGCTTCCGTTTTGCCATAAAAATAAAAAGCGGTTTGAGGAATTAGGTAGATATTTAATTTCTCAAGTTAACCCATCTTCCGCTTCACTAACCGATCTCCCGAACCATTCTTCAAACCACCTGTAAAGGGTAGGCAATACTATTAATGTGAGAAGCGTAGATGTTATAATCCCGCCCACAACCACCGTTGCAAGAGGCTTCTGTATCTCCGACCCCGGTCCTGTGGCAAAGAGCATGGGGACAAGGCCGAGAATGGCGACGAGGGCGGTCATCAGCACAGGTCGGAGCCTCTTTTCGCACCCTGTTACTACGGCTTCCTCCAACGGCATTCCATCTTCTCTAAGTGTATTGATGTAAGAAATCAGGACGACCCCGTTAAGAACCGCCACGCCAAAAAGGGCAATAAAGCCTACTGATGCAGGGACGCTCAAATACTGGTCTGAAATCCACAGGCCGAATATTCCCCCGATCAGGGCAAAGGGGAGGTTGAGGATTATTAAACCTGCATATCTCATGGAGTTAAAGGTCGAGAATAGGAGGAAAAAGATAAGGGCGATGGTCAAGGGAACTACGATAGAAAGCTTTTTTGCGGCCCTCTGCTGGTTCTCGAAAGCTCCGCCCCATGTTACATAGTAACCAGATGGGAGCTTTACCTTCTCAGCCAGCAGTTTTTGAGCCTCCGCAACGAAACCTCCGATGTCCCTTCCTTCCACATTGCACTCGATAACAATCCTTCGTTTAGAGTTTTCCCTGCTCACCTGGACAGGACCTTCGGAGATGGATACCTTTGCGAGTGATGACAGAGGGATATTGGCGCCGTTTGCCGCCTTGACAAAAATCTTTTCGATAGCCTCTATGTTGTTCCTTTTTTCCTCAGGAAACCTCAGAAGCACGGCAAATCTCTTGTCCCCTTCGAAGACCTCTGTGGCCGCCTTTCCTCCTATGGCCGTCTCTATGATCTCCTGGATATCGGCCACATTTATTCCGTATCTGGCTATCTTCCTCCTGTCAATATCCACAGTGAGATAAGGCTGCCCGGCCGTCTGCTCCACCCTCAAGTCCTCTACCCCTTTAACGCCTGAAACGGTTCTTGCAATCTCTTCCGCCTTTTCCTTCAGGGTATCCATGTCGTCGCCAAAGAGTTTTACGGCAATCTGGGACTTGACTCCTGAGATGAGTTCGTCAACCCTCATGGCAATGGGCTGAGTAATATTCAGGCCTATCCCAGGTATCTTCTCAAGCTTTTCTCTTATCCTATCCTTGACATCATCCATGGTCTTTGCATCTTTCCACTCATCCTTGGGCTTCAGGATGACAAACATGTCGCTGAGGTTTGGACCCATCGGGTCAGTGGCTATCTCCGGCGATCCTATCCTTGATACAATGGTTTTTACTTCCTGTACCTCCATCAGAGCCTGCTGTGCCTTCTTTTCCACTTCCACCGACTCTGTAAGGGATATGCTCGGCAGCCTTATTACCTGAGGCAGGATTGTCCCTTCGTTAAGGGTCGGAACAAACTCCGTACCGAGGAAAGGGAAGAGGGCAAGGCTCGCTGCAAGCAGCATGACCGCAATGGCTGTGACAAACATAGGGTGTCTCATGGCGGATACGAGGAGCGGCATATAAGGTCTTTTCACCCATTTTACTATAAAGTTTTCCTTCTCCTCTCCGGCCTTTAACAGGAAGGAGCAGAGAACGGGTATGACGAATATGGAAAGGAGTAGTGACGAGAGGAGGGCTATTGCGACCGTAAAGGCAAGTGGAGCGAACATCTTTCCCTCCATCCCCTGCAGGGTCATGATCGGTATAAAGGTTATGGCTATGATCAACTCACCAAAGAGGGCCGGCTTCCTGACTTCCAGGACAGACTCTAATATGACCGGCAGCCTGTGTTCTCCCGCGCCTCTTTCCGACAGGTGTCTCTGGACGTTCTCCACCTGTATGATAGCTGCATCAACGATCATACCGATGGATATGGCAAGGCCGCCGAGGGACATGAGGTTTGCGGACAGTCCCGCCTTCCACATGACAATGTAAGTCGCGAGTACCGACAACGGGAGTGAGAGAGCCACAACGAGGGCGCCTCTGAAGTTTCTTAAGAAAAGGTAGAGAATCACGATAATCAGGACGGCGCCTTCCTCAAGAGCCTTTGTGACGGTATCGATGCACTTATCCACCAATTCCATCCTGTCGTAGAAAGGTCTTATCTTTACCCCGTCAGGAAGGAGATTGCTCCTGTTTATCTCCTCGACCTTTTCCTTTACAGCCTTTACAATCTCCCTGCTGTTTCCGCCCTTTATCATCATCACGATACCGGCAACCGCCTCATTCCTGCCGTCCTTCACGATGGCCCCCTGCCTCGTCTCAGGGCCAAATTTCACCTCCGCCACGTCCTTTACAAATATGGGGGTTCCTTCATGTTCCTTGACAACGATATCTCCAATATCCTGGATAGACCTGATAAGGCCCACGCCTCTTACGATATACTGCTCCGACGAGTGTTCAATGATGTTCCCACCGGCATTGGCATTGTTTTCGACAACCGCCTCAAAGACTTCCTTCAGAGCAAGGTCGTATTTTCTGAGCCTATCAGGGTCTATCAAGACCTGATACTGCTTTACATATCCGCCAAAGGCATTGACATCCGTAATCCCAGGAACGGTTCTAAGGATCGGCCTTACAATCCAGTCCTGGATTGTCCGGAGTTCCATGAGATCCTCCTCGGTGGACAAATCCCCCCTTTGTACCCCCTTGGATAAAGGGGGCTTGGGGGGCTTTCTACCCTTGACTTCTGACTCCTGGCTTCTCTCAAGGGTATACTGATATATCTCCCCCAGCCCTGTTGTTATCGGTCCCATGGCCGGCTCAACGCCTTCAGGAAGCTTTTCCTTTGCCTCGATAAGCCTCTCCAGGATCAACTGCCTTGCAAAGTAGATGTCTACATTGTCCTCAAACACAACCGTCACCAATGAGAGACCGAACTTGGACAGAGAGCGTAGTTCCTGCATTCTCGGAAGTCCTGTCATCTGCACCTCTATGGGGTAGGTAATAAATTTCTCTACCTCCATAGGGGAGCGGCCAGGGGTCTCGGTGATTATCTGCACCTGGACATTGGTCACATCGGGGAAGGCGTCTATGGGAAGTTTCCTGAAGGCATAGATACCGAAACCCACCAAAAGAGCCACGCCAACCATTATTAGAAGCCTCTGCCGCAGGGCAAAGGCAATGAGTTTATCAATCATCGCTATTCCTCCTCCATAAGGCCCTTCAGGGTCTCCGACTTCAGGGTAAAGGCCCCCTCTGTAACGATCCTCTCCCCTTCCATGAGACCGGAGATGACTTGCTGAAAGCCACCTGTCTCCGGGCCAAGGGATGCATCCCTCTTTTCAAAGGCCGTTTCACTTTTTGCCACAAAGACAATCGTCCTTTCCCCTTCTCTCTGGACAGCGGATTCAGGTATGGCAAGGGCATCCGTCTTCCCCGCTGTGATCTTTACAGCGGCAAACATCTCCGGCTTTAAGACCCCTTTGGGGTTTTCCACCTCGGCCCTTACCTTCACTGTCCTCGACTGAGGATCAACAGAGTCCGAGATATACGTCACTATCCCTGTAAATTCAGTATCCGGGTATGACGAGACCAGAACCGAGACCTTCTGGCCTTCTCTGATTTTTGAAATATCGTTTTCAGGTATATCCGCAATCACCCAGAGAGTGGAGAGATCTGCAATAATAAAGAGTGGTTTCACAGGCTCTACAACCTCACCGATGGTCAGATGCCTTTCTGTAACTGTCCCGGAGATAGGGGCGTATATGGAAACCCTGGAACTCAGGGCGTGCCCCTTGCCTATAGCCAAAACCTCATCATCAGTCATACCGAAGAGGTGCAGCCTGTCCTCTGCCGCTTGCCTCGGTCCGGGCAGAGAGATACTCCCCCTCCCGCCTCTGGAATTCCCCTGTGGATATGACCTTTCCATCGAGGAGCATCTTTGCCCTTTCATATGACCTTTCTGCTACCTGAAGATTTGTCTTTGCCTTTAGATACTGGCTCTGTGCCTCTCCAAGTTCAGGGCTGTCAATCAGGGCCAGGGGCTGTCCCTTCTTTATCAAATCCCCAAGGTTTGCAGAGACCTCTACGGCCCTCCCGGATATCCTCGGCCCCACATGGGCGAGCCTCGTCTCATTCACGGAAACCTTCCCAGGAAAAGATAACTCGGTCTTCATTGTCCTGATAGAGACCGGCGCAATCTTTATCCCTGCCTTTTCAACGGCCTCAGAGGTCAAAGTCACAATGTTGGAGTACGCCTCTCCCTCCTTCTCTACGGTATTCTCTGCCTTTTTACCCTTCTCACATGCTGATATAGAGATAAACCCCATCCATAGGGCGATCAAAAGAGAAACCCCTCTAAAACGCATGGTCTTTTCTCCCTCGTTTCCTGCAATTTTCATTGTAATCCACCTCCCAGCCTTTCAAGCTCTGCAACGGCAAGGGAAAGCTCAAACCTTGCCTGGTTGTAATCCAGTAAGGTCTGCCTGTGGACCCTCTGGGCGTCAAGATAGTCGAGGATACCGGACTCTCCCTGTTTATAGCTGAGTTCCGCTATGCGAAGCGCCTCTTCGGATTGCCTGAGAAGCCCTTTTTCAAAGACCTCTATCTGGTTGAGTGCTATGTGATAGTCTTTACAGGCCACTTCTATTGCCAGTGAAAGTTCGACCTTTGCCTTAGAAAGCCCGGCTTCTGCCTTTGCCCTCTCTGCCGAGGCTGTTGTAATCTCTCCTTTCCTCTGATACCAGAGCGGAAGGGGAATGGATAGCCCAAGGGTATAGGTCTCTTTGTCGATCTCCTTCCCATATAAACCCTTTACCCTGACATCAGGGAATACAGACTGTCTCTCCATTTCGAGGGCATAACCCTTTGCCTCACTCTCTTTTTCCTGGCGAATGATGAATGGGTGTTTTGTGAGGGCGATGGATAGGAGATCATCCATGTTGTATCTCTTATCTGTAGATGAGAAATCGCCATCTACCTCAAACCCTTCAGGCAAGGTATTGCCTAAGAGACTGTTTAACTGGGCTTTCGCTATGGCAACCCTGTTCTCTGCCCGTCTTAACTCCTTTTCAGACTTCAATGCCTCTACTTGTGCCTTTACAAGCTCAAACTCAGGGGCCTCCCCTGCCTTGACCCTCAATCCTGCCGTCTTCATAAGTTCGTTAACCGTATTGAGATTCTCAGAAGCAACCTCTAATTCCTTTTTATTAAGGAGGAGCCGGTAAAATGCCTTCTTCACTTCTGAGTGGAGTTCCAGTCTGAAGGCATCGGTCTCATACCGACTTACCTCCAGGGCAGCCTCTGCCGCCTTCCTCCTGAACAATCTCTTCTTCGGCCATTCTAAGGGCTGATCAATGCTTACTGAATATTCTCCGCCTGAGTCTGAACCATCCAATGACTTGCCTCTGCCGCCTTCAAGCTCTATTCCAGGGTTTGGATAGGCTTTTGAGGAGAGAACATCGCCTTTACTCGCCTCTATATCGGCCCTAAAGATCATGGTAGAGGGGCTCTTTTCAACGGCCATATCCATCAGTTCCTGCAAGCCGTACTTTTTCTCCTCAGCGGAAGAAACGGCAACGCTGAGATATAGAAAGATGGCGCAAGAATATAAAATCCTGAAAGTTTTCACTACGGAAACCTCCCTATTAAACCGGTTAAATTGCACCAGAACGCAGAGGCGCAAAGAGGGTGACAAACCCTCTGCGTCTGTGGTTATAAGATTTTTGCTGCGATGTCTTTTGCAGGACGGTCTTCGGGGGACGGAAGATGTTCATGGAAATGTTTTTGATGATTAGTGAAGATAAGATAGGGATTAGACTTCCGTAGGCCTCATGAGAAAGAAGGACAGGGAATGCAGGTTCTATAAAACTTAAATGACATGGACACTGTTGACATGATGGGTCATCGTCAAGGTGATTGATTTGCGAATCTAAAAGAACAGGGTTGTTTATATTCTCATCGTTGCAATAGGGACAGACGGTGGAATAGCTATACTCCTCAGTGCAGACCACAAGAACCGATGAAGAGAAGAAGAAGAGGAGGAGAATGCTTATTAATTTTGTATAATTTAAGGACATGAGTACATTATCAACAAAGCGGGTCTATGTGTCAAGCGGTTTTCTGGTGTAACGGAGCAAATCCAGCAGTCCCTTGAGGATGGCCGCTGGTGTGGGCGGGCATCCGGGGATGCAGGCATCAACGGGGATCACATTTGCCACGCCGTTCGCAACCGCGTAGCTTCCTTTATAGATGCCGCCGTCCCTGGCGCAGTCGCCGCAGGCAACCACGAGTTTTGGGTCCGGGGTTGCGAGATAGGTCTTTTTCAGTGCGAGTTCCATCTGCCGTGAAACCGGGCCGGTGACCAGCAGGAGGTCCGCATGTCTCGGAGATGCCACGAAACCCATGCCGAACCTCTGGATGTCATAGACGGGATTGGAGAGGGCCGTGCACTCCGATTCGCAGGCGTTGCACGATCCGGCATCGATCATCCGGATCATGAGCGACCTTTTGAAGATGGCATGGATCTTCTTCTCAAGGTCGACGATCTCCAGTTCCTCATCAGGCGGTATCTCAAACCCTTCAGGGAACCGGATCGCCTGCTTCCTGCGGATGATGTTTTTTAAAATTTCTTTAATCATTACATGTCGCATCCTGAGTAAGACAGATTAAAGCTCTTGTTGCACAATGGAAAATCAGGAACGATGTTGCCGTGCACGGCAAAGGGGACGACCGGCCAGTTACAAAAAGAAGGCGATCTCAATTTCACTCTGAAAACGCCGCCGTCATGATCGGCCATGACCCAGTAGAAGATGGACCCTCTCGGCCCTTCCGTGTACCCCAGGGACGCTGAATAGGGCTGTGCCGCCCGGGTTTTCACAGCAAGGTCCCCCTGATAGCGCCCTTCAAGGAGCGCTCGCATGATGGAGATGGAGCACTCGGAATCCGCCGCCCGGACCATCATCCTTGCAAATACATCGCCGCCGGCCAGGGTATTGGCCTCGAAATCCAGCCGGTCGTAGAAAAGATGGGGATGGACGTGCCGAATGTCATCGGAGATGCCGGATGCCCTGGCCGTCACGCCCGTGGCCCCGAGTTTCCTCGCGATCTCCCGGGAGAGCACCCCCGTGTTTTCAAGTCTTTCGACATGGGAAACCGTGCCCAGGATCAATTCCATCAGGTCCTTGTATTCTCGGGTGACGGTATCCAAGGTTGACCGGATATCATCCGAATGGGAAAAGATGTCTTGGGTAACGCCGCCGATGAGATTCACTCCCCGGAGGTACCGGCTTCCGGTCACCCGTTGATTGAGCTGCATGAGTTTTTCTTTGGTCACGGCGCCCATGGCATACCCCACGGCCAGCCCGGTCCCGGCGCACAGGTTGCCGATGTCCCCGATATGGTTGTACAGCCGTTCCAGTTCCAAGAGCAGCGTTCTTGCCGCCTCCGCCTTTTCCGTCAAATGAATGCCCATCATCCTTTCCACGGCCATGCAATAGGCCGAGGAATGAGAGAAGGAGGACGTTCCGGAAACCCTCTCCGCGAGTTTGACCCCTTCTTCGAAGTCCATGGACTCAAACAGCTTTTCCGTCCCCTTGTGTGTATAAAAGAGTCTCGGCTCGAGGAAGAAGATGGTCTCTCCCACCGCGCTGAACCTGAAATGCCCGGGCTCGATGATTCCGGCATGAACCGGGCCCACGGGGATTTCATAAATCCCTTCCCCTTCAACCTCCATGAATCGGTAAGGCTCTTTCTCTATCATCCCATCGCCCCATTCCTTTGCATCGGACTCGGTTAGGGTCCAGTCCTTTCTCAGCGGATAGGATCGGGACGGAAACGAGTCATGGAACACAAGCCTTCTCGGATCAGGATGACCCTGGGGGTGCAGCCCGAACATATCCCGGATCTCGCGTTCATACCAGTGCGCCGCGGGGATGTCGGCCGTGAGTGACGGGAAGGTGAGGTCATCCTCCTGCAAGGAAAGAACGATGATCAAGAAACGATCCATCCCGGAGATGGAAAAGACCGCGTGCACCTTGAACGATCCGTTGATCTTTCTCTCATCGGTTGCAAACATGAGGCGGAGGATCGCGTCTTTTTCCTTCCAGAGGTACCGGCATGTCTCTCTGAAGTCATCTCTTGCAACCTCGATATACTGCTCGTTCAGATGCTCCTTTATACTTATGGCTTTTTTGAGGATCTTCTCCATTATTTGACTCCAAGGGCAAGGATGCTTGCCCGGATGGCGCTGTCAATGAAATCAGGGATGGTGAGACCCAAAACCACGATCAACAGGGCCATGACGATCATGACCGCATTCGAACAGAGGGTCCAGAACCCGGATTCCGCCTCTTTCTCCTCGGAGAGACCGGAACGCCCTGGTTCCCCTGGAGGAGGGGGTGTCTTTTCATCGGCGCCGGAACCGTGAGATATCGGATCCCTATCCTTGGCCCCGCCGAAGAGCATCCTCCCGAATCCGGAAAGGATGCCGTAAAAAACAATGACGGCGAAGAAAAGGAAAAGACCGAGCACGAACCAGAGGTTCTGGTCCGCCGCTCCCTTGAGGATGATGAACTCGCTGATGAATATGTTGAAGGGAGGCGCGCCCGATAAGGAGAGCGCTCCGATGAAGGTCAGAATGCCGAGCAGGGGCATGGAGGAAAGGACCCCGTTCACATTTTCGATTTTGGTTGTTCCATAACGGCCCTGGATCCTGCCGGAGGCAAAGAACATCAGGGGTTTGGAGATGGCGTGATTCAATATATGAAGGAGGGCGCCGTACATCCCTGCGGGCCCGCCGATTCCTACGCCGAGGCATATGATGCCCATGTGTTCGATGCTGCTGTAGGCGAGAAGCCTTTTGAAGTTGTCCTGGACCAGGATGAATATGGACGAAAGCCCGACGGATATGAGCCCGAAGATCATCAGGAGGCTCCCTGTGAACATCTCTCCGGCGGAGGGCTGTACGATGGAGACAAACCGCATGATCCCGTAGAACGCCGTATTCAAGAGAATCCCGGAGAGGAGCGCGCTGATGGGGCTCGGGGCCTGGCTGTGCGCGTCCGGAAGCCAGTTATGCACCGGAGCGAGCCCGGCCTTGGCGCCGTATCCCACAAGGACGAAGATGAAAGCGAGTTTCATGGTGGCAGGGTTCAGTTTGGAGGCGATGCCTTTCAGCACGGTCCAGTTCAATGCGCCTTCCGTCCCGATGACCGCCGTGGATGCATAGTAGGTGATGAAAATGCCGAGCAGGGCGAAGGTGATCCCCACGGTGCAGAGGATGATGTATTTCCATGCCGCCTCGATGGCCAGTTCACGTTTGGTAAACCCGAGGCCGATCAGCAGCGCAGAGACGATGGTCGTCGCCTCGATGGCGATCCACATCAGGGCCAGATTGTTTGCCACGGTCACCAGAACCATGGTGAAGACGAAGAGGTTCAGGAGAGCGAAGTATCTCCCGACGCCTTTTCGGTCTATGAGCCCGACCTTTTGTTCATGCTCCAGGTACCCGATGGAATAGACGGCGGATGCAAGGCTGAGAAAAACCACCAGCGCCATCATGTATGCCGAGAGGGCATCCATGTAGAAGATGCCGCCCATCCATTCCATGGGGGACGATATGGAGGAGACCGCCGTCGGGATGGAGAAGGCAGTGAGAGAGAGGGCCCCCGCAAGGCTCGTGTATCCCATCCATCGGGTGCTCTTGATGGCGTAGCATGCGAAGGCCGTGATCAGCGGTATGAGAAGTAACGGTAACATTCGTTCTATCCCTTCAACGTAGTCAGTTTATCCAGGTCCGCGGAGGCAAATACGCGCTTGATCTGTATGGCGAATATCCCAAGGATGATCACACCCATCAGCATATCAAATAAAACCCCCAGTTCGATCAGGGTCGGCATCCCGTATGTGAGGGAGAAGCCGGCGAGGAAAAGTCCGTTCTCCATAAACAGCAGTCCGATCACCTGGGTGATCGCCTTTCTCCGCGTGATCATGATGAAGAGCCCGATAAAGATCACGGCGATGGAGATCTGGAGGACGTTTTTAGAAAAACCCGTGACGAAGATCCCCTGTTTTAATGTACCGTAGACTATGGCCACCAGGATGCCGGATATGGTGAGAGACATGGCGTTGCTGACGTAAGGCTCCACCTCACGGGTGACCTTCATCTGCTTCACGATCCTTCTCAGAAAGACCGGGATGATCACCCCCTTGCTCAAGAAGGTCACCAGGGATGCGATATAGAGATGCGTCTCTCCGACCACAAGGGCCGTCATGGCGACCAGCAGGGAGAGGAGCCATGAATTTAGGCTGTATGCCTTGACGCAGGACTCCAGTCTCCTGATGGCGTTCATGGAAACGGCCGTGAGCAGGATGCCTGCGGAGATCAGATCAATCACTGAGAATGCATGAACCCAGTTCTTCACCTCGCTTCGCTCCCTTGTAAATTGAAAATTGTAAAGTGGAAATTTAAAATTGATTTTTTTTGTCTGTTCACTTGTTTCCTCTTTTCATTTTACAATTTTCAATTCGGCATTTTCTATGCCGCTACTTCCCCATCATGATGTACGTCAGAAGCGAGAGAAAGGCCAGGACAAAGGCGCTTTCAAGGAGCGAAGGGAGCTGGAAGAACCTCATCTTCGCCC
>Ga0210049_1000588_pt1 | contig 31147 bp, 25 predicted proteins | sample CryGeyCG2014_300_2_FD_183964 | JGI IMG/M metagenome (GOLD analysis project Ga0210049, IMG submission 183964) | Groundwater microbial communities from aquifer - Crystal Geyser CG06_land_8/20/14_3.00 (SPAdes) (version 2) | ecosystem: Environmental > Aquatic > Deep subsurface > Groundwater | place... | reverse complement strand
CGTTTTGTTTGTTATATCAATAGGTTACCTTTTTAAGACTACCATATAACAAAGAAATTGTCGACCTTAAAATGCGCTTTTTCTCTTTTATTTCAAATAATTAGCATTTATGGATGGACACTAACTAGAGCATCGTTTCCCCCTTTGCTACAAGACCTGCAATATACCCCTTAAGATGTTATCTCACTGCCTTGTTTTTAAGCTTAGTTCGCAGGAATCCTCCTCCGGCAATAATTTTATTGACTATATCGCTAAAATGTGTTAAATTTCATTGAAAAAAACAATTAAAGAAGAGGGAGGTACTATCGGATGTTTAAGATTGGAGATATAGCCGTATATCCTTCCCATGGTGTAGGGGTTATTCAGTCTATCGAGAACAAAAAGATTTTCGATAATGAACAGACATTCTTTATATTCAGGATATTGGACAGTGATATGACTATAATGATTCCGATAAATAATATTGCAATGGTTGGTTTAAGAAGGGTGATTCGCCTGGAAGAAGTTCCCAAAGTATACGACATATTAAAAAAGAAAGATATTGAGATTGAAAATCAAACATGGAATAGAAGGTATCGTGAGTATATGCAAAAGATAAAGAGCGGTTCAGTATTTGAGGTGGCCGAGGTTCTTAGAGACCTCTTCATCTTAAAACTAGAAAAGGACCTTTCTTTTGGGGAAAGAAAGATGTTAGATTCAGCCAGGAATCTTTTGGTAAAAGAACTCTCCATTGCTCAAAATAGTTCTGAAGAGATAATAGAAGGTAACATTATGAGTATTTTTAATTGTTAAGATGTTGCCATTATACGTGTGAACTATATCTTACCTATAATTAAGCTTTTTTTAACCTAGCCATTTATCCCTGCCCACAGGAGAGGGGTGAATGGCTGATTTTCATGTGCAGAATCTAGCCTGGGGTCTGACCCGACATTTGGGTTATATTGCTGTGGGTCTGACCCCAAATCCAATCAAAATTCACAGGAAAGGAGGTGACACTGAATATGGGTACTACTGTTTTACGTATTTTTTTGATTTTATCCTGCTCGGCTGTTGGTTACTATGCCGCTTATGAGTTTTTGAATTCTGTATACCCGGCATTGTCGGGAGCAATAATAGGTTCAATCATTTCAGCCGTAATCCTTATCTTAGAACAACGCATTGTAAGATATCCTTTGAGGGCTATAATCGGGGGAGCCACAGGGTTAATCGCTGGTCTTATTGTAGCAAATCTGTTTTCCTATGTATTTTTGCTGGGGTTGCTTAAAGGGCAGGTCCCCGGTCTTTTACTCCATATATTAACAAACTTCATAGTTGGATATCTAGGCTTAAAAATAGGGAGCAAGAAAGGAGAAGAATTTCATCTCTCTGATTTAATGAAGCTTTACAAGAGACAACCTCTGGGAGAAAGTCCTAAGATATTGGATACCAGCGTGATAATAGATGGCAGAATAGCCGACATCTGCGAAACTGGTTTCATTGAGGGAACATTTATCATACCCCAATTTATTCTTCAAGAATTACAGCATATTGCCGATTCTTCTGATTCAATTAAGCGAACCAGAGGCAGGAGAGGTTTAGATATTTTGAATAAGATGCAAAAACAGGTTGACCTTGATGTGAGAATAGTGGAACATGATTTTCCAAAGATAAAGGATGTTGATACCAAGCTGGTAGCCCTGGCGAAAGAAATGAACGCAAAGGTTATTACTAATGATTTCAACCTGAACAAGGTGGCAGAACTTCAGGGTATCTCTGTCTTAAATATAAACCAACTGGCAAATGCTCTCAAACCCGTGGTTTTGCCGGGTGAGGTTATGAATGTCAGGATACTGAAAGAGGGTAAGGAATCAGGACAGGGGGTGGCCTATCTCGATGATGGTACTATGGTTATAGTAGATAATGCTAAAAGGTATATGGGAAAAAACATTGAGGTAACAGTGACCAGTGTTCTTCAAACTACTGCTGGTAGGATGATTTTTACTGAATTAAAAGACGAAGCACCTGCTGAGCTTGTTCATAATTTAGGGTACTAGTGGAATGTCCCTTTAATACCTTTACTATGAATTACTATAAATATTTCCCCCCCCTTGATGGGGGAGGGGCAGGGTGGGGGTGAAGAATCGCTATGTTGCCCCCTCCCCTTCATCCCCTCCCACCAAGGGAGGGGAGACATTTTTGGTAAAGTTATTTATGAGTCAAAGCACTAGATAAGAGGATTACATGAGGGTTATTGCCCTGATCCCCGCTGCTGGTGTGGGGAAAAGAATGGGTACAAGTATTAATAAGCCGTTTCTTCACATAGGCAATAAACCAATCTTAGCTCAAACCCTTTTGAGGTTTGAAGATTCACCAAATATCAGTGAAGTTTATGTTATTGTTTCCAAAAAAGAGGGAATACGCTGCAGAGAAGATATAATAGAACAGTATAATTTGAAAAAAGTTACTAAGATAGTCATAGGTGGTATTGAGAGATACGATTCTGTTAAGAACGGCCTGGATGCAATCGAATCGAAGTGTGATATAGTGATGATACACGATGGCATTCGCCCCTTTATTACCACTCAACTCATAGATGAATCCATATCAAAGACCCTCCAATATGATGCATCTGTAGTTGCCATTCCAATAAAAGAAACAGTTAAAGCCATTTCTTCTGGTGGAAAGATAGTAAAAACGTTGGATAGGAATAAACTCTGGCTTGCCCAGACTCCTCAGACATTTAAGTATGATATTATAAAGAGGGCTTACGAAAATGCATTTGAAAATAATATCTGCGGTACTGACGACTCATCCCTGGTAGAGCTTTTAGGAGTACAGGTTAAAATCATAATGGGTTCTTACGAGAACATCAAAATTACAACCCCGGAGGATTTGACTATAGCCGAGGCTCTTCTTAAAAATCAAGATATCGCTGTACATGGTAACTATTAGAGCGTTTCACTAAAATACTTACAAGTTCTGATCCACCCCCTCCCTGCCCTCCCCCTTGAAGGGGGAGGGCAGGGAGGGGGTGATGTAAGAATCAGATGTAAATGGTTTGCTGAAACGATATACTATTCAGGTAGATAGGCTGAAGGCTGTTAGGCTACAGTCTATAGGCTAACAGCCTTTAGCCTGTCCTTTAGCTCACTTTAGGCACTTAACTTGAAGTTCGAGGCTGGATTATGAAAGTAGGTTTTGGTTATGATGTTCATCAATTGGTAGAGGGCAGGAAACTCATATTGGGCGGTGTAGAGATACCTTATAAAGAAGGGCTGCTGGGACATTCTGACGGCGATGTTCTTCTTCATGCAATTTGTGATGCTTTACTGGGAGCTATCGGAGCGGGTGATCTGGGTAAACATTTCCCTGAAAACGATCTGAAATCTAAAGGTATATCCAGCTTAGAATTACTGCGGGTAGTCGAAATTTTAAAAGAAGAGAGAGGGTTCAGGACAAACAACATTGATTGCACCGTAGTAGCCCAAAATCCCAAGTTGGCTGAATACATACCCAAGATGGAGAAAAGCATTGCCGGGGTTTTAGGTATCGATGCCAAAAAAGTTAATGTAAAGGCTACTACCACAGAGGGATTGGGCTTCACTGGTAAGGGAGAGGGAATAGCTGCCTATGCAGTGGTCTCGGTGAGGTCCATCGAGTTTTAGAACCATGGATTGACTGCCAGAAGAAACTCGAATAAGAAAGTATTACTGCCCCTCTCGGTTCAAGAGGGTAGCATGATTGAGAAAAAAAGGGAGGGGATCATATATTGCTTAGGACAGTCTATTTTTGGACAGTGATTACTCTCTCTACTATAATAGCCCTACTTTTATTTGCTTTGAGTTTTCCCTTCGATAAGGGGGGCAGGGTAGTCAAGTTTTATGCTAATATATGGGGCAGATTGAATCTCTATGCCAGTGGTGTGAGACTCAAGATAACTGGGCTGGAGAATATCATTAAGGATAAGCCCCAGATATTTATGGCAAACCACCAGAGCATTTATGATATTTTTGCATTAATTACACTGCATCTTCATTTTGTATGGATTGCAAAGAAAGAGTTATTCAGGATTCCTCTCTTAGGGTGGGCAATGGCATTAGCAGGCTGTGTAAGTATTGATAGGTTTAATCCACATAGTCCCCTGGGTGGTATGGACTATATCCATGCCAAGATACAAAAGGGGGCCTCAATAATAATCTTCCCCGAGGGGACGAGGAGTTATGATGGGACGCTCCAACCTTTCAAAAAAGGAGGGTTTACTCTGGCTATGAGGGCTAAAATTCCCATAGTCCCAATTACACTCATAGGTACTGGAAAGGTTATGAAAAGGGGTACCAGGAAGGTTCATCCCGGAAATATTAAGATTATAATTGACAAACCTATAGAGACCCTTAATTTAGGATTAAAGGACAGAGAAAACCTTATTTATAGAGTACAAGAGATCATAGGTAAAAATCTGTCGGAAAATTAGGTAATGGGGTGTTGAAAAGCCACTTTTATGCAAAGCTCTCACTACCAGCCAAATTGGAGGTGAGATGAATAAGATAATATCGTTCATCTCTAAAAACAGGATAATAAGGGAAGTCTGTGGATTAATAATCTTTGCCGTAACTGTTTTCATCACTTCCAGTCTAATATCTTATGACCCAGCAGACCCATCATTTAACAACTATGTCCCTAATGTAACTAAAGTTAATAACCTATGGGGGGTTGTTGGGGCCTATTTGTCTGACGGCCTTTTACAGGTTTTTGGTTTAGCTTCCTATCTCTTTTCGATTATTCTATTTGTTGTTTCTTTCCGATTATTTATTAGGAAAGAGGTCAAATTCAATTTATACAAGTTGATAAGTTTTGTCTTCTTGCTGTTATCAACAACCGGAATTTTGAGCATGGGAGTTACTCAGATAAATTTTTTTGACCAGCCAATCATTGCGGGAGGAGTTTTAGGCGGGGTTTTGGTAAGTGAACTAGTGAGATACTTCAATAAAATGGGGGCTTATACGCTGCTCATTTTAGTTTTTATATCCTCTTTAATGATTAGTGCAAACATATCTTTTGTATGGCTTGTAAATAAAATCAGAGATTTATTAGCGAATACATTAGAGCGTCTTAAAAGTGGTTCTATCATATATAGAGGGAGACTCAAACGTGCCAGGGGAAAATCATCGACTATAGAAAAAAAGAAGATGCCCTGGGTTTCTACCCCCCCTGTCATTACAGATTCTTCAGGCAAGGATCAAGGAACGAAAGAAGGGAATGCCTTAATACAGGAAGAATTTGACTTCCCGAAGCCAAAAGGGACTTATCAACTGCCTCCCCTGTCGCTTTTAGAAAACCAGGAACAAAGGACTGCCAAGGTAGATAGAGAGAGTTTAATAATGAATTCCAAGATTCTTGAAAAAAAACTCTCCGATTTCGGTGTGCAAGGGAGGGTTACAGAGGTTAGCCCTGGCCCTGTAATAACCATGTATGAATATGAGCCTGCGCCGGGGATTAAGATCAATCGAATAGCAAATTTGTCTGATGACTTGGCACTGGCACTCAGTGCGATCAGTGTTCGGATAGTAGCTCCTATCCCTGGCAAGTCTGTTGTAGGGATAGAGATACCAAATTCTGTCAGAGAGGCGGTTTTTTTTAAGGATGTAGTCAGTCAAGAGACTTACCAGAAAGCCAATTCAAAACTTACTATAGTTTTGGGGAAGGATATATTCGGAAACCCCGTGGTCACAGATCTTGCAAAGATGCCGCATTTGCTGATAGCCGGGGCGACAGGAACAGGCAAGAGTATCTCTGTAAATTCAATGATCTGTAGTCTTTTGTATAAGGCCACTCCAGAAGAAGTGAAGATGATAATGATAGATCCCAAAAGGCTGGAACTGTCAGCATACGATGGGATTCCACATCTTTTAAACCCAGTAGTAACTGAACCCAAACAGGCTGCTACAGTATTGAGATGGTTAGTTGAGGAAATGGAACGCAGGTATCGGCTGCTGGCAGAAAAAGGGGTTAGAAATATAGACCGTTATAACCAGAAGCTGGATAGTGAATCAACAGGCACCACCCGGATAGTCCTAGACCTAAAGAAGGATTATTCATTGAATGAGGAAGCTGAACCGAAAGAGCTACATAAAAGGTTGCCTTATGTTGCGGTGATTATAGATGAGTTAGCGGATCTGATGATGATTTCATCGAAGGAAGTGGAGGAATCGATAGCCAGATTAGCTCAGATGGCAAGGGCGGCTGGGATTCATATGATAGTTGCCACACAGCGTCCTTCTGTAGATGTATTAACCGGAATAATTAAGGTGAATTTTCCTGCCAGAATTTCTTTCCAGGTGTCGTCCAAAATAGACTCACGTACTATTCTGGATGCAAACGGTGCAGAACACCTGTTAGGATCAGGGGATATGCTTTTCCTGTTACCAGGCACCTCAAAGCTACAACGAATTCATGGGGCGTATCTCTCTGAGGGGGAGGTTAAAAGGGTAGTTGCTTTTATTAAAGGGCAAAGTCCACCAGATTATAGCCAATCTATACTTGAGCCTAAAGGAGATGTTTATTCCAAAACCGATGATGAGTATGACGAAAAATATGATGATGCCGTGGAATTGATTGCCAATGCAAGACAGGCTTCAATTTCAATGATACAGAGGCATTTGAGAATAGGTTATAACAGGGCGGCCAGAATAATTGAGAGGATGGAAGAGGAGGGAGTAATTGGCCCATCAGACGGGGTTAAGCCAAGAGAGGTTTTGATAAAAAAGCTTTGAGACGTTTACCTTCCGCTCATCAAGATGGGTACAAAAATTCTGCTAATGCTTGAATGTGCCTTTATCCTTCGATTTGCCAGTTCTACATATTCAGGTTCGATATCATACCCGATGTAATGCCTGCCATCCTTCAACGCTGCAAGGCAGGCGGTTCCACTGCCACAAAACGGGTCTAAGACAACATCTTTCTCGAAACTATATAGCTGGATAAGGCGGTGTGGTAGTTCCTCTGGGAAGGGTGCAGGATGTCCAATGCTCTCTCCAAAATCCTTCGGTCCCAAGAACCCCTACTGCCCCAGATTTTAGACAAACGTTAACTAGTTATCTTTCTCCCTGCTGGCACCTTCTTTCTTAGAATAACCTTTGTTGTTTCAACGATTGCGAAGACAACCAGGGCAAAACCGATAATTATACCCAGGTCGGAGAAAGAAGGTTTTATGATGCCAAACACCTCACGCACAGATGGAATCTGGATTAACACAGCAATCAGTGCGAGTTCCCATCCAAGGGTAATAAGAAGCCATTTATGCGGAGGTGCTTTGAAAACACTGTATATGAGGGAACGACAGTTGATGGCGATAACAAACTCTACAATAATGAATAGAAAGAATATCTCCGTCCTTGCATGCGCTATATCAGAGAGATCGTGGAAAAAAAGAAGATAGAAGAAAGGGCACTCAATTAAGACTGCCCGCAATATGAAAGATTTTACATCCCATCCAAAGATACTCTCTTTCGGATCTCTTGGAGGTCTCTCCATAATATCATGGTCAGGGGGTGCAACCCCAAGAGCAAGTGCAGGAAGTCCATCGGTTGCCAGATTTATATACAGTATGGCAGCCGGCAAAAGGGGTAAAAAATCTAGACCCATTATTAAAGCTATCCCGCCAATGACTACAACCTCTGTTATATTGCACTGAAGGAGATAGGCGAGATATTTCTTTATATTATCATATATCCATCTGCCCCGCTCTATAGCCGTCACAATAGTTGCAAAGTTATCATCGCTCAGAATCATATCCGATGCCTCTTTGGCCACATCTGTACCTGTTATTCCCATAGCTATACCAATATCAGCATGCTTCAGGGCAGGGGAATCGTTCACCCCATCGCCTGTCATGGCTACGATCTCACCCCTGGCCTTCCATGCCCTGACTATCCTTAATTTGTCCATCGGGGATACCCTGGCATATACAGTAACCTTCTCCACTATGCCCTCGAAATGCTCATCGGTCATTTTATCTAATTCCTCACCACTCAAGACAAGATCGCCATCTTTGTAAATAGCAAGCTCCCTAGCTATAGCCACAGCCGTGAGTTTATGGTCTCCTGTAATCATAATGGGCTTAATATGGACTTTTTTGCATGTCCTGACGGCTTCAACAGCCTCCTCCCTTGGAGGGTCTATCATCCCGATTAGCCCAAGAAAGACCATATCCCTTTCAATCTGCTCTTCGACCAGTGGACTATCTGACCCAAGTTCTCTATATGCCACGGCAAGAACCCGCAAAGCATCCTGTGCCATCTCCCCGTTTGTTTCCAGGACATGAGCCCTTTTTTCAGGGGTTAGTTCCGCTATTTCATCTCCCTCTTTTATACAGGAGCATTTTTCTAAAACCACCTCAGGGGCACCTTTCATAAATGCCATATATCTAAAATCATCGATTTTTTGGACGGTTGTCATTAGTTTTCGCTCAGAGCTAAAAGGAATCTCTTCTATCCTCGGATATGTCAATCTCTGTTCTTGGATATTAAGACCCGCCTTAGCCGCTGCAACCACAAGAGCCCCTTCTGTAGGGTCCCCCTTAATAGACCACTTACCATCATCTTTCCGGTTAATATCTGCATCGTTGCATAACAGACCCCCTTGAAGCAATAATTGAAAGGATTTGTCCTCCCTTATATTTACTTCATCAGATCCTCTGAACTCTCCCTCTGGCGTATAGCCCACACCTGTGACTTCAACCATCCTTTTATTTAAAAAGATCCTTCTTACGGTCATTTCGCCCTTAGTCAATGTCCCTGTTTTGTCAGTACATATCACAGTAGTACATCCTAATGTTTCTACTGCAGACATCTTCCTTACAAGGGCATTTTTTCTTGCCATGGCATGCATGCCAAGGGCGAGGGCACCTGTGACAATAGCTGCTAACGCCTCAGGAACTGCCGCAACAGCAAGGGCCACGGCAAACATAGTCATTTTGATAATGAATTCGAAGTCAACCGAACCTCCTATCAGTTCCCTAACCAGGCTAATCCCTGCAACCAGCCCAGATATAACAAGGCAAATGCCTCCCAGCCATTTGCTGATTTCATCTGTTCGTTTTTCCAGAGGTGTCTTTCCTGGGTCAATAGCGGCTACCTCCTCGGCAATCTTACCAAACTCCGTCTTCATGCCCGTACTGGTAACAACTACCCTGCCCCTCCCATAGCTTACAGTCGTACCGGTAAAGACCATATTCTTTCTGTCTGATACAGGTGTGTTTTCCGGCAAAGCTCTCAAATTCTTACTAACTGGGGCAGATTCTCCTGTAAGGGAGGCCTGATCACATCTTAAGAAGTGTATTTCTATTAATCTGGCATCTGCCGGGATTTTATCTCCTCCCTCAAGGGGTAATATATCCCCGGGGACAAGTTCCTCCAAGGGGATTTCCACTTCTCTCCCCTCCCTTAAAACTATTATGGTAGGAGAAAGCATCTCTTTTAATGCCTCAATTGCCCGCTCTGCCCTATACTCCTGGATAAATCCCAGGACCGCACAGAATACAACGATGAGCAGGATAACAGCAGCATCTACTATCTCTCCTACCAGCGCTGAAAAGATGACGGCCAGAATAAGGATAAGGAGAAGGAGGTTTTTGAACTGGTTATAGAATATGGTAAGGGGTGAGATTCTTTTTTCATGTTTAAGCCTGTTGTATCCGTATTGTTCAAGGCGCTTCCTTACCTCCTCCTCATCTAGACCCCTATTAGGATCTGTCCCCAGTCCTTTTAAAACACCTTCAACATCGATTGAATGCCAGAGGAGTTCCTCCACAGATATGCCTCCAAGTTTGATGGCTTCGTAAAACTCAAAATCCAGAGTGCCTTTCTGCCTTTTATACCCCATTTATTTTTAAAAATGCAAGTTAAAAGGCAAACTCTAGTTAGTGCCCATCCAGAAATACCCTAAATTCCCTCCCCCTTGATGGGGGAGGGTTAGGGTGGGGGTGAAAAAGATGTGTAATTTCGTTGAGCTGCAAACATATTCCCCCTCCCCCTAGCCCCCTCCCTCCAGGGGAGGGGGAGTTTATGGATGGACACTAGTTAAAAAGCTCACACGGGGCTTTCTAACTGAGTAAAGGATAGAAGCAAATGAAAGGTGGTAATTTTAAAAATCCACTGATAATTTCTGTTGACACACATCCTTTATCTTGGTAAAAAGTTTATAAGGCATTAACTATAACAACCATACATAAAGGAGGGGTTACAATGGACTTAGGTTATAAAGGAAAAACCGTGGTAGTTACTGGAGGAGGCTCTAATATTGGCAGAGCCATATCGTTGACCTTTGCTAAAGAGGGCGCAAATGTGATGATCGGGGATATAGACACAGCACAGGCTGAAAACGTTGTCAAAGAAGCAAATGCCTTTAAAGCCGGAGGAAAAACCATTACAGCCAAATGTGACGTAACAAGCCTGGACAATGTACAGGCTATGTTTAAAAAGGCCAATGATGAGTTTGGACAGATAGATGTTCTGGTAAACAATGTAGGATGGGATCAAATGATGCTTTTTACCGAAACTACGCCAGATTTCTGGAACAAAGTGATAACCATCAACTACGTAGGGGTACTGAACTGCACCAAGACTGCCCTTGATTATATGATAGGAAGAAAGAGCGGGGCAATTGTCAGCATCAGTTCCGATGCCAGCCGTCAGGGTGAGTATAAAGAGGCAGTATATGGAGGCGTAAAAGGTGCCGTTAACAGCTTCATCAAAACGATAGCCAGGGAAAACGGTCGTTTTGGGATAAGGGCCAATGTGGTATGTCCTGGAGTAACTGTGCCAACAGAGTCTGGCGAGATTGGAGAAAAAAGCATGTGGAAAAAGGCAGCAGAGTTCTTTACTCCAGAGCAGTTGGAGAAGGTTGCAAAGGCATACCCCCTTCGCAAGATTGGAAAGCCTCAGGATATAGCCAATGCTGTGGTCTTTCTCGCCTCAAATGAAGGAGCAGGTCATATAACCGGTCAGATTCTGAGTGTAAGCGGGGGATACAGCATGGTGTGATAAAACACCTAATGTAATACCGTAATCAAATACCAGAAAAAGGGGTAGGATAACACAGGAACCTGTGTCCGCCCCTTTTTTAGTTTGAGGACTTTAAAAGTATTTTTGTTTTGAAAAGGGATATTTTTTTAAACTCTTGAAAAAAACAATGATTCATGAGATATAGACTGACAGTTTAGGAAACAAAAACAAGATGCTTTTTATTCCGGGGTCTTCGTTCAAATGAGTCTTCTAACAGTTGTAAAAGCCTCCCTTTCATTTGCCGGGAAGCAGATTTTTAGTGAAATAGGGTTGCAGGTAGAACCGAGGGACAGGATAGGTCTGGTAGGTCCAAACGGATCCGGGAAAACCACCTTGCTCCGGCTTATCATGGGGGAGGTTTCCCCTGACAGCGGAGAAGTCTTGGTGACAAAAGGCACCCGGGTAGGTTACCTGCCCCAGGATGTCCAGGAAACCCTGTCCGGGCCTCTCTTGCAATCCGTTATTGAATCCGTTCCTGGGCGAGTAGATATGGAAAATGAGCTGAGAAAGGCAGAGACCTCTCTTAAAGAAGCATCTTGTAAACATGACCAAATAAGAATTGCCGAAAAACTAGGCGAAATCCATCAGGAGATCAACCGGCTTGATCTGGATTACCCGCGTCATGCGGCGGAAAAAATACTGTTAGGGCTTGGATTTGTGACATCTGATTTTGACAGGTCTGTTTCTTCTTTAAGCGGTGGATGGAAAACGAGGGCAGCCCTGTCCAGTCTTCTATACCAGAGACCCGACTTGCTTCTCCTGGATGAACCGACCAATCATCTTGACATTCCGTCCGTGCATTGGCTTGAACAGTTCCTGAAGGACTTCAGTGGCGCCATGATTCTTGTGTCCCATGACAGGGATTTTCTAAACCGGCAGATCAATCGCGTTATCAGCTTTGGTCAGGAAGGGATGAAATGTTACAACGGCAATTACGATTTCTACCTGAAAGCCCGTGAGGAGGAACGTAGAACCCTGGAGGCAAATGCCAGAAAGCAGGAGCAAAGAGTCAAAGAGGCAGAGAAATTTATTGAAAGATTTCGTGCCAAGGCCAGTAAAGCCAGACAGGCACAGAGCAAGATCAAATTGCTCAACAAAATGGAAGTCGTTAAAACCCACCGCAGAGAAAAGGTGACCCATTTTTCCTTCCCTGACGTTCCTCGAAGTGGAATGGTTGTCGTATCCATCAAGGGTTTGTCAAAAGGGTTTGATGAGATGCCTTTGTATAAAGATATTAACTTGAGCGTGTTAAGGGGAGAAAGGACAGCCATTATCGGACCAAATGGGTGCGGCAAGACCACCTTGCTCAGGATGGTTGCCGGTGAGATAGAACCGGATAAGGGAGAGATACCGTTGGGGCATAAGGTCAGTATGAGCTATTTTGCACAGCATCACTCAGACATGCTTGACCATCAAAAGACTGTGATTGAAGAAGTGTACCAGGCTTCTCCTGATGAGAGCATCGGTTTCATAAGAGGGGTCTGTGGGGCATTCCTGTTCTCAGGGCAGGATGTGGACAAGACTATAGGTGTTTTGTCTGGGGGCGAAAGGGCCCGTGTCTCACTTGCAAAGCTTCTTGTCAAGCCCGGAAATCTTATGGTGATGGATGAACCAACCAACCATCTTGACATTTCATCTTCAGAGGCCTTGATCGATGCACTTTCTGAATACAACGGAACCCTGCTTTTTGTTTCTCATAACCAGTCATTTGTTAACAGGCTGGCAACAAAGATATGGGATATAAGAGGAGGCGAAATCATAGAGTACCAAGGAAATCTGGATGAATATTATTACCATATTGCCAGTGCCGAAGAAGAACCAGCCAAAGGTTATGACCAGGGAACATTATATGAAGGAAGAAGGGGTAAAAGAGCATCGGTCAAAAAGGGACAAGATCGAAAAAAACAAAAAAGGGGGAAAGCGGAAAAACGGCAACTGATATACGACACCCTGAAACCGATCCTCGCTGAAGTGGATCGTTTGGAAGAACGAATTGCTGAGCTTGAAGCAAGGCAGGAAGAGCTGGAGAGACTGCTTGCAGAACCTGACATGTTTAATGATAACAACAGGAGTGTTCTGCTTCTTAAAGAATACAAAGCAGTCAGGGAAGAGCAGGATGAGTTGCTCCTGAAATGGGAGCAGACTCAGGACAAGCTGGAAACAGGAAGAAGTGAGCTGTCAGACCGTCTGACAGGGAGAGACGTTTTATGAAACAAGAAAATTTAAGGAATATCGCAATTATTGCCCATGTTGATCATGGCAAAACGACCCTTGTGGACGGCATGCTTCATCAAGCCGGTATATTTCGTGCCAATGAAAAGGTGCAGGAAAGGGTTATGGACAACATTGACCTGGAGCGGGAAAAGGGGATTACCATTATGGCTAAGAATACCGCTGTTATATACAATGGTGTGAAGATAAATATTGTTGACACCCCGGGACATGCCGATTTTGGCGGTGAAGTGGAAAGAACAATGAAGATGGCGGATGGCGTTCTCCTGTTAGTTGATGCCTCCGAGGGTACGCTGCCTCAGACAAGATTCGTCCTGAAAAAGGCTCTTGAGCTGAATTTGTCAGTAATCCTTGTTATCAATAAAATAGACAGGTCTGATGCCAGGATAGAGGAGGTTTTGAATGAGGTCTATGACCTTTTCATTGACCTCGATGCTACAGAAGACCAACTGGAATTCCCAATTGTCTATACTAATGCCAAACATGGGATTGCAAAACGCAATCTCAGTGACGAATCGAGTGATTTAATGCCGCTCTTTGAGCTTATCCTTGGAACCATCCCTGCGCCTGAAGGCGACAACAATGCTGTACTCCAGTACCTGGTTACAAACATAGACTACAGCGACTATCTGGGCAGGCTTGCCATCGGGAAGGTGTTTTCAGGGTCAATAAGTATTGGGGATAACGTGGCTGTAATAAATGGTGATGGGAACGCGGTTAAGAGAAATATAAGCTCAATGTACACCTTTCATGGACTTGAACGTAAAGAGGCAAAGAAAGTCTCTGTAGGTGAAATCGTTGTACTGTCAGGGATTGAAGGGATTAATATAGGGGATACGATTACGGATATTGAAAATCCAAAGCCCCTTCAACGGATCAAGGTTGACGAGCCGACCATTTCAATGGTCTTTTCAGTGAATACCTCTCCCTTTGCAGGAAGGGAAGGAAAGTATGTTACATCCAGAAACCTAAGGGAAAGGCTGGAAAAGGAATTGCTGTACAATGTTTCCATAAAGGTGGACTTCACGGACACGGATTCATTTAAGGTAATGGGTCGAGGAGAACTGCAGCTTGCAATCCTCATAGAGATGATGCGGCGCGAGGGTTATGAGCTTTCAGTATCAATGCCCGAGATAATAACAAGAGAAATAAACGGCGCATTGCATGAACCCATGGACCTGCTCGTTATTGATTTGCCGGAAGAGTTTGTTGGTGTAGTAGCGCAACAGGTTGGGATGAGAAAGGGAAAGATGCAGAAGATGCATAACAACGGACACGGCAGGGTGCGGCTTGAGTTCAGGATACCCTCAAGAGGTCTGATAGGCTTCAGGTCACAGTTTCTTACCGACACGAGAGGCACCGGGCTTCTAAACCACCTGTTCGACGGATACGAGCTATGGCATGGACACATGTCGAAAAGACAGACCGGTGTCCTTGTGTCTGACAGAAATGGCAAGTCGACCACATATGCGCTAGTTCATCTTCAGCCAAGGGGAACTATTTTTATTAAAGAAAACACACCGGTTTATGAAGGGATGATTATAGGCGAAAACTCAAGGGACAATGATCTGGACGTGAATGTCACAAAGGGAAAAGAACTCTCAAACATGCGAGCATCAGGTTCTGACGAGGCACTGCAGTTAGTCCCTCCAAGACTGCTGACTCTGGAACAGTCCATTGAATTCATCAAAGAAGACGAATTGGTTGAAGTAACGCCACAGTCCATCAGATTGAGAAAAGGAGTCCTTGATTCCAACAAGAGGCCGAAGCGGAAGTCCTGAAAGGTTAAACGCAGCCCTGCTTTTTTTCTCAGCCCCGCTATTGACTTCTCACGAGTTTATCAAGTGCTGTTCATTGCCCACCTGAGGTAGACTCCCCCCCACGAAAATCCAGCACCGAAAGAAGCGATTATGACTCTGTCTCCTTTTTTTAAACGCCCTTGATCCACAGCATCGTAGAGACACAAAGGTATGGTTCCACATGTTGTATTAGCATACTTGTCTATATTGATTATCACTTTGCTAATATCCAGATCCATACGTTTAGCACACGCCTCAATAATTCGCAGATTAGCTTGATGGGGTACGAAAAGATCCAAATCACTATTTTGAAGATTATTCCGCTCCATCATTGCTACTGCTACGTCGGCCATATTCTTCACAGCATACTTGAAAACTGTTTTACCATCCTGATACACAAAATGTTCGTTATTCTTAACGGTTTCAAGGGTCGCAGGTCTTCTGCTCCCCCCGCCCTTTACCTGAAGATAAGGTTCCCCTACCCCGTCAATGCGTTTCTCAAAATCGATGATTCCAAGATCGGGGTCCACTGATGGTTCAAGGAGCACAGCGCCTGCCCCATCCCCAAAAAGCACATAGGTACTCCTGTCCTCAGGGGTGAGGTAAATTGTATTTACATCGCTCCCTATTACCAGAACCTTCTTGTAGCGGCCAGACTCTATGAACATGGTCCCTGTTGTCAGGGCAAAGAGGAAACCCGAACATCCGGCAGACAGATCAAAACCCCAGGCATTGTTTGCCCGTATCATCTTCTGAACCAGGCAGGCTGTCGATGGAAAGAACATATCGGGTGAGATTGTGCCTACAATGATTGTATCAATCTCCGAAGGGAGTACCCCCACCCTCTTTAAACAATCTTTGGCAGCTCTGCTAGCCATGTAGGAGTTACCCAAGCCAGGTTCTAAGCAGTGCCTTGAACGAATACCTGTCCTCTGAACGATCCATTCGTCCGACGTATCTATGATCCCTTCCAGGTCTTTGTTTGTTAATATGCGTTTAGGAAGAAATCTTCCCACACTTGTTATTGCTGCTCTGGTCAAACTCATCTATCACTCCTAGATTTCAGATAGTCTGGTTGCTGCCCCATTTACTAGTGCTTTGACTCATAAATAACTTTACCAAAAATGTCTCCCCTCCCTTGGTGGGAGGGGATTAAGGGGAGGGGGCAACATAGCGATTCTTCACCCCTACCCTGCCCCTCCCCCATCAAGGGGGAGGGAATATTTATAGTAATTCATAGTAAAGGTATTAAAGGGACATTCCACTAGAGTATCATCCCCAGTGAATCAAACAAGGACCCTAAATTGTTTATTATTATCTGTGACTCACATTTTGGTGAAGTCGTAAAAAGTCAAGAAAATTAGTTTGTATATCAGATAAGAATATATCTTGCAATAAAAAAATTTCTACGAGGGGTTCCTGCCGAACAAGATACTGGCAAGGTTTCAACTTCAACTTGCATTTTTTTGTATTTAGAGGTAATTGCAAAAGTCCCAAATTCGTCATTCCCCGACTTGATCGGGGAATCCAGTTTTCTTTAAAAACAATGACTTCTGGATTCCCGCTTTCGCGGGAATGACAGATAGCAATACTTTTGCAATTACCTCTTTAGTTTCTCCTCAAGAGGTGTTGCATGTTTTTATCAGACTAACAATTGTTTCTACGTGGAAGGTTTGGGGGAAGAGGTCTATCCCATAACCAGAGACAATTTCATATCCGTTATTTATGAACACCCTTATATCTCTGGCCATTGTTGTTGGATTGCAGGAAACCATGATGATTTTAGAGGGACTTAACCTAACCAGTTCTTCGATTAATATTTTTGAGCACCCGCTTCGTGGGGGATCGATGATAACAACATCAACAGAACTTATCCCTGAAAGACAGTTTTTTAATCCCAGGTCCTGCCTGTAAAACTCCATATTGGTTAATCCGTTGAGTTTTGCATTTTCTCTTGCCAACTGTACAGATTCCTGTTGGTTGTCAATGCCAACGACGTGGTTGAAGTGAGAAGAAACAGGGATGGAGAGGAAGCCCACACCACAGAAAAGGTCCAGAAGCAGATTCTCCCTTTTTTCTCCAATCAAGTCTTTTATAACCTCTATAAGCTTACCATTTAGCGTGCTGTGTCCTTGTAGGAACACCTTTCCATTAGCAAGGTATTTGAATCCACCTGTGAAAAACTCAATATACTGAGGATCAAAGTAGAGAGGGGTGCCTTTTCTTCCCTCAAGATGTAAATGGACATCGTTTCCGTTTGTAATGATACTGGCTGAGTTGACAGATTTAAGCATATCAAAATTTTCGTGAAGTGTAGAGAGCGCTTGGTTTATAGATGGGACACACAGGGGGCATTCTTCTATCGGTATGATGTCATTGGTATTGAAGCGGTAAAAACCTATTGCTGAATTTTTGTGACAGATGTGAAAGAGACTACGGAGCCTGGTTCCCTTGAAACAGGGATCAAATGCCAGGGGCGGGAATTTGAAAGTCTTTTTCCCAATTCTTTCTATGCTCTCTTCGATTATTCTTCTCTTTATTTCTACCTGTTCAAGATAATCTATGTGTTGCCATTGACAGCCTCCGCACCCCTTTGTAAAGTTATCACAAAATGGTGAAACCCTGTGTTCTGAAGGTTTAAGTATCTCCTGAAGCCTTCCATGAAGCACTCCTTTTCTTTTATGGATAGAAGAGACAAGGATAGAGTCACCAGGCACGGTATAAGGTGTCAGTAAAACCCCAAATTCCGTCCTTGCAAGCCCTTCACCTCCATAGACAAGCTTTTCTATATCTACGGTAAGCTTCTCAGGGATTGAGTCGTTTTGTTTCTGGTCTTTCACCTTAAAATGCCTGAAGCGAGTACTGGTAGTACGTTTCTTTATTAAGATGTCATCCCGACAGAAGGGAGAGATCGCTTGTATATCCCAAGCCCGGCAAGGAGGACAATGCCTGCGGCAAAGAAGAGTGCCCTAAATCCTGCCCATTCCCCGATGTAGCCGAGAATAATAGACCCCACAAAAGCTCCTGCATCGATCCCTCCTGTAAATATTCCTGTAATCTTCCCGCGGATATTGATCGGCTGATTGCGGATAATCAGCGAATTCAGGCATGGAAAAAGAAACCCATGGCCACAGCCGGACAAAAACCCCGAAAGAACCAGTATCGTAGATCCTCCCATGAAAATCAATATCAGAAGGCCTGTACCCGTAAGAACCATGGCGTAGGGGATGATTTGGTCTTCACCAATCCTATCTGCAAGCCTGCCTCCGAGAAGTCTTGCAGTAACAGCCGATGAAGAATAGGAGATATAGTAGAGGGAGATGAATGGTAAATGGTGTTCTTTAGCAAAAGGGGAAACAAAACTGCCAGAAGCTGCTAAGCCAAAACCAAATAGCATTGCCACCAATGCCACGGCGAAAACATTTCTTTTAACAAGTACCGAGAAAAAGGATTGAGAGGACTCATGAGAAACAGGGACATAAGACTCAGGAAGGGGAAGATGGAGCAAAAGCCCAAGGGTGGCCATTGCGGCGGAGGTAAAAAAGAAGACAGAAAAGCCAAATGACCGGATAACTATCTCAGCAATGATAGGCCCAATTGCTAATCCCGTGAGCCCTGTGACACCAAACATGCCTATCCCTTCATTGAGGCGGTCTTCAGGGACGATGTCAGCAATGTAGGTGAATGCCGAGGTGAAACAGATTGCCAATCCAACACCATGTACAAACCTGATGAAAATGAGGGGGAAGTAAAAGCGGGACAGATCCCCTCGAAAGAGCAGATACGTGACGGGCAGGAGACTCATGATAAGGCATCCAACGGTATAGCTTCTCTTCCTCCCTATCCTGTCGACCATGTCAGATACCCAGGGACGACAAAGAACGGCAGAGAGGGCAAACAAACCCATGATGATTCCTATGTCTGCCTTTGAGCCTCCATGGTGCGTAATGAAAAGAGGGAAGAGGAAAAAGCTGCTGAAGCTCGATACGGTAAATAGATTCGCAATACCCATCATGATAAATGAAGGGCCGTACAGATTTGAGGCTATTCTTGAGTTCAATTTGGAGTTAGACCTTTCCAGGCTGTTGCCAAAATGCTTTGTAACTATTCAAGCAGGCGCAAAGGCACAGAGTACCAAAGGCACAAAGAAGGAAAAAACAACGAAACGACCCTGATCTGCTTTGTGCCTATGTGCCTTTGCCACTTTGTGCCTGAATAGTTACAAATTATCTATCAAAGAAGCCTGTTATTGTCAAGGATGTTCATCAGATAGACAGTAAGATTCAACGGAGACAGAAAAAGGCCTCCTTTTTTGAAGGTATGATTTTACTTATTGATGAAAAGCAAAAGATATGGTAAGGTGTGAAAAATTTTTAGTTGTGTAGCTTCAGAATACCTGCTGTACTTTTGTGTCTTTTTAGAAAGAGTCTAAGACCATGGATATGAAAAGGGACTATCGCGAAGACATCAGGTTGTTCCCAAGCAATGTAGTAAAAGTCTGGTTCTTCTTATTGATTGCCTTCCTGGTGTTATTACCCCTGTTTACAAAGGGTTATATTGTCTATAACCTTAATCTTGTACTAATAAATGTGATAGTAGCACTGGGTATGAATATCCTGGTAGGGTACACAGGGCAGATATCTCTGGGACACGCCGGTTTTTTTGCCATTGGGGCATATGCCTCGGCTATAATAATGACCCGACTTCACCTCCCTTTTGTATTTGCGTTGCCTGTTTCCGGTCTGATTGCCGCTGTCTTTGGTTTTCTTCTGGGTCTTCCCGCATTGAGGTTAAAGGGGCCCTATCTGGTTATTGCCACAATGGGTTTTGGGATGGCAATCATCCAGATTATTGGACATTGGGAGGGGTTCTTTGGTGGTCACATGGGCATTATTACTCCAAAGATAACATTTGGGCCTTTTGAACTGAATACAGACAGGCAGCTTTATTATTTAATCATGACAGTTACAGTAGGCATGACCATAGCGGCCATAAACATAATTAAATCAAGGATAGGCCGGGCATTTATCGCTATCCGGGATAGTGATATAGCTGCTGAGACTATAGGGGTAAATCTTACCCACTATAAAACTCTGGCCTTTGCAGTGAGTGCATTCTACACTGGTATTGGAGGGAGTTTGATGGGTTTTGTTCTGGGGTTCATCAACCCCCAGAACTTCAATTTTTTTCTTTCTATCTCTTTCCTGGCTATGGTTGTGGTAGGGGGTCTTGGTTCCATTTTGGGTTCTATTCTTGGAGCAATATTAATCACCTTTTTGCAGATACAGTTGAATAATATCCCTGAAGTCCCTCTCCTGGGGAAAGGGGTAATTTTCCTCTCCCAGGGATGGTTTAGTATGAGTGGGATAGCCAATGTATCGAGCATAATATTTGGATTGATATTGATTGTTATTATAATTTTCGAGCCATTGGGGTTGTGGGGACGGTGGCTAAAGATCAAATACTACTGGAAAAAGTGGCCGTTTTAGCAGTAGGTATACCTTCGTAAAAGTTCACCGTCTGCTGTTTCCCATTCACCGACGGAGAGAGGGCAGCAAAGAACTGGCAACTGACAACGGATAACTGAGAACAGTTAACGGTTATATAACTTCGCTCTCATTGATACTTTTTCCGAAAGAACACAGCTTTCAATATTGATAAGGGGAGAATGCCATGTTAACCCAACTATCCCAGATAATAGTCAGCGGATTGGCCATAGGAAGCTGTTATGCCCTAATCGCCCTGGCGATGGTAATTATCTATAAGACCTCTGAGGTATTGAACTTCGCCCAGGGTGAGATGGCTATGGTAAGCACTTTCTTTGCATATTCTCTTTTGTCAACCTATAACATACCTTTTATTATTGCCTTCCCTCTAACACTTGTGTTTTCCCTGCTCCTGGGTATGCTCGTGGAATTTGCATTCCTCAGACCTGCCAAAAAACCCACTGTCTTAGGATTGATTGTGATTACCCTTGGGGCAGAAATGGTTCTGTATGGTTTTGCCGGATGGAAATGGGGGGCAGAGACCAAGAGTTTCCCTTCTCCTATATTGGATACGAGGGTTTATAATCTAAAAGGCATTATAATAAGTCAGTTAAATCTCTGGATTTTTGCAGTCTGTATCAGCCTGATGCTTATCCTATTCCTCTTTTTCAGGTATTCTAAATTGGGTGTTGCCATGAAAGCAACTGCCCAGAACCAGACGGCGGCCCGTCTGATGGGGATTAGATCCAAGAGAATCCTGTCCTTGACATGGGGGCTTAGCTCTCTGATTGGTGCGGCAGCCGGTGTGCTAATTGCCCCTATTACCTTACTTGACCCCAATATGATGATAGACCCCTTATTAAAGGCCTTTGCTTCGGCAGTATTAGGTGGGATGACCAGCCTGCCTGGGGCAGCACTGGGTGGTGGGATTCTTGGGGTGGTTGAGAACCTGTTTGGATGGTATGTGTCAACAGAGTTCAAATCTGTTGTGGCATTCGCAATCATCGTTATTGTTCTATGTATAAGGCCCAGTGGGCTTTTGGCAAGACATTACGTAAAAAAGGTTTAAAAGGATGGTTCATCTCCCAAAGAGTTGGTTGATGAAAAGGATTCAAGGGGTCAAGGATTCGAGGATTCGAGTGTTTAAGGGTTAATAATATTCACTTGACCACTGGAATCCTCGAATCCTGTACCACTTTCTCCCAACTAATTGGGAGAAGAACCTACTATGTAATTGATAACAGAGGTCACTATTATTGGCTATCATCCATACCATCAGAGAAAAAATACGAAAACAAAAATATGAGTTTACTATTCCACACTTTTTTGAAGAAATGACTAATGACAATCTCACTTTTGCGGATATTGAAATGGCAATTGAGAATGGTCGAATAAATCGTAAGTTTACACGAGATATCAGAGGAACACGGTATGAGGTTATTGGTACTGCAATTGACGGAAGAGAAATAGCAATCATTTGTAGAATTAAAAGCACGGGAAAGCTATTATTAATTACAACATATGCTTCAGAGGAATAAGATAATGAGAAAAACAGCAAAATACGATTATGGCGAGTGTGAGATTTGCGGTACCCGAATGCAAGAGAAGCTTATTAAACAAGATTTCTGGATACGCGGGGATCTTATTGTTGTGGAAGATGTTCCTGCAGGGGTGTGTCCACGTTGTGGGGAAAAGGTTGTGAAAGCTGATGTGGGGCGATTAATTGCAAAGTTAATAGAAAATTCAGAACGAATTGCTAAATCGCCAAGAATCTCCGTTCCTGCGATTAAATTTGATACAGAAGAAGCAAGGGTTTAAAACAGGCTGGCACAGGCGCATAACACGTTGCAAAAGATTAGCATTTAAACCTTTCGGGCTTCTTTTGCACCAAGCCCGTTAGCCGCTCATTGCAGGCAAGAAGGTAATGTCAAAAGTTACATCAAAATTAAAAAAAGGAGGCAAATATGTTTACCAAAAGTTTTAAAAACAGTTTGATTGTTTTGACGTTGTTAATCTCTTTGACCCTCTTTTTTGGCCGTTCCATTGCATCTGAGGTTGGCATGTCCGAGGATACAATTAAAATCGGCCAGTGGAGCCCTCAGACGGGACCAGCAGCCTTGTGGGGGGCAGTTGCCAGAGGGACTGAAACCTACTTTAAGATGCTGAATGCTGAGGGCGGAATCCATGGAAGGAAGCTTAAGCACCATATTCGTGACGATGCCTACCAGCCACCCAGAACCGTTGCTGCTGTTAAGGAACTTGTTGGCAGGGTCGAAGTATTCGGTTTTGCAGGCGGTGTGGGAACAGCTACGGGTATGGCAGTTAAAAGATACTTAAATGATCAAAAGATTCCATGGGTAGGACCTGCATCGGGTTCTAGCAGATGGGCAAATCCACCCACCAGGTATCTCTTTGCCCTCTATCCCAATTATGTTGATGAAGCAACTATTTTAACCACATACGCTTATGAGACCCTCAAAAAGAAAAAGGTTGCTTTCTTTTATCAGAATGATGACTATGGCAAAGAGGGTCTGATGGGTGCAAAGAAGACACTGGAAGGATACAACACTAAATTAGTCCAGGAGGTCTCTGTGGAGCCCCTGGATACCGATATTAGTTCTCAGGTGTTGAGGTTGAAGATGGCTAATCCGGACATAGTAATTCTCTGGCTATTGCCAAAGCATGCTGCCATGACAATGGGGGCAGCGGCAAAGATAGGCTTTAAGCCTATATGGATGACTACCAGTACCCTGTCCGACGCACCGATGATGTATGATATAACAGAGGGATTATGGGAGGGTGTAATATTCGATTGCTTTGCCGAACTTCCTGATTCTAAAGACCCCCTTATGATCAAGTACAAAAAGGCTCATGATGAGTTTGCACCCAAGGAAAGATGGGGGATGTTTTTTTATGCAGGATTTCTCTTTGCTGAGCCGATGATAGAGGGATTCAAACGTGCCGGACGGGACCTGACCCGGGAGAAGTTTGTTGATGCTATGGAGACAATAAAAAACTGGAACGGTGGTATAGGTCATAATATCACATTTGCTCCAAATCAGCGGCAAGGCCAGCGGTCTGTATTCTTAGGAAAATGTGTAAAGGGCAAAGCCGTAAAAATCAGTGATTGGTTAGAGGTAAAGTAACCGTGAACGGTTACTAGGTAAAACAATAAAGGGGATTTCATGCCTTTCTTCGAAGTAGAGAACCTGCTTATCCATTTCGGTGGTCTGAAGGCTTTGAACAATGTCAGTTTTCAGGTAAAAGAGAATTCTATATATTCCATTATTGGCCCTAATGGGGCTGGGAAGACGACCCTCTTCAACTGTATTGGCGGGATTTATAAACCAGATATGGGTAGGATAATATTTAAAGGAGAGGATATAACAGGATCCAAACCCCATAAAATTGCTCGAAAGGGGGTTGCCCGTACTTTTCAGAATATTGAATTGTTCTCCCACATGACCACCCTGGATAACCTTCTTTTAGGAAGGCACTGTCAGATGAATACCAATATCTTAAACAGTGCCTTCTTTACTCGAAAGGTGGTAAGAGAAGAGGTTGCTAATCGAGAGGCAGTGGAGCGTATTATAGATTTTCTTGATCTACAGTCTGCCAGGAATCAACTGGTTGCAAATCTTCCTTTTGGTACTCGGAGGCTTGTTGAACTGGGAAGGGCATTGGCATTGGAACCTCAGCTGCTGCTTCTGGATGAGCCGTCAGCAGGAATGAATCTGGAGGAGAAAGGAGATCTGATGATATGGATTCAGGATATAAAGGAGGACTTTGGTATAACCATCCTTTTGATAGAGCACGATATGAAATTGGTTATGGATGTCTCTGACAGGGTTCTTGCCCTCAATTATGGAGAAAAGATAACTGAGGGGCTGCCTTCAGAGGTGCAACATCACAAAGAAGTTTTAAAGGCATACTTAGGAGAGGAAGATACGGTTGTTGTTTAAAGTAAAAAACATAGAGACCAGTTATGGATTTGTCAATGCCATTCGCGGTGTTTCCCTGGATATGGAGGAAGGTGATATAAAGACCGTCCTCGGTGCCAACGGTGCTGGAAAGACAACCATCCTTAAAACTATAATGGGACTGTTGGAAGACCAGCCTGAAAAGGGGACTATAGAATTCATGGGCAAAAGGATCGACAGAATGGATACAGAGGATATCGTCCGTCTTGGCATATCCTATGTGCCTGAAGGGAGGGAGATATTTCCTGAACTCACAGTTTTTGAGAACCTTAAGATGGGTTCATATACACGAAGGGACAAAGATGGGGTCAGGAAAGACTACAAACGGGTCTCTGAGTACTTTTCTGTACTTGAGGAAAGGAAAAATCAACTGGCAGGGACCCTTAGTGGCGGGGAACAACAAATGCTGGCCATAGGTCGTGCTTTGATGGCCAGACCAAAACTTCTCCTTTTGGATGAACCCTCTCTGGGTTTATCTCCGGTACTGGTAAAGGAAATATTCGAGATCATTAAGGCCATAAATAAAGAGGGGATCGCCATTCTGTTGGTAGAGCAGAACGCCAGGATGGCACTTAACATCGGAAATTATGGTTATGTCCTGGAAAACGGCAGGATTGTTCTATCCGATGAAACAAGGGTTCTCCTGGAAAACGATGATGTGAAGGAATTCTACTTAGGAGTAAAATTGGAAGAGTCAGTGAAAGGTTATCAGAGATATAAGAGAAAGAAGAGATGGAGGTAGCTATGATTCAGACATTAGAGCATAGACTTCAGACATCAGACTGGGGGGAAGTAAGTCTGGGGTCTGAATTGCAGGATTATGGATTCAATTCAAGCCCGGGAACGAAGTGTAATTCAACATGATCGGCAAGCATCAAAAAAAGAGACTCAGGTCGTATAGTAAGATTTCATTAATTTTTCTCCTTGCTTCGGCGGTAGTTCTCGCAATAACTTATGAAATAAGGACAAGCGCATGGGAAGCGGCTCTTTTTCCCCGGTACTCAAAGACCGCAACCTGGAGACTTCAGGCAGGGGAGAGCAAGGAGATTTCCTTCCCTCTGGATGGTCCCTTTGACATCTCCAGAGGCTATACACATTTACCAAACTTTCAACAGCGGCTTAAAGAGAAAGGTTATGCAGTAACCTCACAGGCAAGACAATCGAAGACGGCCCTCTTCCTCGGCAGAAATGGCATACCAATCCCTTATGACAGAAGGGACGATCCGGGATTACGACTGAATGATAAAGATGGTGCTGAAGCCTACCATGTTAACCAGAACATCCAACAGTTTCCTTCATTTAAATCCATACCGCCACTTTTAATAAAGATCCTGCTTCACAGGGAAAACCGGGAATTATTCGATTTTGAACATCCTTTCCTGAATCCTGCCATTGAATGGGATCGCCTCAGTTTAGCGAGTTTTAGGTACCTGGGCGAAAGGCTTTTTGGTATTTCTGGTGGAATCGGGGGAAGTACCCTGGTAACCCAAATGGTAAAATTCAGACACTCAAGCAAGGGTATGACCAGTGGTCCTATGGACAAGGCAAGACAGATAATAGGAGGAAGTTTGTGGGCATACAGGAAAGGACCCAATACAATCGACACCCGCAAAGAAATTGTCAGGGAATACCTTAATGGAATGCCATTGGGGGCGGCCAAAGGGTACGGTGAAATTAACGGGATTGGCAAGGGGATGTGGACATGGTTCGGTAAAGATGTAGACCGGCTAATGTCTGATTTACAAATGAATGAAACGGATCACGATATGCTTTATAGAAAGGCAAAAACACTTAAAGAGGCACTTTCACTTATCATTGCCACACGACACCCATCCTTGTATCTCCAAAAGGACCACACTATACTGGAGAAAAAAGCAAATGGGTATCTTCGCCTTTTGGAAACAGACGGAATCATTAGCCCGGCTTTAAAAAAAGCTGCACTGACAACCCCCTTAGAATTCAGGCGTGGCGCACCTATCCCTCCCCCTCTCTCCCTCGTGGAGCGAAAGGGGACAGACTCTGTCCGCATAAAGTTACTCAATCTGCTGGGTATTGAGACACTTTATGAACTGGATCGATTGGATATGGAAGTTGATACTACCTTTGACTTCGATGTCCAGCAGAAAGTCAATAACATCTTGAATTCTCTTTGCTCCCCTGAGTTCTTAAGGGAAAATGGATTTTTAGCCCCCTATCTGTTACAAAAAGGGGATCCTGGAGAAGTGATATACAGCTTTGCCCTTTTTGAAAGCCATCCGGAGGGGAATCTTTTAAGGATTCAGGCCGATACCCTGAATAAACCCCTCAATATTACTACTGGCATAAAGCTGGAGTTTGGTTCTACAGCGAAACTTCGAACTCTGGCCTCTTATCTGGTGGTCATTGACCACCTTTATGGTTATTTTGCAGAGAAAGACCAAAGCGACCTTTTGAGGAAGAAGACGCAGGTCAACGACCCTTTATCCAAATGGGTCCTGGATTATCTGTTGTATCACCCAAAGGCTACGCAAGAGGAGGTATTGAAGGCTAGCCTGCAAAGGAGCATTTCTGGGAATCCTCATCAGGCTTTTTTCACAGGGGGTGGAGTACACACGTTTAAGAACTTCAAAGAGGATCAGGACAATCGGGTTTTTACCATTGAAGAAGGGTTTTGCCAATCAGTGAATCTTGTCTTCATCCGGCTGATGAAGGAAGTGGTTGACTATTATACAGCAAATCTTGGCTATAATGTGAAGGCTCTGCTTTCAGAAACAAACAATCCTGAACGGTTACCTCTTTTAAGAGAAGCGATGGAACTGGAATCTGTCGAATTCCTCAAAAAATATTACCGGATCCATGCCCCTAAGACATATAAAGAGTCTTTCGCAATACTCTGCCAATCCTCCCAGCATCCCCTGAGGAACTGGGTTATCCTTTACCTGAAGGAAAATCCAGATGTTACCCTGGAGCAGTTAATAACAGCGGCTAAGTCCCATTTCCAGGAAAAGGTATTAGACCTCACTTCACTCAATAAGCTGTTTAGAGCCTATCGAGGAAAGTCGTACCAGCTCACTGACGAGGCTTACCTTCTGGGAAAGCATCCCCTTGAGGTCTGGGTAGCCTTCTATCTGAAAGAACATCCTAAAGCCCTCTGGAGTAAAGTGCTGGAAGATAGCAAAGATGCCCGGATGCTGTCTTCTTCATGGATATTCAAAACCCGTTTTTACCACCCACAAAACCTAAGGATAAAAAGGCTTCTTGAACAAAAGGCATTTGCCGAGATTCATCGAACATGGAGGTCTATGGGATATCCGTTTGCAACACTTGTCCCCTCTCTGGCAACTGCAATTGGCAGCTCAGCCGATCGGCCAGTAAATTTAGCAGAGTTCATGGGTATCATTCTCAATGAGGGAATTTATAAACCAATGATCAGCTTCAAAGGGCTGCATTTTGGGAAGGATACCCCTTATGAAACCCATCTTAGTAAACCACCTGATACCAAGAAAAGGGTCATGTCTCCTCTAGTGGCCCGATCTTTGAAAGACGCCCTAAGGCAAGTAGTGGAAAGGGGTACTGCTCAACGGATAAAAAATACTTTTACCCTGCCCGATGGTACCTCCGCTGATGTAGGTGGGAAAACTGGTACTGGAGACAACCGGTTCGAAACCTTCGGCCGTAATGCAGGGGTTGTCAGCTCAAAAAGCATCAATCGAACCAGCGCTTTTGTCTTTTATGCAGGCAGATTCTTTGGGATTGTTACTGCCCACGTACAAGGTCCAGATGCTTCACAATATGAATTCACGAGTGCTTTGGCGGTTCAGGTATTAAAGACCTTATGGCCTGCCCTGCAGCCGCTTTTTACCGAGAAAGGGCAGGGGCTTATATTTCCTTCCCAGCCAGATGCTCCCTGATTTCATTCAGCCTTTCATTGATTTCCCGAAGCTTGGACGTCATACTTTCTCGCATCTTGAAATCAGGAATGTCTTCAATGTCTCCAATGCGGGTTATAATGTCGTCGAGCCTTTCCCATGTAATGTCCAATTCGGCATTGAATTCCAGCGGCGCTACTGCAATGCCTTCTTTCCTGAACTTGCCCATGGCGATGTCCAGATCGATTATCTCTCCCAATTGTGGGACAATGGGAAAAGTATTTAGTTCTTCACCGGCATAATTGCTAAATGCCAGTGAGCTGCTGGGTTCTCCATGGACAATCACAGTAGCAGAGGGCTTTGGATCAAAATACCTGAGCCATTTAAGAAGTTCTTCCCTGTCGGCGTGGGCAGAGAATCCTCCGATTGTGTGAATCTTGGCTCTTACGGTTACTTCTTCGCCGAAAATCTTTACGCGTCCGGCGCCGTCTACAATGAGTCGCCCCGTGGTACCCTGTGCCTGGTAACCCACAAACACAATGTGAGCCTCTGGACGCCAGAGATTATAGCGTAGGTGGTGTTTAATGCGGCCGGCATGTCCCATTCCGCTGGCCGCAATGATTATGGCTCCCTTTTTGATCTCGTTCAAACGCATAGATTCTTCAGCCGAGCGGCTGAAATGCATACCGGGAAAGCCAAGCGGATGGTTACCGGCACGCAATTTGTTTATAGTTGCTTCATCAAAGCATTCCGGATGCTTTAAAAAGATTTCAGTAGCCGAGATGGCAAGGGGACTGTCTATATAAACGTCCATATAAGGGATTTGTTTTTTCTGGTAAAGCTCGTTTAACACATAGAGCACCTCCTGAGTGCGCTCCACCGCGAAGGCTGGAATCACCACGTTGCCTCCGTCCTTATCGGCGGCAATGATTACCTCCTTGAGTTCCTGATAGGTGCTTTCCTTGGACTTATGAATGCGATTACCGTAAGTAGATTCGATAAAGACCACATCGGCTTTCTGAATATACGTAGGGTCTGAAATTATCGGCTGATTGGTACTGCCCAGATCACCTGAAAAGACTATTTTAACCTCACGGTCTTTTTCCTTAACCCAAATTTCGATGATAGCAGAACCCAGGATATGTCCCGCGTCACTGAAACGGGCACGCACATAAGGGGAAAGGATAATATCGTTTCCGTAATTTATTGGCATGAAATATTCCATGGCCGCAGCAGCATCATCTTGCGTGTAAAGAGGCTCAATCAAGCGATGGCGGCCGGCGCGCCTCTTTTTACGGTTACGCCACTCCGCTTCCATCTCCTGTATATGGGCGCTGTCAGCCAGCATAATCCTGCATAAGTCTGCGGTCGAGGGTGTGCACAGAATGCTGCCGGAAAACCCCTTATGTACCAGTTTGGGTATCAAACCGCTGTGATCGATATGTGCATGGGTTAGCAAAAGATGGCTCACCGTCCCAGAGTCGTAGGGGAAATCCAGATAGTTGCGCTCCTCCATCTGTCTCGATCCCTGAAACATGCCGCAGTCCACAAGGATCTTTACGCCTTCCGTCTCAATCAGGTAGTTGGAACCCGTTACTGTCCCCGCCGCCCCCACACAGGTTACTTTCATAGCCTTCCTCCTTATGCCCGCTCACTACACGATTACCGTGCGCTTAATGGTCTTAACCACTTCGTCTGGGTCATCCAGGATGGTAAACATATCCATATCCTCCGGGGAGACCTTGTTTCGCCCCAAAAGGTCGCTTCGCATCCACCCCAACAGGCCGTTCCAGTAATCAGACCCAACAAGAATCACAGGAAAGGGTTTGATCCGTTTGGTCTGGATCAGGGTCATGGCCTCGAATATCTCGTCCAGCGTTCCGAAACCGCCAGGCATGCCTATATAGGCTTGAGCATATTTGATGAACATTACCTTCCTTACGAAAAAGTATTTGAACTCCAGGTTTATATCTATATAAGGGTTGCTTTTTTGCTCTAGAGGTAGGCGAATATTTAGCCCGACAGACTTTGAGCATCCCTCTCTTGCCCCTCTGTTGGCTGCCTCCATGATACCAGGACCACCACCGGTAATGATGTTAAAGCCATTTTCAGCCAATTTCTTAGCGATGATAACAGTCTTTTCATATGTATCCTCACCTGACTGAACTCGGGAAGAACCAAAGATAGAAACGCATGGATAGATGTCAGATAGTGTCTCAAAACCATCTACAAATTCGGCTAAAATTTTAAAGAGCCGCCATGAATCAGTAACAGTTATTGCATCAATCAGGTATTGTTTTTCTGACATAGGTATCTACCTCCCTGTTTTTCGGAACGGACTCAGGTTTCCTGGATAATAACCGTTCACGGCTCTCAGTTTACCGTTCACGGTTTAATCACAACAGCGGGCTTAAGCCCGCTGTTTATATAAAGCTTGAAGCATTTTGCCAGCTGTTAACTGCAAACCGTAAACTGTGAACGGATACCCTGAATATGATCTGGCTGTCTACTGTCAAGATCCCAGTAACCAAAGATTGACTATGAACTATCTATCAAATAGTTTACCTGTTGTCAAGGATGTTTGCTGGTTCTGGAACTCCGATATAAGGATCAAAAATAGTTATGGCGTCACAAACAGATTCGCCGGAGTTATGTGAATGAATTAGGGAGGCGAGAGTCCAGTGTATTTGGTATAAATCGAGGTGCGGGTGACTCCCAGTTCTTGGGCCGTTTTGTGGACAGGAACATCCACCAGCATGATCA
>Ga0210049_1000582_pt1 | contig 31339 bp, 30 predicted proteins | sample CryGeyCG2014_300_2_FD_183964 | JGI IMG/M metagenome (GOLD analysis project Ga0210049, IMG submission 183964) | Groundwater microbial communities from aquifer - Crystal Geyser CG06_land_8/20/14_3.00 (SPAdes) (version 2) | ecosystem: Environmental > Aquatic > Deep subsurface > Groundwater | place... | reverse complement strand
GCCGGGCGTCCCTCACGCCGGGCGTCCCTCACGCCGGGCGTCCCTCACGCCGGGCGTCCCTCACGCCGGGCGTCCCTCACGCCGGGCGTCCCTCACGCCGGGCGTCCCTCACGCCGGGCGTCCCTTGCGATGCTTCAAGTTTAACTACACTTCTGGAGGTGTTCGTATGACTGTGGAGAAGCGTCTGAGTGGACGCATTCTGGAACTGCGCAGGCGTAGCGACAAGGCGTTGCGCTCGTATCACGCTTGCGCGACTCGCTGCGAGAGAGAGTTGATGCGCAGCGAGTATTTTACCATCGGAGCGCAGTTCGCGCTGGAGCACCTTAGACACGAGGTTAAGGCGACGGAGCTGGCACTTAAGACGGCCACCCCTTTGTGGCGAAAGGAGGTATAAAGTATGGCTGCAAGTATTGTAGTGCAATTTAGATTCGACATTCAGCTAGGAGTCGACATGCTTAACTGCGTGCTGACTATTGCGGGTTGTAATGAGCACGCCGAATGTCCCTTCTATGTGAGCATTCGAGACGAGGTCTATGACTTAGGGATTGTGTTCAATGGTCGCGCTGACACCAGCCTGCTTGCAGCCACCCGCGAGGAGCTTATGGTCTGGCTTAAGCGGCAGCTATCGAACCTTAGTGAGCGCAGCGATGCGATAGCGGATTGCGGTATTGTTGGCGGCTTGCGCATGATTAAACCAGAGCCTATTAGCAAGAGCGAGGACAAGTAGCAATGGCATACCGGAAGCGCATCCTGCAACCGTGCTCTATATGCGCTAAGCCGATGAATCCCGTTGACTATCTCATTGGCAGCGGGACTTGCTACGCCTGCTGCGTGCGTGCTCACAGCGATGCTTATAGCGATGGGACGGGCAGGCGGGACAGTAGCTGCTCCGTGCGTAAGGCAGCCAGCGCGCCCCGTGTGCCTAGGGCGTTGCGTTGCGCGTGTGTGCCTAGGGCGTTGCGCACGACTAGGAACATAGAAGGAGTCTGTTATTGCAGTAAGAGTGTTCAATCTTCTCCTGTATGAATCTGAGGGGATGAAGAGCGGGCGTAGCGGTCGCCCGACGCTATGTATGCGTGTATAGTGCGCGTAGTGCGTAATGCTGACTGCAAGGCACGTTGCGTAAGGCATGTGTAGCGCGTATGGGCGGTGCGTGGTGTGTGCGTAGCTATGCGCGTAGCTCTGCTCGCCCGAACAGTTAGCGCGCTACTAGGGAAGCTGCGCAGCTTGCAGCTAGAGATGCAGCCTCCCTGGCAGCCATATCCGAGCCTATAGGTGGTAGGGATTGACCCTGCTAAATCCATTCCGAGAGGTGTATCATGGCAAAGGCAAAGGTTACAACTGGCAATGGCGGCGTTCCGCTCCTCGAGGTCCCGCGCAAGTGCCGTTACTGGCAGGCGCAAGGGCTCGTAACGCTCTCTATGATAATCACGCTGCGAGAGGTGGACTTCTGGAAGCTGGCTGGCGGCAAGGCTAACTGCGTTATCGGGAAGCCGCCGGAAGACCCGACTAAGGATGACGGAAGCGTGACCGTGTGGACAAAGCATCTGGCGGGGAAGGGATACCTTGACCCACGTGCTTACGTGAGCGGACTGGTTGCCAACGCTGTTGGCGCTCCACTCGCGCCAGTTGCAGCAGTCAAGCTCGCCGACGAAGGGAACCGGCTACTGCGTGGAATCAGGAAGCGCGACGACGACGCGCTGAAGGGCATGAGCTTCTAGCCTCGCTGCAAGGGTTGCGGTCCTGGGATGTAACGCCCGGGGCTGCAACCCTTTTTTTTACCTCCGCTCCCTGCTAGACTCTATGCTATCCCTCGCTTAGACTCTCGCTGCGCCCCTAGCTTAACCGTGCCAGCCAAACCCGACCCACCCCCCCGCGTGCGCGAGGGAGACGATGAACCCGCTCCCTGCCGACATGTATTTTCTGAACATATTAGGGGATGCCGTCAGACGCGCACAGACGGGGCTACAACGCACGAAAGGCAAATACCTAGTGGGTTCCACAGGGCCGGGGGGTTTCATTCAATCTGGGCTGGGTTCTAGCTTGCTTAGGGGCAATGGGAATCATACTTAGACGCAGAAATTAGAAAATTGGGATTTTGGGGATTAAGTTACACTAGGGGGAAGGCGCCGGCATCCAGAACCGTCAAGGAGGAGAGTCGTATGCTGTCGACCCGCCGGCGCCCCCCTCTTTTCACCTAATCTTCATTGTGCTGTTGGCTTAAAGTATGGTATTTCTACGAACAGGTGGGCGGAGTTGTGCAAGCTCTGGCTTCTGGGTGTGGGCAAGGCTAATGGATTGAAAAAGAAAGCGTAGAGACGTCTGCGAAGCGATAGCGAGCACGAAGAAGGGGCGTTCTGCGCCCCTATATCTCTTTTCTTCTTTCTAATTCTAATTCGTATTCTAATTCGTATTCTAATTAGGGCTTGACATTCCCCACTAACCTTGACGAGTCAAGTTGGCTTGACATATCAAGGCTGAGTCAAGGGGGCTTGACAAGGGGTTGAAAAGGTGCTAGCATCAGATGTGAACCCACTCAAAAGGAGTATTCGTATGGGCAGATATGCGATGGTTAGAGAGGGCTTTTTCACAGGAAGCTTAGTAGACACGCCGCCCTATACGCGAATCGTGTTTCTGCTGATGCTCGTGCAGAAGAACCGCGAGGGCATCTTCGAGGGGAACGCCGATTTCATTTCGCGCATCTGCAAAATAAGCCTCAAGGATGCGGAGGAATCGCTGGTGATTCTATCTTCGCCCGACCCGAACAGCGATTCCCAAGAAGCCGACGGAGCGAGGATAATCCAGCTCAGTCCCCGCCACTGGCGGATTGTGAATGCCGAGAGATACGATGCCATAGCGGGAGAGGAACGAGCGCGAGCATATAACACGGCGTATCAGAGGCATGCGCGAGCGAAAGCGAAACAGGAAGCTGCTGGCGCCGGAGAAGCTGCAAGCGCGCTGAAGCCCGACGAGGACGCAGGATTTAGGAAGGCGCTGGGACTCATTCACACCAAGGAGCGAGCGCCTACGGGACCCGAAATCAAAGCCTGGCGGGCGCTGCGAAAAGATTACAGCATAGATGACATTATCGAGGCAATAGGCTTCGGGGTCAATGACGATTTCTGGCGACCGAACATCCTGGCATTCGCACCCCTGGCAAAACGCAAGAGCGCCGGGGCGCCTCGGAAGTTCGACAATCTGATAGCGAAACAACGGCAGGCGGCGGCGGATATAGACGGTGATAAGGTTGGGAACTATGACGCGAAGGCGGCGGCGGACGCCGCAATCGAGGAGGCGACCCGTAAACGACGGCTGTGGGAGAAGGAGCACGCCGATGAGACCCGGCAGGCGCTTGCCCAACGAGAAATATCCTACACTGGTCCATGCGCACAAGAGACACCGGAGGAGAGAGATAATCACTAATGGCAAAATACGACCATACCATCATCCCGCTTGTCGAGAGTCTGGCGAAGCTCACCACGTTTCTCGACACCTACTCCAACTTCATTGCGGTTTATTTTCCGCCAACGCATTTGCCGCAGCAACACGAACTTCTGCTCTGCTTCAGACTTCGACTTTCAACGAACGAGGATTGGGTCAACTCGCTGCCGTATATCATTCGCGCCAAACTCCTTGAGAAGCCTGAACACGCGAAGCAGGCGACGCATAGTGGGCGTCGCATTAGTATCAATGAGAATGATGTGCTCGCTCGTAGGTGGCAGACACACATTGAGCATCTCATCACATTCGTATTGGAATCACCGGAAGGCATACGCCAGGATTGCGCGTATAGAACACTCGGGGGATACTTGCAGGCAGGACAGAACGAAAATCTCTTAGACAAATTACGACCTCAGTTGGCGGATGCTTTCGGTGATGGAAAGCTCCCGAAAGAGATAGACCTTTTCAGGAAGGCGCTACCTAGGGGAAACGATGATACACAATGATACCCGAAAGACCGCTGAATCACGCGCCCAGGAGCGGAGCAAGAAGGCGTCTGAGCTGGCACGGCGCCTGGGGTCGCTGACCATCCAGCTTGGCGAGGCATGCCTGGCTCCGGAGTGGTGGCGCTGGACGGATACCATAGCCGCACTAGAGCCCAACGGGCTCATCACAATGAGCCATGCAATCTCCCTGGCGACCGATATTCTGGACGCAATGCACTTCGAGCACCTTGAGGCTGATGCAATCAAGCATGGGCTTCAGGTCGCTACCGAAGATAATAATCCAAGCGTCGAGTATATGCTCGAATGCGCCCGCAAGTATAAACACCCAGAGGCGGGCGCAGGGACCGGCGGAACTTCTGCTGGAAGTATGGCTTAAAGTATGGCTTAAAGTATGGTATAATCACCCTGCGAGTTTTCTTGGCGATACCTCCACGGAATGGCGGGTCGGCTGGGCACAGGGACTGGCGGAACCAGGCGTCCTTGCTCAGCCGGCCCCAATCTGTGTTATAATGCGGCCATGGTGCCTGAACTCTATTGGCGGCGTTACTGGGCGGAGCTGGATGCTTTTCTGGTTTCTCAGGACATCGTCCATTTCAGCGCCCGCGAAATCAGTCCGTGCTCCATCGTCTACAGTCCCCAGGGTCCCATCAGCAACAAGCAGGCTCCGAGGTCTATGTGGCCACACATCATCCCAACGCTGGGGATTCTCGAAATCATGCGGGCGCATTTCGACAATCAGCCGATATATGTGGGTTCGGGATACCGGGCTTCGCCTTACAACAAAGCCATAGGCGGCGCTCCTAAAAGCCAGCATGTGCAGTTCCGCGCCTGCGATGTGCATATGGACTACATCCGTCCCCGCGAGATATGGAACTACCTCACCAAGAATGACCCGCCGCGCAATGGCTATGGCGTCTATAAAACCTTCATCCATGTGGATACCCGCTCCACATCGGCCCGCTGGGAGCGCGACTGATGAGCATCCAGATATACAGCCCGACGCTCGCTGTCGGTCCCGTTTGGACCGACCCCATGAACATCTTGGCCAGCGATAACGCCTATGCAATCCTGGCTTTTGGGCAGATACAGTATCTCATCGGCATGAACTATGGCATCGTTGGGGCCGGAGTCATCAACCAGGTCGAGGTCGGTGTCGAGCAATACGATAATCTGGATATGGCCCCCTTTGCGAGCATCGATGTATCATGGGATGGCGGCACTAGCTGGTCGGCCCTGGCCCATCCGGTGACACAGAAACCAGCCGATGACAATGCGGTCGAATGGCTCGATGTAACTGCCGATACGATTTGGGATTGGGACAAGCTCTCCGATGTCAATTTCCAGGCCCGACTTTTGGTGAACGCCAAGGCAGCCACCGCAGGCAGTTACTATGTCGATTGGCTGCCGGTGCGCATCACTTGGACACCAGGCAAAGCACGTATCAGGTCTAATATCTATGCGCCGTGGCTGCGCTATCATCGGCACGGCTAAAGGAGCTATGATGACAGATTGGTATCTGAAATCGATGGTCGCAAGCCTTACCGAGGGCATCGTTATCAAAGCGGCGGGAACCCGGCTGGACAGCGGGCACGCCCATCCGTTCTTCCTCGGCGGCTTCCAGGTGAAAATCAAGAGCGCGCTTGCGAAGGTGGCTTTCTTGGTGCTCACCGGTAACGACGGAAGCGACGCTTACCCGACCGCCGACACCGAGGTGCAGCAACTCATCTGGAGCGGCGACTGTCCCTTTGGCGCCGCCGACCAGGACCTCAATGAGATTCTCATTGTGTTGCCCCGGCCGCTCCTCATCGGCGAGAAAAATGCCGCCGGCAAGGTCAACTATCTGTGGGGCAAGGTTTCAGTCGATGATAATGTCTGCATCATTCCGTATGAAGCCTTCCCCAAGCGGGCTTCGTATTAACCCCAACAAGGAGGCATTGATGGCGAACAAACGAAAAGAAAAAGCTGTGGGCGAATCCCCGAAGAAGGTGACGGCGAAGGACCTGAATCTGAAAGGCCCAAGCATGCCGAAGTTTCCGCATGGAAACACCTATGTGAAGATTCCGCAGCATGTGCTGGTGAATGTGCTCAATCAGGGTCTGGGCGGCCACTTCCACAAGTATATCGCGGCGGCGGAGAAGGCGGTAGATGAAATCCTGCAAGCGAAGGACCGGCTCTATGGCACCGCAGCCTTCGCCAAAGCGCTCTATCTGATGTATAAGCACCTGCGCGAATCTGGAACCCCCGACTATATGCGCAGCCGGTTCAAGAACATCATCCTCAGTATTGTCTATGCGCTCAAGACCTATGATGAATGATGAAGCGACCGTCCAGAGAACTGCCGGAAGCGAAACCTGGGACAGGCAAGCCGTTCTATCGCCGTTATCCCATCACGCAATCCGAGAAGCTGCCCTTCTGGGTCAATACGGTGATGCTGGGCGGTTACATCCTGAGCAAGCCGAAGCATCATATCAGCCGATACGGGAACGAATACTATGATTTTCTGCTCATCCAGGTCAAGACATATCAAGTGCCCCCGATTCAGCACCAGTGTTTTCATGTGCGCGTTTTCCAGGAGCAGGCCAAGCAAATCGTGCTCGGATGCGAGCCCGGACAGGCGGCTCTTGTAATCGGCCGGGTGGAAATTCCAACCCGTTGGGCGTTGGGAATGCCGGGAGCCGATACAATTATGGTGGTGGCTCATTATGTGATGCCGCTGTCCCCAGAGAACATCGAGCCTCGCAAGTGGGTCTTCCCGGCGGCACGTTATGGCAAAGAAGAAACAACCGCAAAATGACCCCAACACCGTAGAGGTCGCACTGGGGTTCATACCCACCCTTCCGAGCGAATACAGCGCCTTCAATGACGCTATCGACCCGGAGAAAGAGCCGAACGAAGCCCAAAAGAAGCAACTGCTCTATATGTTCGCCAAGCATCCCTGGTATTTCTTTTCTAGCGGGTATATCAGGACCCGGGACGATAACGATGAGCTCCAACCGGTCAAGCTCTTCCCGGCTCACCTGGAGTATCTACAGGTGATGGTTCAGCTCTGGCTGAACTATAACTGCCTGCTCGTTGCCAAGAGCCGCCAGATGTTCGTCTCGTATATCTTCGACCTCTGCTACTTCTGGGAGGCGCTTTTCCGTGAATCGCGCACCACGCACCTGATTTCCCGCAAGGCGGAGGATGCGGAGTATCAGCTTCAACGCATCCGCTGGACTTATGAAATACTCCCGGAGTGGCTGGTCGCTATCCTGCCACAGGTGGAATTCAGGACCGGCGATATAATGGTGCATCATCGAGTGGGGGATAAGCATACCAAGCGCCCCGCCATCGAGGATTCGGTCATCAAGGCGCTTTCGCAGGACGCCAGTGCCCCGCGTAGCCGAAGCCCATCAGCCAACTTCGCCGACGAATTGGCGCATCTCGACCCCGGCAAATGTGATGAACTTGTGCGCAGCGCCATCCCATCAATCCAGAAAGGCGGGCGTTTCACTGGCGTCAGCACTTTCAACGGCCGCAACGAATTCTACCGGCTGATGTATGCGGTCAAGGCAGACCAGATAGATGCGATGCCGAAAATCAGGCGCTTCAAGCTGAGGCGAGGTATGAGCGTCTTCAAGAACGAGCGCCGATTCTATGGAGTCGAGCTGCACTATACTGCCGACCCCAAGAAGCAGGTCGACTCCGATTGGTATAAACTTACGCGCCCGCTGCTGGATGATGAGAGCTGGGAGCAGGAGATGGAGCTTTCAACGAGCCACGCCACGCACAAGGGCATGCCGTTTTTCAGGACCTTCGATAAGCGCTTGCATGTGCTGGAGATGCCAATCAAGCGCACAGATGTTGCCGCCGTGGTGCGCGGCTGGGATTTCGGCTTCAACTTCCCAGTCACGCTGCTGGCGTTCTGGCTCGGCAACGGGCTGCTCTATTTCATCCATGAGTGGCGAGGGCACAATGAAATCATAACGAAATACGCGCTCCGGGTATTCGCCGAAACTCATAAGCGTATCGTCGAACTGGTGTCCGATTGGCCCAGCAACACTACCCTGGGGACGCCTGGAATGCTCTATGATTGGGGAGACGCCGAGGGCAAACAGACCGATTCTACCAGCGCCACCAGCGACATCGAGAGCATCTATATGCAATACAAAGTCGTCATCGACCCCATCGGAGGCATGCTGGCGGAGCGGAATGCGACCCTTTCCAAGCGGCTCAGCACCATCATCGACGCTAAGCCGAGCATGATAATCCATCCACGATGCCGCAATCTCATCGAGGCGCTTGCTTCAGGATACCGAAGTCGGGAAGATGGCCGTGTGCTGAAGGACCATTTCCATGACCACTGGGTAGACGCTGCCGCCTGCGTTACTACGGGCATAGACCGTATGATGATAGCCCCGAAGGGATTCAACCCCTGGGCGCATAATGTCGAGAGTGACATCGAGCGGGGCGAAGCCGTCGTAGGAGGTTACTACTTTGAGTGAATCCGCCAGAGCAAAGGAAATCGCCAGTCAGGCTGCGAAAGCGCTCCAGGCGATGAGCGATATGCGGCGTCCGCATGAGGAGCGCTGGAAAGCCTTGCAGCAGCATGCCGATGGAAAAACGCCGATTTCACCGAAGCGGGCGAATCAAGCCAAAGCACGGTCTTCGCAGCTTTCGATTACAGCTTATCGGCTGGCCCGCCATATGAAGCGGACGTTCAGCGATACCGTCGATAAGCTACAGTTCGGCACCAATTACCCTTTCAGTGAAATCATTCAGGAATCACTGGTGCAACTGGTAGACTACTGGCTGACGCAGAACAGATTCCAGCGGCTGCTGCCCAAAATCATCAAGCATGCCTACTTCTCCAGCTATCACATTGTGCGCGTCTGGCCCGACCGGAAGTTCAGATTCCGCCCCCGGGTTACGCAGATAAAGGAGCTCATGGGTTATCTGCCCCGGGGCTTTGAGTATGAAGTAACCTACGAGGATTGGTTCGGTTTTCGGATTCAGCATATCAGCCCCTACGATTTCTGGGTCAGCACCGATGGCGATATGCGCATCTGCCGCTACACCATGAGTCCGCAGGAGTTCGAGCGATACGTCAAGGCGCTGCCCCTTCTGCCCGGCGGAGCGAGCAGGAGTGATTTCTTGAACGAGCTGAGCCAGGAATCCAAATCGGAGGAGCCGACTATCCAAACCGAGCGCGACCGCGAGCTGTCGCGGATGCAGGTCTATTATGCCGGTGGGCAGCCGGTGGAGCTCTATCAATTCGAGGGGAATCTGTCGCAGATAGCGGATGACCCCAAACTGACGATGGCGGCAATTACGCTCGTCCAGACGAGACCGGGTCATCTGATGCTGCTGGAGGACCCGCTTCCCCGTCCTTACTGGGATGGCAGCGGCACGGATTACATTTACGGCAGCCCGGCTATTGAAGATTTCTATCCATATCCACGGAGCATATTCGAGGACTATCAGCCTTTCGCGCAGCACCAGGCGGAGATTTACAACCTCATGGTCGATGGCATCGCGCTCAGGATTTCACAGCCCTATGAGCTCGCTCCAAGCGTATGGGGCGACCCAGCGCAGCCCGGCGGCAGCACGCGCTATCTATGGCCTGGGCGGGCGTTGCTGAATGCAAACATCGGACTCAAGAAAGTCGCCCAAATGGTCGATATACAGCAGATGCCCTCCGAGGGCTTCCAGCTTCTGGCGGCACTCGACCGCAAGCTGCAAGAACTGGGAGTCAGCGAAATCACGCAGGGTCTGCCCACTTCCAAGGGGAAGCCGACGGCGACTGAAATCAAGTTCAAGAGTGGCTATACGGATGAGAACCGCATCGATTACATCGAGACCCTCGAAGAAACCCTGCTGGAGCCGCTGGTGCTGAAACTGGTGGGCTTGGTGGCGCAGTTTCAGTATGATTTCTCGAAGGATAGCGACATGTTGAGCCTGCTGGGAGAGCATGCCTGCGGCAGCCTCGATGCACTTACGACCGAGCAGCGCATATCAATCGCCCAGTCAACGCGGGCAATCCGTGTCGAAGGGTTGAGCGCCACCGCTAAGTCGCGGCAAAACTTGCAGAATATGATGGCATTCCTGGGCGCTATCGGCAGCCTGCCGAAAGACGCTATTCAGTTCTATGCCGACAAGCAAACCCGCCTGAACCTGACCGAGCTCATCAGGATTGCCGCCGAAGGGATGCCGTTTGATACTTCAAGGCTCATCGAGCGGGTTGAGGCGCCCACGCAGGGGGCGAAGCAAATAGCCGAACTGCTTGCAAGGCGCGAGGCGGCAGGAGGGCTTCAAGGACCGCCCGGCTCGACGGCAGGAGCACCTGTTGCCGCTGGTGCGAGTGAGAGTGTTCTCCCGCCTGCTGGCGGCACGCCTGCGGGTATGGTATAATAATCAACGACGATGCGATTGATGAGTTTCTTTGGGCGATTCCTACCGATAAACCGGCAGCATGCCGGTGAGGGCGATTATGCCCATGCGCTCAAGGTCATAGGTGAAGCCGAGCAGTTGCTGTATCACGTGAGCGCGGAGACGCTACGGCAGGACTTGGAAGCCTTGCTCGACAATGCGCAGCTCTCTGATGAAACCATGTGCTTCATCAGGGGACGACTCTCATTCGCACGCACTGTGGCCCAGGCACTTCGGATGCAGAAACTTCAGCACCAAACGCAGCTTGCCGAGATGCTGGAGTATCCGGACTTTGCCGAAGATGCCAGGTCATCGGAAGGAGCAATCTGATGGATGAACTGGATGCAAACAAACAGAATGAGCCTACTGCCCGCGAGATTCTAGAGCGAGTCGATAAGCAGGGCCAGGCCATAGATTCGACCTTACAGAGTTTACAGCGAATTCACTCCTCGCTTGAAGAGGCCGCTAAAGAGGAGAGGGATTCGGAATATAATCTGCTTGGAGAACCGCCACTTACGGCACCGGTTCCAGCTTCAACCCCAACCGCCGCTGCACCTGATATGTTCACTGACCCGGAAGGTTATCAGCGCTTCCAGGAGGAGCGGCAACGGGCAAGGGATGCGGCTTACGAAGCCAAAATCCGCATCATGGAGGACAAGCTCAACAAGCTGCCCGAAACGGTCAGGGAAGAAGCGGGCCGGGTGCTGGAAGTTCGCCAGGCTTATGCGGACTTCATGGCTCAACATCCCTACTTCCAGAATGAGCGGGGCCGGAGATTCGTCGGCTTTACTTTTGCGGAAGTGTCCCACCGGGCGAAAGCCGAAGGCTGGGATGATGATGTGCCCCGCATGAAGAACGAATTGGCGCAGGCGTGCGTTGATGGCCTGAAAGACCTCAGCGACAAGATGCACGCCCATGAAACAGCCGTAGCCACTGGCGGTCCAGGCAGATTTCTACCGACATCACCTTCCCAGCCACCGGCCTTATCATACGAGGAGGAAGTCAAAGCAACTGAAGAAGAGCTGCGTCGGATAGAGCAGGAAAGCATGCTGCCACACGAGCAATTCAAGCCGGCAGCACCTTAAACGCCATCCCGCACGCAGACTTGGTAACTCAGTCCTTTGATGGGCTGTGCAATCTCACAGAAAGGAGTGAGTTACCATGGCTATACCAAGTTGGGCAGATAGCGGTGCCAGCGTAACCGAGCCAATTCTGACGAAGAAGATTTTCCTGGCTAACCGACGGACTACGCTTTTCGACCGCTATGCCATACCACTTCCAGGAGCTCAGGGGAAGCAGAAGGGCGACACCTTCTACTACGACTACTGGCCACGTGTGGAAGGCGATACCACCAGTATCAGCGAGAAGAAGATGACGCCCGAGACTAACGTAACCCCCGAGAAGCTCTACATGACCATCGACGAGTATGGTCGCGGATTCCCCTGGACTGGGAAGTTCGCCGACCTGTCGCAGATTCCCATTGAAAGCGGAATCGGGCAGGTTCTGCGGCAGCACAGTGCCGAGACCCTGGACAACATCGCCGGTGCGAACTTCATCCTCGCGCCGCTCAAGCTCGTGCCCACAGGAAGCGATGCCGCACCGACCATCACCGCCGAAACCACCCTCGCAACTGATGCAACCCGCAACGTCCAGGCCGGCGACTTCATCAAAATCCGGGAGCACATGGACTGGGACTATGCGATTCCACCGTTCCCTGACGGGAAGTATGTGAGCATTCTGAATCTGCATGGTCTGAAGGGGCTTGCAGAATCAGCACTCTGGCAGAACATCCAGCTCTACATCCGGACTGCGGAGAAGTCGAGCGGTCTCATCAATGCCTACATTGGCGACATTTTCGGGTTCCATATCTTCGGCACGAACAACAAGCAGATATTGCCGAACAAGACGGGCACCGGCACCGAAAACAGCATGCCGCCCTGCCAGGGGGTGTGCTTCGGACCGGACTTCGTGCTCAAGGCGACGGCGATACCGTTCCGCGTGGTGCAGAAGATTCCGACGGACTATGGCCGGGACCGTGGGGTGGCGTGGTTCTACACGGGCGGATATAGCATCCGCATCGCAACCGCCACCGAATACCACATGAACGGCGTGCACATCACATCCAACAGTTAGGAGGACAACATGGGTATCTACTCAGACAGCAAGCATTCAGAGATGAAGTTCTTCTGGTGTCCTATCCAGATTGACCTGAGCGCAGCCGCGATTGACCCCGTGTTGGTGATTAACGCCGCAGCAGGCCTTTCGACCGGTGGGAACATTACCATCGTCAATTTCTTGGGCTATGCGGGTGCTGAGGCCGTCGGGAATGCCACCACTAAGGCAGTCAGCAGTCTTAAATATGGAGGCGTCGAAAAGGCCACCATCACATGGGTGACGAGCCCGATAGGCAGCGTCATCAAGTCGAATATGGTGAATTTCGACATCACCACCGCCGCCATGCTGGAGTTCATTCACAAGACTCCGGCCGTCGGCGGCACCACCACGGGACTCGTCTACCTCGGCATCAGCTACGTCATCACGCCAGGTTACGATTACGACCAGGTAGGAACCTAGAACCAGGTAGGCACCTAGAAACTGCATCTGGTAATTAGGACCCGGGGGGCAATGCCGGACATACCGGCACCCCCGGGTTCAGTTGGCGCATATGGATTATCAGACGGTCAAAGCTAGGGTCGCAAGCTACCTGCGCCGTAGCGGGGATACTACGCTTGCGGACACGCTTATTCCTGAGTTCGTCAACGAGGCGCAGGACGAGCTCTGCCGTCGGCATCGGTTCTATTTCCTCCGGCGGACTTACGATGAGACGCCGGTTGATGGGCAGCAGATTTACGCCCTGACGACGCACCGGATTATCAAGCTCGTCCAGATACGCTACCGGAACGCGGACGGCGACCAGAAACGCCCCTGGATGGAGAAGCGCCACATCATGGGGCTGGAGGCGGCATACGCGAATGCGAGCAGCGTCGAGCAGCCGCTCTACTGGGACTATGCCATGCAGACCGGCACCGGTCAGAAAATCGAGGCTATCAAGCTCTTTCCGTCTCCGAACGCGACCACCGCCACCGGTAAGTTCAATCTCTATTGCTATGTGTATCTGCCTGCGCTTTCGGGACCTACCGATACCAACCCGCTAACTGACGAAGTGCCGTATGGGCTTATCTTCCAGGCTTGCGCACAGGGTAAGTTCTATCTGGAGCAGTGGGATAAGGCACTCGAATACATGGCGATGGCGGACAAGAAAGTCGATGAGTTCCAACAGCAGGCTACAATCAAGCAGTTCGATGACCCGTTCAACCTCATCACGGGTGAGTTCGGCGAACAATCCATGGAGGAAACATATGGCGACCCAGACCGGGCTTATGGCTGGGTATAGGAGAAAATCATGGCATACAGCTTGACCTATTTAGGCACTTCCAATCCCAACACCATCGATGAGGCGATAACCGATACGAGAGTGGTGGAGGACCGCTGCGCCAATATCGAGCATGTGCGCGATTACAGCGTGAGCGGCTCGGAGACCGAATATCACCTGCCTGGGGCCGGGCGCATCAACAAGGTGCTGGCGGCGGCGCTGCCTGCGGGGAACACGACAACCGCGAATGCGGGCAAGCTCCTGTATGTGAGCGACCAGGAACGGGTAGTCGCCAACATCGAGGAAACGGTCGGGCAGCCGGTCAATCTCCAGAATCTTCTGAGTCTGCGGAGCTGGGTCAAGGTATTTACTGTAAATCCAGCTACGCAGGTGATTCCAGACCAGACCTGGACGCTCCTTCCAGCCTCACCATTCACAGTTTCGGACCGGCAGACCAACTTCGGCTATATCTACAATTTCCAATTCAGTTTCAGGAACGAAGATGCAGTCGGCAGCATGTTCAAGTATGCGGTTCGACTGCGCGATACCACGAACAACCAGACGCTCGCGCATTCTATCCAGAGCGTGGCGACCGGGATTGTGGACTTTAATTTGCAGGCAAACGGCAGTCTCTATATTCGCCATACGGTGGCACAGGCTTCGTCAAACTTGCAGCTTGAAATCTGGCAGAACTCCGGCGCGGCGCGGAATGTGTATTGCGCCACGGGCGTATCGGGCCACGACTATCAATATATTTCCGTCCAGGAAGTCGCAGTCGCAGACCTCGCCACCAAGTGGCCGGGCTCTCTATCATGAAATCCAAGCAGCTAACAAGCATTCGCATCCCCGGCTGGCCCGAAGGCATCAAGCTGCGCGACCGGCGGCATGCCAGCCCGATGAGCTGCGAGCAGCTTGACGATGTCCGAGTAGTCGATAACTCGCTGCATAGCCTATTCAATGGCAAGTGGGTTGATACTTACGGCGTTCTCAACATACTCGGACTGATTTTCTACCGCGATATTCTGGGCAACGACTATATCATCGTGCCCTCCATACTGGGGATTTTCGAGCTCGTCATCACCGGCGAAGGACCAGATGGCACCGGCAGCTATAGCGACCCCCCATTTCTCACGAGTGCCGAGAACCCATGGGCATTCGATGAATCGAAGTCCTGCTACTGGGACCATTCGGACCGCTGGCTGTTCTTGACCGCCGGCGCAAGCAGACCCTACAAATGGGACGGCACTTCACCGATATTCGCAACCGTAGAAGGTCTCGACAGCATCGAAGGCGGCACCGACGACAACCCGGTTACCCTCGATACCTGCAAGCTGGTGAAGTGGTATGAGGGGGCGCTCCATCTGCTCAACACGAAGGAAAACGGCGTCTGGCACGGAAGCCGCATCAGATGCTCGAATCTCTATCCAGACCCGGACAATCCAGACTCGGATAAGCGTCAGGTCTTTCTCTGGAAACGGGACTATGCCGCTGAAGCCGCCGGCTATATTGACCTTGATGATACGCCGGGCGAGATTAAAGCCGCCGAGCCTCTGGGCAAGAACCTCATCATCTACAAGACGGACAGCATCTATCGCTACTACTATCAGGGGCTGATACTTGCAAACGGAACCGCCGTCCCTTATACCCGTGAACTTATCGAGCAGAGCGGCTTTTCCGACGGGGCAGTGGGTCGTCATGCTGTGCTGCCGCTCCAGAGTGAGCATATTTTCGTGGGACGGCATGGGGTCTGGCGTTTCGACGGCTATAACTTCGAGAACATCGGACTGGAAATCGCCGAAGACTTCTATGCCGGTTTCGACTGGGAGCGGGCTGACCATGTGTATATCGTCTATCGTCCGGACACCGACGAGATATGGATTTCACGACCCGGAACCGCCTCGGATTATTTCTGGGTGCGCAACAACAAGGGCGCGTGGTCTCGGATAACGGGCGTGCCCACGACCTCGGCTTTGGGATGGGCGATGCATGCCGGTTATGTGCCCATCGACCTTCTGCACACGGTTTTCACCGGCGCTTGCAGCCCGACCATCGATAACCTATCAAGTGCCGCGCCGGGATGCCCCAATTACGCGACGGTCGATGATGTGGGGCGGGTCGGTGGACCCCATCCCAGATTGATTGCGGCGATTTATTGGGAAGTGCCCCTGGAAACCCATCGGACGTATTATCCAGACCCGGCAACAGCCGGGGGAACAAGTGCCAATCTTGCTCATGCTCCGAGCTTTCGCATGAATCTACTGGAGCCAAGTCCGGGTATAATTGCACGGCTTCAGGCACATCGGCTATTGTATGAGAAGCATGAGAGCGATGCCGTGCCAGAGTGGGAAATGACTGGATACGACCGCAACCTGAATATCTTGACCGCCGGCGGTGCGGCGAGCAGTTTCGCCCTTTCCCCAGATGCTGTGGGCGAGCTGTTCTCCATCAAGATAACGCTGAAAAATGTTTATGGCGTGACCAAGGCGCATCGTTACGAGGCTGATTTCACTCAGGAGGGCGAATTCTGATGGCGGTTCAGATTGAGAAATTGGGCGAGCAGGTGAATCTGCCATCGCCTCACCGTGCGCCCGTTCCGAGCGTAGTCTCGCCCGGGTTCGGTGTCGTGGGTGGGCGAGCACGCTTTACGGGCAATCCGCAGGAGACCATGCGCATGCACCAGGAGCTGGCGGCGATGCAGAAGCATGACCTGGGGTTGTTTGCGGCGCTCAAGCACGAGTTGGAGTTGACCCGTCAGAAGCTGAATGAAATCATCGACAAGGTGAACAGCCTGCTATGACCAAGTTCTATGAAATCAAGCGGCTCAAAGCGGTAACAGCCGAGCTGCGCGATGAGCTCACGGAGCAGTTCCGCATCTACAACGAGTCGCAGGGCTACCCCGAGCTGGACAATGATGAAGCCTATGAGAAGATGGCGGCTTATGTTGTGAGACCGAATGCAACCCTGGTCGTGATTTTCAACGAAAAGAAGGGCGGCGTCATCGGATATATGCTGCTCTATCATTACCGGGAAGCCGAGCGGAAGGTAGCGACCATCAAGGAATTCCTGCTGGTGCCCAAGGCGCGGCGTCAGGGTATTCCGCGCCTGATGTTGCGCGAAGTGATAAACTGGGCGGAGGCGGAAAACTGCGATGCTATCGAGGTCGGACTCAAGCGAGAATCTCAGCCGGAGAATCAGGGTCTGATGAACTTGCTCAAGACCGCAGGATTCCGTGAAATATCTGTTCAGTATTCGCTGGACTTGTCTGAGGCAGACTTGTCCGAATCAGGAGAGTCAAATGGGTAACTGGTGCACCTCGAGAAGCGACAGCAAACCTGAAGTCGTAAGCGCCGCTCAGCTTTATGACCCCGAAAGCTATCAGTATATGCAGAACCTGCTACGGCGCGAGCAGCAGGCACAGACCGGCGTCTATGAGCCATATGGCGGTGCCTACGGAGCCGCCAGCAAACCGTCTTATGAGAGCGCCCTCGGGAACCTGAAAATATTCGACCCGACGGTTCCAGGCTATACCCGTGATGTAACGGAGGAATGGAAACGGGCTATCGGAGAAATCGCGCCCGGCTGGATGGGCAAGGGCAGCCCCGCCGAGATTGAAAACATACTGGCATCAAGCCGTGCCAGCGCCGAGCGATTCTACGGCGAGGCTCGTGGTAAGGGCGCACTGGAGGCACGGAAAGGCGGGTATGCAGGCGGCAGCGCCCAGATGCTGGAGACTGACATCGGGCGGGCGAACCTGGCGGGCAGCATTGGCGAATTCGAGTCCGCACTGCGCTATGAAGATGTGGCGAAGCGGCGTGAACTGGAAACCAAATTCCTTCAGACGAAGATGAGCGCGCTCACGCAGGGTTATGCAACCGCCATACATGAAGCCGAACAACGGGGCGAATCGGAGGTCTCAAAACGACTAGAAGCCCAGAAGGCTTATGTGGAGGCACTATATAAACTTACCGAGTTGGACGAGCGCGAGATTGACCGGATGATTGATGAGTATTCAAGGGCGCAGAACCTGACGCAGAAAGACCGTATCGAGATGACCCAACTCATCAAGCAGGAGCGTATCGCCCTGCTGCAACTCCTACGCGGTGAAGTCGGCACGAGTTCAAGGTCTCGTGAGGCAATGCTGAACATCGGACTCACCGGCGTCGCGACAGCAGGAGGGGGTGCCGATTAGCCATGCCCATAACCATCCAAACTGATGTTAATGACCTCTTTGAGATGTTCGCCGCCATGTTTGGCGGCAAGAAAGCCAAAGAATCACGCCAGCGCAAGAGAACGCTGGGGATGCTGCAGCAGGAAAGACAGCTCTATGAGCAGACCGGCCGCTATAGTCCGAAGCTGGCTGGACGGCTCAAGTGGCCCTCGGCGCTGGGATTGTTCGAGCAACAAAACCAGCCAGACCAGCCAGCAGCTCCCGGGATGTCATCGCCCGAATCTCGAATCGGCAATCTCATCTCGAGCGGCCAGAAGGTAGGAATCTCCCCGGTGAGCCAACGCTCGTTCGGTGAGGCATTCGGCCGCCCGCCGGAGGTTGCAGCTGGCCCGGCGCTCGGGGAAGGGCGAATGCGCACCCGCCAGGAAGTAGAAAAAGCGTTCGGGCTGCCCGAAGCCGAGGCTGGGCTAGTGCCCGCTGGAGCGCCCATCTGGGGTCCCCTATCGCCTCCCACAAAGCCAGTATCCGCTGCCCCGGAAGGACCGCCAGTGCCGTCTCCGGAACACTATTCTAGGGTCGCAGAGCTTATAGATGAACGGGAGCAGAAGATTGAAGCTGCATACGAAGAAGCCGAGACTACGCCTGGAGGCATACCTGTAGACCCGGTAACGGCGCAGCATCTCGGCGACGCAAAAGCAGAAGAGATAAGACGCTCTTATGATGCTAAGATTGGCAATGAGCAGATTCGAGCCGCGAAGCGCGGGGTCGATGATTATGCCGAATGGTTGCACGGGAAATTGGGTCCATCCGCAGATATAGACACAGCCCGAAACAGAGTCAAGCAGGGGTTGGATGACGGGGTTATTAAGCCGGCTAAGGCCATCGATGCTCTTGAGGATAGTCTTGCCGACCTCAATGTTGAGCTGCCAATAACGCCAGGGGAAGCCGAGGTCGGGATGGCAAATGCCCTCATGCAGGGGGCTAACGCTGTATTTCAGGCTGGTCCCGATGCTCTTACAGGCCCCTTTGGTGATGTGCTGCGACAGAACTATAACAGGTTTGCGAGGCGGTCTGGTCTGCCACCGCTAACCGAAGAACAATTCCAGGACTCAGTCAAAGCATTCAGCACGGCTTACGAAAACGCCGAGAAGCGCGCGAACCAGCAAGATAAGCGGGCGCAGTTAAGCGATTTTCAAGCGATACAGCAGTCACTGTATAGTCCACTCAGTCTGTCCAGTGCTGAGGGACAGGCGGCGGTGGAAGCTGAGCTGCGCAAGCTGGGATTCCCGATTCCGCCTGAAATGTCGGCAGCCGTGACCAAGTATCGAGAGCTGCTCCAGAAGCAAGAGGAAGAGAACCTGCCAGGTCTGCCCAAGGACATACAGGAGCCACTGAAGGAGGTATACTATAATTACCAGCTACTGACTGCGGGCGGTGAGGAGCCACAAGACCTGGAGACATTATATCAGCAGGGCTTGACGGACACGGTGGAAGGGAAAAAGACGATGACCGCGAACCAAAGCCTGGCACGAGCGGTTAGCGACCTCGAGATTGCCCTCAACGGGCTGCCTGAAAACGAGAGGGTTGCTACCATCAACAACGCCTTGTCAATGCTCGATGAACTTAACGTCGCAGGCGCTGAGCGGGTATTCGGTCGAGACAGGCTCGCGGCACAAGACCCTGCCGAGGCGCATCGCCAGTTGCAGCAGACGATGAAGGAAGGCCAAGCGAAATATGGCGGGGAGAAGAATCAATGCGCCAACATAACTGCCTATGCTGAGGAGAAGGTCTCCGGTAAGCCGATGCCAGTTGGAGGAAACGGCAACCCTGGAAGGGTAGAAGACCGCTCTATCGGTATGCTTGGAGACCCACGCTATGAGCTTCTGAATGACCCGGACGAACTCCGCGAAGGCGACATTGTAGCCTATGTCTATTCGCCGAATTATGATGAGCGTGACCATATGGGGATGGTCGTGAGGGACGATAAGACTGGAACCCTGATGCTGCAATCGAATACGCGAAAAGACCTAGCGAAGTTTATCGCCGAGCGTCTCAAGCTCGTGCCACCCAGCAAGGACTACGTTTACGACAGGATATGGCCCGCCATTCCACGGGCCGGCGGTTCGTTTCTGCGCACGTCCTCCAAGGGCATCACACGCAAAAATATCAGTGGTCTATTCCTCTTCCGCCATCGCCCTTCCCGGCAAAGTAGGCAGGGCAGCGGGCAGGGCAGAGGGCAGGACAAAGGGCAGGGCAAAGGTAAAGCCTGATGCCTGAAGAAATCCTAACGCCGGAAGAGCAGCGGGCTGCGATACACGCGCTGGACGCACAGCGGGTATATCAGAAACTGCGAGCCCTGGGCAGGGATATTCCCGCCCGCCGTCTGACTCCCTATGAGATGGCGGCTCTCGCCAAATACCGTCGTGTTCAGGGTATGGCGGAGGCGGTCTATCCGCGAATCGAGCGGACACCGACCGGAGAGAGAGTTGCGCCACCAGTAGAGCGCCCGGCCGTGGAGGAGTTTGGCCGTCTGATATATGGGAAAGGCTATGAACCCACGGGAGCCGGGGAGCGCTTTTCGGAGCGAGTAATCGGCAGTGTTTACGGTGGCATGCGCGGTCTGCCCTTTGGCGAATACATACCAGGCTTCGGCGAGGAAGGATTTATGCGACCGGCGACGGGCTTGGGCATGGCTTACGCCAAGGGTCCAGGCGTTACATTGCCCGTGCTGGGCGAAGTCCATCCGTTCGGAGCCGAAGCTGTGACCAGCATTGGCACCTTGCTTCTTGGCGGGGGACTGATTGGGGCTGGTGCCAAAGCAGCGCGACTGGCGAGGGCCGGGGCAGTCGCGGGCAAAATGCTAACCGCCACCGGTAGGGCGTATCCGACGCTATACAAGGGTGCCAGCGTTGGCAAGTTCCTATACAAAGCCGAGCGGGTTATCAAGAATGCCGAGGGATTCGTGCAGCGCGTTAGCGGCCTCACCAAGCTCGCCGGCAGAACTGATAGGTTCGGACAGTGGGGTTACAGTGCGCTCTCGCACCTTGCGCGAGCGAGCACCTACGAGCGTGCAGGGCACGCTTATGGGCTAGGTGCGCTCTATGCGAGCACGGGCACACCGGATAAGTCCCAGGCTCGCAACATGTGGGAAGCCATGCACAAGACGGGGCTTATCTGGGGCGCTTTCGAGCTGGGAGCGACGACCGGTTATTATGCCATCGGCGCTCCCTGGGCGCGGGTTGGCAAGTATGTCGACAAGGTCATCGACGGCGCCGGGGACGTGCATCCAGTCAAGCAACTGAACGCCCAAGAGAGCGCGGCTTCACAGGCTGCTGACGATGCGGCTACGGGCACCACAGAAGCCGTGCAAATCGGAACCGGCCTTGAGGTTGACCCCCTGACTGGCGAAGTGGTAGAAACCTACGGTTATCCCAGTTATCTTGAAAGGGCACGGGGCGGGGTAGAAAAGGCATTATGGTCTCACGGCCGGGCGAAGACTTCACCCCTGGAGCAGCTAGTAGAGCGGGGTGAATCGTCGGAAATTGCCTTCCTCACCGAGCTCGCCAAGACATACGGCAACGACAAGATTAGCTTCGAGGAGATGTTCAAGCTAAGCCGCGACTACATCACCGGGCGCGGGCAGGCTGACCGATATGCCAAACTGCTTGAGCAAGCTCTTGACGGAGGGGTTTTCGAGCTTGTGCCCGGAGAGGATGCGGTAGTGTTTGGCCGGCTCCATGGAGACCGTCTTCTCGGTTATGGCGAGCAGCTTAGGGTAGCGGCTGAAGAATTTGCGCAAGACCTTTCACCCGAAGCCGAGATAGCGTTGGAGGGCAAATACGATGCCTTCTTTGACGAACTGAGTGCACGCGGGCAGACTCAGCGAGAATTGAATCTACACCATGGCTTCCGGCCTCGTCCGGAGGGGGCGGATTCATACGAGCTCTTTATGGTCGATGAGAGTGGACTTGCCATTCCAATAGTGGAGCGGGCTATCGGGGAGCGCTCAGGCGATATTCTCATACCGGTGCCGGGCAAGGGCGATGAGATGGCGTGGGCCTATTATCGTAACGGGAAACTCGCCGGGGTCAAAGAGCTCGACTTAACCAAGCCCAACGCCACAGATGAGATGTTCAGGAAGCTCTATCGGTTCTACGATACCGGTGTGAATGACGTGATTGAAACCCTGGCCGGCGAGGGCTTCACCGGCGAGATGGATGAGCCGATGGCAGCTCTCGCCCGCAAGTTCAAGATACCGCCAGTGTTCGATGGACTTGGTAGTGCAAAACTCACGCGATGGCTTTCGGGATTTCGGCACTTCGGAATCGGACAGGCGACTGGCCGCTTGAGGTCGCTCAATCCAACGGCGCATAAAGAACTCCAGATAGTCATGCCCAAGGGGAGCAAATATCTCATATCGGTGCAGCAGAGCCGCCACGGCGTGGTCGGTTATATCTTCGAGCATACTGGTGGCGAGCTTACGCCTAGCAACATGCGCTATGTAACCAATGTGCTGCTTCCAGGCGAAGGGCATCGCTTGGCACAAAGGCTGGAGCACCTGGTGAAACACAGCGGGCTGATTGCCCAGCGGGCCGCTGATGTCCAGATGCAAAATAAGGTCGCCTCGGCGATTGTCGACTGGCTGCACAAGAACAATAAGCTGGCGCGGGAAGGCGAGCCGGTGAAGGTCGAGACATCAGTGTTCGGCGATTGGACACAGCAGAAGCTCAAGCGCGCCGTGAAGAAGGTTAGTGACCTTGTGGACAAGGGTCAAACCGAGGAGGCCCGCGAACTCGCGGACACCATCCCCGGTGACCTGTATGCGGAGCTACGGGGCGGTCGTGAGGCTCAGTTACCGAAAATCACCCCGGAGCCTATCCTGTGGCATGCTGAACGGCTTAACATGCGGGCCTATGTGCTGAAGAAGCTGGGATACAGCCCGGAGCAGATAGGGAAGGGGATGGCTGGACGTTCAGCGGCGCAGCGCAAGGAGTGGGGGCGCATAGTCCGCAAGTTCGACCAGCTCACTGAAGCGCTGGTGCCGAGCAAGATGAATCTCATGGTAGACGATGCGGAACTCATACGTGTGTATGGGAGCGTGCCCGAGGGGAAGGCTGCACTCGCAGGAATGAACATCGTCCGCGAAGGCAATCCGTTTGCCCTCAATCTGGGCCTGGATGCCTCTGCCGCTGAAAAGGCGCTTGCCAAGGTGCTAGACGAAGGACAGATTCCAACGATTGTCCGTGTCGTGGGCGGTTCCGAAGGTGCAAAGAGTCCGGCTATCAAGGAGTTGGCGAACGCCATAACCGAGGGTCTGACGGGCGTGAACCGGTATCTCTATGAGCCAATCGCCAAGCGTGTATTCGAGAAGCTCACCAGCATGTTGAGTCGTGCGGGCAGACTGAAGCCCGGGAAGACTATTACTGTTGCTGGTCACGAGGTGCGGTATTCACTCGCTGAAGCGGTAGCTCGCCGTTATGGCATCGTGGATGAAATCCTCGGGAAGAAGCTACCCCGGAAGGGCGAAGGCAAGACGACGCCGTTTCCCCTTGAGGCAGTTTATAGGGTTATAGAGGGGCAGGAGATGGGTGCTTTCCGGCAGAACATGCTGGCAGTGCTGGAAACGCTGCGGCGTAACAAGCCAGCCTGGGAAGCGGTCAAGCGTAAAATGCCCAAGCTGGCACGTATCCTGGAGGCTGAAGACATATGGGATGTGCCGCCGGAGCAATGGGGCAAGCTCTCGGTTCCTCGGTGGTTCGACATCAAACCTCTCGAAGGAGAAGGACCATACCAGATTATCGACTACTCGGTTCCGGGCAAAGAGATTGTAATCTTCGATAACATCAAGGGCTGGGCACTGGCTAACGGGATGTTGAAGAAGCTCCAAACCGGAAAGGTGCCCCTTCCCGACAGCTTCCATGCCCGCCAGGTCGCGGTGCAGATTGGGCACGAAGAATTGCTGAAGTTCGCCGCCGCCGCCGATGAGCAGGTCTTCAAGCAAATCGTGGAGATTTACCAGGCTGGCGAGTATGGCGGGTATATCGACCTTGTGGGAGTGCTGGCGAAACGCAGTGGGGCTATCAGAGGACTTACGGGCAAGCCCGACATAGATGTCCCGCGCATTGGTTATCGGCTGCTCCGCGACCTCTATGGGGACGAGGAAGCCAAGTTGGTCTACAAGACTCTCCAGAATGAAATCGTTCATATCGAAAAAACACTGCGATATGGCAATGTGCAGCTCCAGCTAACGCGGAAGCAACTTGAAGCGCTCTGGCTCGACCAGGGCATGGTCAAGCCTGGATTCGCTGTTGGTATCAAGCCCTCGGATTATCTGGGCTGGTTCCGCAAGCTGGAGCAAGAAGGCTCGATTATCAAGCTGGGCAACCTTGAGAACTATCTGAACGCGATGACCAAAGAGGGCATGGATATACCGCTGATGGACTTCCGAATGCCCCCCGGCGAACTGGCGGACCTCCAGCTCGGCTATCTGTCCCGAGACTGGGCGGCGGTGCCTGGTGCCAGCAGGGTATCGGAGAAAATCGCCGAGCACGCCAATGAGCTGCTCGGACTAGTCCGAGAACAGCGACCGATGCGGACGGAGAGTTTTCCCTGGATTACCCGGGCTCGCGGACGTGGCGGCAGGCTGCCTCCTACCAAGATTGATAAGCTGATGCGGGAGGCGTATGCTGAAGACCCCTTCGGAACCGTCAATCTCGACAAACTCATTGAGCGCCATGCGGTAGTTGAAGGACTGCCGCGAGACGAGGCGGCTGCACAGATAGCGGAAGAAGCCTATGCCCGTATCCGTGATGGCACCGCTTATGTGAGTCCAACTGGCGAGATTCTCGATGAGGCGGTAATGGAGTGGGCAGGGCAGCGGGCAGGGCAGCAGGCAGCCCGCGAAGCCATAGCCCCTAGACCGCCCATAGAGCCTCCGAAACCAGGGGGCAAGGGTCCGCCAGCGCCTCCTCCGCCGGCGGCAGGTGGCGAGGCAGTGCCGCCAGAAGCAATCCCGCCAGAGCCTGGCCCGCCGGAAGGCGGAGCGCCCCCGGAGACGCCGGTTGCCGACCGTAACGCACAGATACAAGCCGTAGCTATCGAGCGTATCCTGAATAAACAGAATCAAGATTTTGAGCAATGGCGTCTGCCTCGTGAGGAAGGCGCTCCCTCGGTGCTTGAGGAGCCGCCGCCTGGCATGTCGGATGAGAATTGGGCAGAGTTCGCTGGGCTGCGACAAGCATATAAGGACGGTCAGCTCGCACTTGAAAACATCCCCGAGGAATATCGCGGGATGCTTCAGCAAGAAGAGGCGAACAAAGAGGCAGCCTCGGCTCTTGTCTCCGGGCTTAATGCCGAGATAGATAGGGGTCTGAAACATCTTAGCCGAAACAGCCTCGACAAGACTGCCCTCTGGATGCGCCGTATCGTTGCTTATGGGTTGAGCGGTGTGGAATCGGGGCTGCGTGGGCTTGCCCGAGACTTGGGCAAAATCGCACCGAGAGCCGCCGAGCCGCTCTATGACCTCGCCAATATGCTTGACCTCACAAACAAGATTGTCGGGCGGATGGCGGGAGCAGCCTATGTGAATGCCGCCAAGCTAATCATCAGGGGAGAGGGACGCCATGCTGGCAAGCACGTGCATAGAGCTGTCATCGCGTTTCTAGATAGCGGCAAGGAAGAAGCGCTCCAGGGACTGACGGCTGGCGAGACCGCACTGGCAAAACGGGTAGCTAGTGATGTAAGCGCCGAACTCAAGGAAATCATTCCTCAAATCGCAGCTAACGTTAAGCGGGTGCGGCATTTCCTTCATGCGGAGGCACTGGGGGACCCGAAGTTCGGCGAAGTCTTCGGCATGGATGCCCCTACCTTCTTGAAACTTTCACCCGAGGCTCAGCAAACTGCTTTCTTCAAGGCGATAAACAACCCGGCACTCACGGAATCGCTGCGTGAGAGTTACTGGCAACTCGTGCATCATACGGAGGTTCTGCGTCCACGCATTAACTTCTTCCCCCATGTGCAGCATGCCGATAAGATTCAGAAGACGATGAATCATCTGAGCATCATTGCTACGAGCTTACGCAAACAGCTGGGAGAGGCCGGCTATTTGCAGCTGGTTCAGGACCGGGAAGCCCTGATGGCGGCAATCGGCAAGTTCAGCGATAAGCTCTACACCGAGCAGATGCTGCATGTTCTCAAGACGATTCAGGACCCGGTCAAGTGGGGCGTCTATCGCTCGCTCGTAGCCCGCATCGGGGGTCCCGACATTGGGGCACAGGGAATCCCGCAAGCGATGATGGGGCAGGCGCGCACCGCGTTTGAGGCCGAGGGCTGGATGGGGATTATGCGGATGGCATTGGGAGTAACCCATAGGTCGGCGGCACGACCGGATGTTTTCAGCGCCCACTTCCTGCCCCGGGTGCTCAATCTGCCGGGCTGGGTCGATGATGATGTGCCGATGGCGCTCTATTCGTATTTCAATAGCGTATACCGTTACATCGGCGAGACCGTGGCTTTCGGTGAGCATTACAGCAAGTGGCACACGACTGCCGCTAAAGCTATAAGTGCCCTGGCGGCGAAGTCGCCTGAACATGCAGAGTTCGTATCCGGGTATCTCGATATGGTTGACCGGATGGTGCTGCGTCCGGCGGTAGATAATTCGTTCATGTCGAAGGTCAGTCAGGTCGATAGCGCCATCCAGAATCCGCTCAAGCTCAATCTGGCTCAGGTCTGGAACATTTCTCAGATGATACTGTTTTCGGGCGAGCTTTCGGGCTATCGCAATACCCTGGAAACCCTGGGGAAGTTCGCCACCAATCCGGCTTTCCGCCGTGCCATTATCGAGCGTGCTCAGTATTCGCGGGTGCTGGGAGAGTATCTATATGCGCATCTGGCAGACCCGGGCTGGGCTGCCGCCTGGAACAACAAGGTGCTGACAGTCACCGGCTTCAAGGCGACTGATGCTATCGCCCGCTATGTGAGCGGTGAAGCCGGGGTGCTGAATGTAACCCGCCTCATCGGTCGCTATCGCCGCTTGGTGAAAGCCGCCGGTGGCATGGAGACCGCCGAGGCGAAGATGGTGATGTCGCAGCTGGAACATCGGCAGATGCTGCCCCGTGAGGTCAGGGGCTGGAACACAATAACCGATGATGTGAAAAGTGCGATTTACGACCGCGTCTTCGAGTGGCATTCCCGCGAGACGCAGTTTGTGATTGGCAAAGAGCAGCTTCCGCCCTTCTGGCAGACTCCAATCGCCAAGACGGCGATGCGATACAAGCAGTTTGCATTCATGGCTGGCAAGTTCATCAAGCGTAACGTGCTGGATGAAGCCTATCGCAATCACAACATCGTGCCCATGCTGTCGTTGTTCGGACATTACAATATCTACTTGCCCCGGCTGGCCGCTGCCGGACGCTTTGTGCAACTTGCCGGTGCAGCGGCTGTAGTTGGTGAAGTGATTCTGCCCATCCGCAAAATCGTGAAGTGGCAATTCCGCTGGCCGCTGGGGGAGGATGAAGACCCGCATATCGACCGCCTGCTGGATGCGATGTCGGTTCATCAAGGACTTGCGCTGAAATACATGTGGGACGAAGCCTTGATGAGCAATCTGAGCAAGCGCCTGTGGCAGGATGTGCAAAGGGGCGGAACTTTCGGCATTCTGGGCGATATTCAGGAGGCGGTTTCGGCTGGCACCGGCGGCATGTCATCGCTGATTCTCGGACCCACGGGTTCTGACCTGGTCAATATGCTAGGCGGAATCGCCTACCGGCCCGAGCCTACGCCATACGGGCAGGCAGGAACGATGAAAGAATGGACGCGACGGATAGGCAAGCAGACTATCAATCGGCTCCTGCCCACTCCGTTTTCCAGCCTCTATCGCCAGATAGGCTTCTGGACCGGTCTTCCGGGAGCGACGAGGCGCACCGACATTCCGCAGCGCCTGGTTCGGAGCAGCCGCGAGGCAGTGCGAGACCAGTGGATGAAGGCGTTGCTGGACCCGCAAGACAAGGCGGCACGGGAACGCTGGAAGCAGACCTATGATGCTATCCAGTCCGACCGGCACATCATCAGCCTGAATCAGTTCGAGACCATTAAGAACGACCCTGAGACCAAGATACTGATGCTGCGCAAGCTGTATCGAGTTGAACAGAAACGGGGCAATACGCATCGGCTGTTCCCGATTCTCCAGGCTATCAGCGAGGAGCAGCAACTGCTCAAGCAACGCAAGCTCGAAACAATCAGACGTCAATACAAAGGAGCAAGAGCACCATGACGAATGATTCACCCAAAGCGAACCAACTGACCGAGTATAAGCTGGCTGACCTAGGGCGCGACATCGGGGCGATTCAAGCTAAACTCGATGGGATTTACAGCAGCCTGTCGAAGTTCGGAGAGCGGGTCGGGAGAACGGAGTCGCGGGTCGATGTTCTCTACTGGCTCATCGGGCTAGCGGTGCCGACTACGAGTGCCTTGACGGGCGTTATCATATCTCTCATCAAGTAAAGGAGAACATTGATGCTGGACAACAAGGGCATGTTCCTAGGCGGTTTCCTCATCGGGATAGCCGCCCGCACACTCTATCCTTGGATAATGAACAAGCGGAAGGAACCCTTCAAGCTGAAGTTCCTATTCGAGCCGCTGCTCACGGGGGTGCTGGGTGTCGGGGCGACAATCGCCGCAGTGCCGTCCAGCGGCGGCGAGCCGATGAGCTATAGCCTGATGGGCTTCGGCTTCGGCTACGCGGGGCAGGACGTGGTGCGAGAGGTGAAGAAGGCAACAGAAGGGCAACGCGAAGGAGGCGAGTGATGCCTTACCGTGCTAAAGGCGGCGCAGTCTATCACAAGAAGAACGGCAAGTGGGTGCTCAAGAAGCGCTATAGGGGACCCCAGGCGGCGAGCCAGGCGCGGAAGTATGCGACGGCGCTGAATATGGGGCACGCCCGCTCTAAGGGCTATGATGTGCCGCCGCCGAGAAGATAGGCTCGCTTCATTTCATCTCCTCGAACAATGGCGCATCGCCAGACGCCGCGTTCCACTGGCGCTGAATCGCGTCATATTCTTTACCCCTATGCTTCGCCCACCACTTCACACGGGCAACAGCTATGGCATGGTATTCAGCCTCTTTCTCGATTCCAATAAACTCACGCCCGCACCAGACGGCAGCGCAACCCGTGCTCCCACTTCCTGCCAGAGGATCGAGGACCGTATCATTTTCTCGCGTTACCAGCTCAATCAGCCAACGCATCAGGCGGATGGGTTTCACGCAAGGATTAGTGTTCATTCGTGGCGCTCCTAGTGCGCTTTTACGCCCTGCTGCTGGTGAACTTCTACCGGATTCTGGAGCACCGCCCAACGGCATACCCTTCAGCCCCGCCTCGCGTTCCCAATGTATCGCCTTACTCGTGTATGAAAAGCGGGGAAAGAAGCGGGAGGCACCGTTCTCTCCACTCTGCGCGTCCAGCATTGCGGCTGCTTGGTCGTTGAGAAGTAGATTCGGTGGGAATCGTCCTGCGGGATTGAACATTTGCTGTTCGTCCCCTGGTTGTGCGCCGCCTTTGTTGATTGAAGCTTGGCTATGCTGGCTGTGCATCGCGTCAGGGTTACATTCTGCCGTCAGCCCTACCCTCCCCGCATCCGCATTGAAAGCTCCCACGCCATACTTGAGCACATTGGCACTCGCGCTGCCCTCGCAAGGACGCCGTGCCCAGAGGATTGGCTCGTAGCTGGGGACCGCTTCAGGCGACACCAGCCCGGCTTCTACCAGGAGTGAGATGCGCTCCGGCGATGTAGCAGGCGCGGCAGCAGAAGTGATACCGATGAACTCTAGCTTCGCCAACGCGCTTCTGGAAATACTTTCCGCAAGTGAGGCACTTAACCCGCCTCCATTTGGTTGGGTCTTTGCCCCGATGGTGCAGGCTTGTATGAGCGCCCGTAGCCATAACGACAAGATTCTCAGGTCGGTTATCAGCGCGGTCGCCGTTGAGATGGTGAGTGTTTTCTCCGCGCCTAAGAGGCCGCCCAATCTTTCGGCTAACAACAAGCCGATGCTCAAGCTCATAGGTGTTGCCAGTCCAGACGGCAATGTAGCCATCTGTCCGCTTAAAGCGTCCGCCTTTCCAGGCAGGATTGGCGCTGCCTTTTCTACCCCACATTGGGTTGTTAGCGCCCGTCTGGTCTCTATCAACACTTCGGCATTGGATACTGCAATACCGAGCGCCTTGCCTAACGCGGGAGGGCTTGACGGTAAAGAGTTTACCACATTTAGTGCATTTGAGTTCCGGCATAGTTCACTCCAATACAATAATATCTTACGAACCATTATACCCATTTCTAGCTCTATTGGCAAGGGTTTGCGGGCATATAGGATTTCTTCATGTGAGGGTTTCAGCCCCCCCACCTTCCAGCCATCCCATTCGCAAGCAAGGGCGGTGCGCGGGGCGGTGATTGGGCGTTCTATCACTTCGCTAGACCGTCCCGCGTGCATTGAGCCGCCTTGTATGCCGATATCAACCTTCTCCATTCCCACCACCGTCCTAAATATATTCCACGCCGCCTTGAACTCTGCACTGGTGGGCGCTCTACCAAGCTGCGCCGTTAGCTCCTTGCGGCAGGCGTCCTTGTCATACATCGCGCCGAGGTCTTGACATTTCGGGAAGCCTGAACCGTAAAGGTATAGCAAAGTATCCCTCAGCTCAAACCCCACGTCCTCAATCGCACAGGCTAGGCGGTGGAAGGTGCGAGTGCCCGCAAACGCGAACAGTGTGCCGCCAGGCTTGAGGACGCGGAACGCTTCGGACAGCCAGCCAGTATGCCACTCCTGTGCGGCGAAACCGCCGACATAGCTTGGGGGCGAATAGCCATGGACATCCTGCCAAACATCCGCCTTCTGGTATCTACCTTTACCGCTCAGCCTATCCCATTCCTTTCCCATAAACTCTAACCCATACGGGGGGTCGGTGATAACCGCGTCCACTGATGCCGGCGGCATCTCTCGCATCGCGTCAATGCAATCGCCGAGTATCACGCGACCCCAATTCTCCTGCTCGTCAGGCATCAGCTCAAGCCAAGTCCTTTTCAGTCAGCGGATATAAGCCGGCATCATCTACTGGCGCTAACTTAGGCGGGTCTAACTTTGCCTGACGCGCCTCACGGTTATCGACTGTCGTCTTGAGCCGATGACAGACGGAACATAGAAGCTGAAGGTTTGCAAGCGTCCAGAACCGTAACTCCCGTGGTGCCGATTGAAGCGCGACAATATGGTCAACTTCAAGCCGTAAATCATTTCTTCCGCAGATGGCACACCTGTTCCCGTCTCGCTCAATCAGGGCATCAAGAGCAGACGCATTCGAACTGATTACCAGATATTCATTGCTGCATCGGGCGTGCCACCAGCGGCGGCGCGGTTCATTCACAATCTGCTCTCCGCACCAGCAGCATATTCCGTCCT
>Ga0210049_1000578_pt1 | contig 31405 bp, 23 predicted proteins | sample CryGeyCG2014_300_2_FD_183964 | JGI IMG/M metagenome (GOLD analysis project Ga0210049, IMG submission 183964) | Groundwater microbial communities from aquifer - Crystal Geyser CG06_land_8/20/14_3.00 (SPAdes) (version 2) | ecosystem: Environmental > Aquatic > Deep subsurface > Groundwater | place... | reverse complement strand
TCCTTATCGTAGTCGATCCACATTCTTCTCACGGGGAATTTTAAAAGATGAGGGGTTGCCTTAAAAACTTCTCTCATCACATCTTCCTTCATTATTTCTTTTGCCATAGGACCACCTCTTTTTCTAAGCTCGTTTTGCTGATTTCTTTATAAACAACTGTCAGGAACTTGCTTTTAGAGACCCCTTTCAATGCGATCAACGCCCACTCGTAACCTTCTACAATGTAATCAGGATCTTCGATTGTTTGAAGCACATTATCATAATGGCCTGCTAAATCATCATGGTTCTCAATAATATGAAACCATCTTTCTTCTGTCAATCTGATAGGGACACTGTATTTAGATACAACAATATCCATCCTCTTTCTCCAGCTTTTTAAAATTCACTCACTCTCACCTTTTAATTGTTCCGGAGTCCTTTCTTCCAGCCAAATTTTACATACATTTTTCCAACCTATCTTCCGCCATTTCCGTAAAGCATAGTGCATAGCGCATGGCGTAAAGATCATTTTGAGGAGGGCTGCGCTTAAGGCAAAACCATAAATAACAAAAGCCCATTACCATCCTAGCAGATACTTCAATAGAAGACCTCCGAAAAAAGCTATAGAGATACTTGTCAGAGTTCCTATCAAATAATATTCTGCGAAATGACTTCCTTCTTTCATTTCAGGATAGCGAGCAATCGATTTAGCTGCAAAGATATATCCGATAAATTCCATCTTGCCAAAGAGCACGGCCGTCAAGACCAAACTCCTTTCTAATATTCCAATATACCGCCCTGCTCTCTCAATCCCCGGTTTCTTCTCTGAATTTAAACCTCCGTGAATTCTTTCTTCAGGATTGCGTCGATTTTTCTTCTTTGCTCTGTGGAGTATCTCTGCGATTGGACTATGTCGCATGTCACAACGGCTACGATTCTTTCCATTGGATAGTCTCCATTTACCCGCCTTCGCAGAAAGCAACGGGTTTACCTGTGGATGGATGTGCATAAGGCGGGTTACCCTCCGTCGCTTTAGCGAAGGTAGGTTAGCTTCGGCGGGTTCCGCCCGCAGTAAGCGTTGGAGGTGCCACGGCTTTAGCCGTAGGGCTCCACACCCCAAATAGGGTGTATTTATGCCTTACACCTTATATGGGGTGTATTCTTTTGTTAAGCCCTAATTGCTTCCCCGTCTCTTTATTCCCTTCCAAGGCGATTCGTTGCTTTTGGGGATTCGCTCATTCCTTTTGAGAATAGGCTTTGGTTCCTTAAAGAGGTTATTTTAATTGGTGCATATATATCCATAAGCGCACCTGCCACAATTGTTCTTCGGGTCGATCGTTGGCATAAATGGCTGATCTGGATTCACGATTTCTCTTAGGAGACTGAAGATGACCTGAGTCAGATTCCCAAAATTCTCTTTGAACTCGGTTTCGTTTTTAAAAAGCGGAACTTCAATGTCGGAGTCAATCCTTGCCCTTCCGAGGAGTAAAAACATGCAATCGATGTTTTCCGGTTTTTCTCCCGTTAAGGTAGAATAAGTGACAAGATAAAATGGAAGTTGAAGGCTGCCTATCGCTTCGCTCCAGGAATCCCTGTTTTTTAGATCGAGCTTATTGAAATGGATGGTGAGGTAATTTTTATTAGCTGAAGTCTTATAATCGATAATAACTGTCCGATCTCCCCTCTTCTCGACCCTGTCGAGCCTTGCCCCGAGTTTGAAGGAATCCTTCTTCACATCGATCCTCTGCTCAAGACCCAGGATTTTTGTTTGAAACTCCTTGATCTTCGGCACCTGGTAATTCTTTATAAAATCTTTCAAATGCCTCTCCACCTGGTTCCTAAGTAGATAGATCTCACCCGTAGGGTCTTTACCGTATTGCTCCTCAAAATGCTTATGGATGACTTTTTCGAATTCCTTAAGATTCATCTCTTTTTCAGTCAGGACAGATCCTGTTTTCCCTTTGAAGTAATTGGAAAGGACCATGTGAACAAACGATCCGATATCCTCTTTCTCAAATTCTTCTGAAACCACCTCTCTTTCCCTGAGTCCGAGAACATATTCGTAATAGAACTGGAGGGGACAATAAAGGTAGGTATTTAAAGAACTGGCGCTGAAAGGATATTCCTTTAAGAACTTTATCATCTCCACGGTCTTATTGATGGGACGGGGGTTCTTTTTTCTCAGGTTTACAGCGTACTGAATGGTTTTAACATAACTCTTGTCATCCCTCTTCCCTTCTCTCTTCTGCCTTTCCCAGAGAAGCTTTTCAACAAATCTACTCCTCTCCTTTTCGTCATTTTCAATGTAAAAGAGGTGGGCCTCCTTCGCTCCGCTGATCAGTGTATTGAAGTAATGAGACATGATCTCTTCCCTGTCCAGATAAGTGGGAAGTCCCAACATCTGCCTCGCCTTAAAGGGTAGAAAGGAATCCTCTCTCGTTGTATTAGGGATGATGCCCTCGTTCGCATCGAGGAAGAGGACATTCTCAAATTTTAGATTCCTCGTTTCCAGGAATCCAAGGACCTGAACCCCTCTCAGAGGCGTTCCTGCAAAAGGAGTGTAAGAAGTCACAATATATTTTTTAAAAAGAGTGAAATAGCTTCCGACCTCTTGAAAATGGATCTCATTCATCAGGGACTTCGAAAGGATGTCCAGGTGGGTGATGAAGGACTCCGAGTAGGGATAGAAAAAGGGATGGAGACGGGCCGTGCTGTTCTTATAGATGTATTCGACCACCTCTCTCAGTTTCCTTGCAAAGTCCCCCACATCTTTAAAAGAAAGCATCTTCCTGATGGTATCGGCATGGATCGCCTCCAGGTGCTCTCTCATCATTTTAAGGGTGATACCCGGCTCAACTCTTAATACTTTTTCTTTTATGGAACCGATAATGGCCTCATCACTCTCCAGTTCTGATAAGGATAAAAACTTCTTGGTTCGCTTCTCTGTGAGGGTCTCCTCAATGGTATGGAAAAGAATCCTGGTAATATCTGCCCTTCCTTGGAAATAGATGTTCTTTGTATAGGGGTGGAGAATGAACTCCAGGTAATAGGGGACATAAAGACGATCCCCATCCATGGTGGTGACCACTTCCATGAGGTTATTGAAAAAACCGAAGAGAGGAGTCCTTTGGAGAGGGTATCCAAGAGAGACGTTATAGTTGTCCGGATCAAGGAGGCTCAACGCCTGGTGAAAAAGGGGAAGCAAGGTTTCCGAGGAGGGAAGGACGATGACTGTGTTTTCGTCAATCCGTTCCTTCTTATCTATCCTGTTTTTCAATAGGGTGCTCACACCGAGGACCTGGCCATGGGTATCCGGGCTCTTATAGCAATGGATTTCAGGCTCAGTTGGAGTGAATTCCTTTTTTGCCGTTATTCCCAGGTCGGAAAGCTTCTTTTTAATTCCCTCTCCTTCCTGAAAAATGAAGAGGGTGTTCTCCCTTTTCATGAGGCATTTAAAAATCTTTTTCTCCGATTCCGTAAGGGCAAAAAAACCTGCGATGATCACTTTTTTAAAACGATCCAGATTTAAACGGTCGATATTCTCTGAGACAGCCCGGTATCTCGAGGACCTCGTAGAAAAATGGCCTTCTTCTATCCTCTTGTAAAACGTTTCGTAGAAATACGAGAGAGATTGGAGCCTTTTCGCCGTGGGTTCAGGTATGTTCTCTCCGGCGATGCTGTCGATCTCCTTTACCTTTTTTGAGGGTACCTCTTCGATATAAAGCTCTTCAAGGTCGTTGTATAGCTTCATCCCGACAGGGAAGAAAGTGTCTGGAGTGAGAAAGCTTTTCCTCCCCAGGTGTTCGGGTGAGGCGGCATGAATGCTGTAAAGGATCGAGATGGCATCGATGGCTTCGAGCTTTCTTCCGTCGAGCCTCAGTGATTCTTCATGGACATGTTCGATAAATTCATCCATAGAAAAGATGAAAGGCGGTATGAAACTCGACTTCTCCCTATCTGCCAGGACTTTCCTGAGGAAGTGCGAAGGCCTTTTGCCAGGAAAAATCACGAGGCTCGAAGAATAGTCCTTTTCAATGCCAATGAAATGGTCCGCTACTTTTTCAACCAGATTCTCCGATGACGAAATCAAAAGGACGTTCACTTGACCTTCCTTATCTCTTTCAGGTCCACATAAGCAATGACCCCTTCGACATTCTTATCGGGATATATTTCTTTTAAGATCCGGATATAATTTTTTAGCTGGGAAATATATTCTTTTTCAGCTTCTTTGTCAGTGCCTGTTTTATAATCGATCACGGATACCTGATCTTCTTCGAATATCACCCTGTCCATCCTGAAGAGATTTCCCCGGGGGTCTGAAAAATCCTGCTCCTTTTTGATCACCCTACCCGGCATGGCTTGGAAATAAGGCTTGATTTCTTCATCGTTCAGGAATTCCAGAAGATTTTTCTTCATGGTTTCCATTGGATAATCGGTCTTCAATTCATCATTCACCCGCTTGATGATCCGCTCGAGTTCCGGTTCGATGTTTTCATCTAAGCCGTCAATAAAATAGAGAACCCTGTGAATGAACTCGCCTCTCAGCCTCTCCTCTAAGTTGAGCTCCTCGATTACTGCAAAAGGGAATTTTATTGGGTCAGGATGATGATATAGCTTCAAATCTTCCCGTGGTCGGGTCTTTTCGACTTGACCAGGTTCAGGGGGCCGGAGACAAGGAGCATTCCTTGATCCAATTTGGGAATCCATGGTCTGGAGGAGGTCGATGGGAAATTGATTTCTTTTGCCCCGGACTCCAACGATATAAAGTTCATCCTCGGCCCTCGTAAAACCCACATAAAGGGTATTGAGCTTGTTCACCAGATCCTTGAGCCTTTCTTCTTCATATTTCTCTTGAAGAAAGCTGCTGGCTTTCATGATCTGCTGGTTGATTTTGAGCAAATGGACCCCATCCGTCCCCTCATCAAGAATATATTTGAAACCACGGGGAATCTCCTCATACATGAGAACAATGACTACTGGGAACCCCAATCCTTTTGCCTTGTGAATGGTCATCACTTTAACAGCATTGATTCCTGCAGGGACATCAATAGTCCAGTCCGCCTCCCCTGCCTCTTCGTCAGATGCGCATTTGAGGAAATCGCCGGGATTGTTTCTGCCTTCTCCCTCAAAATTTTTTATCACTTCCAGGATCTTGATGAGGGTCGCCTCTTCTTCCTTGAAGTGATCGAAAACCCTGTAAATGCAGTAAATCTCGCTCACCAGGTCATAGAGGGGTAAATAACCTGTCGATTTGAAAAGATCTTCAAAATAGATCTTCCAAAGCTCAGGGAATTCCTCCTGGAAAACTTTATAAAGGGGAGCCTTCTTCCGGTTTCTGAAGAGAAATTCATGTAATGCTTTTAATTCGACCTTTTCATTTCTTTCCAAAGTTTTTCTGAAGATGTCTCCCAGAACAAAACCTGCGAAAGAAAGATCATCGGGCGGAGAATCGAGGAAAGTGAGCAAGGCGACGATTTCAGCTGTGAGTTTCCTCGTCCTGATGTCAAGGCTACTGTATGAGATGAAGGGAACGTTAACCTCGTTAAGCCATGTCGTGATATTGACCACGTCTTCATTTCGGTAGGCCAGTATGGCGATATTCGAGTAGGAGTACCCTCTCTGGACTAAACCCTTTATTAAATCCTGGATCTTCTCTTTTTCAGCGGGTTCGTCATCCTTCTTTTCGCATCGAATGATTTCCACGTATCCTGAACCTCCGTGGTCCTCTTTGACCCTTTGTTCATAATCAATGAGCCCACTCCTGCTTGCGGGTTCCCGGTATTTGTCATGATTGGCTATCACCTTTTTGAAGAATGCCTTGCTGAAATCGACCACTCCCTCAAGGCTGCGGTAATTGATCCCCAGCTCTTTCACATTGTGAAGGGCGGAAGAAAAGGGATTTTTTGATTCGAGCCCCTTCATGATCCCGTAATCTGCATTCCTGAAACCATAGATCGCCTGCTTGGTGTCACCCACGGCAAAGAGGCTTCCCCCCTGGGAAAGAGAGTTCTCTATCAGGGGAAAGAGATTGGCCCACTGGATGGGAGAGGTATCTTGGAATTCATCGATCAGATAGTGGTAGATCGTCTCCCCTATCCTGAAGTAGACATCCGGTACGATTTCATGATCGAGATAGTCAGAAAGCTTCTTGTTGATGTCATGAATAAAGATGGTCCCTTCCCTTTTCTTTACTTCCTCGAGGATATCTTTAAAAGCTTCATAGGTCCTCAGATAGGGACCGTAATAAGTCGTTGCATAGAGCTCGATATATTCCCTTATTTTATTGCCGAGGAGGTCCCACTGTTCGGATATTTTTTCATACCAGGTTTCTCCTTCTTTTTTAGGTTTAGTGACAGGAACGTTTATAAGGCCTTTATTAACGAGATCAGGGAAGTTATTGCTTCTTACAATCTCCAAAATTTTGTAAAATGAACTCCCTTGGCTTTTTGTGAGGCCCGATTTTTCGATTAAACCATGCAGACTCTCCGACGTATCTCGAATCTCTTTCTTGATGGATTCGATCTTCTTTTCTGCATCGATGATCTTTGCCTCTTTGACGATACCGGAGAGCTTGTGGTAGAGTTCCACGGTTTCTTCAAGAAAATCCTTCGAGGGATCCCAGAGATAGGCAGACTCCCCTCCCCTGCTCTCAAGGATGATCTCCAGGAGTTTCTCAAGGAATTCAGCCTCTGGAGTTTTTTCTCTGACCCCTCGCAGAAATCGATTGAAGGCATAGGCCATGATGTTTTCCGGAGCCATGACAATGTCAAAGTCAGGGCTATAACCGAGATTGATCGCTGAGGCCTTGTAGATGGAGGTCATGAAACTGTCAATCGTCTTCACCTGGAACTCGGTGTAGTTTTTTAGAATTTCATCAATAGCAGCCCCTGCCTGGTCTGGGAGGTATTCTTTTTTTAGGGAGACTATTTCGGAGAGTTCTTTGATCTTTTCGGGGTTCTTGAAATAAATGTCCTTTAGCCACGAGAGGATCCGCTCTTTCATCTCTTTCGCAGCGTTATTTGAAAAGGTAATGGCGAGAATATTTCTTAGATGGTTTTTGGGAATTTTACCGGACAGGAGGAACTGGACGAATCTCTCCGTGAGGGAATAGGTTTTCCCAGATCCTGCAGAAGCCTTCAAGATCGTAAAATGTGGAAATTGGATGGCTAAATCTTTTTCCAGAACTGGATTGGCCATGGCTTTAGCTTAGGAGGAGGTTTCCGTTCCTAACCCCCTGATTTCACTCCCCACCCTTGAGCTCTATCTATTTTTGGAACCCCGTTGATGCCCCATTTTACTCCTTGTTGGAAATTGAATCAACATGCTTAAACTCTATTTTGTTAGCAAAGGGATATTCCCCCAATAACTGCTAAGCAAAAATGTCCCAATGAAAGAAGAAAGGATTGCTCACTGAAATCAAGGGGGGAAGTGTCGCCAGAAATGGTAAAGATAGAGCTGGGCATAACCTGCATACGGGCCAAAATGATTGGATGCAAACTCCTCCATGACTTTCTCTCCGGGCTTTTCCCTCTTGAAATAAATCTTTTGTAACCCTTTCTTAATCCAGGTGTCCATCGGAAAGGCTTCGAGGAAATCCAAAGAGTAGAGGAGCGTACAATCGGCGACTTTTTTCCCAACACCAGAAAGGCTCATCAATTGTTCCCTCGCCTCTTTGTAGGATAAACTTCTTAGCGAGAGGAGCTGGCTCCGATCCATACAGCGGCTGGCCTTAACCAAATAATTTGTTCTAAACCCTGCCCTGACCGGTTCCAATTGAAGAGGGTTTTCAATACAATGAGGTTCTGGAAACCCATAACTTATGTAGTTCCCCCAAAAGATCTTCCTCCCAGAGGATTTGCAGAGGACTTCGATCATAGAGCGTATATGGGTGATCGCTTTGGCAGAAGAGCACAAGAAAGAGATCAGACATTCCCATGGGTCTTGTCGAATCAGTCTCATCCCTCTATATTTTTTTATCGCCTGGTGAATGACAGGGTCCTGGTCGATTTCTTTCAAAATAGAATCCAAATCTTCATCCAGCCTGAAAAATTGAATCAGGAAAGGCTCTTCGACTCCCTCATAGAAAAGGGATTCTCCTCTTTGCCAGAGGGAAAAAATTCGATCCGAGGATTGAACGATGTAGGTATCGAGGACTTTGGTAAATCGAAAAAATTGTCCGCATTCCAGGGTATGGTTAAGTGAAAAGTAAGGGATTCGAAGTCGGGAGGTCATTCTTTTTCACCCCATGGAGATCGAATGATAGCGATCGCATAACCCTCTAAATTCAAATATTTTTTTATCACTCGGGTGACATTCTCTTTCGTTACCTTTTGAATCTCCTGAGGTGAAAGGAGACTCCTAAGAATCCGAGAACAAAATGGGCTTGTTATAAAATAAAATTATAAGTGAAAAGACCCTCAAAACAAAGGGCGAATCCCATAAAATATGGAGTTCGCCCTTTGTCATAAATTTTTAACACGATTTAATTAGGATTGAGAGATTTGGTCCCTCCCTGTAGAAAACGCTTTTCTGTTCAGTTCATGGACTTTGGGAGGAAGGTAATTCAGAATCGTCTTTAGCCAGAGATCATCATTTACCTCAAAAAATTTTGAGATGGCGCCTAGGAGCACCACATTGGCTGCGCGGGCATCTCCTAATTGCAGAGCAATCTCTGTTCCCTTGATCAGATAAAAACTCTTAAATTTTGATCGAATGACCTCAGGGATGTCTTTGGGATATTCCATCTCTCCTAAATTGACAGCAGGAGGGTTAACTTTATTATCATTCATAAGGATCTTACCGGTAGGCCTCAAATAGTTAAACCATCGAAGTCCTTCCAGTTGCTCAAAGGCAAAAAGGATATCCACTTCCCCCTGTTTGATGAGCGGGGAATAAACCTTTTTTCCGAAACGAAAGTGAGAAGTAACGATTCCTCCTCTCATCGCCATTCCGTGAACCTCGCTCTTTTTCACATCATAGCCTGCTTCCATAAAAACTTCGGACATGATATCACTTGCTAAGATGACCCCTTGTCCTCCAACGCCTGCAACCAATATATTGGTGGTCATTTGGTCCATTGTCTCCCCCTGATCATAGAATCAGGAATAATGGAATATTGGGTGAATGGAATAATGGGTTAATTTGGTGTCCCAATCTTCCATTCTTCCATCATTCCAGTATTCCATTTGGTTTATCCATTGCTTTACGCCGTTTCGAACCCGAAGATGGGTTTTTCTTCCTGACTCTTGATGGCTTCGAATTTACATACCTGATAGCAGAGATGACATCCAGGGCATAGGCTCGATTCAATAAAAGCGATTCCTTTACGTTTCTTCCCATCAGCGGTCATGGCCATCTCTCCTTCCACGAGTTGATAAGAGATGGCAGGACAGCCCAAATTGACACAGGTTTTACATCCAATACATTTGGTGGAATCCACCTGAAGAGGTTTGTTATATTTCTTAAAAGCTCTCCTTAGAAGCACACAAGGACCTTCACTGATAATGAGAGAAGGCTCATCCTTGTCGAGTTCTTCTTTGATTACCCTTTCCGTCTCCTCCAAATTCCATGGATTCAACTTCCTCGGGTTTTCAATCCCCAGGGCTCGCCCTAATTCAACAAAATCAATCCGATGTGTTTTTTCTCCTCTGATGGTATATCCTGTCGCGGGGTGCTCTTGATGGCCTGTCATTCCGGTTGTTCGATTATCCAAAATAATAATGGTAGCATAACTTTTATTATAACCCACGTCCATCAAAGGATGTACTCCCGCGTGAAGGAAAGTAGAATCCCCAATCACGCCAACAATCTTCCCTCTCCCTTTTTCCCCTAATGCCTTGGCCATGCCATGAGCGCCGCCAATGCTCGATCCCATGCAGATATTGCTATTGATCACATTCAAAGGAGGATAAGCGCCTAAAGTATAGCATCCAATGTCACCAGACGTGAAGACTTTCAGCTTCCTCAAGACATGGAAGACACCCCGATGGGGGCATCCTGGACACAAATTGGGCGGCCTCGGAGGAAGCGGCTCTTTGAAAAAAGGCTTGGGGGGTTTAAATTTCTTCCCCAATATCCCTTTCTCAACAAGAAATGGGTTCAGTTCGCCACAGATGGGGAATAGGTCCTTTCCCCCTTTAGGTTTGAATCCCATTGCTCTGATATTTTCTTCCAGGAAAGGATCAAGTTCTTCGATAATATAAACCTTTTTCACTTTCTTAAAGAACTCTCCGATCAAATTTTTTGGCAGAGGCCATACCATACCCAGTTTCAGGTAAGAATAATTTGGAAACACCTCCTTCGCATATTGATAAGAAATCCCTGCTGAAATGATCCCAACTGTAGGATCATTAATCTCCATTCGATTCCCAGGAAATTGCTCAGCAAATTCCTTTAATCTGAGAAAACGCTCTTCGATGAAGGCGTGTCGAACCCGCGCAAAGGAAGGCAACATGGTATATTTAGCTGTATCCTTTTTGATCTCAATAGGCACTGGAGGAGTCATAGGATCCTGCAGCTCTACAATGCCTTTCGCATGAGAGATTCGGGTCACACTCCTTACCATCACAGGGGTATCAAATTTTTCACTTACTTCATAACCCAGTTTTATAAAATCCTTTGCTTCCTGGCTTTCACTCGGCTCAAACATGGGAACTTTGGCGAATCTGGCATAATGCCGATTATCCTGTTCGTTCTGGGAACTATAAAGTTCCGGATCATCGCAGGTGACGAGGACCAAACCACCATTCACCCCCACATAGGAAAGGGTCATAAAGGGATCGGCCGCCACATTTACCCCCACATGTTTCATGCATGCCATTGCCCTTGCGCCTGCCATAGAAGCCCCATAGGTAACTTCCAATGCCACCTTTTCATTAGGAGACCATTCAGCATAAATCTCCTTATATTCCTTTGCGATGGTTTCTAAGATTTCTGTACTAGGCGTGCCAGGATAGGCAGCCGCCACTTTTACGCCAGCCTCAAAAGCTCCCCTTGCAATGGCTTCATTTCCGCTCATTATTTTCTTCATAAATCACCCCTTAATCCAAAATTGAACTTGTAATTATTATCACAAATATATATTGATAGGAATTTTTGTCAAGTGAAATATTTAACTTATTCTCCATTTATTTCTCGATATTAGAGACTTTTCTCAATACGATATTGGTCATCTGAGATTTTTGAGATACTTTTAAGAAATTCTTATAATTTTCGACTGCCTCCTTACTTTTCCCTGATTTTTCATAGCACTGACCCAACCCTAAGTAGGTATTTCCTAACTGAAAACCCTCACCCATATCGACGACTTTTTGAAAGGCATTGATTGCCTTTTCATAATCTTTTTTCCCTTCGTAAGAATAACCAAGACCTTCGAAGGCGAATGAACGGTAAAGTTTCTCTTTCCCTCCTTTTTTAAGAAAGCTCTCATAGGCTTTAATGGCTTCTTCAAATTCACCCAAACGAAGATGGATATTCCCCTTGAACAAAATAGAGAGTTTCCCAGACCTTGTTCTCGGGAATTTTGTGATGACCTCATTAAATTTTTCTAAGACATTTTTATATTCTTGAAGCGATTCCTCTCGGTACGGAGCGCTAATGATCTGATTAGCTTCCCCTGCCAAATTAAACATTTGATAAGCATTTTCCTCATTTTTCTTCTCCCACCTTTGAAAAAAGAAAATCACCAAGAGGAGGATGAACACAATGATCCCTCCTACGGCGATAGACTTGGAATGATGGGTGAGAAAAAGATAGGCTCTTTCGGCAAAAGTAATAAATTCATCAGGCTCTTTTAACTTCTTTTTTATAATCTTTTTTGCACTGCTCATCTCAAATCACCTTTCATTATCATAATCATATTATAATAACTTTTTTTCATGACTTTGAGAAGCGCCCCTCAGCACTCTCTTCTCCCCCAATCGAAGCGTCAATTTAATCTGATCAAAGTACTCAATTAATGGGATAGCATATTTTCTTGAAGCCTTGGTCATCTCCTTAAACTGAGGGGTGGTGATCTCTTGATGGCTCTTTAAGTAGTTGACCAATTCCTCTTTCAGATTTTCGAAGTGAATTCGATGAAAATAGATCTCACTTTTAATCTTGATCAGTACTCCCTCATGGACAAGATGTTCAAAAATGGCTCGAACCTCTTCTTCTCTTTCAGACCATTCCTCTGACAATTCTTTCGGAGATGGCGGCTTGAGTCCCCCCTTCAGGACAGCTGCCTCCACCCGCTTGACCAAACCCTTCTCATCGACAGATGAGATTTGATGACTGGGAAGCCTCAACTTATCTCTTTCCAATACAACCTTTTTCGATTGGATGAGCTCATTAATGAGAATTTGAAAAAGCTTAACATCCACCTCCGGAGGGAGTTTTGTCCTCAACTCCTCTTTGGACAATCCAGATTTCATTGGAAAGCGCTGATGGAATTCCCCCAATTGGGCCAACACCCTCTCCTTCAATCCTTGATATTGTCCTTTTTCAATTACTTTTAATTTTTCAGGATCAATGAGCAGCAAATCCCCTTCCCCTGCCATCTTTCTGATGATCGACTGGATCTCACTGGGTGGCATCTCAACGCGGTTCAATAGGTCTTCCAAGGTGATGCCTCCCGTCCCTGAATGGTGAATATGCTGCCGGAGGGCTTGTTCAGTCGTCCCATCTTTGAGGAGACTCAGGTCAGCTATCACCGACGAAGAATACCTTCTATGTTTGTCCGGATGACTGTCCAGAATAACCCCTCCTCCTATGGTTTGAATGGCTGAAGAACCGCGGATGACAAAGCGGTCTTGAGGTAAAGCCACCACCGGCCGTTCCAATCTCAATTGGACAAACCCACCTTCTCCTGGAGCCAACTCTTCCCGATCAAGGAGGAAGAGGGATGCATTAGTGAGAGTGGTACCAATATGGAATCTCTGTTCGGTGCGATGTTTTAAGGATCGTGGAGCATCCTGTAAATATTCAAGATAAGCATCGATGAGTTGAGTAGGCTTAAGGGTATTCGGTCTGATGAGAACGTCCCCTCTCTCGATTGCTGAAGTTTCTATCCCCTGAAGGTTAACAGCCGCCCTTTCCCCTGCGACGGCCTTTTCGACACTTTGACTATAGACTTGGAGGTTCCTGACTTTCCCTTCTAAACCAGAAGGAAGGACTTGAACCGTCTCCCCTAAAGAAAGGCTTCCGGAAATCATGGTCCCTGTCACCACGGTCCCAAAACCTTTCATGACAAAGACACGGTCAATTGGCAAACGGAATAGACCATTGGATGACCTTTCCTCAATTTCTTGTGAAAGAAGATCAAGTGTGGAAAGAAGCTGGGGGATTCCCTCCCCTGTCATGGAGGAAACGGCTAGGATCGGAGCCTCTTTTAAAAATGTATCTTGGACAATTTCAGATACCTCCTCTTTAACTAACTCTAATAATTCACGATCAACCAGATCAATTTTGGTTAGAACGATTAATCCTTTTTTTACTTTCAAAAGTCTACAAATATCTAAATGCTCTCTCGTCTGTGGCATGACCCCTTCATCCGCAGCGATGACTAAAGCAACGAGGTCGATCCCCCAAACACCCGCCACCATATGCTTAACAAACTTTTCATGCCCTGGCACATCAATAATCCCCAATTGCACCCCGCTGGGTAGACCTAAGAAAGTAAACCCCAATTCAATGGTGATTCCCCTTTCCTTTTCTTCTTTCAATCTATCTGTATCCACACCTGTGAGGGCTTTCACGAGGGAAGTTTTTCCATGGTCGATATGCCCGGCAGTCCCAAGAATGACATGTTTCATTCGTCTAACCTCCAATGAATCCTTTCCATTATCGCCTAAAAGATAACAAAAAGCCCCTCATCTTTCAATTCCATTCCTTTCTCTTCCCCAATATTCCACCACATTATACTTGAAGCTAAAAACAACAGGCAATCCCGCCTAAGAAAGACAAGCCTTTGAGATAAATCAAGGGATAGATCATTTCAAGGAAGCCCAGATATATTGCGCTGGAACAATATATTCTTCTCCACAATTGAACTTTCCTATCATTGCCATAGTGGGCTCATTCTTTTGTCGATTCCGTCATTGTCTCCACATGATGAGTGGGGCAATTGATTTAAGGTCAAGGGAAAGAGGGCGGTGCTATCCCCAGATGTAGAGAAATCAAAGCTTGGAAGAATAGCTTCTCCTAATGTGTAAATCCTGTGGAAAAAAAATGTTTTAACATTACATACCTTTTTAATTCCCTTATATAATTAAATTTAAAAAAGAAACGGTGAAAATAAAACATTGAGATTTCAAAGGGTTACATTTTTGTGGTTTCTGACTGTAAAAACACAACATCTTGTGGTCTAAGAAATAACTTTCAAACCTTCGATGTTCATAACCTGTTTATATGCCATCTCTCAAATAGCAATTTCTTGGCCCCTTCAGATAACAAAAGAGGGGAGGATTTTACCTTCCTCCCCTCTATATCCAAACTTATAAAACAGGATTTAGTTTATTAAGGATTACTTTACCGCACTCTTTAGCAGATTACCTGCTTTGAATTTTGCCACTCTGGTGGCAGCAATCTTAATCTCTTTTCCGGTTTGGGGATTTCTTCCTATTCTTGCCCTTCTCTTCGCCACAGAAAAAGTTCCAAATCCAGTTAGGGTCAACTTATCTCCCTTCTTTAATGCCTTCATCACCGTATTGCTAAACGCATTAAGGGCTTTTCCAGCTGACGCTTTCGGTATTTTGGCCTCCTTTCCTATGCTGGCGATCAACTCCGCCTTTGTCATTTAAATCACCTCCTTTTTTGGGGAAATATATTCTGGGTTGAAATGGTATCGGCTTATTTAAAACGATGCCCATCATAGCCCATCGATATTTTAAAAGTCAAGTCTTTTATTTGAGAGCTTTAAAATTTAAGAATGCAGAGCTCTCTGATTAAAAGATTAAATAACGATGACGCAGATAAAAAATCTTTCGAAAATCTTTGTAATCTTTTTCAAATCTGTGTAATCAGAGGTCTCTGGTTTCAGAGACCTCAAATAAATGATTCCATTAAATCGGAGAGGGCCTTCTCAACGCCTCCTGGCCTTTCCGATTCGATCTGCTGAAGGGTCCTTTCAACCTGGTTCCTGAGTTCTATTTTGGAAAGGTCCCCCACCGACTGGTAGACTCCTGCCCTCCTTCCTAATCGAAAGTTATTCTTTTCTCCTTTGGGAATCTATTAAAGATGCAGGAGGTCATTGGGGTCGATCTGTAAAATAAAAAAGATTTTATTCTCAATTCCGTAAATTTCCTCCTGCAATCGCTCTAAATAATCCATGGCCCTCTGGTGCTTACCATATCTTTCTTTGAGATCGCTAAACCTCTCAGCCAATGAAACGATCCGATCATGCATTACTCGTTTATCCGCATAATTCACTATTTCCTCTTCGGAAACGGACGAAGGGTCTCCTGCCTTCCCTAACCAAATATGTTGCGCCACAACCTCCCCTACCTTTTCATACCCCATTCCCATTAATAACTGAAAGCCTGTCTGGGCATGGTCTTCCTTTGTCTTAAGGCACTCTGTTTTGGTTAGGTCATGGAGTAAAGAAGCTGCTTCTACTAAACCGAGATCAATCCTTTGGCCTTTTTTATTCAATTCCACGGATAGAAAAAGAGCTACTTTTGCCACTTCGAGGCTGTGGTGAATAATATTCTCTAGCATCCCGTATTGACCCATCAGCCTTAAGCATTCTTCTCTAGTAGGAATCATCTTTCTATGCGCCCCTAACTCCCTTCTCAAGAAAACTTTCTTTTCCAAGGAGTCTCTTTCTCCATTGCCGGGTCTTTTGGCTGGGTTGCCTAAAGCCACAACAGCCATCAACGGTATACTGACGGATGGATCGCCTTGTCTTAATCGTTTCAATCACTGGATTCTCATTTCTCATCTTTCGACTCAATATTTTTATCCAATAATGGCAAAGAAGGTTGGCTTTCGATCTGTTCCAATTTTAAATTGAATTTATCCAGCCGTCTTCTGGCATCCTCAAACTTACTCATGGCATTGCTCATATGTCTTCCTATTAACTGAAAATCCCCTTGAAAGCCTTCTAATTCTTTGTTCAGACCCGCCAATGAATCCAGTATTCTCTGAGCATCTTTTTCGATTTTCAACCCCCTCAAGCCGAAGACGATCACCTGGAGATAGGCAAAGAAAGAATTGGGGGAGACCGGAATCACCTTCTTTTTCAACGCATAATTGAAAATCCCTTTTTCCTCTCCAAAGGCCTCATCCTTGGTAATGGTTTCGTAATAGACGTTTTCAGCGGGAATATATAAAAGGGCAAAATCGTACGTCCCCTCTTGAGGCAAAATATATTTGCTCGCAATATCGTCAATATGTTTCTTAACATCTCTGTAAAAGGTCTTCTGATAAGCCTTTCTCTCTTCCTCGGTTTTGCATTCGATGATGCGTTTGAAATTATCGAGTGGGAACTTGGAATCGATGGGGACAAGCCTCTCCCCCAGTCTCACCGCCGCATCCACTCTTTCCCCACTGGAAAACTGATATTGAAGAGTGAAGAATTCAGCTGGAAGAATCTGGGATAACAATTCTCCCAAAAATTGTTCTCCCAACCCCCCTCTCAATTTAGGCGGTTGAAGAATCTCCTGAAGGGTCGCAATGTCTTTTCCTACTTCAAAGATTCGCCTGCTCGCCTCCGAAAGCTCTCCGATGTTCTTCTGGACATCTCCAATCACTCTCGCTGCGTTGTCCAGGCGTTTGCTGATCTCTCCGCTGGAGCCCTGAAGCTGCCGATTGACTTGGTCCGTGATGCCCCTCAACTGTGTGTTAATGGCATCCTGTTGCTGGGTGAGTTGTGAAATATTTCTGGCAAGTCCATCGCTCACGTGCTCTCTCAACTTTTCTATCTGCTGCTGCATCAGTCCCCACATTGGTTGTGACGACGAATCCGTCTTGATTTCCTCCAGCCTCTTTCTCCACCGCTGCTCCATCAAGAAAAAGAAAACTGCCACAACGACAACGATTAGACCTAAAAGCCAATACATCCCTTGCATTCTTCCTCCTCCAGGATGGCCCCTCCATCAAGGATGTTGAATGATGAGATGGCCTTCCACCTTCTTATCGATGAGGTTCGTAACGGAGATCCTCCAAACATTCTCTTTCTGAACTTCTTCAAAAGGGATGGGAAATTCTACTTTCAGTGGGCTCTTCCCCGAGAGGGTAGGAATCCCCTTGATGGTTCCTGGTTTTTTAATTGAAAGCATGAGGGAAGAACTACCCCCTTCCCATCTCGCCTCTGTCTTCACCTTTTCTGTTTGACCTTCCCCATGACGCCGTGGGGCCGAAAAAGAAAAAGAGAATTCCTCTCTTCCTTGAGGTCCAATTCTAAACGGAAAGATAATGAATGTCCTTTCGAGGACATTATTTTCTAAACGAATATCATCGGAAGGCAATTTCGGAGAGATAGAAACCTTCACTTTGGAGATCCCGGCAATTCCAACTCGATAAGGGGGATCCAAGAGGTAACGATTTCCAAAATTGGCATTTAACCCCTCGGAAATGAAATGGTCAAATTCCGAAATCTTTCGGCCATTCACAAGGATTCGAATTCGAAAGGTGACGCTCCTCCGGAGATCAACTTCCCCGGCATTGGAGAGGATGATCATGAGTTCTAAATCCTCTGTCAAATCTAAATCTTTCACCACGATGTCCGGTCCAAGAGGAAATCCATCCAATATTTTCTTTAGGCTGTTATTCTCATCATTGGACTCCTTCATCCCGTGAGTAAAGTCGACATGGACATCAATTTCATGTCGACCGACAAGAGTTAAGGGAGTAGTCAAGGTGAGGCTTCCTTTCATAGGAAGAAAAGACTGATCAGAAAGGCTTCCCAATGTATAACTTCCTTTTAACGCTCCATCGACAATGATCTTCAGATTTCCTCCCCCTAAGGGAACTGGAGTGTCCCCAATATTGGCAATGGTCACTGCCAATTTCCTCTGGGGGTTGAGAAAAAGATCGGTGATGGCAAGGTCGGGAAGAAGAGGTTTGGCCACTGATTTTTCTTTCCCTAAAACTTTTATAAAAACATTGTTTATTTCATTTTCTTCAACGATCCTCTCCTCATTATCCACAACGGCCTGGACCTCGTGTCTCCCGACCAACTCAACCGGGGTGGTGTAGAGTACAAAGCCCCCTGGTTGCAGAAAAGTTTGATCCGGAAGGGCGCCTAGAGAATCTTTCCATCTCAGATGACCATCTACATAAATCACCAAACTTCCAACACGATAGGGAGCAGACCCTTTTCCAATATTCGAAATCATGACCTCTACCTTTTCAGTCTCAGTTAAAGAGATATTCGAAATGGTAAGGTCAGGGAGGAGAACAGGTTGAGGTGGAGCGGGAGGAGGTTGAGTGGTGACTTGGGCTGCACAACTGAAGAGGAAAATAGAAAAGGCGAAGATCGTAATCGCCCCTTTAAACATGAACGAAATTCAGCCTCCTTGCAAACCAAAATAACGCATTACACAGCCAAATGCAAGAGATTTTTCCCTTTTTAATCTTGACAGTGATTGTTTAAAATTGTATTTTTTGTGAGGTCTGAAATTTGGGTTTTAAAGCCCTTCCCTGTAGACGAGATTCTTTACCCCGTTAGAAAGCCCCGCTGCTCGCCCCGTGTGAAGCTGCTCTTCTATCGGGGCTTGCAGCGGGGATGAACACCGTAAGACCTTTGGTCTCTTACGGGGTGAAGATATAATTCCCTCCGGGCCAGAGGCCTTTTAGAGCGAACACCCTGTTAGAGACTTTCTCTAACAGGGTGAATGAGCCTTCCCATTGGAAAGTTGAAGACTTTCTAACGGGGTTTACTTATGGAGAGAAGATGAAAGATTATATCGATCTCAGAAGCGACACTGTCACTAAACCTACTCCTGCCATGAGAAAAGCGATGGCAGAAGCAGAGGTGGGCGATGATGTCTTTGGGGAAGACCCGACTGTGAATGCCCTTCAGGAAAAGGGGGCCGATCTTCTCGGAAAAGAGGCTGCCCTTTTCGTCCCCTCAGGGACAATGGCCAATCAGTTGTCCATCAAATCCCACACCCAACCGGGCGATGAGGTGATCATTGAAGCGTCTTCTCATCCCTATAATTTTGAGGGGGGAGCTGGAGCCGCCCTTTCAGGCATCCAATTTCAGTGTCTCAGAGGTGTAAGAGGCATTCTCGACGCCTCTCAGATCGAAGAGGCTATCAGACCTTCGGATCACCACTTCCCTGTCACAAGACTAATCGGTCTCGAAAACACTCACAACCGCGGCGGCGGAACCATCTACCCTCTTGAAAAAATGACTGAGATCTATCGACTGGCCAAATCAAAAGGGATTCTTGTCCATCTCGATGGAGCCAGGCTTTGGAACGCCTCCATGGCCACGGGAATTAAACCCCGTGAATACTCTCAATGGGCGGATTCTGTATCGGTCTGCCTTTCCAAAGGATTGGGGGCTCCTATTGGCTCTCTGGTCGCAGGCTCTAAAATATTTATTGATCGTGTTCATCGTTTTCGAAAAATGTTTGGAGGCGGAATGCGGCAGGCAGGAATCATTGCCGCTGCTGGAATTTATGCATTAGAACATCACCTCGATCGCCTAAAAGAAGACCATCAGAATGCTAAGCGTCTTGCAGTGGGTTTGAAAGAATTTAAAGGAGTCTCCATTGACCCCAAATATGTGGAAACGAATATTATCATCTTCGATGTAACCGACACTGGGATGACAGGTGCCCAGGTGGCTGAGGTGATGAGAAGAGAGGGTGTTCTCATTCACGCCTTTGGCAAGACCCAAATTCGCCTGGTCACCCATTTGGATGTCACCAATGAAGATATTGAAGTAGCTCTAAAAGCTTTTGAAAAGGTGTTTTATAAAAAATAGCGCTAATCCCTAAATGGGGAGCAGAAGAGGCAATTTTAGAAACCGTCCAGCAGATTGCCCATCGGAAAGGAATTGGAAACATTCTCGCTGAAGGCAGCTTCGGAGTGATCAAACAGTGGCCTCAATTGAAACCCATCATCTCGCAGGTGAAAGGGCTGGAACAATCTGCCTATGACGCACGGATTGCCATTTCCATGGCATTGGGATATGCCACCTCGGATATCGGAGCCCATCATGCACGGGCCTGGACGATTGCCAAGGAGTTAGAGATGGGAATGGATTGGCCCCTGGAGAAAAAGGCTGATCTGGTGATCTACCACCAGACGCTTCGGCCCCTGTTTGACATGTTAGGAGTCTGCCGGTTGCCCTGGATCGAACTGGGTTTTGATGAAAATCAGTATGCGGAATTCTATTCAGCGGTTACAGGCATCGAGACGACATTGAATGAACTTCTTCAACGCTCCATGGATCTTTATGATCTCACACGAGCCATCAATATGAAATCAGGCATTTCCCGGAAGGATGATTACCCTCCAGAAAGAGTCTTCAATTTACCGATGACCGAAGGACCTCATGCGGGAAAGATCTTGAAGCGGGAAGATTACGAGGCGATCCTCGATATCTATTACCAGAAAAGGGGTTGGAATAAAGACGGTCTGGTCGATGAAAAGAAGATTTCGAGCTTTAATGATCCGCTGATCATAACTTGAACATGCTAAACGCTTAGCGCTCTGCGCATAGCGTTAACTAACATCTTTATTTTAATCTTAATCTTAACCTTAACCTTAGCCTGAGCCTTAACCTTAACCTTAACCTTAGCCTTAACCTTAAAGATTTATGCCCGATCCCATTGTTGTTTTGGTTACCTGTGGTTCTGAAGAAGAAGCGCTAAAAATTGCCAATGCTTTGGTGGAAGAACATCTCGCCGCTTGCGTCAACCTTGTCTCTCCGGTCCGTTCCATCTATCGATGGGAAGGAAAAATCTGGGACGAAAAGGAATGGCTGTTGATCATCAAGACACAAAAGCAAAGGTTTGAGGAGTTGGAGAAAAAAGTCAAGTCCCTTCACTCCTATTCTGTCCCGGAAATCATCAGCCTTCCTATTGTGGAGGGTTCTTCGTCTTACCTCAAATGGATCAGGGAAAACACAAAATAATGATTGGTGGATTAAGTAAGACTTGGTTTTCTAAGATGAAAGTCTGTGTTCTGCTCAAACGTGTAGGCCACTCTTAAGAGCATCCCTTCATCGAAGTGCTTCCCCATGATCTGAAGGCCTATTGGGAGTCCTTCGTGGCTAAACCCGCAGGGGATAGAGATCGCGGGAATGCCTGCAAGGTTAACCGGAATGGTATGGATATCGGATAAGTACATCTGGAGGGGATTTTCTGTCTTCTCACCAATTCGAAAGGCCGGTGTGGGTGTGGTCGGCGCCACGATAACATCCACCTTTTGAAAGGCCTCCTCAAAATCTTTTCTCATCAAAGTTCTCACCTGTGAAGCCTTTCGGTAGTAGGCTTCATAATATCCAGCAGACAGGACATAGGTTCCCAGGATGATTCTTCGTTTTACTTCTTTTCCAAATCCTTTTGCGCGGGTCTGGGCATACATCTCCATCAGATCCCGATACCCTTTCGAACGAAGGCCGTATTTCACCCCGTCATATCGAGCCAGATTGGAACTGGCCTCTGCTGTCGCAATGATGTAATAAATGGCCACCGCATATTCCGTATGAGGTAAAGAGACTCTCTGGATTTCGGCCCCCCATTTTCTAAAGAAATCGATCGCTTCTTTAACTGACCTCTCTACCTCCGGATCCATTCCCTCCACAAAATATTCTTCAGGGATCCCTATTCGAATTCCCTTGGCGTCCCTTTTGAGTGATCGCTTATAATCCGGAACTTCCACATTCACAGAGGTCGAGTCATAAGGATCATAGCCGCTGATTGCATCCATCAGGATAGCAGAGTCCTCCACATCTTTTGTGATCGGGCCGATCTGATCCAAAGAAGAGGCAAAGGCCACCAGACCATATCTGGATACTCTGCCATAAGTCGGTTTCAATCCGACCACGCCGCAACAGGCGGCTGGCTGCCGAATAGACCCTCCTGTATCCGTTCCCAGAGCGGCGATACATTCGTCAGCGGCCACCGCGGCTGCCGAACCGCCACTGGAACCTCCTGGAATCCGCTTAAGGTCCCAGGGATTATGAGTGATATGAAATCCTGAGTTTTCTGTGGAGGACCCCATGGCAAACTCATCCATGTTGAGCTTTCCCAAAAAAACGGCTTCCCTCTTTTTGAGTTTCTGAATCACTGTCCCGTCATAAAATGGGATATATCCTTCTAAAATCTTAGAGGCACAAGTCGTCCGAATCCCTTTCGTGCAAAGGATATCTTTCAACCCAATGGGGACTCCTGCCAGGCCTCCAATCCCTTCTCCTTTAGCAATTTTTCGATCCACCTGATCAGCCTGACGGAAGGCCTCTTCTTCTGTCAATAAGAGATAGGCTTTGATCTTTCCTTCTGTCTTTTTGATCCGCCGGTAGAGGGCCTCCGTGGCCTCCCTGGAAGTGACCTCTTTCTTAACCAAAAGGTCATGCAATTGATGAATGGTCAATGAGTGTAGATCCATAATTATCCCAAAATTGGAATATTGGAATGATGGAATGTTGGAATAATGATTAAAAATTTCTTCAGATTCTTAGCATTCTGTCTTTTGTCCCATCATTCCATTGTTCCATTATTCCATAATTCCATTTTTGTCGTTTTATTCGATGATCCTCGGCACCTTAAAATGTCCACGCTCTTCATCGGGTGCAATAGCCAACGCCTCTTCTTGCGGAAAAGAAGATTTGACTTCATCCTCTCTGAAGACATTATGAACGGGGATGGCGTGGGAAGTGGGCTCCACCCCAGTGGTATCGAGCCGGTTCAATTGTTCCATATAGGTAAGGATTTGTTCCAATTGATTCCCAAAAGTCACCTTTTCCTCTTCAGACAACTCAAGGCGAGCCAGCCTCGCCACTTTTTCAATATCCATTTTCATCCGTTTGACTCCTTCAAAGGAATTAATTAACTCCGACAAATACATTACGATAGGGGTTATTGAAAAATTCGAAATCCGAATATCGAAACTCGAAACAAATTCAAAATCTCAATTTTCAAATGACCTAAACTTTACTTATCACTTGTTTTGGATTTTGGTTATTTGATATTGTTTCGGATTTCGGATTTCGTGCTTCGGATTTGAAATAACCATTGTTTCGCATTCTGTAAAGGACTAATAACATCCTCCAGCGCCGTTCTCTATCCTAACATCTCTTTGATTTTCACCAGGCTCTCTTCTAATTTCTCACGCTGGGAACTGAACTCCAGCGCTTTCTCCTTTACCTCCCGAACGATCTCCGGAGGGGCCTTAGAAAGAAACTGCTCATTGGAGAGCTTCTTCATGATGAAAGCGCTCTCCTTCTCAATTTTCAATATCTCCTTCTGGAGTCTTTTCGCCTCTTCTTCCATCCGAGACCGTTCCATTGGGACAAAGATTTCAACACCCCGGACAACCACAAAAGCGCTGTAGAGTGGTTTTTCAAGATCCCGTCCGAATTTAAACTTTTGGACCAGAGCGAGGGACTGAATGAAGGATTGATTTTCTTGAAGCCTCTCCTCCACTTCTTCACTCTTGGTTCGAAAGAGAACAGTGATCTGTTCTCCTGGTGGAAGGTTCATTTCCCCTCGGATGTTTCGAAGGGCATTGGTCACTTCAATGATCAGTCCCATCTCATCCGCCACGGCTTCATCATCATACCGGTCGTCGGGTTTTGGAAATTTGGCAATCATGATCGATTCATTTTCTTTACGCTGGGGTAGTTGTTGCCAGATCTCTTCAGTGATAAATGGCATAAAGGGGTGAAGTAATCTGAGGATTGAATCGAGGACTTCTAAAAGTGTTCGCTTGGTAAGGCTCTGCCTCTTCTTGCCCTCCTCATTATAGAGGTAGAGTTTGGTCAGTTCAAGATACCAGTCGCAGAATTCATGCCAGATAAATTGGTAGAGGGCATGTGAAGCTTCATTGAATTTATAATCTTCTAATGATTTCTGAACTTCCCGTATCGCCTGATTCAACCTTCCCCGGATCCAACGATCTGGGAGGCTAAACTCCTCTGGGGGGTATTCTTCGATCATCTCCTCAACATTAAAATGATCAAGATTCATCAGGGCGAAACGAGAGGCATTCCAGATCTTATTGGCAAAATGGCGGTACCCCTCTGTCCTGGACTCTGAAAGTTTTAAATCGCTTCCAGGCATGGTCAACGCCGCCAGGGTAAAACGGAGAGCATCGGCGCCGAAGCGATCGATGAGATCGAGAGGATCGATCACGTTTCCACGGGTTTTTGAATATTTTTCACCTCTCTCATCCCTCACCAATCCGTGGATATAAACATCTCTGAAGGGAACATCGCCCATAAACTTCAGACCCATCATCATCATCCTGGCTACCCAGAAGAAGAGGATGTCGAAACCGGTCACCAGGACAGAAGTGGGATAAAACTGCTTCAACAACTTCGTCTCTTTTGGCCATCCCATGGTGGAGAAAGGCCAGAGGGCAGAACTGAACCAGGTATCTAAAACATCTGTCTCAGGGGTTAAACGATTGGAACCACATTTCGAACAAGCGGTCGGTGTCTCCTTGGACACCATCACCTCTCCGCATTGTCCACAATACCAAGCAGGGATGCGATGCCCCCACCAGATCTGTCGAGAGATGCACCAATCCCTAATATTCTCCATCCATTCAAAATAGGTCTTCTCCCAGACCTCAGGGATGATTCGAGTATTTCCATTTCGAACTGCCTCAATCGCCGGTTTTGCCAAGGGTTTGGTTTTGACAAACCATTGGAGAGAAAGGTTCGGCTCAACGGCAGTCTTACAACGATAACAATGACCTACCACGTGGCGGTAGTCCTCTATTTTTATCAGAACCCCATCCCGCTCAAAATCTTCGATGATCTGTTCTCGACATTCAAAACGATCCATCCCTTGATAAGGCCCTGCATTTTCATTCATTCGGCCTGCTTCATCGATCACCTTGATCTGTTCAAGATCATGATTCAATCCGATTTCAAAATCATTGAAATCGTGAGCCGGGGTGATCTTCAGACAGCCTGTTCCGAATTCAATATCCACATAGGGGTCGGCGATGACAGGAATCTCACGATTGACGACAGGAAGGGTGACCTTCTTCCCGATCACCGCCTGATAGCGTTTATCTTCTGGATTGACCGCCACAGCCGTATCCCCAAGCATGGTTTCCGGTCGTGTGGTCGCCACGATGACAAAACGATCACTCTCCTTGAAATAATATTTAAGATGATAGAGTTTCCCTAAGACCTCTTGATGTTCCACTTCGAGATCGGATAAAGCGGTTTGGCATCGGGGACACCAATTAATGATGTAATGACTGCGGTATATCAGGCCTTCTTGATAGAGGCGGATAAAAACCTCTTTGACCGCTTCGGAGAGGCCTTCATCCATGGTAAACCGTTCACGGCTCCAGTCACAGGAAGCTCCCAGCTTCTTCAACTGACTGATGATCGTTCCCCCGGATTGTTCTTTCCACTTCCAAACCCTCTCGATGAATTTTTCTCTTCCCAGGCTGTGGCGATCAAGGCGTTCCTCCAAAAGTTGTTTTTCCACGACGTTCTGAGTGGCAATCCCCGCATGGTCCGTCCCTGGCATCCAGAGGACATTGTAGCCCCCCATCCTTTTAAATCGAACCAGAATATCTTGTAGGGTATTGTTCAGTGCGTGTCCGATGTGAAGGACACCGGTTACATTTGGAGGTGGGATGACAATAGAATAGGTTTTCTGTTCTGCATGTTCATCAGCCTTGAAATAGCCGCGCTTCTCCCAATAATGATACCATTTCTCCTCCACCAGGTGGGGATCATAAGATTTGTCCAAGACCTTTGAGGCCATCGATGCACCCTTTGCCCTCCCTATTCCTTTTCTCCCTTCTGAAGCCGTTTGATCTCCTCTTGAATCGCTTTCTCCGCCAAATCCGGAACAACCTCTCTCACCATCTTCTCAATCCGTTCAAGGGTAAGGCCGACGATACTCTGGGTCATCTCCGGAACAAGTTTTGTGACGATCTCCTTAATCATCTCTTGGACCTTTTGTGAGATGACCTCTTGCATCTGTTTATCCACTGCCCTCACCAAGGGAGGGACCTCTTCCAGAAAAATTTTCGAAGCCTCCATCTCCTCGAGTTTATCCATCCTTATCTCTTCAGCCCCACTCTCCTCGGGCCTCACCTCTTCAGGCTTCAACTCTTTCGGCTCCTCAATGGCACGAATCTCGTCCTCTCCCAATATCTCTTCCAAAAGTTCATCTGGAAATTCCTCTTCAGGCAGTTCCTTAAGTTCCTCTTCCTCTGCTGGGATCTCTATAGAAATAGCTTCTTCTCCGACCTCTTTCTTGGGTTCCTCAATAAAAATTGGCGGAATTTCTTTCTCCACGGATTCTTCTATAGGGATGGTTTCTTTTAAGATCTGTTTCTTAGGCTCCTCGATCGAAAAGGATTGGAGTTCTTTTTCTGGCAGCTCAGCTATTGCTTCCTTCTGAAGGGCCGCTTCAAATTCTTCGAACTCAAAGCTTTTTTCAGCCGGCTCTTCCATCTTGAACGATCTTTCTTCTATATCCCTTGCCTCCGCCTCCTTTTCAGAAGGCCACTCCTTCTCTAAAGAGGGTCTGAGTTGTTCCACCTTTTCCAGAATCTCCTCTAATTCGATCTTCTCAAAAAGTTCCTCTTCGGGTGGGGCTTCTTTCGGAGGTATTTCCCTTTTCAATTGGAGATCCATCTCTTTGATGGCTTCCTTTTCCCTCTCTGGATGTAATACCAATTCTTTTTCCTCTGGTTTTTCTTCAAGCTCCAGTTTTTCCCAAGGCTCCAGAGGAGTGATTTCCCCAAAGGGTTCTTCTTTCCCTGAGGTTATATAATTATCAATGCTCATCCTGGATTCGGGTTCTTCCACAACATCCACCAATTCGATGATCTCTTCTTCCTCCTCCCCTATTGCATCCAATAAAAACTCGTCCTGCTTTTCAGAAACCATTTCTTCTTTCTTTCCGATCGCCTCCCCTTCCATCAGATGGTCCACCAAATTGAGAATCTCACCTTCGTTGAGAGGTTTTGAGATCACCCCGTTTGCCTGGAAACGCTTTCGATCTTTTTCCGAAATCTCATCAAAAATACTTGAAATGAGGATGAATGGGATATGTTTAAACTCTGGATCCCTTTTAATGGCCCCACATAATTCCAAACCGCCCATCCCTTGAAGATCTGCCCCTGAAGCCATGATGATATCCGGTTTGAAAAGTTTTGTCCGGAGAAGAGCATCTTCTCCGTTTTCTGAAAAGATGAGGTGATAATCAGTAGTTTCAAAAATTTTTTGAAACTCTTCCTGATCGGCCTTATCCGAATCAGCAATTAGAATTTCCTTTGCCATTCCTCGGTCTCCTTTTGGCGGTTGGAGAAAACTGATCCTAATCCTTTAAATTGTAATTTTCTATCACAAGGAATATGGAATGTCAAGAAAATCGCAGTTTTTTGTCTATAGGATAGTCCTTTCACTGTTTTTTGACAAGGCAGTCTTTCATGAGAATAAATGATCACCCTTAACTCTCCTCTTTACAGAACAACCCAAGGAAGGGGAAGAAAAACTTTTTCATAAAGACTGAAGGCATAACGGTCTGTCATGCCCGCGAGAAAGTCACATACGGATCGCTCCAAGGAGTCAACCAGCGATTCCGTCTTGATCAGCGTTAAAAAATAATCCGGATGATCGACCAGATATTGATAGAGCTCTCTCAATATTTTTGTCGCCTTATGAAAATCGGCATGAACGGCTTCGCTCTCATAGACATGCTCCCAGAGGAATTCCCGAAGGTCCCAAATCGCTGAGAGGACCCCTTTTGAAATGGAAAGCTTTCCCTCCCCGGATCGGAGGGTTTCTTGGATAATATCATTGACCATCGTATTAATTCGTTTGGAATGGGTATTGCCCAGACATTTCAGACAATCAACGGGAATATCGCTTGGGGAAATCACCCCTCCCCGAATCGCGTCATCGATATCATGGTTGATATAGGCAATGATATCCGCAATCCTTACCACCTGACCTTCAAGCGTAAAGGCCATCCCTTCGGGATCTTCGCAGAGGATCTCTCCCTTCCCTTTGGTATGCTTCAAAATACCATCTCTGACCTCAACGGTAAGATTCAATCCCTTTCCATCCTTCTCCAACAGATCAACGACTCTCAGGCTTTGATCGGCATGGTTAAACCCGCCTGGAACAATTTCATTCAGGGTATCCTCTCCGGCATGGCCAAATGGGGTATGGCCCAAATCGTGCCCCAATGAGATGGCTTCTGTTAAATCTTCATTGAGATGGAGGGCTTTGGAAATCGTCCGAGCAATCTGAGAAACTTCAAGGGTATGAGTCAATCGGGTCCGGTAATGATCACCCGTTGGAATGAGAAAGACCTGGGTTTTATGTTTCAATCTCCTAAAAGACTTGGAATGGATGATTCGATCTCGGTCGTGTTGGAAGGCTGGTCGGAGTGGACATTCCTCCTCAAAGAATTGGCGGCCTTTCGTCTTTGAACTCAATGTCGCAAAAGGAGAGAGCATCTTTTTCTCCCGCTCTTCTAACTCCTCCCTGACCGTCTTTAGCAATTGACAAATCTCCTTTTAATCGAATATGCTTTATATAGGTAACTTATCATAAAAAAGGGGTTTTATCAAACAGATCCCCCCTTTAACAGCAATTCTCGGTGAGTTCGCAACCTATTGAGATTCTTCGCTTCGCCCTGTACCATACTAGGTTCAGGGCTTCGCTCAGAATGACAACTGGGGACTTTCGTAATGTCATTCTGAAGAGCCTGTCCTGAGCGTAGTCGAAGGAAGCCCTAGCGACTGAAGAATCTCGATGTATTTTCACCGAGAATTGCTGCCCCTTTAATAAAAGGAAGGTGTGAAAAAATCACTTTAAGCTTCAAGGTCGGGCGGGGATGTCGTAAAAGTTTTACAGCGGCACCTTATGACGTCAAGCAGAAGAAATGTGAAAACCTTAGTGGTGTGGCCTGATTACGACGTTTTGTTACCCTTATTCTCTCAAATGATCCGCAATTGTAAAACTTTGAAGATACCCCTGTCCGACCTTCTCCTGAATTTTTTCACAGCTTCAGGGGGGCAAGGGGGGATTAGAAGTTTGAGTTGCAAATAGAGATGGAGAATATCAAACAAGAAATCCATAAGGATCCGATCCTCTCTAAACTGTCGAGACTGGCGAAGGAGAAGAAGACCCCCCTTTTTTTAGTGGGAGGTTATCTCAGGGACCTTTTGCTTGGAACACCAAGAAAGGACTTTGACTTCGTCTTGCCGAAAGATGCCTCAATGTTCATTGCCATTATGGAGGAAGTCCTTTGTCTTCACTTCTTTAAGGTAGGGAAGGAGGAGATGAACACCACTACATATCGAATCATCAAAGAAGATATGTCCATTGATCTCACCTTTTTACAGGGGGAAACGATTGAAGAAGATCTTCAAAGAAGAGACTTCACCATTAACGCCATCGCTTTCTCTCTTCAAGATGAATTCTTCCATTATGTAGAAGGGAGTCTGGAGGATATCCAAAAAAAGTTGATCCGCACCGTCTCAAACCATTCCATCGATCAGGATCCACTGAGGATGCTACGGGCGATCCGTTACCTTTGCACCCTTGATGGTTTTGTCATGGATGAGGAATTGAAGGAGGAGATTTCTTTAAAAAAAGGAATGATCCTCAGCCTCCCTGGAGAGCGGATTAAAACAGAACTTGATCAAATCCTTCTTTCTCCTCAACCAGCCATTGGAATAAAATCCCTTTACAAATCCAATTTACTCCTCACCCTCTTCCCGGAGTTTAAGGGTTTGGAAAACCTTGGCCAAAATGAACATCACCATCTGGATGTCCTTTTCCATTCCCTTCTCATCATTGAAAAAATATCATGGGCCTTTGACTGGGTGGCTCGTAATCATCAAGAGATTTGCCTCACTCAAGAAGATCGGCTCTCTTTATATTATGCCGCTCTTTTCCACGATATCGGCAAACAGGATACCTATTCAAAAGATGAGAAAGGGAAGGTTCACTTCTTAGACCACGAATCTTTTTCCATTCAAGCAGCGGAGAGAATCATGGAAAGGGTCCGCTTTTCGAACTTGATGAAAAATAAAATTCTTCACCTCATCAAGAATCATATGAGAATCCTCAATCTGTCCCGGGAGACAAAAGAAACCGCCCTCAAAAGACTGGTTCATCAGGTCGGGGATGAAACCCCATTGCTCGTCCTCCACACCCTTTCGGATAAGGAGGCGAGCCGTGGAATCTTATCCATTCAGATCGATGAGGTGGTCGAAAATCACTGTCTTCGGATCTTAAAGTTATTTAATGAAAAAGATATTGTTCATCCCCCTTCATTCATCACCGGACACGATGTGATGGCCCTGGGATATTCCTCCGGACCAAGGGTGGGGGAAATCCTGAACTTCATCCGTCAGAAGCAGGTCGAGGGTGAGATTAAAAACCGAGAAGAGGCATTAAGGGTTTTAAGAGAAAAATTTGGGATTTAAGGAACGATTTTTTGATTGATCCAAAGTCGAAAAGAAAAGTTATGATGAGATCAAGTTTCCTCCTTTTCTTTAAAACAGGCATCTGGGAAATCCGTTTAAAAAACCTTCATCCTATGAAAGCCCTTGTCATTAAATACTTACGCATTATTCTTTTGGCATTTCGAGGATTTTTAAAAGATCATTGTCAAAAAACCGCTTCGGTTTTGACCTATTATTCTCTACTTAATGTGGTTCCCGTTGTAGCCGTAGCCTTTGCCATGGCTAAAGGTTTCGGTCTTGAAAAACTCATCGAAAAACAGATCCTCCAAATGGCAGAGAAGGCAAATTGGCAAGCGGATATCACCACTCAGATCATTTCCTTTTCTCACAAACTCCTTGATCAGGCAAAGGGTGGTTTAATTGCTGGTGTCGGAATAGTATTGCTGCTCTGGACGGTCATATCCATAATGGGAAAAATCGAAGAGTCTCTTAACGAAATCTGGGAAATAAAGAAATCAAGGACACTCATAAGAAAATTTAGCGATTATATGGCAATGATGGTCTTTGGCCCTGTTCTTCTTATCATTTCCAGCAGTGCGACCGTCCTCGTGGCAAGCCAGATGAAAGTGATCGTCAATAAAATCGCCGTCCTGGGAGTTTTCAGTAAGGTCATTTTTCTCCTATTGAATCTACTGCCCTATGTATCCATTTGGGTTCTCTTAACGATGCTCTACCTGATCATGCCAAACACCAAAATTCCGCTCAGGTCAGCCATTTTGGGAGGTGTCATAGCAGGGACGATTGCCCAAATTGTTCAATGGATATACATTAAATTCCAGATTGGGGCAGCAAGTTATGGCGCCAT
>Ga0210049_1000576_pt1 | contig 31436 bp, 34 predicted proteins | sample CryGeyCG2014_300_2_FD_183964 | JGI IMG/M metagenome (GOLD analysis project Ga0210049, IMG submission 183964) | Groundwater microbial communities from aquifer - Crystal Geyser CG06_land_8/20/14_3.00 (SPAdes) (version 2) | ecosystem: Environmental > Aquatic > Deep subsurface > Groundwater | place... | reverse complement strand
TTATAGGAAAACTAATTGCGAGGAATGCAAAAAGGTATCCCAATAAGACCGCTGTGGTGTCTGGTGATTATGTTTTCACCTTTAAGGAATTTAATGAAAGAGTAAATAAGCTGGCAAATACCTTGACTGACCTGGGAGTAAAGAAAGGAGACAGAATAGCAGCCTTATTGGACAACTGTCATCAATATGTGGAGTTATACTGTTCTGCACCCAAGAGTGGATTTGTACTGGTCCCCCTTAACTACATGTTGAGTGGAAAGGAACTGGCCTTTATTATAAACAATTCCGGTGCGAATACCCTTTTTCTGGGGGAAAGATATATTGATACCATTAACTCCGTGAGAGGGGATTTAAAAGGAGTGAGACATTTCATCATCATTGGAACCCCTACCGAGGGGATGAGAAGCTACGAAGATCTCATTTCTCGATACCCGACGGATGAACCCAAGGTGGATATTGGTGAGGATGATCTTGCCTATCTCTTATATACCAGTGGTACAACAGGTTTACCAAAAGGGGTGATGCATACCCACAGAAGTATACTTGAAATAGTAATACAGTATATTATCATGCCAGGCTTAAAAAGAGACGACATTGATCTTATCACTATACCGCTTTACTGGGGGCCATCTCCACTTTTCCATATCTTGCCTCATTTTTACGTGGGCTCAACGATCGTTGTCCTGAAGGAGTTCAACCCCGACGTTATCTTGAAGGCAATCGAAACAGAAAAGATATCAACCACCCTTATGCCTCCATCCTTTATTATTTCCCTTCTAAATCACCCACAGCTGAGTGAGTATGACGTCAGTAGCCTTCGGCTTATTGTATTCGGTGGAGAGCCAATGCCAGCAGAAATACTTAAGAGGGCAATTGAGGTTTTCGGGAAGGTATTCTCTCATGTATACGGGCTTATGGAAATAACGCCGGTAACTTATTTCTACGAAGATGATTTTGTATTTGAAGGATCTCCTGAAATACTGAAAAGGGTACAGTCCTGTGGCAAGGAGGGGATTAATTTGAACGTGAGGGTTGTAGATGAGAATGATAATGACGTAATTCCGGGAGAAGTTGGAGAGGTGATTGCCAAAGGCGATAATATGATGAAAGGATACTGGGAAGTACCTCAGGCTACCGCAGAGACTATCAGAGGAGGTTATGTCTATACAGGAGATCTGGCTACTATAGACAAAGAGGGCTATATATATCTGGTTGGCAGGGAAAAGGATATTATTAACTCTAGTGGTAAGACTATCTATCCTGGGGATGTGGAAGAAGTTATCTACAGACATCCCTCTGTTTCCCAGGCGGCCGTAATAGGGGTGACTGATGCAAAGCTGGGTGAATCCGTAAAAGCGGTTTTAGTACTTAAAGAAAGAATGAAGGCAACTGAAAATGAAATATTGGATTTTTGCAAGCAGAATCTTGCAGCCTATGCTATACCACAATCTATAGAGTTTGTGGATGAATTGCCAAGGAATCCATCAGGAAAAATACTGAAAAGGGAATTGAGGGAGAGATACAGCAAGAGAAAGAGATAACTTGAGGAGAACATGAAAGGGGAACAGTTAGTAATAATAGGCGGTGTTGCAGCAGGTATGAAGGCGGCTACCAGGGCTAGGAGGGTCAGCCCAAATCTTAAGATAACCGTCTTTGAAGAAAAAGACTATGTATCATATGCCGCATGTGGCCTTCCCTATTATACATCAGGGGTTGTTAAAGAACGAGAAGAACTTGTGCTTAGAACACCCGATGACTTCATAATACCCTTTGATATTCAGGTACACACAAACCATCGGGTTACGAAGATAGACCCTCAAAATAATCAGATAACGGTCTTTGACCTAAAAGAGCGGAAGGAGATCGTCCAATATTATGATAAGCTTATTGTTGCCACTGGAGCGAAGCCCATTGTTCCCCCTTTACCAGGTGTTAACCTTCCAAAAATCCATACCATAAAAACCATAGAAGACGCCTCTTCTATAAAAAATTACATTGGAAAAGAACAGCTTAAAAAGGCCGTCATTGTAGGGGCAGGGCTCATTGGATTGGAGATGGCTGAGAGTTTTGTTTCTCAGGGATTAAAAGTTACTATAGTGGAAATGATGAATCAAGTCCTTCCCCCATTAGATGAAGACATGGCATACCTTATTGAGAAACACCTCATTGAAAAAGGGGTGAATGTATCTAAGGAAAATCCAGTTGAAGCCTTTCAAGGAGATATTAAAGCAGGAGTAAAGCAGGTAATAACAAAAAATGCCCGATTTGATGCTGACCTGGTAATACTGTCTATCGGAATCAGACCCAATACACAACTGGCGCAGGAAGCCGGAGTTGCTTTAGGCGAAACCAGGGCTATTAAAGTTAACGAAAGGATGCTAACTAACATTCCTGAAATTTATGCTGCCGGGGATTGTTCTGAAACGTTTAATCTGATAACTGGGAAACCGATATGGATACCCCTGGGCTCAACTGCTAATAAACAAGGACGGGTGGCAGGAGAAAATGCGGCAGGTGGTGATGCCTTCTTTAGAGGGGTATCAGGTACTATGATAGCCAAGGTATTCGACTACACCGTGGCAAAAACTGGCCTTTCAGAAAGAGAAGCTATGAAATATGGATATGAGATAGAAAGGGCTATTATATACCCCAATTCCCATGCTCACTACTATACTGATGCCAAGGGAATGTTATTTAAAATAATAGCAGAAAAGAAGTCCAACCGGGTATTGGGGGCACAGATAATTGGAGAAGATGGAGTAGATAAAAGGATTGACGTGATAGCATCTGCTATAGCCCAAAAAGCCACATTTGGAGATTTACAAGGTTTAGATTTGGCGTACGCCCCACCCTATTCACCTGCAGTAGATCCAGTAATAGTGGCGGGTTATGTCTTATCAAATAAATCATTGGGGCTTCTAAAAGGTATGCCGGCAGATGAGTTAAAGAGGAAGTTAGACAGTGGCGAGAGGTTTACTCTTTTGGATGTCAGAGATAATGAGGAGTACAAGAAAGGTCATCTCCCTGGCGCCAAACACATACCCTTCAACGAACTTCGAGGAAGAATCGGAGAACTCGACCCAGATCAGGAGGTGATAATCTACTGCCTCCAGGGACTCAGGAGCTACAACGCTATCAGAACCCTACAGGGAAAAGGTTTTACAAAAGTTATGAACCTGGATGGCGGTATCAACATGTGGAGGTGGAATCTAGAGTAGTCCAATTTCCCATTCTTCCTGCCAAACATAAACCTACAGCTATTCGGGGAAGATATCAATCTGCCCCTTAGTGACATAGGGCGGGCAAAATAGTTTGACATAAAGGGTTCAATGGTTATAATTAAATAACAGTACTGGAATATTTTATTCTATAATTACCTAACCTTAGTGTCCTCCTCTGTTAGTTGTCTCTAAAAGAGAGGGATGAAGTTAAGAATGGAGGTATTTAGATGTTGGAGAAAGAAAAAGCAGTTCATTTAACCGATGATTCATTTAACGCAGAGGTAATAAACTCTGATAAGCCTACATTGGTAGACTTTTGGGCTCCCTGGTGCGGTCCCTGTAAGATGGTCGGGCCTATAGTGGAAGAGCTGGCAGAAGAGTATGATGGAAAGGTAAATATTTGTAAGTTAAATGTAGATGAAAACCCAAAGACACCGGCTCAATACAGCGTTAGGAGCATTCCTACCTTGATTATGTTTAAGGCCGGTAAATCTACCGATCAGGTAGTTGGCGCAGTCCCTAAGGCAAAGATCGAGGAGCTGATAAAAAAGGCGCTGTAGACAGGACACTATTTTAGTATATCGCTCATGAAATACTATGGCGGGCGAGCCCCTATTAAATACTGGGATGCCCTACTGGATTGCGTTTCAAACTTTACCAGCGTAGTCCGCCTCTGGCGGATCGGCTGTCCAAGGATTGCAGACAATGAAAAGAAACAGGAATACCATCTTCGTTATTTTGTCGTTAACAGTAGTATTTGTTTTTGCGACTCTTTCAAATAATGGGTCTGAAAGAGTACCCAATCGGCTGGTTAGCATAATAGGAAACGCAGCTTGTGAGGCTGGGGAGGAACTGGAATGGCTTGATTACGAAGAGGGGAAGAAGAGAGCTTCCCTTGAAAAGAAACCAATAATGATTAATTTCCATGCCACATGGTGTGCAGCCTGTAAGGAGATGGAAAAAGATACACTTAGCAACCCGTTGGTCAAAAACTACCTTAAAAAGAACTTTATTAGTATACGAGTTGACCTTGACAGGGGAAAAAACTTATCTTCAAAATATAGGATAAGAGGGATCCCTACTACCTGGTTTTTGGAACACAAAGGCACCCCAATAACACATTTGATAGGCTATATCCCTCCTGAGCAGTTCATTGATGCACTTAAATATATAGAGGGGAAATATTATAAGAATCGGACATTTCAAGATTTCTTAAAGAGAGGGATAACAGATGGAACAAAACGAAAGTAAAACCGATGTTTCTTCTGAGGAGATTGAAGACATATTAGAGAATTACAAAACTGTTGCTGTGGTGGGCTTATCCCCAAAGGAGGATAGCCCCAGTTACAAGGTGGCATCTTACTTACAATCGAAAGGGTTCCGGGTTATTCCCATATCTCCTTTAGGGCAAGATATCTTGGTGGAAAAGGTTTATCCCCGTCTTCTTGAAGTCCCTTTTGAAATAGATATAGTTGATATATTTAGAAAACCTGAAGCAGTCTTAGAAATTGTTAAGGAAGCTATAGAAAAAAGGGCGAAAGTGGTATGGATGCAAGAAGGTGTGATCAACAACGAAGCAGCCGAGTTGGCCCGTAAAGCAGGGATTAGGGTAGTAATGGACAGGTGTATAAAGAAAGATCATCAGAAGCTTTTTGGTTAGCGTAATTTAGGGAGGTTTGAAAATGAGTACTACCGATTACGATGTGATAATAGTTGGAGGGGGGCCGGCAGGGCTAACGGCAGGGCTTTATACATGCAGATCAAGACTAAAATCCTTATTGATTGAGAAAATGGTAGTTGGAGGACAAGCTTTAACCATTAAAATGGTGAAGAACTACCCCGGTTTTAAGGATGGGATAAAGGGACTAGAACTGATCCAGAACATGGAGGAACAGGCAAAAAAATTTGGCTTAGATATATTGACAGGGGACGTAGAGGGTGTAAGTGCAGGTGAAGGCAATCTCAGACAGATAAAGCTCAGTGACCGGGAACTTTCGTGCAGGGCATTGATAATAGCCTCAGGGTCTAAACACAATGAAATGGGAGTAAAAGGCGAAAGTGAATTGAGAGGTAGAGGGGTTTCATATTGTGCCACATGCGATGGGTCTTTCTTTCGGGGGCTGGATATAGCAGTAATCGGAGGTAATAATTCGGCTGTTGAAGAAGGGATATTCTTAACAAAATACGCCAAAAAGGTCTATATCGTTCATCGCAGAGACCAGTTAAGTGCAGATAAGATTGTACAAGAAAGGGCCTTTAAAAACAAAAAGATAGAATTTGTATGGAACACTGTATTGGAAAGGATTGAGGGCAATCAAACGGTTAATGCCATATTATTACGAAACGTGAAGACAAATACCTTATCTAAGCTAGAGGTAGGTGGTGTCTTTATGTATGTGGGGATTAAACCAAATACAGAGTTTTTGAAAGGCATTGTCGCCTTAGATGAGAGAGGATTTATAATAACTGATGATGAGATGAAGACATCTCTCCCCGGCATATTCGCAGCAGGGGATGTAAGAGTAAAACTTTTAAGGCAGATCGCTACAGCCGTTGGAGATGGAGCAACCGCAGCCTTTACTGCTGAAAAATATATAGAGGATATCAAACTCTGATGCAGCCTTTTTCCTAAAGGCAATAGAAGTGTGACTGAATTAAAGGGGCTAAGGATATGGAAAAAGAAAAGGTTTTTGATCAAGATGAAGTTTCCAGCGAACCCAAAATTAATGAATTAGACCAGGACTGGGATGACTATCTGGAAGGAATCCTTTACTATGGAATAGAATCATGGCGAGGAGGTTGATGCTGATCCTATCTCAGTAGGCTGCTGAGAGAGAGACAACGGCAATAAATCCTACATACAGAATGCAGGGCATCAATATGCTCATCGATCTCGAGGGCCAGATTGAAAGAATCACTTACAGCAACGAGGAGAACGGCTTTACCATCGCCAAAATCAAGGTGCATGGACACCTGGAACTGGTAACAGTGGTGGGAAACCTGTTGTCTCCCACGCCCGGAGAAGTCGTCAAGATGAGGGGCGAATGGGCAAACCATCCTAAATACGGCAAACAATTTAAGGTCGTATACTACAAATCCCTGGTTCCTGCCTCGGTTTATGGCATCGAAAAGTACATTGGTTCTGGCCTTATCAAAGGTATTGGCCCTATCATTGCCAAGCGTATAGTGAATGAATTTGGGGAGCAGACCCTTGATGTTATCGAAAATGACATTGAAAAATTAGCTCAGGTGGAGGGCATTGGTAAGAAGCGGGTTCAGATGGTCAAAAAGGCATGGGCAGAACAGAAGGAAATCCGTGAGGTAATGCTCTTTCTCCAAACCCATGGAGTCAGCTCAGGCCACGCCACCAAGATTTTCAAACACTATGGCAACAGGTCAGTCCAGATATTAAAGGATAACCCCTATCGTCTGGCAATAGACATTTTCGGTATTGGCTTTCTCACTGCCGATCGTATTGCAGAGAAGCTGGGATTTCCCAAAGATTCTGAACTGAGGGCGGAAGCGGGCATACTCTATATCCTTCACCAGCTCGCCGATGATGGTCATATCTATTATCCTTACGAAAAGCTTATAGAGAAATGTCAGGAGATCCTCCAGATAGACCAGGAGGTCATCATCAGGGCATTTTCTACAGTCACCGCAGACAAAAGGGTTGTCATCGAAGACTTGAATGAAGGTATTGAGGAGTTCAAAGAAAATAACAAGGCAGTTTACCTGACCAAGTTTCACTTAGCCGAAACAAGCATCGCCACCCGCCTGAAAACCCTTATCTACGCTCCCAAGTCTATCAGACAGATCGACTCCGATAAAGCTATACAGTGGGTACAGAGTCAACTTGCTATTACCCTGGCGGAAAGACAGGTTGATGCTGTAAAGTGTGCCGTTAAAGACAAGGTAATGATTATTACCGGAGGACCGGGTACCGGTAAAACCACCATTATTAATGCCATTATCAAGATATTTGCAAAAATCGGGGTTACCATCATGCTGGCTGCCCCCACCGGGAGAGCCGCCAAAAGGATGAGTGATGCTACTGGTCATGAGGCGAAGACCATACACCGAATGTTGGAATACAGCATTCAAAAAGGGGGCTTTCAGAAAAACGAACAAAACCCACTCCCGTGTGACTTGCTGATCGTAGACGAAGCATCAATGATCGACACTATCCTGATGCACCACCTCTTGAAGGCTACCCCTCCTACGTCCACCTTCATCGTGGTGGGGGATGTAAACCAGCTTCCTTCTGTTGGCGCAGGAAATGTACTTAAGGACATTATCGCATCCGGGACAGTACCCGTGGTGGAGCTGAATGAGATTTTCCGTCAGGCCAAGGAAAGCCTGATTATTCTTAATGCCCACAAAATAAATAATGGCTCTCTCCCTTCTCTTAGCCCTTCGGAGCAAGAATTGAACGACTTTTATTTCATCGAGCAAGAAGACCCTGAAGAGGTTCTAAAAATCATTTTAGAGCTGGCCAAAGAACGCATACCCAATCGTTTCGGATTGGATGCCATAGACGACATTCAAGTGCTGACCCCTATGCACAAAGGTATCGTGGGAGCCGAAAACCTGAATGTAGAATTACAAAAGGCACTCAATCCGGCAAAAGACAGTGTAACTCGGGGCGGAAGGAACTTCCGAGTGAATGATAAGGTCATGCAGATCAAGAACAATTATGAAAGGGGGATATTTAACGGTGATATAGGCAGGATCACCAAGATTGACACTGAGATCCAGGAAGTAATCATAACATTCGATGGTATGGATGTGGTTTACGATTATACTGACCTGGACGAGATCGTCCTGGCTTATGCGGTCTCAGTACACAAATCGCAAGGTTCTGAATATTCAGCGGTAGTTATACCCATCCTGATCCAGCATTATGTGCTTTTGCAAAGAAATTTAATTTACACTGGCGTAACAAGAGGAAGAAAGCTGGTGGTAATGGTTGGCACCAGGAAGGCCCTGGCAATTGGTGTTAGAAATAACAAAACGCAGAATCGTTATACGTATCTGAAAAACAGGCTCAACTCTCAGTTATCAGACAATTGTTTCGTAAATCGAAAATCCGGTGGCGACTTACGATTTCCAAACCTATCTAATAACCTTCATTTCAAATGAACTCCCTGGAAATTATTAACTCAGCATACAAGGTTTCGGCTATACCATCCAGTCTCCAGGCCTACCTCCGCTGGTATATCCACAAAAATTACAGTACCACATACTGGCACTTTCGTCTGCCTCAGCTCAGAAATTGGCGTCTTTCCTCTCTGTCCAGGGTCTTGGTCCTGTTCTCATTAAAAGCGGATTAAATTCATAGGCACGCATTCTCACAAAATCTTCCCCGCATTTGGGACATGGTTTTACCTGGGGTTCATCAGCCTCGTCTTTCTTTACCTTCTTGCAGTCCTTTTTATGAACAACACCATACATCTTCATCACCTCACAATATATAACATTGATTTTTGAAGATAGTTTATCATAAAACAATTATATGTCAAAAGAAAAAACAAATTCCCTTGACATATAGCCATCTTTCACATATAGCACAGTACAAAAGGCTATGATAAGCAGAAATTTGGAACAATCTATATTTGCAAGTCCTGTACTTATTTGGTATTTTTTAGAAAAACTATGTATTTACCCTTAGTTGAGAGTATGCCATGAGAAGTGAACTGCTTTGCATAGGCCATCGTGGTGCCATGGGGCACGAGCCTGAAAACACCCTTCTTTCGATAGAGAAGGCTATCAGCCTGGGAGCATCGTGGGTAGAGATAGATGTCTGCTTTGCGGACGGTCACTTAATCGTTATTCACGACGGCCGGCTCGAACGCACAACTAACGGTACTGGATACATAAAAGAAAAGACATTCGAATATCTGCGTTCACTCAACGCTGGAAAAGATCAAAAGATTCCAACGCTCGAAGAGGTATTCGCCACTGTCAATGGTAGGGCTGGCTTGAATATAGAACTGAAGGGATTGCAAACTACGGAGCCTGCGATCTCTTTAATCAAGGAACAGATTGACCAGGGGTGGAGCTATGAAAACACATTAGTGTCGTCGTTTAATCACCGTGAGCTGTTAAATGCTAAAAGGCTCGATCCTAATGTACTCACCGGCGCGCTTATTGTAGGTCTCCCCATTGACAATGCAGCATTCGCTGAAAAACTGGGCTGCTATTCGGTGCACCTGTGTATTGACTTCATTGATGAGGTTTTTGTCGAAGATGCCCACAAGCGCGGACTGAAAGTATTTGTATTTACCGTAAATGAGCCCGAAGACATCGCACGCATGGAGTTACTTGGGGTTGATGGGGTATTTACAGACTACCCGGAGCGAGTTGTTAAAACAAGGGCTGGGGTCGCTAGTCACGGTGGATAAAACGAACAATTCTATAGGAGAAGCAGAATGAATCTAAAACCAGTATTAATAGAAGCCAGGGATCTGCCCGATGCCTGGTTTCAATGTGTAGCCCGGATACTTGAGGTCGGAAATAATTACAAAATTACAAAGGGAAGTTACGAAGGGGCTATCAGAAGAGAGTTTGATTATATCACTGTTCATGTAAAACACCCTGGGGTGAGACCTCTTATCCCTGATATCCCCCCTGGGCTTGGCATCCCTCCTCCGACAACCATGGAATACGTCGAACAGTACCTTCCGTATCTCATGACCGACAAGGTCGAACCAAATGAGACTTATACTTATGGTCAAAGACTGTTCGGTTTTAAACAGGTCGAGAAGGTAATAGAGATGTATAAGAAGGGGCATGGTACAAACCAGGCCACGATGGAGATTGGGAGGCCAGAGGATTGCGGGACAGAGGACCCGCCATGTCTCCGACTGATCGACACGAGGGTAAAGGATGGGAAACTCCACTTTGCCCTGTATTTTAGATCATGGGATTTGTGGGCTGGTTTCCCATCCAATCTGGCTGCTATCCAGATATTTAAGGAATATATGGCGTCTGAGATTGGAGTGGAGGACGGAGAGATAATTGCCAGTTCAAAGGGACTGCACTTATATGATTACACCTTTGACCTGGCAAAAATCAGAACCTACAGGATGGAAGGTACCATAAGAGGATAAAGATGGCATACCGGTAGACGAAACCCCGCTTCTCAAAATGAGAGTGGGGTTTTTTGTTTTGAGGGGGTTTTGAAAAAGGCAGGACAAAGAATATGTTAAAAAATGCTTGACAAAAAGTGTTATAGTGCTATAGCATTATAACATAAATGACGGAGATAGATATGCTTGATATACGTGACATAAGTAAAGTTGTAAAAGAACTGAGAGCGATACTGAGCTTGAGCCAGGAAGAACTTGCAGCAAAACTTGGGGTTTCATTCGCCACCGTCAACCGATGGGAGAACGGAAAAATTGTTCCCGGGGGAAAGGCCATTAAAGCAATACAGCAACTGATTGAAGAAACCGGGCTTGACCTGGTCGACCTTGATACTTTTGATAATGGAACAACTCCTTATCACAAACGCCGTCGCAAACAGACAAAAGAAAATCTATTAAGTACCAAATCAATGGAGCAGATGCTCTGGAGTGCGGCCTGCTCTATTCGTGGTGAAAAGGATGCACCCAAATTTAAGGATTATATTCTTCCCCTGATATTTATTAAACGGCTTTCCGATGTATTCGAAGATGAAGTTGAACGGTTGGCGGAAAGATATGGAGACAAGGGGACCGCTCTCTCAATTATCGAAGCCGACCATGGCTTGGTGCGCTTTTTTATACCACCTGAGGCACGATGGCCGATAGTGAGTGGACGGGAGCAGTTTGGCTGGTCAGGGGATCGAAAGCCCAAAACTCTTGGTGAACAGCTCACTATAACCATGCGAGCTATTACAAAGCATAACCCGAATCTCAGCGGGGTAATCGATATTGTTGATTATAATGAAACCCGCAACAATGAACGCGAAATCAGCGATGCTGCGCTATCCGGTGTGATCGAAACAATTTCTGACCCCCGATACCGTCTTGGTCTCTATGATGTAGAGCCGGATTTTCTTGGACGTGCCTATGAATATCTCCTGCGAAAATTTGCCGAGGGACAGGGTCAAAGTGCCGGTGAATTTTTCACCCCCACGGAAGTGGGCTGGCTCATGGCCTATATTGTGCGGCCACGTCAGGGTGAAGAAGTTTATGACTATGCCTGTGGGTCGGCAGGGCTTCTGATCAAGTGTGAGCTTGCATTACAGGAACGGGAAATAAAGGTGCGGCGTCCTTTAAAGCTCTACGGGCAGGAGCTTACCGGATCGAGCTATGCTATTGCCCGGATGAATATGGTGGTTCATGATATGGAAGGCGAGATCGTCCGCGGCAATTCAATGACCAATCCTAAATTCAAGCAGTCTGATTCAAGCCTGAAGAAGTTCGATATTGTCGTTTCAAATCCTATGTGGAACCAGCCTTTTAATACAGCAGTATATGACAATGATCCTTTTGACCGTTTTGAATCTCAGGGAGGCGTCACTACTAGCAAAGCAGACTGGGCATGGCTGCAACATACAGTTGCATCAATAAATGATCATGGCCGTGCTGCAGTTGTCATTGACACAGGAGCAGTTACCCGGGGAAGCGGTAGCAAAACCGAAGACCGTGAAAAGAAAGTCCGCAAGTGGTTTGTGGATAATGATCTCATTGAGGGAGTGATACTGCTGCCCGAGAATCTTTTTTATAACACTACCGCAGCCGGCATTATCATTGTCTTTAACAAGGCAAAGCCATCAGCCCGAAAAGGCAAAATTATTCTCGTCAATGGAAGTCAGGAATTTAAAAAGGGAAAACCAAAAAACTACATTCCGGATGAGAGTATCCATAAAATAGCAGATGCTTTTATTAAAGGTGAGGATATTGAACGGTTTGTAAAAGTAATCACGAAAGAGCAGGCAGCAGAAAATGATTATAACCTCTCGCCCTCACGATATGTGGATATAACCGAAAAGGAAACCTACCGAAGCATTCCGGCAATTTTGAATGAACTTCAGGGGCTGGAGAAGAAAGCTGGCGAAATAGATGGGAATTTACAGAAGATTTTCAGAAAGATGGGGTTCGGAAAATAATGGCTTGACTTTTCTCCTCTGTGGTGTTACTTTTACCACATGGTAAAATATTTACCACAATCCCAGATAAAAAAGAAATAAAAGGGAAAGAAGGGAGAAAAGGCCATGTTTGGAGAATTTATTAAAGAGAAGAGGCTAAGCAAGGGTCTGGGCCTGAGAGAGTTTTGCAAAATGATTGAAGTAGATGCCAGCAATTGGAGTAAAGTGGAGCGCGGCGTGCTTGCACCCCCTAAGGATGAGGAAAAATTAAAAAAAATTGCTCTGGCGCTGGATATTGAATTCGAATCGGTCTTGTGGAGAGAAATGAAAGACAAGGCAAGTATCGGTGCAGGCATTATCCCTCAGGACATTCTATCTGATACAAAGGCATTAAATTCCTTGCCCATGTTTTTCCGGACGCTCAGGAGTGAAAAACCTACCCCGGAAGACTTAGAAAAATTGATTCGGATGATAAAAAAGGGAGAAGAGTAATTTGGATTATAGTGAGTTCAAGTGCAGGTGGATTGATTCAAAAGAACTCTGGGAAAAAGCGGATAGGGTTCGAGAAGAATACTGGCCCGATAACAAGTTACCGATCAATACGGAAAAAATCGTGGAGTTCGGACTCAGGCTGGATATCGAACCAATACATAATCTCTTGTCTACGATTGATATAGATGCCTATTTAAAAATGGACTTAACGGGAATTGTAGTGGATTATGATTGTTATATGAATGAGAAATTTGCAAACCGCATGCGCTTTTCCTTTGCCCATGAACTGGGACACCTTTTTCTCCATAGGGATATATATACAAAACTTGATGTTACATCATCGGAGGAGTGGAAAAACTTTATTCTCAATGTGCCGGAAAATGAATATCGCAGCTTTGAATGGCAGGCCAATGAATTTGCAGGACGCTTGCTGGTGCCCCACTTGCATCTGGCAGTAGAGGTAAATAAAGCCAATGAAGTTATCAGGGAAAATAATTTGATCACCTTCCTGAAAACGGATTCTGATGCAGTGTTGTCAGGGATTTCTCCCATGTTGTGTAGACCTTTTGGTGTTTCAACGGACGTTATCGAAATCAGGGTAAAAAGGGAGGGCTTATGGCCGCCGTCTGAAGTTTTAGAAAATGGATTTATAAATGAATCTTAAAAAAATTATCCGCACAGGAGAATCGGAAACTGTTGAGTTCAAGGAATCTTTCAATGATGCCGTGATCGAGACTCTTTCTGCTTTTGCGAATGCTTCCGGGGGAACGGTCTTCAAGACCACCCAGATGACTACCCAGAAAGACACCCAGAAAACCACCCAGAAAGCCATCTAGAAAACTAGGGTGAAAACTAGGGTGAAAACTAAGGTAAAAACTACAGTAAAGACTATGGCAAAACTTATGAAGAATATACCGACAGAATGGAAAAGAGAATTGTTGAGAACTGTATGCCATAGAACTGCACAGTGGGTTCCCCATAAAGAACCAAGGGAATCTTTTTACTACATTGATGTATCCTCTGTTTCAAATGTCACCTTCTAAGTAACTTAAATCCTGAAACAGATTATAACCACTTGATATTTTAGAACTATTTGTCAAATTACACAATTCTGCCGGAAACAAGAAATGTTACTTTTAAGTTTGATCTCGGCCGCGGCCGGGGGATGCGCTATTCAGTCAAAGACCCTGTGTTAGTAAGGGCGGATAATGCTCCAGGCCGAGCCCGTAAAATTCTACAATGGCAGGACACCATTTATGCCACAATCCGGCCATCCCTTAAAAGAGTTGCGTTTATAACAAAAGATTATGACGATCAGATTGCTTCAACTGCATTTTGTGTTGTCAGGCCGGATAAAAAAATGGCTTTCCCTTTATACGTATATTTATTTTTGCTTTCTGACTTTGTGAATCGAAAGATTGTTGAGTTGCAGCATGGAGCCAGTTATCCCGCGGTTACCGATAAAGATGTTTTAAATCAGACAATACTTTTACCACCTCTCTCGGAACAGCAAAAAATCGCCGCCATACTTTTTAAGATTCAGCAGGCAATTGAGGTTCAGGAATCCATCATCGAGCGCATGCAGGAGTTGAAAAAAGCCACCATGCAGCATGTCTTCGCTTATGGCTTACGGGGAGAGAAAACCAAAGAGACGGAGATTGGGAGGGTGCCGGAGAGTTGGGAGGTTGGTGCTTTGGAGACATTGTGCATACTTAAAAAAGAAACTTGTGCTCCTAATGAATGTCAATCAAAAGTCTATATTGGATTGGAACACATTGAGTCCGGGAGGTTTTTCTTGAAACGACACGGGTCACCAACTGAAGTTCAGAGTGCCAAGCACCAGTTTGCACCTAACGATATACTTTACGGTAAACTTAGGCCCTATTTGGATAAAGCTGTGGTTGTTAATAATTATGGCATTTGTTCGACGGATATTTTGGTTTTGACTCCGGTGAAAGATGTTCCGGCGGTCTTCATTGTAGGATTATTGCATCTACAAAAATTCCTTGACTATGCTATCAAAACAACAGGGGGATTAAATCATCCGAGAACGTCATGGGCTTCATTAAAAGATTTTGTGGTTCCTCTTCCAACCGTCAACGATCAATTGGAAATTGCTCATATTCTTAAAACACTTGAGGAAAAGATAGACCTTCGCGAGGCGAAGAAGTTTGTCCTGCAAGACCTGTTCAAGACCATGCTGAATAAACTGATGACCGGAGAAATTCGGGTGAGGGATTTGGAGGTTGATGTAGCGGAAGTTGCATCCGCAGGCTGCTCCAGCTTTCAGCGGGACTGCGGCTAACTTTAATAGAACTCCCCCTTGCCCCCTCTTTTTAAAAGAGGGGGCAAATAAGTTCTCCCCCCTCTTGGTTCAAGAGGGGGTGAGGGGGAGTTGAGAACATTTCATGGAAATTTTTAACCGCAAGGAAACCAAAGAAAAGCGTCGTGAGTTAAGAAAAAATCTGACCGAGGCCGAAAAGGCATTGTGGGAAAAGCTACGAGGGAAGCATTTAGAGGGATTGAAATTTTTCCGCCAGTACGGGATTGGGGCATATATTGCTGACTTTTATTGTCCTCAACGAAAACTGGCCATTGAGGTTGACGGAGGGCAGCACTTTTGCGAGGAAGGCAAGCAGTACGATGCGCAAAGAGAACAATACATGAGTTCCCTTGGCATAAGGACCTTACGGTTCAGCAATCTTGATATACTAAAGAATATTGATGGGACTTGGGAACGGATCATCCGGGTGGTAAAGGAACTCCCCCATGCCCCCTCCTTTCGAAAGAGGGGGTTATGAATAACATCTTTTCTAAAGAAGGAGGAAATAATTTCCCCCTCTTAGTGCAAGAGGCATTACCCAATTCCCCCTCTTGGTGCAAGAGGGGGTAAGGGGGAGTTCAAATGAGCCTACTTGCTTACCCGAAGAGCCAAAAAACGTTTTCTGGCGCAGGTCGGTCTTTCTCACGGGGCCTTTCTAACGGGGTAAATAGAAAAGGCAGCATAAGAATTAATGTTAAGTGTGCTAAGCTGAATACGATTAGAGCCTGTTCAATACTATTTTAGCTTAATAATTACTGATAGTTACAAAGCTGAAAAAATGAATTTAACTCAAATTTACTGCATTTCCGAGGGGACAACCTCCGGAAAGCCAATGTTTTGAAAAAAGTTAACTCAAATTTATTGCGTTTGCGAGGATGATTTAACTCAAAAAATAACGTTTTCGGCTCCTTGATAAATAGGCATATTTAGTAACTCCCATTATATATTAAGGTTTTTGTGCTTCTCTGTAATATTGAACATCCGTGTTGAACAATAAGAGAAGAAAAACCTATCCTAAAACTGAATTATTGAACAGGCTCTATTAATAAATATGACCACAAAAAAGATTCTACAAGACTACAAACAACAGGGTAAGGTTTTTATCCCGGCCTTTACGCATATGCTTGGCCCGTTACGGGAAATTTCTTGGGTGAAGACTAGCTTCCCGAGCTTCTGTGGATTGCACTCATTCAAGAGCATTATGGCCAACCTAAAGGCGTATCACTAATTACCTCTTTGACGCGACTTGCCCGTAAATGTGCCCCTTCAGAAAAGAAGCATATCTTTGCGACATTAAGTTCTTTTAGGGAGATGACAAGAGACGAGCAATTATGTCTTCAAAGCGAATTCGCAGCATCAGGTGAACTGTTCGAAATACAGAAGGCACTTATACCGCTAATTGTTTTCTATCCTGAATGTCCATTGGGCTTCCTGTATTCAACAATGCCGAGACTAACTGATGGGGAGCACCTTGAGCACCTCGAAAGTTTTAAGACTTTGGTTGCAGGGTTGTATGACAAGACATCCAGGAACACCATGATGGTACAAGCCACTGCGGTCTGGCTCGCATTCGATTCAGGAGCTTTAAAGGTTTTTGAAGGGTTAGCCCTTGCAAGCTTCCCAGAAATAGAGAAATATCCCAACACAGAACTCTCACAAAAGGTGGCGGGAAGCATACGCGCATCGGTTCCAATGTTTTTTACTGAACATCATTATCCTGTAACTTCCAACTGGCCGAGATACTTTTGGAATCGTGGATTTGAAATTGACCAATGTTATTTCCAGGAAATAGCAGATGAGTGAAGATTCCGATTTTAGAGAAGTCGAACAACTCATAAAGTCTTTTATTGAAGAAGCTCGTCTTGAATTGAGGCAAAGATGGGAAAAGTGGACTATAGACTTGTCGCAGAATGAAATTCATGAAGTGGTCGGCGCTTTACTTGCACGGCAGGTTACTCTTGCGAGGCAAATGGCGCAGTGCCCCACAATCTGGAATGGTCACATTGCACCTATAATTCTTCGGGCTATGGCTGACGTTTTTATTTCTCTGACCTGGGTTTTGAAAGACCCACTCGAACGCTCTCGGAAGTTTGTCTTGTATGGTCTGGGCCAAGCTGTACTACAATTTGAACACCGCAAAGCGCAAATTGCTGACAGGGAACCAACGGGTGAAGAGAAAATGCTAATCGAGGCATCCGAGGCGTGGATCAACTCACAACGATTTTCATTCTTGACAGATGTTAATGTAGGTAGTTGGTCCGGCATTTCGACACGTCAAATGGCCGAAGAAGCGGGATGTCTTGATTTTTATAATTACGTCTATAATCCGTTTAGTGCATGCGTTCATTCTATGTGGCATCACGTAGCCCGATACAATCTCAGGCAATGTGCAAATCCTCTACACCAATATCACCAAGTGCCAGAAGATCCTGACTTTCCTATAGATCCATACAATTTCTATTTATCGGCTAAGTATTTGGAAAAGACCTTTCATGCTTTCGATGAAAAATTCTCTATTAAGGTCGACGCGCCGTCGGCTTATGAGCATTTATGTGAGGGCTTAGACAAGTTATCTAAGAGTCAGAATGAGGAACTGGCGATGCCTGCTGAATCTAACCCAAGTGAACCAGAGACCACTTAACCTGAGACTACCGAGCCTGCGGCTGCCAGGTGTTGGGACAGAAAATAAAGTTTCGCAAAACATTCAAAAGCCACGTAGCTATTTAAATTATGATTTCAGACAATAAAGGCGAAATTGTTATCTATCAGGCAAAGGACGGTAAAACAAGCCTGGACGTTAAACTGAAAGAAGAAACGATCTGGCTAAATCAAGTTCAGATCGTCTTTGTTTCTGAGGTAAAGCAATGAGCATGACAATTGAGGCACTTAATCAGTTGTTGCAGGCACCTACTGAAAATGAACATCTGGAATTCAAGGAGGCAAAGAACAACTTTCACTTTGACACGCTCGTGAAGTACTGCTGTGCATTGGCGAATGAGCGAGGTGGTAAGATGATTCTTGGCGTATCGGATAAGCCGCCCCGTAGGGTAGTGGGTACAACAACCTTCAAATCGCCTGAGCGCACAAAAACAGGATTGATTGAGCGGCTTCACCTGAGAATAGATATGGAGGAAGTTGCCCATCCTGACGGTCGCGTACTCGTGTTGCATGTTCCATCGAGCCCCCTTGGCATGGCGATTCAAGTGAATAGTGCGTATTGGATGCGGCGAGGAGAAGATCTTGTCCCCATGTTGCCGGATATGCTCAAACGCATATTTGCCGAGACAGGATTCGATTTTTCAAATGAGATATCCGAGAAGGCAACTCTCGACGATCTCGATCCTATGGCAATCGAAGAGTTTCGCCGGCGCTGGGTCAAGAAATCAGGCAATAAGGGCTTGGAAAATATCACGCCATCGCAGCTTCTCGGTGACGCCGAATTGATCCGAGAGGGCGGCGTTACTTTTGCGGCCCTTGTATTGTTGGGCAAGCGGAAATCGCTCGGCGTACTTAATAATATTTATGGGTTCCAAGAGGAGTGGATATTGGGAACTATTGGCATAAATTTTTGCGTTTAGTAAAGACTTAAATGAATTTTGACGCAATAATTTGAACGCATAATTTGTATCGAATTGAATTTACATGCATTATTTCTATCTTAATAACGCAATAGGCCACAGAAGAACGCAAAACACATTTCCGAAGATATTCTTGAAGGATATGAAAGAAAGGGCATAAATGAGAATAGAGGTTTGGGATGAAAATAAATTAATGTTATGCATCGAAGGCTGGCAGGTTCCTGAAGGGACAACCTTGCGGGAATGTTATGAAACAGAAGATGAAATAATCATTTGTGGCTTTCCAAAGGAAAATGATGAAAACCATAATTGTGATATGATGGGATGCTCAACGGTTAATCATGTTTTGTACCGTTTCAAAATAGAGGACAATGCCAGATGCGTGTAAACCTTAATATTGAAACACACAGTTCAGCAGCCGATCATAAAATATGCCGGTGGGATTGGTCTGGAAATCGGAACGCGGAAAAAATCAGATGAATGAGGTTTCATAAGATGGAATCAGAGGGAGGAAAACGGTATGTCTCATTATTACACTGTAACTGAAACAGATGAGCTTAAACTGCTGTTGAAGGAGATAGACAGCCTACAGGCAAAGATTGACGGAAAGCGCCCCGTGTATCCTGAGCGCTGGCAGGCGGTTACGGAAAAGCTGAAGATGGAGTGGACGTACGACTCCAATGCTATTGAGGGCAGCACGTTGACCCTGGGTGAAACTATTTTTTTTCTGCGCGAGGGTTTAATGGTAGAGGGAAAGCCGCTCAAGGATTTTGTTGATGCGCGTAATCATGCCGAAGCAATTGATTTTCTTTATGACGTGATAAGCGATCAACGGCCGATTACGGAAGGTCTGATTAAGGAGATCAATGCCCTGCTATTGAAAGGGGTTGAATATACTGATGCGGTTGATCCTACCGGCAAAAGAACGAGAAAGAAAGCCAACCCCGGCCAGTACAAGAAAACTCCCAATACAGTTATTCAGCTTGACGGCACTATTCATGAATATACAGATCCTTTGCACGTAACTACAGAAATGGAAGAGTTGGTTGCATGGATCAATGGGCATATCGGCAACAAACACGGACTCATAACCGGAGCGGTTGCCCATTATAATCTGACGAGAATTCATCCTTTTGATGACGGCAACGGCCGAGGCGCGCGGCTGTTGATGAATCTGATTTTCATAAAAAAAAGCATCCCGCCTGCGGTTATCAGAAATGAGCAACGCCGGCTTTATCTAGACACCCTTGCGAAAGCGGATAAAGGCGATCTAGAACCCTTTGTGCGCTTTGTGGGTAAGTCGCTTGTGAATACACAAAAAACAATCGTGGAAAATTTATAGAGTTACCAAAATGGGAAAGCGCATTAAATAAGGTTATCAATATGCATCTAAACCTTGGTACCGAAACACCCACTGTTCAGCAGCCGATTATAAAATATGCCGGTGAGATCGGCTGGCATATCGTTTCTAGCGATGATGCCCTTACGTTAAGAATGGGGGAAAACGGGACACTATTTTACCGCGTGCTTGAAGATAAACTTATTGAACTGAACCCTGGATTGGTGACCGAGGAAAGCGCTGCTGAAATTGTTCGGGACATAGAGGCGGTGCGTAATAACATTGAAGGGAATGCAGAGATTCTCTCATGGCTGCGCGGTGAGCAGAGTATTTATGATGACAAAGAAAAACGGCGTCGGAATGTGACGGTAGTTGATTTTGAGCATGTTGCGAAAAATATTTTCCAGGTGACGGATGAATGGCAGTATACCAACGGCAGAGAAACGAACCGCGCTGACATCATGTTTCTAATCAATGGCATACCTGTTGCCATTGTCGAAGCCAAAAGCGCCAAAAAGGCAAATGCTATTGAGGAAGCCCTGATTCAGATACGGGAATATCACCATGAAACCCCGGAAATGCTCACTGCCCCGCAGGTTTTTGACATTACCCACCTGATTCACTTCTATTACGGCTCTACCTGGAATCTTGAACGCAAGGATATCTTTAACTGGAAAGATGAAGAGAAGGGAAATTTTGAGAAAAAGGTCAAGCGCTTTTTTGACCGCGAGCGGTTTCTGAAGATGCTGAAAGAGTGGATACTGTTTTACGTGAAGGATGATGAGCTTCGCAAAACTATTTTACGCCAGCACCAGACACGGGCGGTTGAGAAGGTTATTGCCCGCTGTGCCAACCCAACAAAAAAGACAGGTCTCATCTGGCACACCCAGGGGTCAGGAAAAACCTTTACCATGATTACTGCGGCGCGGCAGATTCTTGCAAACAAGGAGGTTTTCGGCAAGGCGACAGTTATCCTGATGATTGACCGCAATGAGCTGGAAGGTCAGCTTTCCGGATGGGTAGAGCGAATACTTGGTGAATTGAAATCACTTGATATTGCCATTGAGCCTGCTACCAGCAAGGCACGCCTGAGAGAGCTACTTGCCTCTGATTTCCGCGGGCTGATCATCTCCATGATTCATAAGTTTGAGCGAATTGATAAGGATATCTGTACCAGGGATAACGTTATTGTGCTGGTGGATGAAGCGCACCGGTCTTTTGGAAGGGACCTCGGAAACTACCTGGTAGGAGCTCTCCCCGATGCAACCCTGATTGGATTTACTGGTACCCCGATTGACAAAACAGCTTATGGTAAGGGCACATTCAAGATTTTCGGTAAAGAAGACAAAACCGGGTATCTTGACAAATACTCCATCGCCGAGTCTATCGAAGACGGCACAACACTTTCCCTCAATTATACCCTTGCACCCAATGATATCCGTGTGCCTCTGGAGCAGCTTGAAAAGGAATTCCTTGAGCTCGCAGATGCGGAGGGGGTCAGTGATGTTGAAGAACTGAACAAAATCCTTGATAAAGCAGTCAATCTCAAAACATTTTTAAAATCAGCAGACAGGATTAAGAAGGTCTCCGCTTTTGTTGCTAAGCATTTCCAGGAATCTATTGAACCTTTAGGTTATAAAGCATTTCTGGTAGCGGTTGACCGGGAGGCTTGCGCACTCTACAAGGAAGAGCTTGATAAGATTCTGCCGCACGAATACACCCTGCCAATGTACACTGCCGCCCAACATGACAGCGAAAAATATCCCCTGGTGTATAAGCATCAACTTTCGGAGATAGATGAGAATAACGCCCGCAAGCTTTTCCCCAAACCGAAAACCATGCCCAGGATATTCATCGTTACCGATAAACTCCTGACCGGTTTTGACGCCCCGATACTTTACAGCATGTATCTTGATAAGCCTATGAGAGATCATGTGCTGCTGCAAGCCATTGCGCGCGTAAACCGGCCGTATGAAGAAGAGGGCTACATCAAGAAACCATGCGGGCTGGTGGTAGACTTTGTGGGGATATTTGAAAAACTGGAAAAGGCCCTCGCCTTTGATTCTGACGTGGTAAGCGGTGTTATCAAGAACCTTGACGTGCTTAAAGCACAATTTTTTGTTTTCATGACCGGTGAAGCCCAGAAGTATCTGGCTCTGACCCACGGTAGGATTGATGACAGGGCCATCGAGGCAGCAATTGACGTTTTTGTGGACCAGGAAAAAAGGGAGTTGTTTTATAAATTTTTCAAAGAGCTCGAAATGCTTTATGAAATATTATCCCCATCGCCTGATTTGCGCAATTATGTAGATGATTTTGGGAAGCTTTCTGTACTATACCAAATTGTTCGCAATGCATTCAGGAAAAAGACAGTGCTGTATGGTGATATTACACGGAAGACCGAACTGCTGGTGCGGGAAAAGGTCGTAACCTATGGAATAAAGACCACAATGCCGGTGGTAAAAATTGATGAAAAAACCCTTGAAGCAATAAGGAAAAGCGGTTCATCAGACAAATCAAAAATCATAAACCTTATAAACAGCATCGGCAAAACCGTCAACGATGAAGAGGATGAAAATCCGTATCTCAGGACAATAGGCGACCGTGCTGAGCAGATTCAGGAAGCATTCGATGAGCGGCAAATATCAACGAAAGAAGCTCTGAAAAAAATTGAAGAGCTTATACAGGAGATTGTTGAGGCGCGACGGCAACAGAAAGAAACAGGTTTTGATATCGATACATTTACGATTTTCTGGGTCCTCAAGCAGGAAAAAACCAACAATCCGGAAAAACTTGCGCCAGCAGTTAACAGTGTGTTTGAACGATTCCCGGACTTCAGGGACAATCCAGCAGAGCTGCGAGAACTCAAGGCTGAGCTCTACAAGCTGGTACTTCCAACTTTTGGAAAAGAACGTATGGTCGGGATTGTTGAAAAGCTTTTGAAACTGAGCCGCAAATGACACCGAAAAAAATGAACATAAAGAAAGATTATAATTATAATGAGTTTAAGGCTGAAGTCAACCGATGGGTTGAAAAAATAAAAGTTAGACCCAGGCAGCTCAGAATTCAGGCTATGAAAAAGAAGTGGGCTTCCTGTTCTTCTCAGGGGCGGATTTGTTTCAGTACCGATCTTTTAAAAGAGCCAAGAGATTTCCAGGAATATGTGATAGTTCACGAGCTGTTGCATTTACAGATTCCTAATCATGGCAGGCTATTTAAAAGTTTAATGAGTGCATACCTACCTGACTGGGGAAATATACTGAAACAACGGAACACTAACTTAGAAAGAGAAATATAAACGTTGTGATACAAATTGCGAAGGAATGGGGGCACGTTGATGCAGAAATTGTTTAGCGTTCCAAGAGGCTATATTTGCTTTTAGGGATGCTTTTTCAAAAAAAGAGAGTTATCCTTGAAGGTGTTCAGGTTGGAAATTCCTTGGTGGTCCCAACGGGAGTCGAACCCGTGTTTTCGGCGTGAGAGGCCGACGTCCTAGGCCACTAGACGATGGGACCATTCTAGAATTCAGGTAGATAGGATGTAGACTGTTAATAACTGCGCATTGACCGGATTAAGGCGCTCTGAGCTTCGTATGGTCGCGCATGATTTCCTCCTACAGGCTAACTGCCTTCAGCCTATTCATCTAAGCAGTTACGATAGAACAAACAGAGCCAACAGTCAATTACTTATTGAGTATGGAAACAACCTTCTTCCCTATATCCGCAGGGTTAACTACGACATTTATACCGGCATCTTCCCAAGCCTTCATCTTCTCTGCCGCAGTTCCCTTGCCACCAGATATTATAGCCCCGGCATGCCCCATCCTTTTGCCAGGTGGTGCAGTCTGACCAGCTATGAAACCGACTACCGGTTTGCTCATCTTATTTTTAACAAACTCTGCGGCTTCTTCCTCTGCGTTTCCCCCTATCTCACCTATAATTGCAACCAGACGGGTTTCAGGGTCAGCCTCAAATAATTCCAATATGTCTACAAAAGGAGACCCTACGATAGGGTCGCCCCCTATCCCAACGGACGTGGATTGTCCTATTCCCAGGTTTGTCAGCATATTGATTACTTCATAGGTCAATGTTCCACTGCGGGAGATAACCCCTACATTTCCCTTTTTATGGATGAAGTTCGGCATAAACCCGATCTTACCAACACCAGGTGTTGTGATTCCGGGGCAGTTTGGACCGATAAGGCAGGAACCTGTCCCCTTCAATGCCTTTTTTACCTTTACCATCTCCAGAGCAGGGATGCCTTCAGTCATACAAACTATTAGCTTAATACCAGCCTCTAGTGCCTCCAGGATAGCATCAGGGGCAAAGGAAGCAGGAACGTAAATGCCAGAGGCATTTGCTCCTTCCTTCTCGACAGCATCTATAACCCTATTGTATATGGGTATGCCATCCAGGTCTGTTCCCCCTTTTCCAGGGGTTACACCGGCTACCACTTTACTCCCAAAAGCTACTGCTTCCCTTGCATGGAAGCTTCCTTCGCTGCCCGTGATCCCTTGGATAACTATTCTGCTTTGTTCATTTAACAAAATACTCATCTAATCCCTCCTTGCTGCCTTCTATAAGAGAGCTACTACCTTCTGAGCTGCTTCAAAAAGCCCTTCGGCTACTTCAAACTTAAGGTTCGATCCTTCAAGAAGTTTTCTGCCTTCCTCCACATTGGTACCCTGCAGTCTCACTACCATAGGTAAATTCAGGTTCATCTTTGAAGCAGCTTCTATTACTCCGCTGGCTACCCTGTCACATCGCAGAATCCCACCAAATATATTCACAAGTATTGCCTTGACATTTTTATCGGAAGTCAAAATCCTGAATGCCTTCTCAATCCTTTCAGCGGTAGCACCCCCTCCAACATCGAGGAAGTTGGCAGGCGCACCTCCTGCAAGTTTTATAAGGTCCATAGTTGCCATGGCAAGACCAGCCCCATTTACCATACAACCCACGTTCCCATCCAACTTGATATAATTGACCCCGGTATTTGATGCCTCTATCTCCAGGGGTTCTTCTTCTTCTAAATCCCTCAATCCTTTAATCTCCGGATGTCGGTACAGTCCATCATCATCAAAGTTTATCTTGGCGTCCAGCGCCAATAATTCTCCACCCCTTGTCAAAACAAATGGGTTTATTTCTATCAGGGTTGCATCCTTTTCCATAAAGATCCTATACAGCATCTCTATTATTTTCGAGGCCTTAGAGACAATAGATTTGTCCATACCTAGACCATAGGCCAGTTTACGCCCCTGGAAGCTGCTAAAACTCCCGACCGGATTTGCCCCAACCTTGATGATCTTTTCCGGACTTTTAGAAGCAACCTCTTCGATCTCCATGCCTCCTGCCTCGGAGGCCATTATCACCGGCTGTTCCTGATCCCTGGATCTATCGATCACGATGCCTAAATACAATTCCTTCTCTACATCTAATGCCTCTTCTACTAAAACCCTCTTCACCCTCTTTCCCTCCGGGCCTGTCTGGTGGGTAACAAGGTTCATCCCTATTATCTCTCTTGCCACCTTCTCTGCCTCTTGAGGGGAATCAGCCGTCTTGACTCCACCACCTTTCCCTCTGCCACCGGCATGAATCTGTGCCTTTATCACAACCTTTTTGCCTATTCTGTTTGTTATCTCCCTCACTTCCTCAGGGGTGTCCGCCACATCTCCATCAGGGATCGGTATACCGTATTCTACAAATATCCTCTTTGCTTGATATTCATGAATCTTCATCCTGTCTCCACCTCCGATATCCTATCTTGCATACTTTTTCATACCTTCTACATAAAGATTATTGCCATACACGTCCTGGGCTACTATTGCTGGAAAGCTTTCTACCTCTAATCTCCTAACAGCCTCCGGGCCCAGATCCTCATAGGCTATCACTTCAGCTTTTTTGATTGATTTAGCAAGAAGCGCCCCTGCCCCACCTATTGCAGCGAAATATACACATTTATATTTTTTCATTGCTTCCACAACCTCTTGAGACCTGGCCCCTTTCCCAATCATTCCCTTTAATCCTCTGGCTATTAAATAAGGTGAGTATGCATCCATTCGATAACTAGTGGTAGGGCCAGCAGAACCGATTACCTGTCCTGGCTTGGGAGGGGTCGGTCCCACGAAATAAATAATCTGACCCGATATATCAAAAGGAAGCTCTTTACCCTCATTAATAAGGTCAACCAACCTTTTGTGGGCAGCATCTCTGCCTGTGTATATAACCCCGTTTATTAAAACCTCGTCCCCTATCTTCAGATTCTCGACGTCTTGATCTGAAAGAGGGGTAGAGATATTTATTGGCTTAGCCATGATAGATAACCCCTTTTCTTCCTGCAATCCAGTGGAATGTCCCTTTAAACAGCGCACTTAAGTGCGCTGTTGTCGCTATGAATTGCTATAAATATTCCCCCCTCTTGAGGGGGGAGAGACAATGGGGGTAAAAGATAAAATGAACTAGAGACTGATCTCCTTATGCCTGCTGGCATGACAATTTATATTGACAGCCAGAGGCAGACTGGCTATGTGGCAGGGATACATCTCGATATGAACGGCAAGCGCCGTTGTCCTCCCGCCCAATCCCATAGGACCGATTCCCAAATCATTTATTTTATTTAATATATCCTTCTCGAGTCCTGCCAATTCCGGATCTGCATTAGAACTTCCTACATGCCTTAACAATGCCTTCTTAGCCAGTAGGGCGGCATACTCAAATGTTCCGCCGATTCCTACCCCCACAATAATTGGCGGGCATGGGTTACCCCCCGACTCTTTTACTCTATTCACAACAAAATCTATAATACCTTCAATACCATCCGAGGGTTTAAGCATGGTTACCCTGCTCATGTTTTCACTTCCACCGCCTTTAGGTGCCACTATTATCTTAAGCTCTTCTCCCTGTACTAAATCAATATGGATAATCGGAGGGGTATTATCACCAGTATTCTTTCTGGTGAAGGGATGACATATGGATTTTCTGAGATATCCCTCTCCGTAGCCCTGTCTAACACCTTCAGTAACAGCTTCTTTCAAACTTCCCCCTGAAATCTTGACATCTTCCCCCAACTCAACGAAAACAACACCAAACCCTGTGTCCTGACATATGGGGACTCTCTCATTTCGGGCGATCTCTGCATTCCTTTGGAGCTGTTCAAGAATACTAACCCCAAGGGGAGACTCTTCAGCCTCTTTTGCCTCTTGAAAGGCCAGCAACACATCTTCTGGAAGATCGTAGTTTGCTTCCATACAGAGCTCTTTTACTTTCTCACTGATGTAGCTTGCTTCAATCTCTCTCATTCCTTCCTCATAGCCAGGTTAGTTGCCTCGTCTGCCAGATGCAGACAGAATTCAGAAGTCATTACGGTCCCATCTGCTTCAAGCAGGTAAGCACCAATCCCTCTGTAGCTCAATTCCATAATAATGAGTGAGTATTCATTCAGACTATTTAGCACAGGATTCCTTATATTGTCAAGCAATTTTGGGCAATCAAAGTATCAAAGTCCATCTTCTTGACATTTCCTATATGGGATAATATATTGATGGCTTCGTAAAAAGTCGAAAAAATCCCTCTCCCTCGATGGGAGAGGGTTGGGGTGAGGGTGCAAAAGGCACTAATTCAACTACTTACATCCCCCTCCCCTTCATCCCCTCCCACAAGGGGAGGGGAAATGTGACTTTTTACGAGTTCATCATATATTGGGTTAAAGACAAAATTATTTATTGGGGTAAAACAGATGGCAGAAATAAAGAGCACGTTAGAACTTGTCATGGAAAGGGCCAAAAAGATAGAAGTGTCACCGGAAGAAAAAGAACAGATGAAAAGAGGAGAATGCGCATCAAAGGCTAAAGGGATATTAAACCGCTACCTTAACGGAGATTTAAATATTAAAGACTTGATAAAAGAATTGGCTAGTTATGACGAAAATGCAAGGGATACAATAGTTGGGACACTATTGTTCGAATTAGTCAATTCTATAGGAATATCCATTGACAATAAAAGGTCGTTCGAGGCGATAGATACTCTAAAACAGAATAAGGTTAAACCTACACTGGATAGGATCAATAAACTCTGCAAGGATTTTAATGAGGAGAAAGGAAGTCGTTATAAAAAGGCAGAAAAAGAAATAAGAAAAAGGCTTGACGGAATGGGTATATCAGGGACTGCGGTTCAGCCTGTAGTGGATTATGATGAAAGATGGTATGATGTCCTTGCCAGCCTTTCTTCAGAATACAAAGCCAGGTTAGTTAAGCTCAAAGGTAAGCTGTTAGATTTAGTGCTTTGACTCATAAATAACTTTACCAAAAATGTCTCCCCTCCCTTGGTGGGAGGGGATTAAGGAGAGGGGGCAACATAGCGATTCTTCACCCCCACCCTGCCCCTCCCCCATCAAGGGGGAGGGAATATTTATAGTAATTCATAGTAAAGGTATTAAAGGGACATTCCATTAGATGCTAATTGATTTAACCTACAAATAGGCAAATATAGCTTTTTTTATAAAATCGAAATTCTGGATCACCTCGTCTCTCCCCACTATTATATCTCCATGACCAGGCAGCAAATATTCCACATCCAGTCTCGACAACTTTTCTATACTCTCTTTTAGCAGCCTTCCATCACATCCAGGGAAATCCGTCCTTCCCACACCCTGATTGAACACTACATCCCCGGTTATAAGGGCCCTCTTTTCATACCAGTAGACAGATATAGACCCCGGGGAATGTCCAGGGGTATGGTATATTTGAAGCTCGTTCTTACCCAATGTCAGATTACCTTCTTTTAGATAGAAATCTGCCTTAAAGTCCGGCATCTCCATTCCAAACATCCTGTAAAATCTTCCACCCACTTCTCTGAGAAACCTATCTTCTTCTTTATGGATTGCCATCATCGCCCCATTATTTGTAAAAATCTGGTTTCCTTCGAAATGATCTGGATGGGCATGGGTACTGATCACCAGCTTTGTCCCCTGGGGATCAATACCATCCCTTTCCATAAGGGAGAACAGGTTACTTACACGGTGCTTATGACCAGTATCAATAATAGTAGGTATTTTACCCCCCAGATAGTAGCTATTGCAGTTGTTTTCCATCATACTGGTCCATGGATAGTAATAAAGATCATCTTCCAGTTTCATTATTTATTCTCCAATCTTGCCCTTTAATAAACGCTGGTAAAAATCGTCCTTAAAACTTTTTTTAATATAGGGCATGAAGTCTAAAAAATCAATTGCATAATGTGGTCCACTTTGCCCATTTCTAAATTGGCTTAACAAACTCCACATTTTCCTTGACAAAAGTGAGGGAATATATTAAGTTACAAAACCTATTATTTTAAGTGTGGAGCATATAATGAAGACTTTCAGTGCTAAGAAGAATGAAGTTGAAAGAAAGTGGTGCCTAATAGATGCCAATGGAAAAATACTCGGTAGATTGGCAAGTCAAATCGCTGTGAGATTGAGAGGCAAGCACAACCCTATCTATACTCCCCATATAGATACTGGCGATTTTGTAATTGTAATAAATGCAGAAAAGGTTCTCCTAACAGGCAAGAAGCTGAAACAAAAGGTTTATTATCGCCACAGCGGATATCCTGGTGGAATTAAATCGACTACTGCAGAAAAGTTACAACAAAAAAATCCCGAAGACCTTATAAGTCTGGTTGTCAAAGGTATGCTGCCAAAGAACAGCCTTGGCAGAAATATGATTAAGAAACTAAAGGTATACGCAGGAGAAGAACATCCCCACCAGGCTCAGAACCCTGAAATATTAACTATTTAAAAAAATGGCGACTTTCATATCACTTTCCGGTAAATTATTAGAATACCGAATTGAGGAGTTTTTGTAATGGCAGAAGACAGGTTCTACGCGACAGGCAAGAGAAAGACATCCATTGCCAGGGTTTGGTTGAAATCAGGTAGTGGTGAATTTAAGATTAACAATAAATCCCTTGATGAATACTTTAAACGTGAAATCTTGAAGATGATTATACAACAACCATTTGACTTTACCGATACAGCAGGGAAGTATGATGTCCTTGCCAATGTTCATGGCGGGGGAATCTCCGGGCAGGCTGGAGCAATAAGACACGGTATTACAAAGGCATTATTGGAGATAAACGGTGATTTCCGTTCTATCTTAAAAAAAGCCGGGTTTATTACCAGGGATTCCAGGGTCAAAGAACGAAAAAAATACGGGCAAAAAGGAGCCAGAGCAAAATACCAGTTCTCAAAAAGATAGAGTTTGGCTGCGCCAAAAGGAAGGCCCCTCTGGCCTTCCTTTTTTTGTTGGAGAGAAAGAAAAATGTTAAGAGTTGCTATAATAGGTGCCAGTGGATATACCGGTCAAGAATTGATCAGACTTTTGCTCAGACATCCCGGTGTGGAAATCACTGCATTGACATCGAGAAGGTTTAATGGAGTTAGAGCATCAGAGGTTTTTCCGGTCTTTGCAGGAGAGACGGATATTAAATTCATTCACCCATCTACAGAGGCAATCTGTGATCTTTCGGATTTCGTATTCTCGTGCTTACCCCATAAGGCAGCCATGGATATAGTCCCCCAATTCATGGAGAAGGGGAAAAAAACAGTAGATTTGAGTGCAGATTACCGTTTTAACGATCATGAGGTTTATGAAAGGTGGTATTGTAAACACACATCCCCAAGTCTCTTGAAAGATGCCGTCTATGGTCTCCCTGAATTCTACAGGGCTGAAATAAGAAAGGCAACACTGGTTGCCAATCCTGGTTGTTACCCAACCAGTGTCATATTTGGATTGGCACCTTTGTTGAAGAACAAGATGATAGATTTAAAGAGCATAGTTGTGGACGCTAAGTCAGGTACCTCAGGGGCAGGCCGGGAAGTGGCAACGGAATATCTTTTCTGTGAAGTTAATGAAGGGCTTAAGGCATACAAGATTGGACAGCACAGGCATACCCCTGAGATGGAACAGGAGTTAAGCCTCCTTGCCGGTGAAGAAATAATTATCTCTTTTACCCCGCATTTGATACCAACAAACAGAGGTATACTGAGTACTATATATTCAAAATCTCTTAAAGATATCTCGACATCAGAGCTGATAAGGATATACACAGACTTCTATCAAAAAGAGAGATTTGTCAGGGTATATCGCGAAGGTAACTTTCCCAATATATCCTTTGTAAAAGGCACCAATTTCTGTGATATAGGCATCCAATTCGATCCAAGAACGAAGAGGATAATAGTAATATCGGTAATAGACAATCTTGTTAAGGGGGCTTCGGGTCAGGCGGTTCAAAATATGAATATTATGAGTGGATTCCCTGAAGATTCAGGTATAGATAGCCTTCCTGCCTTCCCTTGATATTTAAAGCTCCTTCCTATACCCCAGGGGAGAACCTTCACACAACCAATCCTTTAATCTCCTCTAAAATCC
>Ga0210049_1000572_pt1 | contig 31530 bp, 30 predicted proteins | sample CryGeyCG2014_300_2_FD_183964 | JGI IMG/M metagenome (GOLD analysis project Ga0210049, IMG submission 183964) | Groundwater microbial communities from aquifer - Crystal Geyser CG06_land_8/20/14_3.00 (SPAdes) (version 2) | ecosystem: Environmental > Aquatic > Deep subsurface > Groundwater | place... | reverse complement strand
GAAAAATAATTGAAAAGTACATAGAAAAACAAGGTAGAGCGAATGATATAAAACAATTGAAACTATTTGAATTGTAATTTATTGGACGCCCTGTGTTGTCCGTACTCGGACACACAGGGTAATTCACAAGGTATGAAAATATCTTTAATTGCCACTTTTCTATCGAATAGAAATATTCAACCTGCTTTTATTCCAGCTATGGCATATTATTTCGGTTGGCAATATACGATTGTTGTTTCTATCTCGGTTATTATTTTTTCTGTTTTGAATGGATTTCTAGTCGAAAAAATATCTAATTTCAGGGAAGTTAGATAGTATGTTAAAATATAGATATAATAATAGGTCACTGAAAAATTAAAATTTTTTCGAAATTAAACTCGGACCCTGAATTTCCTTGCCAAAAATTTCCCTCAATCAAAGGCTACCAAAGGAAATTTTTGGAGGAAATTCGGATTCTCAAACAAGAATTTCTCAAAAATTTTAATTCTTCAGTGGTTTCAATAATTAATAAAAAAATATGAAAGGATTTATGGGGAACATTGAGAAAGATACTCTCGAAAATGAGAATTTTAGGAAAGTTCTCTATACTGGCAAACACAGTCAGCTAGTGCTGATGAGTCTTTTGCCAAAAGAAGAAATCGGGATGGAAGTCCATCCGGAAAATGATCAATTTTTTCGCTTTGAAGCGGGAAATGGAAAAGTGATTATTGATGGTAATGAATATGCAGTGTCTGATGGCGTGGCGATTGTGGTGCCGGCGGGAGCCCAGCATAACATCATCAATGTTTCCGAAACAGAAAAATTGAAGCTTTATACGATTTATTCTCCCGCGCATCATCAGGATGGAATAGTAAGGGCAACTAAAGCGGAAGCGGAAAGCAATGATGCAGAATTTGACGGGAAAATAACGGAATAAATAAAAATCTCAAAAGATAGCTGACTGTATAAAAAATACAGTCAGTTTTTTTATATATTGCTTTTTATCTCAACTGATATTATACTAGTAGTAGTAATAATTTAATCCTTTTAAGTTTATGTCAGAAATATTAGAAAGTCTTTTTGGTTCAAGGGAGCGAGCTAGGCTTTTGCGATTTTTTTTGCAAAATCCGGAACCTGCTTTTAGTTTTTCTGAAATTGTTTCGAGGAATATGTTAAATGCTGGAAAAACTAGAAATGAACTCGCTGGCTTAGCCAACATAAAATTTATTCTAAAGAGAGTTAAGGGTGGAAAAACTTTCTATCAACTGAATCAAGAATTTAATTTTTATCCAGAGTTAAAAAATCTGATTGCTAAGTCGAATATCTATCCGCAATGTCAAAGTCTTTCTAAGACAGCGAAAATTGGTAATATAAAATTAGCGGTGATAAGTGGAGTGTTTATCAACTATGCCAAAAGCAAAGCCGATATGATAATTGTGGGGGACGCCGTGAGCAAAGCCAAACTCAAAAATCTAATGAGCAGTTTAGAAGCGGAAATTGGCAAAGAAATAAATTTCGTGCTGATGACAATGGATGAATTCAAATATCGTCTCAATATGCTGGATAAATTTATTTTGGAATTTTTGGAAGGTCCGCACGAAGAAGTGATCAACAAAATTTCTGGGCTAAAAAGATTTATCGCGCAGAGAAAACTGTAGTTTTACGAAATACGAAATAAACGAAATACGAAAAATAAAATGTTAAATATCTTAATTATACTTTTAATAGTAATCAGCGCTGGGTTGGTCTGGTTGGTTTTGGATATGAAGAAAAAGTTGGAAAATGGAAAAGACAATGAAAAATCAGTGGCAATTTTAGAACGATTGTCGATGATGGCAGAACAAAATTGCGAATTGCGTCGCACTATGGATTCTAAGCTTTCTGAAACGCATCGTGCAACGCAAGAGCAGATAAATCATACGATGAATGCCGTGCAAGGCATCACGGGGCAATCAGCGCGTCAAATTGCTGATGTGGTTGCAGGACTGACGAAATTAGAAGAAACCAACAAACAAGTGGTGAATTTTTCCGCTCAACTTCAAAATCTTCAAGATATTTTGAAAAATCCCAAGCAAAGGGGAGTGCTGGGCGAATATTTTTTAGAAGAAACGCTCAAAAATGTTTTACCATCAAATTCTTATCAGATGCAATATAAATTCAAGGATGATTCAATTGTGGATGCGGTAGTTTTTGTTAAAAAGAATATTATTCCGGTTGATTCTAAATTTTCTTTGGAAAATTATGAAAAAATAATAAATTGCAAAGACGGCGAGGAAAAAGAAAAATTAGAAAAACTTTTTAAGCAGGATTTGAAAAATAGAATTGATGAAACTTCCAAATATATAAAACCGGAAGAGGGAACACTGGATTTTGCTTTTATGTTTATTCCATCCGAAGCGATTTATTATGATCTTTTAATTAATAAAATAGGTGCAGTACAAGTCAACACGCGAGATCTGATTGAATATGCTTTTCGCGACAAGAAAGTCATTATTGTTTCCCCGACTTCATTTTTGGCTTATCTTCAAACGGTGCTTCAAGGGCTTCGTGCGCTGAAGATTGAGGAAAGCGCCAAGCAAATTCGGACGAATGTGGAAAAATTAGGAAAACACATCATTTCCTATGAAGAATTTTTGAAAAAAATGGGCAATAGCTTGGGCACAACAGTGAATCATTTCAATTTGGCGCATAAGGAGTTTGAAAAGATTGATAAAGATATTGCTCGAATTACCGAAGGAGAAAAAACAATCGAGCCGATGACCATAGAAAAACCAAAGGAAGAATAAAAAACATGAAACATGAAACATAAATTACAAATTACATAAATGGAGAATACTAATGAAATTAAAATGAAAGATAGTTCCAAAAAAAGCTTAATTTGCAAATTCAAGCTTTTTTTTGAAAATGATTTCTTCAAAAATCATATAATTCTTTGGTTACTACTGTTTAATTTTTTGGCTAATTTATCTAACTGGATTAGTTTGGCGATTTTTATCAATAAAGCGGGAAATAATATAATTCTTCATTATAATGTTTATTTTGGAGTGGATAATTTAGGCAATTGGAAACAAGTATTTTGGCTACCGGCAATCGGTTCATTTCTGTTTATAATAAATTTATATCTAGCTTTTTTTTTCTACAAAAGCCAAGAAAGAATCGCCAGTTATGTTTTACTCCTAGCTTCGTTTATGATTCAGATAAACTTGATAATTGGCGGAATTGGTGTTATACTAATAAACTACTAAATGCGAATAGAGATACGAATGTAAAAACGAATGTTCGCGAATAAAAAAAGTGTTTGTAAAAATTTGTTTAGATTTGTAATTTCATTAGCAAATAATTCATGTTTGATTTTCCAAACCCAAAAACTAAAGATCCTAAAGAGCGCCGAATTCAGCGGACATTAGAAATGATTCCGGGAATTTTGACTTGGGTGACACTTATAGGCATGTTTGTTTTTTCTTTTCTCTTGCCGGTTTATGTAGCTATTTTTATCATAGTTTTTGATATCTATTGGATTTATCGAACGATTTTTATCGCTTATTATTCCGTAGAAGGTTATCGAAAATTGAAAAAAGGCAAAGAAATTGATTGGTGGGAAAGATGTCAAAACATTATGGATCCAGAAAAATACGCGAATATAATTAGGGAGCGGATTTATAATATGGAAAAAAGCTGGAAAGAAAGTGCTGATTTAACGAGAAAACAAAAGAAGATTATAAAAAAAGAAATAAAAAGATGTTATGAATATTTGGAAGAAATTCAAAAAATTTCCAAAGTAAAAGATCAAATTTTAGATTGGCGGGAAATTATTCATGTAGTTTTGCTTCCTACTGCCGTTGAACCAGCGAGTGTAATTGAGCCAGCTATCCAAGCAATTTTTGATTCTAATTTTCCCAACCAGCAATTTATTATTCTTCTAGCTACAGAAGAGCGCGAACCAGAAAAACAAAGACTGGAAAAAGTTAACTATCTGAAAAATAAATTCCAAGAAGTTTTTCGCGATTTTATCGTAACTACTCATCTGGTCAAGGATGATGAAATGAAAGCGAAAGGATCAAATGCTAAATTTGCTGCTAAAGAATTGGCCAAGTATCTTGAAGAGAAAAATATCGATTTCAAAAAAGTTATTTTTTCCAATTTTGATTGTGATAGTGTGGCACACAAAGAATATTTTGCCGCCCTTACTTATGAATATATAATTGATCCGAAAAGATTACAAAGAAGTTATCAACCGCTTCCGATGTATCACAATAATCTTTGGGACACTAACGCTTTTGTGCGAGTAATTGTTACAGGATCAAGTTTCTGGCATATTTTTCAAAGTACTAGGACGGAAGGAATGGTGACTTTTTCTTCTCACAGTGAACCATTTGATACTTTGCAAAGAGTTGATTTTTGGCCGGTCAATATGATTAGTGAAGATTCAATTATCTATTGGAAATGCTACACTTACTATAATGGGGATTATCAAGTTAAGCCGATTTATTTGCCAATTTCACTGGATGCGGTTTTGGCGGAGACCTATTGGAAAACTATCAAAAATCAATATAAGCAAAAAAGGCGCTGGGCTTATGGAATAGAAAATTTTCCCATTATTATGAGAGCCATCGGACCAAATAAAAAAATCAGTTTTTGGAAAAAATTTAAAGTGGCTTTTGAAATGCTGGAAGGTCATCATAGCTGGGCGACTGCTAGTATGATTTTAGCAATCTTGGGCTGGCTCCCGCTTATTTTCGGCGGAGATCAATTTAATCAATCAGTTTTGGCGCACAATTTGCCTTTCATCACCCGTTATCTTATGACACTAGCTATGTTTGGACTGATAATTTCGATGTCGCTAAGTTTTCTTTTGATGCCACCGCGCCCGAAAAAATATTCTAAGTGGAGAAATTTTTATATGTTGATTCAATGGGCTTTGGTGCCAATCATTGCTCCCTTTCTTGGTTCTTTGCCGTCAATTGATTCGCAAACTAGAATTTTATTAGGAAAATATTTTGGCGAGTTTTGGGTAACACCTAAAAAATAAAATAAAATGAAATATCTAATTCCATTTTTAAGCGCTTTCATTCTAACGGTAATTTTCACTTATGCGATTATTATTTTGACTAAAAAGATAAAGTGGTCAGGCAGAAAAGCTTTGCGTCACATTCAAAAAAATAATATTCCTCGGTTGGGCGGATTGATTATGATTATTGTTTTTGATTTTACCGTACTTATAAATAAAGATTTATTTATCAATTCCCAACTGTATGGTTTTTTAATCAGCAATATTATTCTATTAGTGATTTGTTTTTGGGATGATCTTAGAGAAATTCGCTGGAAAATTCAATTTTTCACCCAAATTGCTGTGGCGGTTTTTGTTTTTATTATGGGAATCAGAATTTATTATATTACCAATCCCTTGACTGGCGGAATTATCCAGTTTGATTCAGGACTAGGCGTGATTTTTTCGGTAGCGCTGGTCATCTTTTGGATAGTTTTGCTAATGAATGCTATCAATTGGACAGATGGAATCGACGGCTTGTCGGGGGGAATTGCTTTTATTACTACGGCGACGATATTTTTTCTAAGCTTGAATTCGGAAGTGAATCAGCCCCCCGTTGCTATAATCTGTTCAATTTTGATGGGAATAATTCTAGGTTTTTTATTATTTAATTTTTATCCTTCTAAGATTATTGCTGGAACCGCGGGCGCTATGTTTATGGGTTTTTCTTTAGCAATTTTAGCGATTTTTGCTGGAACTAAAATTGCCACTTCACTTTTAGTTTTGGCAATGCCGATTGTTGATTTTTTCTGGGTGATTGGCGAACGAATAAAGCATAAAAAATCCATCTTTATTGCGGATCGAAATCATCTGCATTACAAATTGATGGAATTGGGCTGGTCGCAAAGAAAAATAGTTTTGGTTTATTGGGCGATTACCAGTGTTATCGCTGTGGTGGCGCTGAATACGCGGGCGATCGGGAAGGGAATCACTTTGTTTTTAGTAGCAGTTATTATGATAGGCGCAATTATTTTTATAAACAAAAAAATTACCAATTTGAATGGAAAACAAAACTAAATTTTTTATCAAAATTATTTCAATATTTTCTTGTATTTTTTTAGCGATAGCTTTTTTTTGGCATTTTTATCGGGAGAATAATAAAATAATTGAAATTAACGGTCAAAAATTTCGCGTTGAATTAGTAAAAACAGTTCAAAAACAGTCTCAAGGCTTGGGTGGACGGGAAAATTTGGCCGAAAATGAAGGGATGCTTTTTGATTTCGGGAAATATGGAGAATATGCTTTTTGGATGAAGGATATGAAATTTAATCTAGATATTATTTGGATAGCGGACGATAAAATAGTTCATCTTGAAAAAAATATATCTCACAATTATTTAAAAAAAATTAATCCTAAAATTATGGCGGACAAAGTTTTAGAAATCAATGCAGTAATTTCTGACAAATATAATTTTAAGATAGGGGATAGGGTGATAATTTATTAGAAAAGTAGATAAACAAAAAACCTTCTCGAGTTAATCGGAAAGGTTTTTTGTTTATCTTGAAAGTAATAATATACTTATTTGAAAAAAGAACAAAGGGATTACGGAAAGATATTTATCATGATAATGATACAACTCTTACAGCGTATTTATGCAGATTTTGCAGTTGATTTTCGTTGAGATTTTTTGACTTAGAAATGGCGTCTTTGATCAAATCTTTTGAAAATTCAATAGATGTTCCGACAAAAACTCTTCCTGTGTGGCCTGAATTTTTGCGCAAATAATCCTCAATATAAATTTTATGTTCAGCGGTGAGCGCTGAATCTGGATTTTTTTCTAAAAAGTCAGCTAACGCTTTTCGCGCTAATTTTGTCTGGCTATCGCCCTTAACAGCCGTTTCGATGAAGGAATTGTCTGTTTCTTGGCTAGTAGCAGTAGAAGATATTTTTTCTTCCAAATCATTTGAAGAGGCGATATTTTCATCAGTAGGGGCTTGTTTTTCGTCGGAATTGTTTTCTTCTTCATTGGTAATCATTCCCGAGTTATCACTTATTTGTGGGGATTCAGTTCTATTGGAATAGGAATATATTCCTCCGGCAATCAAAATTACGATAAAAATGCTTACAATAATCCGCATATTATCTTCCAGCCATTCCTTGGCTTTATTTTGCAATGATTCTTGTTCTGAATCCTTTTCTTCTGTTTCATTATTTTGTTCCATATTCTCACCTTCCTTTCTAGTTTACCCTGTTAAATAATTCAATAGTATTTAATAGGGTTTATTATTATTTTTTTAATGTGCTTTCGTTGAAGCGTTCTTTATACTAAATTTTAGCTTTATCTAAAAGAGTCGTCAACTAGACAAAGCGAGCTATTTAGGGCGTAATAATAAGTAAAGTTATATGATTTAGCAAAAATATTTTATCAAATAAATATCTTTTAGCTTAAAGAAGTTAGTTTGAAAAATCTAAAATTAAAAATCTCAAATTTCAAATAAATTCTAAATTATAATTTCCAAAATACAAAAGTTTTATTTTTTGGATTTTGAGCATTGTAATTTATTTAGAGTTTATAATTTTTTAATTTTGAAATTTTTTAGGCTGTGGATAACTTTTTTCTCTTGCAAATAAAAATAGTTGTTGTATAATTGTATTAAGAAGAAATTATTTTTATCCGATAACATTCGGAAAGATAATTTTCACCCAGTTGAATAGATTAAAAATATTCAACAGGGTAAAAAATAAAAGGTCGAATAAAAAATAAAAATATTTTACATAAAATATTATTTGATTAAAAAATAAAAATAGAAAGGAAGGTGAAATTAAAATGGCAAAGAAAAAAGTTGCAAAAAAGAAAAAAGTTGCAAAAAAGAAAAAGGCTGCAAAAAAGAAAAAGATATAGTCTTTTTTAAATAAATAACCCGATTTATTCGGGTTCAAGTTGTTCTTTAACGCTTAAGTGTTATCGACAAAAGCAAAAACCGCGAAATCGCGGTTTTTGCTTTGAAAATAAGCATGCAAATGCAAAAGCGTATTCTAGATAAATAATTTAACGATACGCCATTTATTGGCCAAATCTTTTTGAAATTCAATATTGGCGTTAGGAAAATATTTTTTGATTAATTTTGCAATTTTTGATTTTTGTTCGGGACTGATTTCCATGAAACATAAAACACCCGCCTCGACTCGCGGAGATCGCTCGTCGACGCGAGGCGGGTAAAACATGAAACAATTTTTTCTTAATAAAATTAATTGTTGGAATAATTTTTCGTAGTGATCTAGTCCGTCGATTCCGGAAAGCAAGGCAGATCGCGGTTCAAAGTTTTTTACATCAGGCATTGAGGAAGAATAAATTTTTTTGGAAAGATAAGGGAGATTGGCAACTATAATCATGGAACATGAAGCATGAAACATGTAACAATTTTTATTTTTAATAAAATAATCCAAAAGATTCGATTTAATAAATTTAATTTTTTTGTTTACTTTATTTTTTTTGGCGTTGTGTTGGGCAATAGACAATGCTTTTTTGGAAATGTCTGTTGCGAAGTACCGAATTTTTTTATTGGTCGTTGGTCGTTGTTCATTGTTCTTTGCTAAAGAAATTATTATATTTCCACTCCCTGTCCCAATATCAATAATTATTGTTTTTTTATTATTTACTAATTGCAAATTACTAATTACAGCATCCACGAGATGTTCTGTCTCTGGGCGGGGAATGAGAGTATGTTTATTTACCTTAAAATCAAGCCCATAAAACTCTTTTTGACCAAGAATATAGGCAATTGGTTCGTGTTTTAACTGTCTTTTCGCATACTTCTTAATTCTTTCTTCTTGCTTCTTATTTAAATTATATTCCGGATGCGCCAAAACAAACTCACGAGGTTTTCCTATGGCGCAAGAGGTTAATAATTCTAAATCAAGGTGGTTTATTTTGGAAGAATATTTACTAAAGTAATCTTTTATTATCACAACCAATTTGCAATTTTCAATTTGCAATTTTCAATGAATTTTCAATTTATCAATTTTTATTGAAAATTAGTTCATTGTAAATTTATTGTAAATTGATTATTGATCATTGAAAATTATTATTTCCCCAATTTTCTTTTCGCATCTTCTTCTTGTAGAACAACCATCATTTCGTCCAAATTTCCCTCCAAAATGGATTTGATATTGCTCCAGCTTTGCTTAATTCGGTGATCAGTGATGCGGTCTTGGGGAAAATTGTAAGTGCGGATTTTTTCACTGCGATCACCTGTGCCAATTTGTGATTTTCGGGCGTCACTTGATTCCTTGGCTTTTTTTTCTTCTTCCATTTGCAAAAGGCGCGAGCGCAAAACTTTCATCGCTTTATCTTTATTTTTTAATTGGGATTTTTCATCTTGGCAGGAAACAATAAGCCCAGTCGGAATGTGGGTGATTCTAACAGCTGATTTGGTAGTGTTAACTGATTGTCCTCCCGGACCGGAAGAGCAAAAAGTGTCGATTCGAAGGTCTTTTTCTTCAATTTTAAGTTCAACCTCTTCCACTTCTGGCAAAACAGCCACAGTGGCGGTAGAAGTATGCACACGGCCGTTTTTTTCTGTTTCGGGAATTCTTTGCACGCGGTGCACGCCAGATTCATATTTCATTTTTTCATAGACATTTCGGCCGTTAATTTCAAAAATAACTTCTTTGAATCCACCGATACCGATAACATTTGAATTTAAAAGCACAGTTTGCCAGCGATTTTTTTCTGCGTAACGGGAATACATTCGAAAAAGGTCGCCGGCAAAAAGCGCCGATTCATCTCCGCCAGCGCCAGCGCGAATTTCCACGATAACATTTTTTGTATCATGTGGATCTTGGGGAAGTAGTGTTTTTTCTAACTTTTTCTCGGCTATTATTTTTTTTGCGGAAAGTTCTATATTTTCTTCCATCGCCATTTGTTTTACTTCTGGATCTTCTTTTTCAGAATTAATAATCACCGCGTTTTCTGTCATTGCTTTTTCTATTCTTTCCAGTTCGTTTATATTTTCCATCGTTTCTGAAAGCTCGGCTTGTCTTTTACCAAGCTCGCCCATCTTTTTAGCATCACTAAAAATATCCGGGCGATTAAGCTCGGCGGAAATTTCTTCATATTCTTGCCTGATTTTCTCGATTTGTTCTTTCATAACTTTACGAATTACCCGCCTCGACTCGTGGAGACGAATACTCGTCGACGCGAGGCGGGCGAATTTATACGAATGTACGAATAAGAAATGACAAGGTCGTAATTTTTTGCTACAATAAGATTACAGGTTGAAACCACTGAAGAATTAAAATTTTTGAGAAATTCTTGTTTGAGAATCCGAATTTCCTCCAAAAATTTCCTTTGGTAGCCTTTGATTGAGGGAAATTTTTGGCAAGGAAATTCAGGGTCCGAGTTTAATTTCGAAAAAATTTTAATTTTTCAGTGACCTAAGGTTAAGTGTATATAATATTTGCAAAATTAGCAATATTTAGCTGATTTAAGTCAATAGGGATTTATTTTTATAAAATTATCAAGAGGGATGAAAATTTATCAAACAAAAACAAGGAAACTCCCCGGAACAAATTGGCGTGAAGTTTCTGGTCCAGCTTTTGGTCAATACCAACAAATCAAGAGGAAAACAAAAAGACGACCCTATATTAGGTCAGCCTATTTCAAGAAAGATAAAATATTTCTGGAACTTTTTTGGCACCATCTGTACGAGAAAGAAAATTTCCGTGACAAAATCCGAAGAATGAAGTTTTTTCCCGCGACGGTAGAGTTGATACAAAATTCAAAAATAGATCCTGAATCCATAAATAATCCCAATAAGTCAAGTGAAATTTTACACAGATTTACAGGCGTAACCAAGGATAGCGAATTGTTTCTCGTGCAAATCAAAGAAGAAAAAAAGAGTGGCAAGAAATGGTTAATGTCAGTTTTTCCCAAAAAAAGCTGAAAATAAAAAAAGGACTCTCAGCTAAATTGTAGTGTTCCTAGGAAACTACGGCCGAAAGCCTTTTTCTATATGTAATACTACCAGATTCTGAAAATATGTCAATAGCGAAATAAATGGCTCAAAAAAGCCAAAATTATCTAATAATTATTAAATTTTTATGCAAAAAATACTTATCATAGGTTCACAGGGAATGTTAGGGCAGGAATTAGTTAAAATATTTAAGAAAGGCAGGGATTATAAGGTAATTGCTTGGGATAGGGAGGATATTGATATAACACGCGAAAAAGAAGTTTCCAAGAAAATTGGATTTACCAAGCCTAATATTATCATCAATGCGGTGGCGTATAATGCCGTGGATAAATGCGAGGAGGATAAAAAACCTGCCCGCAATGCTACGCATAGCGTTGCAGGCGGGGAATATAAATTAGCTCTGGAAATAAATGGTAAAGCACTGGGATATTTGGCGGCGTCAGCCAAAAAAAACAAGGCTGTATTAGTGCATTATTCCACGGATTATGTTTTCGAGGGTGATTTTGAAAAATTATTAAACCAAGAACCAGCAGAGTGCACTCATAGTTGTGCTTCTTGCTCGTTGCATAATAATAGAGAAATAGGATATTCAGAAGATTCAGAACCAAGTCCAATAAATAATTATGGAAAATCAAAATTACTCGGCGAAAAAGAAGTGGCGAAAAATATTAAGAATTATTATTTAATTCGAACCTCCAAAATTTTTGGCAAACCTGCCATAAGTGAGGGAGCTAAAAGAAGTTTTTTTGATGTGATGTTAGAATTGGGAAAAAAGAATAAAATTGTCAAAGTGATTGATGAAGAAACAAGCTGTTTCACTTATGCGCCGGATTTAGCCAAAAAAACCAAGGAAATTTTGGATTCCAAGAAGCCTTTTGGAATTTATCATATTACCAATAGCGGTCATTGCACATGGTACGAAGCTGTCGTAGAATTATATCAGCAAGCGAAAATAAAAACTAAAATTATTCCAGTTGAGGGAAAGGAATTTCCTCGTCCTGCCAAAAGGCCTTTTTATTCGGTTTTAATTAATACGAAATTAAATCCGATGAGAAGTTGGAAAGAGGCGTTGGAAGAATATTTAAAAACAGTGAACAGCGAACAAAGAACAATGAACAATAAAAAGAAAAAATAATTATTTATTTAAAATTGATCCTTGATCCTTGATCCTTGATCGCTGATAAAATATGAAAAATCTAAAAAAACAAGACCCAAAAATTTACAATGCCATAAAGGCAGAAGAAAAGAGACAAGAGGAGGGATTAGAACTTATTCCTTCGGAAATTGCGGCTTCACCAGCGGTCATTGAGGCGCTTGGAACGGTGCTTACTAATAAATATAGCGAAGGATATCCATATAAAAGATATTATGGCGGACAAGCCAATGTTGATATAATTGAAACTATTGCCATTGAGCGTGCTAAAAAATTATTTGGTGTTCCATTTGCCAATGTTCAGCCATATTCTGGTAGCCCAGCTAATCTTGCAGTTTATGTTGCGGTTTGTCAGCCAGGAGACACGGTGATGGGGCAAAATCTTCCTGATGGTGGGCATCTTACTCACGGTTGGAAGGCTAGTGCAACCAGTATGTTCTATAACACAATTGCCTATCATGTAAAACCAGATGGCTATTTGGATTTAGAAGAAATAGAAAAATTAGCCATAAAACACAAACCTAAATTGATTTGGGTTGGAGCCACGGCGTATGTGCGAGAATTTCCATTTGAAAAACTTTCCAAAATTGCTGATAAAGTTGGGGCGTATTTGGTAGCCGATATTGCTCATATTGCAGGATTGATAATAGCGGGAGCACATAAAAGTCCAGCTAAATTTGCCCATATTATAACAACCACCACACATAAAACTCTTCGTGGACCACGAGGGGGAATGATTTTAGTAACTGCTAAAGGGCTAAAAAAGGATCCAGAACTTGGAAATAAAATTAATCAAGCAATTTTTCCGCGTTTGCAAGGTGGTCCGCATGATCATCAAACAGCAGCAATTGCTGTGACATTGGGTGAAGCAATGAAGCCATCTTTTAAAAAGTGGGGACATCAAGTGGTAAAAAATGCCAAAGCAATGGCAAATGAACTTATGAAAAGAGGATTAAAATTAGTTAGCAATGGAACGGACAACCATTTAATGCTTATTAATTGCGGAAAAGGCCGAGGAGTATTTTTGCAAGAAGCGCTGGATGCTGTTGGAATAACGCTTAACAAAAATACCATCCCTTCAGATCCTTCTTCGCCGTTTTATCCAAGCGGAGTGCGTCTCGGAACACCATTTATCACAGTGCGCGGAATGAAAGAAAAAGAGATGAAAAAAATAGCTAATTGGATTGCAGATGTTATGGAAGAAATAAAAGACTTTCAATTTCCTGAAAAGAAAGAAGATTTTAAGATAGTTATAAAAAAATTCCGAGTATTTATTGAAAAAAATAAAAAATTCAAAAAAATTCATCAAGAAGTAAAAGTGCTTTGCAAAAAGTTTCCATTGTACAATAAATAGCAAAGAACAAGGAACAAGGAACAAGGAACAATTTTTTGATTCTTGTTTATTGATTTTTGGTCATTGAAATTATGAAAGGAATAATTCTCTCGGGTGGGACAGCGACAAGGCTTTTTCCGCTCACTGCGACAACATCAAAACAGCTTTTGCCGGTCTATGATCGGCAAATGATTTTTTATCCGCTAAACACACTCATTAAAGCTGGGATAAAAGACATCTTGATCATCGTAGCGCCGGAACACTCGGGGCAATATTTGAATCTTTTGGGTTCGATTTTTGAAAAATATGATATTCGCATTGATTTTAAGGTGCAAAAATTACCACGCGGATTGGCGGAAGCTTTTGTTTTGGGAGAAGATTTTATTGATAATGAAAATGTCGTAATGATTTTAGGGGATAATATTTTTGAAGATGATTTTTCGCAGGATATCAAAAATTTTAAATCGGGTGCAAAAATTTTCGCTAAAAAAGTAGCTGATTGGCAAAGATTTGGAATTGTAAAATTTAATAAAAATAATAAGGCGGTTAAGATCGTAGAAAAGCCAATAAAATGGATCAGCGATTATGCTATCCCAGGACTTTATGTTTTTGATAAAAATGTTTCTGCTATAGCTAAAAAGGTTAAACCTTCAGAAAGAGGAGAAAAAGAAATTACTTCTCTGCATAATTATTATTTGAAAAAGGGAAAATTAGATGTAAATATCGTGAAAGGGGCATGGCTGGATGCTGGAACTTTCGATACACTTTTAGAAGCAGGAAATATTGTCAAAGAAAAAGAAATTTACAAAAAATTTGATCCGTTAATTGACAAGGCTATAATCGAATTTAATGAGGAACTGAAAGTTATTGCTAAAAAAAGATTGATTTAATTTTTAAATGATCCGTCTGCCGACAAGGCAGGCAATTTGGATAATAAGATAAAATAATTTTACTACCATATTCTAGTATATGGTAGTAAGAAGTAGAATAATAAAAAATTTATGTCCAAGATAAAAAAAGCGATTATTGCGGTGGCTGGGAGCGGAACAAGGCTTTTGCCGGCGACAAAATCAATGCCCAAAGAAATGCTACCAATTGTGGATAAGCCAATTATTCAATTAATAGTCGAAGAATTAGTCGAAGCGGGAATTGAAGATATTATTTTTGTTACTCGCTGGGACAAAAAACCACTAGAAGATCATTTTGATCACACTTGGGCGTTGGAAAATGATTTAGAAAAAAATGGGAAAACAGAATTAGCTCAAGAAATCAAAAAAATTGCAGAAATGGCAAATTTTATTTATGTCAGACAAAAAGGTCCTTATGGCAATGGAACACCGGTGCTTAGCGCGGCGAGTCTTGTGGATGATGAGCCTTTTGTTTTTGTTTGGGGTGATGATCTTGTAAAATCAAAAATTTCCTTTACTAAACAAATGGTAGATGACTATAATCAAAATGGAAACCTGATGATTGGTGTGCAAGAAGTTTCCAAAGAAACAGTTAACCGCTATGGTATTGTGAAATTAAAAGAAGGAACAATGCAAATTGAGGATATCATAGAAAAGCCGGCTATCGAAGAAGCTCCATCTAACCTAGCTGATTTTGGCAGAATGATTTTGGATCAAAATATTATCAATGTTTTGAAGGACACAGCGCTTGGCAAGGGTAATGAACTTTGGATAGTGGATGCTATTCGAACTTATGTAAAAAATGGGGGAAAGTTTATAGCGAAAAAAGTTGAGGGAGGAGAATGGATGACTACTGGTGATCCTTTGAATTATATGAAAGCTATTTTAGCTTATGCTTACGAGCGAGAAGATTTGAAAAATGACTTAGGCGAATATATAAAAACACTAAAATTCTAAAAAATGAAAATTGCTATTCAAGTGGCGGATTTGGATTGGGAGAGAATTGATGGGACGAGAGTTTATATTTTAAATCTTTTAAAATATTTTGGCCAAATTGATCCAAATTCAAAATTTCTAATTTATCATAAGAAAAATTTCAATCCGGAACTTATCCCTCCGACTTTTTCTAATTATCAGATTTTAAAAAAGCCTTTTCCGCTTTTTTGGACACAGATTAGACTTTGTCATAGTCTTTTTCAGGAAAAACCAAATGTGCTTTGGATGCCAATGCATAATATCCCGATTTTTCGTAGCAAAAAAATAAAAACCATAGTGACAATTCATGATTTAGCTTTCAAATATTTTCCGGATCATTTTAGGGCGTGGGATTTAATAAAACTTAATCTTTTGGCTGGCTGGGCGATAGAGAAAAGTGATAAAATAATCACAATATCCGAAGCGTCAAAAAAAGATATTTTAAAATTTTATCCTAAAATAAATTCGGAAAAAATCAAAGTAATATATCACGGTTTTGACAAAGAAATTTTTGAACAAGGAAGAGATTTGCAAAAAGAGCAGGAGATAAAAAACAAATTAAACATTGAAGATAAATATATCTTATATATTGGTGCACTTCAGCCAAGAAAAAATTTGAAAACCCTAATTAGTGCTTTTGAAGAATTAAAAAAATCCGCCCAAAGCGGATCCACCTCTGGTGGAAAATATAAAGATCTGAAACTAGTTTTGGCCGGAGAAAAAGCTTGGCTCTGGAAAGAGATCTTTTCGCAAATTGAAAATAGTTCGGTAAAAAATGAAATAATAACTCCTGGAAAAATAAAATTTTCCGATATCGGACATTTAATGCGCGGAGCGGAGATTTTTTGTTTCCCGTCGCTCTATGAAGGATTTGGTATTCCGGTGCTTGAGGCCTTCATTTCTCGCGTCCCAGTGATTTGTGCTAACAATTCTTCGCTTTCAGAGGTGGCAGGGGAAGCAGTGCTGTATTTTGAGCCGAAAAATTATTTAGAACTTTCCGAACAAATAAAAAAAATTCTGGATAATCCAGAACTTAGAAAGGATTTGATTTTAAAGGGCTTGGAACAGGCCCAAAAATTTTCTTGGGAAAAATGCGCCAGAGAAACTTTGGAATATCTAAAAATCTAAAAAAATACGAAAATATTATTTCTGATCAGAGAATATAATTTTAAGAAAAAAGAAAAAAACTATCAAAGCGGAAATTGAAGAAATAAGCAGAAAATGAAGGTCTAAATTTCTAAAAGAATTTACAATCAATAAAGCGGAAAGAATAAGTAAGAAGATAAAATTTCTACTTATTTTTTTTGGATTTTCTTGATTAGAATCAATTAAAATGTTTTGCCTTTTGCCAAAAAATCCAATCAAAAAAGCGATAGCGAAAAGTCCAAAGATCATTTTAGCCAGAGAAATTTGACTGAAAAAATAATTCGGCAAAATATTTTGCGCGATTAACAAAAAAATAACAGCTAATATCCAAAGAAAAAAGATATCGTAAAGCAGTTTATAAGCGAGCAATTCTAATTGTTGTTTAGTTGATTGTTCCATAACCATAGGCGTCAAAAAGGCGCTGTTTTATATCCGAAAGGATATCGCGCATATTGAGCCAGTTTATCTCTCGAGAAAAAATTATATTCACTTGTGAAATATCCAAGTTACCGGAAGGATTTATTTTAAACTGGTAATCCTTGCCGAATATTTTTGCCAAATCTGCTACTGGCAATTGGCAACCATAAGAATTGAACGGCCATAATTTTTTTTCCAGGGTGCAGGAAAGATTAAAATTTAAACTTTTTCCATTGGCCAAAATAGGTTTTCTTTTGAGATAAACGCGTTGAATATTTTCTCCTTGGATTTCGTGTTTATTTTTTCCTGAAATTAAATAATATTGGCCATTATCCTGATCGAGGAAAACTGTTCCGGACGGATGTGGTCGGCTGATGGAAAAAACTTTGTCGCGTTGATACAGTCCAATTTCTTCTTCATTGGCTGGGATTATATCATTCCAGTTATAACCCAAGGCTAAAAAAGTTTCTGGATTATTGAAAGGAATAACTTTGCCATCCTCTACTAAAAATACGCCGATGTCAAAAGAAAGAAGTGTGCCGTTAGCAAAACCGATGGGATTGTCGTGATCAACGGAATATTTTTCTAAAAATTCTTCGTCTTTAAGAATAGCTTGATTTTTTTCGCAGTGTGAAAAAAAAGTTTTTTCACTTGCAAAAGAATGTAAAATATTATTAGAAAATTCGTAATATGTATCGTTAATTAAAAATAAAGAATTGTTAGGATAATTTTTTGTATCTGTTATCTCTTCGCCTTTTTCTAGATAACTAATTTCTTCCATTGATACTTCCTGAAAATTATTTTCCAAATATCCTAAAAATGCGAGGATTTTTTGAGAAGAAAATTTTCTCAATTTTCCACCAGAAACCAGAAAAAATTGATCGGAATTTTTGAGCAATGTTCGGTCGGGGAAAATTGCCTTTTTTTCTGACAAGGGATAGGCGAAAGCGGAATAAGTTTTTCGTAGCGATATTTTTTTGCTAGTCAAATCGGGTTGGTTTTTTGCGGTAGTTATTCTAAAATTAGCTAGAGAAAAATTATCTTTGGAATAAGCGCTAAAAATTTTTTCTGAAAGGGAGGCATCTTCGTAACCAAGCAAATTTTCTGCTACTTTTTGATTTTTTAAATTCAAAACAAATTTTTCCAAAGGAAAAAAAGTATTTTTTAGAAAATATAAAGTTGAAGATAAAAAACCAAGCAAAATCAAAACGCGCCCGACAGAATAAATTTTTTGCCAAGTCGGTTCCAAGATTATATTTTTTGTAAAATTGAGCATTATTTTAGTAGATAAATTTTACCAAAAACCAATTTAGCTTCAATAGATGGTGGTTGCATTTTCTCTTTACTATTTAGAACGCTCAAAGTTTTGTTTTCTATGAAATAATTTTCGACGGGAGTTAATTTGCTAAGTAAATCATTTTGGGAATAAAAATCTAAATTGTCGTTGGGGATGATGAAATAAACATTACTAAATTTAGCGCGGTCAATTTTATCAATGTCGGACGGATTGAAAAAATAAACTGCTTGCAAATCAAAAAGAAAACTCATTGGTCCGCTCATCATTGTCCAATTGTCTCCTGTAGCTTTTTGATCAACGAGAATAAGGTCGGTTTTTTTGAAATTATGGCTGATTTTTTCAACTTGGGCAAGTAAATTTTGGTTGGGAACAATACTTAAATAGAAAAAAAGCATCACGGAATTTGCGATTAAGAGAGAAAAAAGAAAAATACTAAGGATAATTTTCTTTCGAAAAATTTTTTCTAAAAAAATCACGGAATATAAAATACTGGCGGGAATAATGGCAAACATAAAGCGTCGAAGCATCCAAGGATGATCGCTGGAAATGTTTGGATAAATAATGTAAAGAAAAGCTGGTAAAATTATCAAAAAAGGAATCAGGAGTCGGATTTTTTTTTCTTGCAAAGAAGAAACAAATCCTGCCAAGCCGAAAAAGAAAAAAATCAGCAAGCCGTAAAAATGGAAAATTTTTACAATTTGCCAAAGAGAAACAAAAGGATTGGAGGGTAAAAAAGAATTATTTGAAGAAACCAAAAAAGGTTTGGCAATGGCTTTGGCGATAGAAAGGAAAAATTGCCGGTCGATAAAAACATTCAACACATAAAAAGCAATAATGATAAAAAATAAAAGAATAATTTTTTTATCCAAGACTTTTTTGAAGGAAGGATGATACTTGAAATTTAGGAAAAACAAAATCAGAGCGATAGCGAAAAAAGCTAAACCTTCAATGCGGGTAAAAGTCAAAAAGCCGAAAGTCAAAAGGAAAATAGTGAGGGATAATTTTTTTGAATTGTCCCAAAAAAGAATAAAAAAATAAATTCCCAGCCAAACTAGTGCCAAAGCCAGATTTTCACTTAGGGTAAATTTGAAAAACCAAAAAGAAGTGAAAACGGTGGCGGAAAGTAGCCAAGCTAAAAAAGCGGAAAAAGGAGAGAGAAAGCGTTTGGCGAGTAGGTAAAAAGCGCAGGAAAAAATAAAAAAAGAAAATCCATTAGCAATTATCATTCCGGAGAGTCCGAAAAAAGAAAAAAACGAAGCTAGCCAGACAATATAGCCCAGTGGAAAATGGGTTATCAGTCGGCCTGTTTGAGTGTAGCTAAAACCAGGAAAATTCAAAGCTTGCCCAGGACCATAAAGATGAAAAAATTCTTCTTCTGCGGGAAAAGAAAATTGTAGTTTATGATTTTTTGTCAGTTGAACGGCTGATTCACTCAAAGAGCCTTGATCACGGCCGGAAAAAATTGTCGGATTGGAAAAAAAAGAAAAAACAGCGATTAAGGTTAAGGTTAAAGTGAGAAAAAATATTTCGTTTTTAGTAATTTTTATTTGACGGAAATTTTTGCAAATTAGGTAAATAAAAAATAAACTAGCACCGAAAATATAAACCCAAAGAATGGCCGAATAAAAAATTCCTAAAAGAGCCAAAATCAAAGAAAGCCACAACAGACCCAAAGTTAAAAGGATAAAAACCGAAAATAATTCTTTTTTAGACAGGGATATTTTGAGCATAGTCAATAACTATAGTATAAATTAAATCAGGATTAATACAACAACCAAGAGAATGGAAAAAACAAGAAAACTTAGCGTGATCGTCCAAAGAAAATAATGTTTGAAAAACCACGGTTTATATTGAGAAATACGCTGGCTTAGCTCGTGGATATCTTGCCAGACAGAAGCGTTTTTATAACCTGGGCGAAGAGCGATTTTTTCATCAGACCGATATATTTGAAGATTTTTAGCGGTTGATTTTAGCGGTTGATATTCTAAAATCAAACAGTATTGTTTATTTTTTGAATCAGTTATTTTGGGAAATTTCAAAGCGTAAAGATCTTTTATTTTCAAAAAAGATGCTTTGGTCGAACCTTCTTCAATAATTTTTGCGCAATTTTCATCTGCTAGTTTGAATTTGACTTCTTCGGGATGGCTTAGTTTTTTTCCTCCGCCTAGTAAAATTTCAATTTCCGTCAACCCAGAACGAGCAGAAAGAAACTTTTCTTGCAAAGGTTGGTTAGGCGGAATTTTTATATCAAAATTTTTTTGGAGAGCATCTTCAAAAAAAACCAATTCTTTTTCCAAGCGGGCAAAAATCAAAAGCAAAAAAAGCAAAAGGAGAAACAGCGGGAAATATTTTTTTGAAAAATTTAACATAAGTACAGACTACTGAAGAATTAAAATTTTTCCAAAATTGAACTCAAATTCTAAATTTTATAACCAAAAATTTCCCTCAATCAACGGCTACCAATGGAAATTTTTGAATAAAATTTGAATTTTCAAACAGTAATTTCGCAAAAATTTTAATTCTTCAGTTATTTTAAGTTTATAAATAAAAATCCAACAGAGTGCTTAGCAGATGATACATAAAAAAAGCTAGCATCGAAACCAAGCTTAGTGCCAAAACCAAATCGAAATATTTTTCTTTTTTAAAATATTGTAAAAGCATTCCTAGTCCGACAAAAACTAAGGCGATATGAATGGCGATGTTGGGAAAAAAATATCGGCCAGGGGTTTGTAAACCCAATTTGCCATATTTGATAAAATATTGCCAATCGGCCAGACGGATGCCAACTTGGAGAGCGACGATCATTAATATGAAAAAGAAAATATATTTTTTTTCCGGCAAAAAATCTGGTTTGTTTTTGGAGAAAATAAAAAGGATAAGACCAAGGAGGGAAAAAAATTGGATAAACCAGACTACCTCCAATAAATGAAGGGAAATCCAGTTGCCAAAAGGCAAGATTCCCCAATAGGTTTTGGAAGATAGAACAATCAATTCCGGATCAATATTTTTCAAAAAATAGCGGAAAAAACTGGTCGAAATTTCGCTGAAATTTCCAATTAGGGGTAAATGTTTTTGAAAAGTTATCATTATGACAGAAAATGAAATGGTAAAAAATAAACCGAACCAATATTTGTCATTGACCTTAGTTTTTCCAGATACTTTTTTATAAATAACTGCAAAAATTAGAAAAATAAAAACAGCTAGCAAGATGAGGGCAGTTCCTTTGACCCAAATTCCAAAAACAATGGAAGAAATCATTAGGGATAAATTTTTCCAATTTAATCCATCTTTGATGGACAAGATTGCGCCAAAAATAAAAAAAGCAAACAGGAGTATCAAAAGCGGATCATAATTCACATAAGAATAGTAAAAAGAAAACTTAGGCTGGAAAGAAATGATGGCGGTAATGAGCAAGCTATGTTTTGGAGAAAAGCCGATATTTTTCAAAATCAAATAAAAAATAAAAATAGCGATTGTTCCCAAGAAAACGGAAAAAATTCGTAGAGTGTAAAATCTAATTAGAATACTTTTTTCTCCAAGCAATTTTTCAATTTTTTCGCCAATTTGATGATATAAACTATCGGCTTTGCCAGCAATATTTACCGGATAATCATCATTATATTGTTTCCAACCCCGATTATTTATTTCCGCTTCATTTTTTCCATAAAAACCTGGAACAAAAATATTATTAGCATAGAGATTGCATTTATCTTCTCCGCCGACACAACGAATTTTTTCCGCGGTTTTTTTGATTTCTTCGGAATAATTGAAGCGTTGAACCAAATCTCCATCAGCAGATTTATCCTTTTCATTTTTTGGCCAATTTTTTTCTTGTGGCTCCGCTAGATATTGAATAGTGTTGTAATGGCGGGCTTCATCGTAGCCGTTGAAAATCGGAAGGATAATTGCCAAAAGCAAGCCCTTGAGAAAAAAAACTAACAAAATCAGAATCAAAATAGTTTGAGGTTTTTTGCAAAAATCTTTGATTTTTTGGAAAGTAAGCATAAGTTCATTATAAGACGAATAATTGTTTTTGCCAATATTGATTATTTGAGTTAGAATAATTGGGCAGGGGGAAAGCGAGTATTGCAAAATACTTTTTGTTTTTATCGGCAATTAATTTATTAATAAAATAAAAAAATAAATGAAAAAAATTTTTACCAAGAAAAGAATAATTCTTTTTGTATTAGCAGTCGCTTTTTTGGTGGGGGGATATTATTTATTCATCTTTGCCAAAACTAACAAAAAAGATATTGCTATAAAATCCTTGGCGGTGATCAGCAAATTTTCCGGTCTTTTGCCAATTCCAGATGATGAGAAAAAAGAATTGGAAGTTATGAATAAGCTGGTGGAAATTTTCACTAAAAAAGACGGAGTAACCAGAACTTTTATGCTAATGCTTCAAAATAATATGGAGCTTCGTCCGGGGGGTGGATTTTTAGGTCAATATGCTATTTTGAAAATCAAAGATGGGGAAGTAATTTCAACTTTTTTTGAGGATGCAAATCTTTTGGATCAAAGGATAACGGCTAAAATAACTCCGCCGTATCCTTTTACTCGAATGATGGATATCAAGAAGTGGAAATTTCGCGATTCAAATTTTTCGCCAGACTTTCCGACTAATGTGGAAAAAGCTAAATATTTTTATCGTTTAGCTGGCAGAAATTCTGATTTTGACGGAGTGATTGCAGTCAACGCGGAAGTTTTTAATGATGTTTTGGCGCTCACAGGTCCAATTACCGTACCGGGATATGGTGTAACTTTTAATAGCACAGACGGAGCTTTGAAATTGGAAGAATATGTGGAAAAACACTATATTATGAATCCGGAAATAGATACGCAAAACAGAAAAGAAATTATGAGAAAAATGGCGCCAATGATGATTGAAAAACTTTTTAGTTTGGGAAATATTACCAAGATAGCTGAATTGGGGCACAAAGAATTGCAAAACAGAAATATAATGATAAATTTCAAGGATCCCGAATTGCAAAGCTTGCTGGAAAGTGTTTATTGGGATGGTAGAGTGGCTAAGGATTGGGGATCGGATTATTTGATGATGGTGGATGCTAATATGGGAGCGCTAAAAACTGATCACTATATCAAGCGAGATGTTTCTTATAATATCGATCTAACAACTCCAAAACCGACAGCGACACTGAATATTATTTACAAAAATACCGCCACCTATGGCGATTGGCGCACATCCGATTATCATTCATATCTACGGATTTATGTACCAAAAGGTTCAAATTTTCTGGAAAGTAAAATGGTGAGCTACACTAACAAGGGCGAAGATTTTGATAAAACCTATTTTGGTTTCATTTGTCATGTGCTTATCGGTCGAGAAACTAACTCCACGATCAAATATGAATTGCCGGAAAATTTCAATCTGGATGATTATCGTTTGCTGATTCAAAAACAATCCGGTGTGAGCAATATTCCTTTTAAAGTTCATCTAAAAACCAAAGACGGAGAATATAATCAAGAACAAATTCTGGACAAGGATTTGAAATTTGAATTTAAAAATGCGAATTAGTCGCGAATGTTAAAACGAATGAGGGCGAATAAGGAAACAGTATGAAAACATTTTTAATAAGATTTAACAAAGCTTTAAGAATACTTCAAGAGAATGGGTTTTTTGGTGGTGTAAAAATAGGTTTAGAATATCTCAAAAATTATTTAAGATCTTTCCTTGTTGGGTCTGGTGATGTTATTTTTGTTACGGGTGGAGTTGGCGATAAAGCTCATTTTCGGGCTTTTGGCGTGGTGGAAGAACTAAGAATGCATAATTTCAAGTGCGCCGTGACGGTGGCGGATAATTTTAACTTGCTAAAACTTGCCGACAGATTTAAGATTTTTGTTTTGCATAAAGTAACTTATAATGAAAAAATTGCCAAATTTATTGAAATTATAAAAAAGCAAAATAAAGAAATTATTTTTGACACGGATGACCTTGATTTTGATCCGCAATATTTGAAAAATATGGATTATTTTTCTCGCATTTCTCTGGCAGAAAAATCGGAATATGCCAAAGGAATTGGCGCGGAAACATTAAATGATCCATATGTGAAGGTTTGTACGACTACCGTTTCCTATCTAGCGGAAAAATTAAAAGAAAAAAATAAAAAAGTTTTTATCGTGTCGAATAAAATTTCTAATCACGAATTGGAAATTGCGAAGAAGATTATAAAAAAAGAAAAAAAATCAGATGGATTTTTGCGTCTTGGATATTACAGTGGAACGCTTTCTCACAACAAAGATTTCGCCACCATTTCAGAAGTACTTTTGGAAATTTTAGAAAAAAATAAAAAGGTTAAATTACTTTTGGCGGGATCACTGGATATTGAAAATAAACTAAATAAATTTCAAGATCGCATCGAAATTTTGCCCAGAGTCCCGCGAAATGAGTATTACGCCAATGTTTATAAATGCGACATTAATCTGATTCCGTTGGAAATTGATAATCCTTTTTGTGAGTCAAAATCAGAATTGAAATTTTTTGAAGCGGGAATTTTGGGTATTCCCACAGTGGCGGTGCGCAATCAGACTTTTTTTGAAGCAATCGAAGATGGCGTGGATGGATTTTTAGCGGGCAATTCTTCTGAATGGGTGGAAAAAATTAGCCGATTAATTGAAGATGAAGAATTGAGATGGGGGCTGGGACAGAAAGCGCGTGAAAAATCGTTGCGCGATTATACAAATCTCAATAGTCACAATCAGGAATATTATAATTATTTAAAATCATGTATCACAAGGCATGAAACAATAAATTAAATGAAAATACTAATCACAGGAGGAGCGGGGTTTATTGGCAGTGCTATCGCTAAAAAATTGATGGATAGGGGAGATCATGTGGTGTTGATTGATAATTTCAATGATTATTATGATCCATCTCTAAAAGAAGCGAGAATTAAGAAATTTTTAAAAGGCTATAAATTCAAACTGTATCGCGGGGATATTCGCAATGAAAAATTGACGGAGAAAATTTTCAAGAACGAAAAAATTGACAAAGTAATTCATTTGGCAGCCATGGCAGGCGTGCGTTATGCCATTGAACATCCGCTTCTTTATGCCGATGTAAACATTCTTGGCACAACTAATTTGTTGAATTTAAGCGCGAAATATAAAATCAAAAATTTCATTTACGCTTCTTCGTCTTCGGTTTATGGCAATAATAAAAAACAACCATTCTCTGAATCAGATAATGTGGACACCCCAATTTCACCCTATGCGGCTTCCAAAAAGGCCACAGAACTGATGGCGCATGTCTTTAGTCACATCTATGGTCTAAAAACGACGGGACTGCGATTTTTCACCGTTTATGGTCCGTGGGGACGACCGGATATGGCGCTTTTCAAATTTACCAAAAATACCCTAGCGGGCAAACCAATTGAAGTGTATAATCGCGGAAAAATGTCTAGGAATTTTACCTACATTGACGATATAGTTTCCGGTACCATCACAGTTTTGGACGCTAATTTGGATTATGGCGTGATGAACATCGGAGGCGACCGCGAAGAACAACTTTTGCGCTACATTGAAGTTTTGGAAAATTGTCTTGGCAAGAAAGCTAAGAAAAAACTTCTGCCAATGCAACAGGGCGATGTGCCTTTCACGGTGGCTGACATCAGAAAACTTCGGCGCCTTGGCTGGAAGCCGACGACAAGAATTGAAAAAGGCATTGCCAATTTTGTCGTTTGGTATAAGGAATATTATAAAGTAAAATAGAGACTTCTGATTGTCGAAAGCCTGCAGTCGTGGTTTTGGAGAATGAAGATTTGACACTATGTTTCACTTGGTGTACAATTATTGTATACTATTAGAAACAACTATTTATGAGTGAAGTTAGAAAAAACAAGTCATCCAAAATCAGGGAAGCTATTGAGAAACTTCCTTATTTTACCATTGACGATTTGATGCCGATAGAAAAGGATAAAAATTATCTGAAAGTTTTGCTGTACCGGCTTTCCAAAAATGGAACAGTGAGATCTCTAAAAAGAGGAATGTATGTGAGTAAAAATTTTTTAGATAATATAAATAAAAAAAATAGCATTAGCAGATATGTGGAATTTGTGGGAAATATAATATATGAGCCTAGTTATCTAAGCTTGGAATATGTCCTTGAAAAATATGGAGTAATGTCCGAATCAGTCAATTCCTATACATTAGTTAGCAAAAAAAAGACTAATAAATTTTCTAATCATTTGGGTATTTTTAAATATTATAATATTAGAGAAGAATTATTCTCTGGCTTTGAAATTAACAAAAGTGGCGATTTTTTGATTGCCGAGGCTACTTGCACCAAAGCTTTGTTTGATTTTTTATATTTTCGAAAAAATATTTTGTTCTCTGCGGAACAAATAGATGAGTTGAGATTGAATCTGGATAGTTTTGCAAAAAAAGATTTCAAAGAATTGGAAAAATATGTTTATTTGGAAAAATCAAAAAAAATGAGAAAAATTTTCAATTATCTAACAAAAAAAGATCTATGAAAAAAATAATTTTAGAATTAGAAAATATTGTCAAAGAGAATTCGGACAAAACAGATTCATATAAATTGAATTTACTGAAAAATTATTTGCAGGTATTTGCGCTTAATTTTATCTATTCCGACAAGAAATATGGCAATTTAGTTTTTTATGGCGGATCAGTTCTTTCACAGTGCTATGGATTGCCTCGTTTTTCGGAAGATTTGGATTTTGTTGATCTTAGCGGGCAGATAAAAATTGATAATTTGGCCGATAGTCTGAAAATGTATTTTGAAAAAGAGATTGGTTTGTCGGTAGCAACAAAAATACAAAAATTTAGAATATACTTGAAATTTCCAATTCTTAGACAGCTTGGCATAGCTAATGATTCACAGTCGGACTGGTTATATTTGAAAGTGGAGATTTTTGACGGATCGGATTTTTGCAAAAAATATAAAACGGAAATCAGACCACTTTTCAAATTTAATCTATCAATGCTAATTAAGACTTTTGATTTGTCAACGCTTATGGCAACGAAAATAAGGGCAATACTTCATCGAAAATGGGGGAAAATCAATAAAAAGGGTATTATTTTGATTAGTGTCAAAGGGCGGGACTATTTTGATCTAATGTGGTACTTGCAAAAAGAAGTTAATCTAAATTTAGCTTGCGTGAAAGAAGTTGAAAGTATGGAAGAATTAAGAAAAAAACTTTCAGCTATTATAGACAAGATTGACAGTCGAAGCGTTGTGCTTGATCTGGAAAATTTCATTGCCGACAAGGAATTTGTCAAAAATCTCGGAAAGAATATAAAGGATATTCTGAAAGAAGAAATAAAAAAGTTGCATTGATTTTGATTATTATATTTTATGTTTGAAGTTTGGAAACAAAAATCAATCTTCGGATTTTTGGACATGAAATGAGGGAGGGGATGAGAAAATTTTAGGTCATTTATCGTGGAGTTTAAGCTGGGCTTTGATAAGAAAGTGTTATGATTGAGTTGTAAATAATAAATATAAAAAAATGAAAGAAGTTATCGTTTTAAAACCAAAAAATATTTTCTTGTCTGGGCAATTATTGGTTTTGTATTTGGCACTAAGAAATCATAGCAAAAACGAAAATTTTAATTTCAATTTATCAAAAATTGATTGGGCTTATCCTCTTTTGATTTTACCGTTAAGCGCGATATAAATTCTACAAAAAGTTCATATAGTGCGAATGGATCAGTTAAATCATATTTAGACGCGGTAAAATTTCCCAAAGGTATTGATTCGGTGCTTTCTTTTCAGAAAGAAGTTCAATTAAAAAAGAATTATATTCCAATTAGTATTCTTAAGAAAGAAAAAAATTCGGATAGGGAGCGATTGGAATCTCTCTTTTCCAATTTAATCTTAAAAGTCATTGGTTCTGTCCCTGGCACAAGTAGCGCCATTCTTTATCCAATTAGTGAATTAGTGACCAACATATTTGAACATAGCACGCAAAACGAAGGATATTTGTTCGGACAATTCTATCCCAAGAAAGACTATTTGGATATTTGTATTGTTGATTGCGGAAGGGGGCTTGCTGAAACTTACAAAAAAGAGAATGGTTTAAATCTTACAGACAGTGAAGCTATTTTGCGTTCAATGAAGGGAAACTCTACTAAGTTAAATAAAGAGAGGGGATATGGCGTGAGAACTTCAAAAAGCGTTGTGTGTAATGCTATGAATGGAGAATTTATTTTTCTATCTGGTTCGGCTGCTCTTGTTTCTTCTAAAAAAAGTGAAAAATTGTTTAATCTCCCAGGTTTTTATTGGCAAGGTGTTATTATCGCTTACAGAATACCAAGACCTACCGAACCTGTGGATATTTATAAAAATGGATATTTGGAATAAATTGACTTTTCAATTATACTATAGTATAGTGAAGTGTTGAAAAAATATATGGAAAATATCAAAAAAACCACAATAAATTTGTTTAGGGAAATCGCTCCAATTATCGGCTCGAGAGATCTGATTGATTCGTTAGAAAAGGTTATTTCCGCATCCAAGTATAATTTGGTTGATTTAGATTTTCAAAAGGTGGAATTTGTTTCTCGTTCGGCCGCACACGCACTTTTAGTGATGAAGGAGGATTTTTCAAGGAAAACTAAAAATAAAAAAGAAATCGCATTTGTTAACGCTAATGAGGATATAGAAAAAATGCTTAGAATAGTCGCCGCTAACAGAGCTTTACCAAAAAAAGAAGATGTAAAATTTGAACCGGAAAAAGCGGACATAAATTCTTTGGTAACTTGCAAAAATTGCTAGTCTTGTTTTTTGTATAAAAAAACCACACAGTTCTTTTGTGAACTGTTTTTTTAATTTGAACTAAATTGCAGGAGATGGTAAAATGGAAAAACAGTCAAAAGAGATATAGCTAGATTGAAAAAAGATGGCTTGATCACTCGTATCGGCCCCGACAAGGGCGGATATTGGGAAATGATTCAGAAGTAGATTATAATTAGTTTGTGATTTGAAATTTATTTGGTCATTGTACTTTTGATGCTTGTGATTTGTTTGATGTTTGTTTCTTGTATCTTGATTATTATATTTTATGCTGGAAATTTGGAAGCAAAAAATAATCGTAGTGATTGAAATCGTGCATCGGTGGGTTTTTGGGCATGAGATGAGCCCGACAATGAAAGATTTTTTGAGGCAATTGTCATGGTCTTTTTTGGGAATATTTTTCAATGGAATCGTGCTTTTTGTCGTGAATGTTTTGGCGGGAAGAATTTTGGGTCCAGCGGGATATGGGAAATATAATCTTGTTTTGGTTGTCGCTAATATCGTGACCATTTTTGTTTTGTTGGGTCAAGATATGACTTCGATAAAATACATTTCATCTAGCGAAAAAGAAAAAGATAAAAAACAATATCTCTCCAATTCTTTTTATATCATCTTGTCTTCAAGTTTTCTTTGGATTGTTTTTTCCATCTTCTTTTATTTCCAAATAGCTCACTTATTGAATTTTGATCAAAAAATATTTTTGTTAGCCGTTATTTTTGCGATTGTGATGAGTATGCGGACACTGCTGGATAGTTTTGTCAAAAGTTTCAATTTTTTCAAATTTCAATCACTTTTCAAAATTATCGAAGGAATCATCATCTTGGCAGTGTTTATTTTTTTCTTTTTAGCTTTGAAATTTGATGATTATCAATATTATATATTCTCTCTAACTGCAGGGTATTTTATTCTATGTCTAATATTTTTTCTAAAAATAAAGCAGAAAATAGTTGCTTGGGATAAGCAGAAATTTTTGGATATTATTCAATATTCTAAAGTAACTATTATCTTGACCATAATAGGAACGATAATGGCATCGATGGATAAGCTTTTTATCGGAAAAACATTGGGGATTGAGCAACTTGGAATTTATAGTGCCTATCTCGTTTCCACGGCAATTTTTGTCGGTCAAATCATTTTGATACTCAATAATGTATTCTTTCCAATTGTGAACCAAGTTGAGGACAAGAGCATAATAATAAAAAAAGTGGATAAGCTGTTGTTTTTAGGCTTAATCCCCGGAACCTTTGTGCTGTTTTTGTTTTCCTATGGTATAATGAGTATATTTGGAAAAGAATATCAACTGAATATTTTTTATGTAATTGCATTTTCGGTTATGGCATTTTTACAGCTTGTGAGTAGTTTATATAAAAGCATAATATCTTGCGAAGAAAAAAATTATCTAGCCCTAAAAAAAGTGTCCTACATAATGCTTTTTATTTTTTTCATAATGTACGGCCTTTTATTCATAGCTAAGGTAGAAACACTCACATATTTTGTTTTACTGTATTGTTTGTATAATATATTTAATGCGTTTATAATTAGAAAGAGTTTTATTAAATAAAAAAAATGATTATAAGAATCAAAAATGCAATAAGGATGGTAGGTATTATCGGTCTAATTAAAATTTTTTTGTTGAAGATAAACATATTTTTTCTAAGAAAAGTAGGCACGACTTCTTTTTCTCAGTTGTTTGAAGATCATTTTATCGATAAGTATTTTAATCACAAAAAGAAGGGTTTTTATGTTGATATTGGTGCGAATGATCCTGCTTGTATTAACAATACTAAGCTTTTTTATTGTAAGGGTTGGAAAGGCATGAATATTGAACCGAATACTGGATTATTTAAGAAATTTTTGAGTAAGAGAGGGAGAGATATAAATTTAAATATTGGCATAGGTCATGAGAAGGGCTTGCATGACTTTTATGTTTTTAAAAACCATGTTTATTCAACTTTTTCAAAAGAGGAAGCGGGCAAGAGAATTAGTAAGGGTTTCTCGGTTGAAATCAAGAAAGTGGAAGTTGATAGGCTTGAAAATATCTTAGCGAAGCACTTGCCAAAGGACCATGTAATCGATTTTTTTTCTATAGATACGGAAGGCTATGATATGGTTGTCTTAAAAACAAATGATTGGAAAAAATTCAGACCAAAATTAATTTGTATTGAAGTGGCTGATTGTAATAAAAAAAGTATCAGCAAAGATCGAGGCATTATTAATTATCTGAATTCCATGGGATATAAAGAAATTTTTTTTAATGGAATAAACTCAATATTAATTGATACATCAAAAAATCATGGAATTTCGAACTATAAAAATTGACTTCTGTCCAATTTGTGGAGTTAATGCAGAATTTTTAATAATTACTTTGAATTACGAAACTCTTTAATCCGAGCTTCAATAGTGGTATAATGATTATGACAATTAAAAATACACCACTATGGAAAACAAGATTATTCTCTATGAGAAGATCAAAACGGTGGTAGGTTTTTTCTCAAAGCATTTGAAATTTGATAAGTTTAAAAATAAATTAGGTCGAAAGTTAGCTCTGCCCATTACTGATATTCTAGCAGTTTCTCTGTTTAA